>Ga0116156_10002102_pt1 | contig 18347 bp, 13 predicted proteins | sample AD_UKC045_MetaG_FD_89891 | JGI IMG/M metagenome (GOLD analysis project Ga0116156, IMG submission 89891) | Active sludge microbial communities of municipal wastewater-treating anaerobic digesters from USA - AD_UKC045_MetaG | ecosystem: Engineered > Bioreactor > Anaerobic > Digestate | place: USA... | reverse complement strand
TTCACCGATCAGACGTTACAGGATTATCCACTCGATTTTAATTATCAAAACGAGCAACACCGTTTTGAAGCGGCTGGAAAGCTTTGGAAGCAAGCAGCAGCTCCATTCTCAGATCATTGGAATAAGGTAATGAATGAATTATTGGCTCTTGACTTTACGATCGATCCTACTTTTAATATTTATGAAGCGAGTCGTGATTTACATCGTGCACGCAGAGCGGAGTGGCATGAAGATTATACCTTACCTAGTCTTTGGGCATTTTATCAGCCAAGTAAAATTTCGCACGGTTCGTATTGGCATACTTGGGGAACGGAACAAGAAACGAACTGGCGTGAAAACTACAGACTGTGGATGATCTTTGTGAATGAATATAAAAACAGAGGAGGCCGCGTCACTACTGGTTCGGATTCCGGATTTATTTTTCAGCTGTATGGCTTTGCCTACATACGCGAATTAGAATTATTGCGTGAGACTGGCTTTCATCCATTGGAAATTATTCGTTCGGCCACTTTATATGGTGCACAGGCATTGGGTAAGGAAAATGAAATTGGATCAGTTGAGGCAGGCAAGCTTGCCGATTTTGTGATTGTAGAAGAGAATCCATTACAAAATCTTCAAGTACTATATGGTACAGGTGCAATTAAATTAACCGATGATAATAAGGTGGTACGTGTGGGTGGAGTTAAGTACACAATAAAGGATGGTATCATTTACGATGCGAAAAAGCTTCTGGCCGATGTTAAACGGATTGTAGACGAGGAAAAAAAGAAAAGTGGCTTTGTATTAAAGCAGCCCGGAGTAAACTAAATCGTCAATACTTTAATGGAAACAACTCCAGAAGTTCCCAATGGAAATGCATTGCTAACATTGGTTACCATGAAGATGCCCTTTGGAAAATATAAGGGCAGTATACTTTGCAACTTACCTATTCATTATTTGGAATGGTTTGCAAAAAAAGGATGGCCGGAAGGTAAGCTAGGTATGTTGCTCGCAACCATTTATGAGATTAAATTAAACGGGTTGGAATATTTGTTGGAGCCTTTGAAAAAGAATTCTATTAAAAATGGATAATGCAATTTAGTCTCCTTCTTCAAACTTTATAATTCTGATTATCGTTCTTGCTCTTGTTGAAAATAAGTTATAAAACAATCTTCATACGTTGCTATTGATTCTCGTGAAGAAAATTCTCAATCATGGGAACACTAAAGTCAGAGTCTTGGTAGTCTTTTTTCAAAGTGGTTATTTCTCCGAGATATGCACCGTGTCCACCAGGAATAATGGCCAACTTACAATTCGGAATTAATTTTTCCATCGCAACAACATGTTCAGATGTAGCAACGTCTGCATCACCATTTATGATAAGCACCTGAGATTGTATTGATTTTATTTGTTCGTCTGGAAAGTCTTTGAAATTAATCATTCTATTCGCACACTTCTGATACATTGTCATGAGCTTAGCGCTGTCGGGATTCACTTTGATGAATGCGTTTTTATATGCTTGTGGCATTTGCTCAAAAGTTCCGTTTTCCATAAACTCCCAAAACTGAGGCATTGCTCCATCTCGTTTTAATAACATTGAGGCGGCAATAATTTTATTGCAAAGTTGAGGATGTCTTATTGCAATTTGAAGTGCTGTATTTCCGCCATTACTGAAACCAAGAATGTCAGTTTTTTCGATACTGAGATTTTTTAGAAGTGCTGCAACATCATCTGCATCCTGTTCAAACGAAAGATCGGAATTTCTATCGCCTGTCCGACCGTGAGCTTGAAGTTCAACACAAATGAGTTGTATGTCCTTTGCAAATAGTGGTATAACTCTGCCAAACGAAGTCTCAATGGTAGAGCCTCCACCATGAATTAATACAAGTGGTTTTCCTTGTCCGTATATTTCATAATACATTTTAATGCCATTGATTTCTGAGTAGCCATTCTTAAAATTCAAACTTTCGGTTGTTGTTTCCATTTTGTTACTAACTGATTCTTTTTTTTACTGATGTTACACGAAGGTAGAATCAAAACTGCTAAAGCAAAGAATATAATTGCTTGTTTCATTTTTTGTTACTTGAATATTAACGGTTTAAACAATTGTTGACTTTTTTGTTCATCCGTCTTTGTAGTGCAATAGAATTTTACCACAAAGACGCGCAGGTTCACATAGAGTGCTATAAGTGAAAAATGAATTTATCTTATCCGTTATTGAATGGTGTCTTTTACCACACCACATTTTAACATGGACTCTCCAAAGTATGGATTCTTAATTTCTTTTTCATTTGAAAGCCAGTATGCCCCTTCATTATTATTGGCCATCGGACAATATTCTAAATAGAGCTCACCCGAAGTGAGTGTATTCGTTTTAATAAGGGATAACATTTCTGTGCTGAGGACTGAAAATGCTTTTCGCTGATCAGCAAGTGTTGTTGCATAAGCAATAGTGCCCGCTTCCTTTGCGGCAGCTTTACCTCTGCTAATCCCCAATAATGATTTTTGAAGTTCTCCCGAAATCTTTTTTGCTTCATCTTGTTTCGATGCAACGAGTACATCTTTCAGCTGAATGTAAAGCGCGTACGCTTTTCCAACAGCTGCATCTTTAAATACGGGTGTAGTAGATTGACTACCTTGTTCCTTGTGTTGACTGTGATCGTGTTGTGCCCATGACCCTGTAACGGCTGCCAAACAAAGCGCGAATGAGAAAAGTATATTTTTCATTTCTTTAAAGTTTTATAATTGGTATTTCGTGACTATAATTTTTCTTTTGTCCTACCACACATTAACATGCGTTGCCCCATGTAGGGATTTACAATTTCTTTTGTCTCGCTGATCCAGTATGCACCCTCATTATTTTTCGCCATCGGGCAAAATTGATAATATAATTCTGTTTCGTTTGGATGATAGGCTTTCACCAATGCATACATTCCATCGCTTACATTTGAAAGCTCACTTCTGCTTTCTTCAATATCTACACTTTCAGCAATGCTTTTTAAACCAGTTGAAATTTTAGCAAGTTGAACGTGATAAAAATCCATCTGCTCGCCAACCAACTTCGACATATCAAACTTTGCAAGATTATCTGCAAAAGCTTTGGCTTCTGTTTTTGCGACTTCATGGTTGTCTTCAATTAGCGCTTTGTTTACAGCAAAATAGTTTTCAAGTAATCCATTGATCTGTGTTTTTACTGAAGCATCCACATTTTCAAATGCTTTTATTTTTGTATCGGATGGAGTTTCCGTACTAGCTGCGTGTTGATGTTCATCTTGCTTTGCAGTCTCAGTTTTCTTTCCTCCACATGAAGCGATCAATACAACAAGCGCTAGGCTCATTGCAAATTGTAATACTTGTTTCGTTTTCATTTGATTTATTGTTTTGTTTTTACTCTGCACTAAATTATTTAAGCCCTTTTCTTCAACACGCTTTCACTATAAAGAAGATATGCACCCGTAATCACTACATTTTCATTTTCCGACAATCCCTCAACAATCTCCACCATTTCAGAATTCTCAACTCCTGTTTTTACCTTACGTGATATAAACGAACCATCTTTTTGTAGAATCCAAATGTGGTTTCCGCTCGCATCACGAATCACGGCATCTACAGGAACAGCAATTGCTTTTTTACCAGAGTGTGTGAGTATAATATTTCCCTGCATGCCAGGTAAAAATTTGTGATCAGCATTTTTTATTTCAACACGGGCCAGCATTACCTGACTTCCTTTTCGATATTCCGGACTCATGAACGTTACTCTTCCTTTTATGGAATTTTGATCTGAATCGGTGATGGATACATTTATCTCGTCACCTGTTTTAACGTATTGCGCTTCGCCCGGATAAAGTTCGGCTTCCATCCAAAGCTTGTCAAGTTTTTCGATGCGATATAATAATGATCCTTCAGAAATATATTGTCCTTCACTCACTTCTACATTTTTTATATAGCCCGACACAGGAGCGTAAAAGGTGATCCGTGAATCCACTACTTTTTTCTTTGCGAGATTTTCGATTTGACTCTTTGTCATTCCAAACAGAGTTAATTTCTTTTCGGCTGAAGCAACAAACCATTGGTAACGGTCTTCTTTAATTGCTTCTGCCTGCTTTAAAGCCAGCACATATTCTTGTTGGAGTGTTAGCAGATTCTCACTGTAAAGTTGATATAATGCTTGTCCTTGTTTAACCTGTTGGCCAATTTCTTTTATATAGAGTACTTCAATTCTTCCCTGTACACGACTACTAATTACTTCCGTTTGTGTTTCATCGGCTACAAGTTTTCCAGTGAGGATGGTATTGTTGCCGATATTCTGAAAACGCACCAGTGTTGTCGTAATGTTTGCCAATTTCATTTGGGTTTGATTCAACATGATGGCATGCTGACCTGCATTAAGATTTACTTTCACCAAATCCATTCCGCAAATTGGACAAGTACCCGGCTTGTCTTGAATGATTTGTGGATGCATGGGACATGTGTATTGATCTTTCGCTGCTTGATGCTGATGCTTTTCTTTTTTGTTGCAGGAACTTAATAGCAAATAAATGAAGAGACTGAAAAGTAGGATTCTGTTTTTCATATTGTATTCTTTCATGACTACCTTTTATCGTAATCTAATTTTTGACTTTGATAAAACCTTCGCTGTCCATCAGGAACTGAGCATCATACGCAATGCTGTCTTGTACTTCAATACCTGTCATCACTTCAATCCAATTGCCTGCCGCTTGGCCTACATCAATTGATTTTGGTCTAAAGCTTCCGTTTCGTTTTGTGAAGACAATTTTTTGAATACCTAAATCCAGGGTCGCTGATTTTGGAATCCAAAATGTTTTTTTTGATTCTGTTTTTATTGTTGCCTTGGTAAGCTGGCCAATTTGATACTGATCTTTTGAGTTTGATAAATATACTCTCACTTTTGCAAAGCTTTCTCCTTCTTGATAGAACGGTTGAACGAATCTTACAGTTGAATAAATTATTTTTTGTGGAGAACCAAACAGAAGCGAAATAGAATCTTTCACTTTAATTTCTCTCGCACCACTTTGCCGAATATTAAACTCAGCCCAAACCTGTTCAGTGTTGACTATCTTAAAAATAGTTTGTCCGCTTGCTACATACATTCCTTCGCGTATTTGTATTTCACTGGATGTTAAACTTGGTGATAGTGATGCGTTCATCGATGATCCACCATTCATACCAGAAGCAGGAGATGGAGCAGAAGGTGCTGATGTTCCCAACAAACTTTCTTCCATAATATATCCACTCACTGAACTGTAGACTGGAAACGAATACATTTCTTTTTTAGATAAAACGATTTGTGCGATTTGCTGGTTGGAAACACCTAAGAGTCTCAGCTTTTCTTTAGCCGATTCAATCAATTGAACATTCTCTGCATCTGATTTTTGTAAGAAAAGAAGATCTCTTTGCGCTGTAACTAATTCCGGACTGTAGATTTCCAAAATCTTTTCCCCTTTGCGGATCGGTTGAAAATTATATTTGATCATCAACTTTTCTATTCTCCCTGCCATGCGAATGGGGATGCTTGTTATTCTTCGCGTATCATAAGTAATGACACCGTCTGTTTCGAGATTGACACGTGCTGATTTATATGATGGTGTGATCATCTTGATTGATCCAATAACCGAAACATTTGTTGGCTTTAAAAGGTAGTTAAGCTCTGCAGTGATCTTTACTTCGTCACCTGATTTTCCTTTCAATACCAAATCCATTCCACATACCGGACATGTTCCTGGTTTGTCTTGAAGAACGGTCGGATGCATGGGGCAAATGTATTCCTGTAAATGAGAATGATTGCCCTTATTCGCGCAACCAATTTGAAGAAGCAAAAGCAACACGATGATCGACCATCGACCATGGACTGTTGACTTTACGCTTAATACTAATTTTTTCTTGCGATGTATAAGCATTTCGCTATTTCTCAATTTGTTTCTCATAGGTCACAATCATTTCATAGTACTTCTGAAGCGTATCAAGGTATTGCATCTGAGTCATGTTCAGTGTTTCCCATGCGTCAATTACCATTGGCAGTTCTTCTTTATTTTCTTCATAGGCTAGCATGGTAGTTTCATAGTTCCTTCGCAAAGCTGGCAGAATATGTTTGTCGTAGTTTTCAATTTGAGTATGAAGTGTTTGTATTTCATTCACCATGGCAATGGTCATTCCTTGAAGTTCATTTAAGATCGAAGCTCGTTCACTTTTCATCGCTTCAATTTCATAATCCATACCCTTGATATTTGATTTGTACATTTTTGATGACCATGGAGCAATAGGTATTGTCACCATTCCTAATAGCATAAATTGGCTTGGCATTGCAGATTCTCTTGGAATCATATGATTGAAGCTCAGATTAAAATCAGGTTTGGATTGATTACGCTCTAATGTCTGATTTAATCTCATGGATTGAATTTTTTTATCAATGTTCCGAATATCACTTCTGTTTGAAACGAAGAGAGATGTGTCAATTGATTCGGGAGCGAATGAAGGAGAGGAGTGAAGCGTGTCGATTTCATAATGTGTCTGAGAAGGAACATTCATCAATTGATTGAGTAATGTTATTCTGTGATGGATTTCGTTTTCATTCATCAACATCATGTTCTTCACTTCATACAATCTGCCTTCAGCTTTATAAATGTTGCCAAGCTTACTTTGATTGTATAGATATCGGATTTTGGCAATCTCGATCATCAAGTTGATAATCTCTTCATTCTCCTTCAAGACTGTTTTCTTTTTCTCTAATACCATCCATTGATAATACGCTGTCTTTGCCTGCGCACGCAATTCATTATAAGTAACAGACTCACCTGCTAATTCAATTGCTGCTTTAGATTGCATGTACCCTTTGCTGGCTTTCAGTTTTGCAGGATGGGTAAACTTCTGCTGTACAGAAAGCATGATTTGTCCTTTATCGCCATTACCTTCTTCCACTTTTTTGTACGGCATCATCCAAAGTCCACCACCCACTTCTGGCGCCATCCAGCTTGTTGCTCCTTCTGAATAGGCATTCATCGCATTAGCACGTTGTCTAAAATCCTGAAGCATGGGATTGCGTTCTTTGATTACGGATAGCACACTATCCAGCCGAAGAACTTGCGCATGACTTGTTACTGAGAGACAGACACCAGACACTAGACAAAAGACAATAGACAGTTTGCATGTACTAGCTAAAGTCTTACGTCTTACGCCTAAAATCTTATGTCTAAAGTCTAACGTCTTGCGTCTAACTTCTAACATCTCTTTTCTAATGATTGCTTTCATGAATTTCAATTTTTCCGAATTTTCGTAACTCATATTCTTTCGACATTAAGAAAATTAAAGGGGTCACTAATAGAATGTGTGTTGATGATGTAAGCACACCACCAATCATAGGTAATACAATGGGTTGCATCACATCGCTACCTACTCCGCTTGACCACAATACAGGTATTAAACCAAACAATGAAACGCAAACGGTCATCAATTTTGGACGAAGGCGTTTGGCTGCTCCATTAATTATGTATTCACGCAAGTCTTCTTTGGTGATGGTCTCGCTGGAATTACCTTTTAATTTCACAAGTTGTTGCATGGCATCATTGAGATAGATCACCATTACCACTCCCGTTTCAACAGCGATACCAAACAATGCGATGAAACCAACAGCAACTGCTACCGAGAGATTGACATCGTAGAAATAGATAAGGTATGCACCACCAATCAATGCAAAGGGTATGGTGATCAAACTGAGAAATGCTTCACGAAGGGATTTAAACGCGAGGTAAAGTGCTAGGAAAATAATCAGAAGAACAACCGGCACAATGATCAGTAAAGTTTGCTTGCCACGAATCAGGTTTTCATATTGTCCGCTCCATTCGATGAAATATCCGCTTGGTAGATGGTTCAAATCATTATTTACTTTTTCAATGGCTTCCGTTACGGTGCTACCTAAATCGCGGTCACGTACATTAAACAATACTGCTCCGCGGAGCAAAGCATTGTCGGATGAAATCATAGGTGGACCATTTTCATATTTGATTTCAGCAACTGAAGAAAGCGGTATTGTTCCGAACGCAGGCGTTTTTATTGGAATGCGTTTGATGCGATCAATACTATTTCGATAATCCTGAGGCAAGCGCATGTTAATTGAAAAACGTTGACGGCCTTCAATGGTAGTTGCCAATGGAGTTCCACCGATTGTGGTTTCTACCATCATATTGATATCATCAATGCTTAAACCATATCGTCCAATTTTGTCGCGGTTAATATCAATCACTAAATATTTTCCTCCTGTGATGGGTTCTACATATAAATCTTTTACACCATCGATATTTTTAAGCAAGGCTTTTACGCGTTGGGAAACAGCATAGATAGTATCCAGATTTTGTCCATGAACTTTCACGCCTACATCTGTACGAATTCCAGTTGCCAGCATGTTGATGCGATTAATAATCGGTTGTGTCCATCCATTTACCACTCCGGGTATTTGAAGCTTAGCATCGAGTTCGTTGATGATGTCTTTTTTAGTAATACCTTCTCTCCATTCTGATTTTGGTTTAAGCATGATGATGGTTTCAATCATGCTGATGGGTGCATTGTCGGTGGCAGTACTCGCTCGCCCGGCTTTTCCCAATACCTTATCTACTTCCGGTACTGACTTGATTATTTTATCCTGAACTTGAAGAATTCGTTTAGCTTCCGAATTTGAAATATCAGGAAGCGTGACTGGCATAAATAAAATGGATTGCTCATCAAGAGGTGGCATGAACTCGCTGCCTAAACTTAAGAGGAGCGGTATACTAATTACCAATGAAAGAATATTAATGCCAATGGTGGTCTTGCGCCACTTCATACAAATGCGAATGATCGGCTCGTATATTCTTTCCAAAGTTCGGGTGATGGGATTTTGTTTTTCATCCCGAAATTTGCCGCGCATGAAAATTGAAATCAATACCGGAGCAAGCGTGAGTACAAGAAAAGCATCAACAACTAGAATAAAAGTCTTAGTGAAAGCAAGTGGGTGAAATAATTTTCCTTCCTGACCACTCAACATAAACACAGGAAGAAATGAAGCGATGATGATAATAGTTGAATAGAATACACCACGCGAAACTTGCTTGCTGGATTTCTCGATGATGGAAAGACGCTCCTCATTTTCAAGAGGTACATTCGATTCGTTAAAACGATGTGCCAGATTTTTGTACGCATTCTCTGTCATGATAATCCCGTTATCGACAATGACACCAATTGCCAAAGCGATTCCGGTTAACGACATGATGTTAGAGGTAATATCGAACGCATTCAATAGTATAAAACTGGAAGCGATGGTAATAGGTAATTGAATGATAATGGTGATGGCACTTCGCCAGTGAAATAGAAAAAGAATAACAATGATCGATACCACTATAATTTCTTCTGTCAATGTTGTTTTAATAGACGAAATAGATTCTTCAATCAAACCACTTCGATCGTACATGATGTTGAAAGTCATTCCTTTTGGTAAACCTTTAGCTACCTCTTCCATTTTGACTTTCACCTTGCGAATTACCTCATCAGCATTTTCACCATAACGCATTACAATAATTCCACCCACTACTTCACCTTCACCATCTTTGTCAAAAATTCCCAAACGACTTTCGCCCGTCATTTGAACTGTGGCAATATCCTTTATTTGAATAGGTATGGTATTCACGGTCTTCACCGGAATCTTTTCGATATCTTCAATGGATTGTAAGTAGCCTGTGGTTTTGATGATGTATCCAATGTCACTCATTTCAAATTTTCGCCCACCGGCTTCATTGTTGTTGGTGCGAATAGATTGAATTACTTCCGGAACAGAAAGATTGAAATAGGTAAGCTTCGTAGGATCAACCGTTACCTGATATTGTTTTTCAAAACCTCCGAAGGATGCTACTTCACTTACACCTGAAACAGTTTGTAATCCGAATTTCACGTACCAATCCTGAACAGCACGTTGTTCGCCCAAACTCATTTCGGGAGCATCTAAGGTATACCACAAAATATGTCCGACACCTGTTCCGTCAGGACCGAGTGTTGGAACAATTCCTTCAGGTAATAATGTTGAGGCGTAGTTTAATCTTTCGAGTACACGCTCGCGCGCCCAGTACACATCTACATCATCGTTGAAAATCACATAGACGAAGCTCATTCCAAACATGGAAGCACCTCGTACATATTTTACTTTTGGTAGACCTTGAAGATTCGTCACCAATGGATAGGTAACTTGGTCTTCAATGATTTGCGGACTTCGTCCCATCCATTCTGTAAAAACAATAACCTGATTTTCCGATAGATCGGGAATGGCATCAATCTTATTCGTCTTCACAGAATATATTCCCCAGCCAAATAAACCAGCTGCAATGAGCAAGACCAGTATTTGGTTCCGAAGGGAAAATGAAATTAGATTTTGAATCATACTGTGTTAGTATTGAGTCTTTAGACTTAGTGATTAACTTCAATCATTTGTGAAAGCATGATTAGTTTTTGTATTGCATGAAATCAATACAAAACTTTCATCATGCTGAGTGAGCAGATGAAAATGCGGGAATTATAAAATCAAATTTGGAAGGAATGAACAAGCACGGAAATATCGTGCGAAAGCATTGGTGGCTTGTAAAGCGTAAAGCTTGAATGAGCTTTAACGGAAACAGAAGGTACAACTGAAATAAGGTATGGCAGTTCAGCAATCCATGATGCATTCTGAACTTCTGGTGAAACATGCTCTACATTAGAACTAAAATCTTTTCCTTCGAAGGTTAGGCTTTTGTCTTCACAACATCCATTCGATTTTTTTTCTGAATGTACTATTCCATGACACGCATACATTTGTTCCATGGCGCATGGAGCAGCGTTTTCAATAATGGCAACACTCGATACATGACCACCACAAACGTGCATATTCACACTGAAACTCGTAGACGACACGAGCACCAACATGGCAAGAAGGGTAGTTAATATAGAGTGGATTACTTTCACGTAGGTCAAATGTACGGATTTGGCAGATTCATGGTTTATATTTTATCGAAAATCCTTTGTATAATTCCGCTATAATGCGGCAATTCTTACCTTATGTTGCTCAAAACTAGCGGACTAATTATATTACCTATTTACCGACAAGGCCATTCATGAAGAAATTAATAGGGCAAATCCGTTCCTTACTGCTAGTCGCCTTACAGAAAGCCCAGCCTGTATTGCGTGTCATTGAATCGTATTATCAGCGCGTTCGCGACTACTATAGTGTGCACCCGAAATTGAAATGGTTGTCGATCATCGGCTCGATTATAGTAGGTCCGCCACTGCTGCTGCTGCTCATTGCGTGGATTCAAATTCCCAGTAAACGTGAGCTTCGGAACATCCAGAACCAGGTAGCATCAGAAGTATACAGTGCCGACAGTGTATTGCTTGGGCGGTATTACATTCAAGACCGAACTGAAGTTAAATACAATGAGATTGCTCCGGTGGTAATCAACGCATTGATTGCTACGGAAGATATTCGTTTCTACGATCACGATGGTGTGGATTACAATAGTTTGGGACGTGTGCTGATCAAATCGATTTTCATGCAAGATGAATCTTCGGGAGGAGGTAGTACCATCACACAACAACTCGCCAAGAATTTATATCCCCGAAAGGATTATTGGATTTTTTCTATGCCGATGAATAAAACACGAGAGGTTATCACCGCTTTTCGGTTAGAAGATATTTATTCGAAACAGGATCTGATCACCATGTATTTGAACACCATTCCATTTGCAGATCTCAGTTTTGGTATTGAGGCTGCTGCGAAACGTTTTTACTCAACAACAGCAAAAGAACTCAATGCGAATCAAGCTGCAATTTTGGTTGGTATGTTAAAAGCTACTACCTCTTATAATCCTCGATTATATCCGGACCGTGCAAAGACGAGAAGAAATGTAGTGCTCTCGCAAATGGCGAAGTATAATTTTTTAACGAAGGAAGCTTCTGATTCATTGAAGCAACTTCCGATTGATCTTCAATACAACAGTGTTTCCTTTCATGAAGGTTTAGCTCCTTACTTTCGTGAATATGTGAAAGCAGAATTGATGGAGTGGTGCAAGACAAACTTTAAACCCAATGGAGATCCATACAATATATATATTGATGGATTGAAAATTTACACCACCATTGACTCACGATTACAAGGCTATGCTGAAAAAGCTGTGACTAAACAAATGACGGATGTACAAAAATCGTTCTTTGACCATTGGGGAAAAGAAGAACCATGGAAGGGAAGAGAAGAAGTGGTTGAAGATGCTATTCACCATTCACCGCGCTATGAAAAATTAAAAGCACAAGGGTTAACAGAAGAGGAGATTCTTGAGGCCTTCTCAAAGAAAGTACCGATGCGTTTGTTTACATGGGAAGGAGAGCTCAATACAAACATGAGTCCAATCGATTCAATTAAACATACCTTACGATATCTCAGCGCTGGCTTTTTGGCAATCGAACCTAACACAGGAAGAATCCGCGCCTGGGTTGGAGGTATTGAACACGACTTTTTTCAATTCGATCACGTGAAGACCAGTACGAAGCGTCAGGTAGGATCAATCTTTAAACCCATTGTTTATGCTATGGCGATTGAAAAAGGTATTGATCCTTGTGAATTGATTTCAGCAGGTCGCGAGACTTACATCGATGACGAAGGGGAGAAGTGGACGCCAAGAAATTCTCAAAATGATTATGAAGTAGAATACTCAATGCCAGGAGCACTTGCCTATTCAGTCAATACGGTCGCTGTTAAATTGATCATTGAAGCGGGGGTTAGCAGCACAGTTGATCTTGCGCGTAAGATGGGAATTGTGAGTGAATTCAAAAGTGTTCCGTCTGTTGCTTTGGGTTCTGCATCTATCTCTTTAATGGAAATGACAACAGCATATTCGTGTCTTGCCAATTATGGAGTAACGACTAAACCGTATTTTATAAGCGCTATTCATGATTTGGAAGGAAATGTTTTTACAAATTTTAAATCGGAAGAAAAGCCCACGCGGGTCATTTCGGAAGAGTCAGCTAAACTTGTTGTTCAGATGATGAAGACTGTTGTCCATGAGGGTACAGCTTCTCGCTTGCGTTGGAAGTATGGAGTATACAATGACGTAGCGGGGAAAACAGGAACAACTCAGGCGAACGCAGATGGTTGGTTCATGGCCTTAACTCCCGGGCTTGTGGTCGGTACCTGGGTAGGAGCAGATGATCCACGCATTCATTTTAGAAGCACTGAGCTTGGACAAGGATCAAGCACTGCATTGCCGATGTACGCCTACTTTATGAAACAGGTAAATGAAGACGAACATTTCAAGCAGCTTTCAAAGACAGAATTTCCACGTTTGCCAAATGATCTCCAGGAGCGATTAGCTTGTGATCTCTACGAATTGAATGATGATTTACGATTGCAGGCTCAAATGACTCTTTTACAACGTGATTCACTGATGAAAGCAGATACAACCGCCAAACTTCGAGATGATTCATTCCTTGAGCAACTCTACAAGAGAAAATTGAAAAAAGAATTGTGGCAACAAAAGCGGGATAGTATTGCTATTCTGGAATTGCAGGAGACTCAATAATTTCCAATTTTAGATGTGAGGTGCATTTTGATCAAACGAAGAAACTTTAAATCTTAAGCTGCATTTAAGATCGTAATTCGAAAATTGTACTTTGTACCTTTATAAAAACTTCCTAAAGATTATTCTGAAAGTATGACACTTGATAAATTGCTCGGCATCGACTACCCCATCATTGTGGCTCCGATGTTTTTGATTTCGAATACCAAAATGATTAAGGCTGCATTATCAAATGGAATTACGGCTGCGTTCCCTGCGATGAATTATCGAACTGATGAGGAGTTGCGTGCCGCGATTAAAGAGATCAAAGCATTTTCGTCAAAGCCATTTGGTGTAAATCTGATTGTGAATAAATCCAATCCCAAGTACAAAGCTCATTTGGAGACACTGCTTGAATTAAAAGTAGATTTCATCATCACATCTTTAGGCAGTCCGCGTGAAGTAATTGAAAGATGTAAACCATTGGGTATAAAGGTTTTTTGTGATGTAGTGGATCTGGACTATGCAAAGAAAGTAGAAGAGCTTGGAGCAGATGCAGTGATTGCAGTGAATGCACAAGCCGGTGGACATGCCGGAAACATCGAGCCAAAAGATCTGATTACTTTATTAAAAGAGAACTGCAAAATCCCGATTATTTCAGCGGGAGGTATTGCGAAAGGAAAAGATTTAAAACAGGTAATGGATTGGGGAGCAGCCGGTGCATCTGTCGGTACCATTTTTATTGCCTGCGATGAAGCTGATATTTCTCCTGAGTACAAACAAGCCATGGTGGATTATGGTGCAAAAGATATTGTTCGCACGAACAAACTTTCTGGTTCACCACTTACCGTTATTAATACACCTTATGTTCAACAACTGGGAACAAAAGCGAATTTGTTGGAATGGATTTTAAACAACAACAAGACCTTAAAGAAATACGCAAAGATGTTAATCGCTTTGCGTGGAATGAAGGCCGTGGAGAAAGCTGCCTTTGGTGCTACCTATAAAACCGTTTGGTGTGCCGGTCCTGCAATTGAATATGTGAAAAGTGTTCGCCCGATGGCCGATATTATTCAAACACTTACAAGTGAGTACGATGAAGCAAGAAACGTTCGTTAACTATTGTCTTTAATGAAAGCTGCTTCCGTAAATGAAATAAAGAAAGCCCTGCAAGCACTGGACGAAAAAGAAGTTCAGGGTTTTTGTCTGCGGTTGGCCAGATTTAAAAAAGAAAATAAAGAACTGCTTACCTATTTACTTTTCGAGGCGCAGGATGAAAATGCTTATGTGGAAAGTGTGAAGGAAGAAATCAATGAGTTATTCGACACGGTTCCAAAGAGTAATGTATATCTGATTAAAAAAGTGCTGCGAAAAATCCTTCGCATCCTGAATAAACGAATCCGATATTCTGGAGTAGATGAAACAGAGGTAACGCTTCTAATTTATTTTTGTATGAAGTTTAAAAAATCCGGTATTCATCTTCATACCAGTACCGTTATCTTTAATCTGTATCAGCAACAAATCAAGAAGATCAACGCTGCTTTGTCGAAACTTGATGAAGACCTTCAATTCGATTATGCACGTGACTTTGAATACATCTCTAAATAAACAGAAATACCTTTCACGCAAAGGCGCAGAGAACAGCCCGCAAAGGACGCGAAGAGATTGTATAAGTGACTAGTTTCTGAATTCAATGTATTTCCTTTGCGTTCTTTGTATTTAAACCTTTGCGCCTTTGCGTGAAATGCATTCGAACACGTACATTTACGTTATAGCACATGCACCTAAAGTATTTTCAAACCAATCCAATAGCATGAACGAAGAATCCCACTGGAACAAAATCGGAGATAACTATAACAACGAAATTTTTGATGTTTTTAAAAGTGATAAGAAGAAAAGACTTCCATTCTATTTTAAAAAGCACGCAAACAGAAACCATAGCGTAATCGATTTTGGATGTGGCAATGGAAAATCATTTCAATACATCGCGCCATTATTTAAAAACATTATCGCCATCGATATTTCACAGGAGTTAATTAATCAGGCAAAGCAAAGACCGTTCAATACCATTTCATTTAAGCAAAAAGATCTTTCTATTCGCAATCTTAAGTTACCGCTCGTAGATTTTATTTTTTGTTGTAACGTAATCATGCTTCCTGCGCTTGATAAAAATGTAGAGATGTTAAAGAACATCTCACGAGCATTGAAGCCAAAAGGTAATGCGATAATTGTATTGCCTTCGCTTGACTCTGTGATGTATTCGGCATGGCGGTTAATTGATTGGTATAAAAAAGAAGGAGTGAAACCATCGGAGATTGATCAAAGTGAATTTGATTGTTTCACCGGAAGCAAGCGTGACATTATTCAAGGTATTGTGTACATCGATAAAGTACCCACAAAACATTATTCAGCAAATGAGCTTGAAGTTTTATTCAGCGAAGCAGGTTTAAAAATTACTTCACTTGATAAGGTAGAATATAATTGGAATACAGAATTTGATTCTCCACCCGAGTGGATGAAAGGTCCGTTTCCGTGGGATTGGTTAGTGGAGTGTAAGAAGGCTTAGAGTAATTGATTATAGTATGTTACGCTCTTGCAATGAATGAACTGTTTGCATTGTTCAATTCCCCCACGGGTATCGTATAGTTCTCTCTTTTCTGCCTTTGTAGTATGATGTCCATTTCGTCAGATAAGAAAGTCAGGTTGGCCGAATGAGATTGATTTAGAGGAGATTATATGCCATAATTTCTTGAAAGCTGATTTAAACTTTGATGGATTCTTATTTGTTAGAAAGGCCCGGAGGACTACAACTATGAACTTTGAAAAATTCACCATAAAATCACAAGAGGCTTTACAGAAGTCGGCTGAGATTGCGTCTGCTTTGCAGCAACAGGCAATAGAGCCTGGCCACGTATTGAAAGCTATTTTTGAAACGGATGAAAACGTATCAAATTACCTTGTTAAAAAACTAGGTGTTAACGCTACTATTCTTGAAACCAAGTTGGAAGAGATTATCAATGGCTATCCAAAAGTTTCCGGACAACAGGCCTACCTATCGAATACAACAAACGCTATACTTCAAAACGCGGAGAAGGAGTTGTCGGAATTCAAAGATCAATACATTGCTGTTGAGCATTTGCTTTTAGCAATATTGAATTCAAAAGATAAGGTAGCCTCTATTATGAAGGATGCGGGCTTTGAAAGATCGTCTTTAATTAAAGCCATAAAAGAATTGCGAGGTGGTTCAAGTGTAACCGATCAGAATGCAGAATCAAAATATAAATCGCTTGAGCGATACAGTAAGAATTTAAATGATCTTGCGAAAAAAGGAAAGATTGATCCGGTTATAGGACGCGATGAAGAAATAAGACGCGTGCTGCAGATTCTTTCACGGAGAACAAAGAATAATCCAATCCTTATTGGTGAACCCGGTGTAGGTAAGACTGCTATTGTTGAAGGCCTTGCTCAACGTATTGTCGATGGTGATGTACCAGAGAACTTAAAATCAAAATTACTCATCTCACTTGATATGGGTTTATTGGTTGCAGGTGCAAAGTATAAGGGAGAGTTTGAAGAACGATTGAAATCTGTCATTAAAGAAGTAACAGATTCAAATGGTGAGATCATTCTTTTTATCGATGAGATTCATACGTTGATTGGTGCAGGTGGTGGTGAGGGTGCGATGGATGCTGCAAACTTGTTGAAGCCAGCATTGGCACGAGGTGAACTTCATGCTATTGGTGCAACGACTTTAAAGGAGTATCAGAAACATATTGAAAAGGATAAAGCATTAGAACGCAGGTTTCAATCTGTTGTCGTTGATGAACCTTCAGTTGAAGATTCAATTTCAATTTTGCGAGGAATAAAAGATAAGTATGAACTTCATCATGGCGTTCGCATTAAAGATGACGCGGTAATTTCTGCAGTGGAATTATCAAGCCGTTACATCAGCGATCGATTTCTTCCCGACAAAGCCATCGATTTAATGGACGAGGCGGCTGCAAAACTTCGACTTGAAATGGATTCCTTGCCAGAAGAGCTTGACGAACTCAATCGTAAAATTATGCAGTTGGAAATTGAGCGTGAAGCCATCCGCAGAGAAAAGAACAAAGACAAGGAGGCTGTGCTCAGTAAAGAAATAGCAGAACTTTCTGAACAACGCAATTCACTCAAGGCACAATGGGAAGGTGAAAAAGAAGTAGTGAATAGCATCAGAAGAGAGAAGGAGAATATTGACAAATTGAAATTTGAAGCGGAGCAGGCAGAGAAAGCAGGTGACTATGGAAAGGTTGCTGAGATTCGTTATGGAAAGGTAACTGAAGCAGAGAAGAAGCTGAACGATGCCCAGACGAAAATGAAAGAAATGCACAGCGAGAAATCGTTGATGAAAGAAGAGGTAGATAGCGAAGACATTGCTGAAGTAGTTGCCAAGTGGACGGGCATTCCGGTTTCTAAAATGCTGCAAAGCGATCGCGAAAAATTACTTCACTTAGAAGTTGAATTAGGTAAACGAGTAGCAGGGCAGGAGGAAGCCATTCAGGCATTGAGTGATGCGGTGAGAAGAAGTCGCGCAGGATTGCAAGATCCAAAACGCCCTATTGGTTCGTTTATATTCATGGGCACCACAGGTGTAGGTAAAACAGAATTATCGAAAGCACTGGCCGATTATCTTTTCAATGATGAAAGCGCCATGGTTCGCATCGATATGAGTGAGTATCAGGAGCGCCATAGCGTGAGCCGCTTGATTGGAGCGCCTCCGGGATATGTAGGATATGATGAAGGTGGACAGCTCACAGAAAGTGTTCGCAG
>Ga0116156_10002101_pt1 | contig 18349 bp, 11 predicted proteins | sample AD_UKC045_MetaG_FD_89891 | JGI IMG/M metagenome (GOLD analysis project Ga0116156, IMG submission 89891) | Active sludge microbial communities of municipal wastewater-treating anaerobic digesters from USA - AD_UKC045_MetaG | ecosystem: Engineered > Bioreactor > Anaerobic > Digestate | place: USA... | reverse complement strand
TCGCCTTGGTCAAGGTGGGGACGTTCCAGGACGAGAACGGCGACGGCGATGCGGACGAAGGCGAGACGATCCGCTATGCGTTCACGGTAAGCAACACGGGGAACCAGACCTTGACGGACGTGACGCTGTCCGACACGGTGGGCGGCGTGATGCTCAGCGGCGATCCGATTGCGACGCTGGCGGTGGGGGCCGTGGACAGCACGACGTTCACGGGGACGTACACGATCAGGCAGGCGGACATCGACGCCGAGACGTTCCACAACGAGGCGTTGGTGACGGCCACGTCTCCGGGCGGTCCTGACGTCACGGCCACGGCGACGGCCGATACGCCGTTGCCGGCGGCGCCGTCGATTGCCTTGGTCAAGGTGGGGACGTTCCAGGACGAGAACGGCGACGGCGATGCGGACGAAGGCGAGACGATCCGCTATGCGTTCACGGTGTGCAACACGGGTAACCAGACCTTGACGGACGTGACGCTGTCTGACACGGTGGGCGGCGTGATGCTCAGCGGCGATCCGATTGCGACACTGGCGGTGGGGGCCGTGGACAGCACGACGTTCACGGGGACGTACACGATCACGCAGGCGGACGTCGACGCCGAGACGTTCCACAACGAAGCGTTGGTGACGGCCACGTCTCCGGGCGGTCCCGACGTCACGGCCACAGCGACGGCCGATACGCCGCTGCCGGCGGCGCCGTCGATCGCTTTGGTCAAGGTGGGGACGTTCCAGGACGAGAACAGCGACGGCGATGCGGACGAAGGCGAGACGATCCGCTATACGTTCGCGGTGAAGAACACGGGCAGCGTGACGCTGCACAACGTGCGGGTCGTGGACCGAATGAGCGGGGTCACAATCAGCGGGAATCCGACGACGCTGGGCGCAGGTGAGACGGACGCGACGACGTTTCGCGGTGTGTACTTCATCAGGCAGGCGGATATTGACGCGGGCCACTTCTTTAACGAGGCACTGGCCCTGTCCGACGAATCGCAGCCTGCCAGCGCGGCGGAAGATGTGGATTTGCCGCAGAATCCGTCGCTGAAAATCGTCAAGGACGCCGCGGTTCCCGGCGGCACGGCCAATGTGCCGGACGAGGTGATCGACTATACGATCTCGGTCCAAAACACGGGCAACACGACGCTGACGGGCGTGACGGTGGTCGATCCGTTCGTTACGGATCTGACCCGCGTGGCGGACAACCCCGGCAACACTGACATGCGACTGGAGGTCGGCGAGACATGGGTGTACACGGCGACGCACACGGTGACGATGGCCGACATCGTCTCCAACGGCGGCGGCGACGGCTTCATCGAATACACCGCCACCGCCGACTCGAACGAGACCGACCCCGCCATTGCCAGAGCGTCGGTGCCGGTGACGCAGGAGTACATCGTGATCGCCCCGGACAAGGCGAATTGCAGCCAACCTTATGTCCACATCGTGAACCAGGTTACGGGGGAACTGATCCGTTCGTTCCCGGCCTACGAGGAATCCTACCGGGGCGGCGTGCGGGTGGCGACGGGCAATGTGACGGGGGACGCGACTCCCGAAATCGTCACGGCGCCGGGACGCAACCATGATCCCTGGATTCGAGTGTTTGGAATTGACGGAGACGAGTTCGAGGAGCTTGCGTTTCTCGCCTTCGAATCATTCACGGGCGGCGTGGACGTCGCGGTGGGCGACGTCGTCGGTGATGCATTGAACGACATCGTCGTTGCCATGAGTTACATGGGCTCAAGGGTGGCGATTTTCGAGAACAAGGGCTCCTACTTCGAGAAGACCTATGCGTTCGATCCGTTTGGCGCTTCGTTCAAAGGCGGCGCCACGGTGGCATTGGCGGATCTGGGAACGTACTCCGATGGCCAACTGATCTTCGACGGCAAAACGGAGATCGTCGTGGCGAACGAGGCTGGTATGAGGAGTTCTGTCCGCGTCTTCGCGTACGACGGTACCACGGCCCACCTCGTTCGCAGTTACAGCCCTTTCCCCGCGACGTTCCGAGGCGGCGTCTCGCTGGATGTCGCGCGGGTCAACGACGACGAGATCCCCGACATGATCGTTGGGGCAGGGATCACCGGAGGCTCGCAAGTCCTGGTGCTCGATGGAAGTACGGGGGCGATTCATACCCAGTTCGCCGCGTACGACGGCATGGCGGAGAGCTATCACGCGCCGGTGCGCGTGGCAGCCGTCGACACGAATAATGACGGCTGGGCGGACGCCATCATGACCGCCCAGGGCTCCGATGGCACGACACGATTGATTCGTTCCTTCGACCCTTTGTCCGGGCAACGCAAGTTTGAGTTCATCGAGAGTACAGCGGATTTCTGCGGTGCCTACTTCTTGGCCGATCTGGTATTCGATGCAACCCGTTCCGGGCCGTACGAGCCTGCGGCCGTGGTCGCCGGCCCACCTCCCGTCGACGTCTGGACGAACCCCGTCAATCCGCTTGACGTCAACAGCGAAGGAATCGTCAGTCCGTTGGACGCGCTGGAAACGATCAACTACATCAACATTCGGGTGGGCCAAACGGAGATCCCGGCGCAGCAGTTCTATCCGCCGCGTTTCTTCGACGTCACTGAAGACGGTGCGATCACGCCCGCGGACGTGCTGCTGGTCGTCAACTATCTCAACGGTCCTCCGGGAGGTTTCGGTGAGGGGGAGTCAAGAACACTAATGGAAGGCATGGTCGAGAGATTGCGTTTCCTCCCCGCCGTGCTTGACGCTGCAGCACCCCGCAGCGAATCTCCAACGTTCGATCACCCGGCTCAGCCAACCGCCGCCTTCCAAGACACAGGTCTGGTGCCGAATGCCGAGCGGTCTTCGCCGGTCGTCGAGCGGGATTCTCCCAGAGTATTGGACCGGCCGGATCCGTGGCTTGAGGATCCCGACCTGTTTGGCCTGGAGGCGGTCTTGGAGGAAATCTCGCCGGAGATTGCCGCACCGTGGCTGGGAAAGTAGTGGGGGGCGAGCACGGCCTTGCCTTGTTCATCGCCAGCGGGTAGGCTCGGTCAATCCAGGCGAGCGGGGTGGCGTGAGCCCCCCGGTTCTGAACCGGACGACTAGCTGGGAACCGGGGGGCTCACGCCACCCCGCTCGCCACGCCAGGATGCGCGCACGGCGCGCGCATCGTACGGAGTGAGACTCGAAGGCATCTTGTGGACCAGGCTCCCGACCGCGGAGGGGCCGTTTTTGGGAGGCGACGATGAAACGATTTGCGTCATGGGTGGGGCTTGCGGCGTGGACTTGGGCCGCTCTGGCCGCGGCAGCCGAGGAAAGTAACGTTGCCAACGTGGAACCCGTGCGGGTCGCGGACGGCAAGTTGCAGATCGGGCTGGACCCGGCCAACGGAACGCTCCTGGAACTGGTCCAGTTGCCTGACGGCTGCAATCAACTCGCCGGCGGTCCGGAGCCCTTGGGGCTGTGGCAGATCACCGTCCGCGACGGCGAGACTGCGCACGAATTGAGCGCCGAGCGCGCTGGTCCTCCCAAAATCGAGCGACTGACGGCGGATCAATCTGGATTGCGGCTGGTGTGGGACCAGGTTGCAGCCGAAGGGACGCAACCGCTGCGCGTGGAGGTCCTGATCCGGCTCGGCCAACAGGGCGAATCGCTCAGCCGCTGGGATCTGTCGGTCGTGAAGCCGAAAGGCGTGCGGCTGACGCAAGTCCGGTTTCCCCGCGTCCCCAGCCTGCGGGAGCGTACCGAGGAAGTGCTCGCCATTCCGCGCGAGTTGGGCGCTCTGGCCCGCAACCCCCGCGCTCTGATCCAAGGCAAGAACAAGCAGGGCGCCCGCCTCGCCTGGCGCTATCCGTTTCCCCTGAACATGCCGTGCCTGGCCTTCTATCAGGACCATGGTCCCGGCTTCTACGCGGCTTGCGACGACCCGCAGAACTACCGCAAGGAGTTCGCGCTGTGGGGTGACGGGCAGGGACGAGTGCATTTCGAAATCCTGCACGAGCCGGAACAGGAGGCCGCCGAGCTGGCCGAGTTCCACCTTCCCTTTGCGGTCGTGCTGGGCGCGTTCCACGGCGATTGGACGACCGCGGCGCGATTGTATCGCCAGTCGCCGGCAGCCAAGACGATTGCCGGCCGCGGCCGGTTGCGCCGCCAGTTGACGCCGGCCTGGTTGCCCGAGACCGGACTCTGGGTGTGGAATCGCGGCCGGTCGCCGGGCGTGTTGGAGCCGGCGACGGTGATGCGGAAGCACCTGCAGACGCCGGTCAGCGTGCTGTGGCACTGGTGGCACAACTGCGCCTACGACGCCGGTTTTCCCGAATACCTGCCGCCTCGCGAAGGCAGCGAACGGTTCCAGGCCGCCTTGGCCGCGGCGCAGCAGCAGGACGTCCACGCGATCCTGTACATGAACCAACGTCTGTGGGGAATGCAGACCCAGAGTTGGATCGACGAGGGCGCCGAGGCGTACGCCGTCAAGGGACCGGACGGCCAGGTCCGGCCGGAGGTGTACAATGTGTTCATGAAGGCGCCCTGCGTGCCGATGTGCATCGGCACTCGATTCTGGCGCGACAAGTACGCCGGTCTGGCGCAAGAAGTCTTCTGCGGCCTGAAAGCCGACGGTGTCTACATGGATCAGACGGGCGTCTTAGCCAATTGCTACGATCCCAGTCACGGCCATATCTTGGGAACCGGCCGGTATTGGACGGACGGTTTGGCGATGCTCACCGCCGAGATCCGCGATCGCGGCTCCACGCGCGGCCGCGTGGCGTTGGGAGGCGAATTCTGCGGCGAGCCGTGGATCGGGAGCCTGGACTTGACGTTGGCCCTGAGCGTCAGCGCCGACCGCATCGGTTCGAGTCCCGTCTGGGAGCCGATCCCGTTTTTTCAAGCGGTGTACCACGGCAGCACGATCGTCTTCGGCAACTATGCCGGACTGGTTCATCCGCCCTATGACGAGAAATGGCCGCCGGAAAAGACCCTGCCGGGAACTCTGACGTTGCTGGATCGCAAGTTCAGCAAGCAATTCCTGCTGGAGCAGTCGCGGACCTTTGCCTGGGGCATGCAGCCCATGCTCGCGAATTTCCTGCCTTCGCAACTGCAGGAACGCCCCGAGGAAATCGACTTCGTGACGCGGTTGGTCCGCACGCGGATGCAGGCGCTCAAGTACCTGCTGCACGGCACATGGGTTCGCCCACCGGCGCTCGACGTACCGCAGCAGGAAATCGACGTCGCACAAATCGGAGTCTACACGCCCCTGCGAGCCTCCAAACGGACCCACCCCGTGGCGTTAGCCGGCGCGTGGCAAGCCGCGGACGGGGACGTGGCCATTGTTCTGGCCAGCATTCACGACCAGAAACTCAGACTGCGGCTGCCCATCGACGCCCAAGCGTACGGTCTACGTGCCCGCTGTGCCGTGTATCGCATCGACGAGGCTGGCCGGCAGCGTCTGGGCATGTTCGATTCGCGCGATCCGGTTTGGCAGCTTGATCTGCCTCCGCGCGGGCTCTGCCTGCTCGAGTTCTCCCGCGAGGAGAACTGCGATTTACCTTGAAAGACGACGGCGGATCAGTCGGGTCAGCCCCATCTCGACGATCCTACGCCAGCTTGGTGATCCCCGGAATCGGCACCGGATAAGTCCCGTCGGCGCCGGGCTTGGCAGGCGGGTCCATGTCCCAACTGACGTTGTCCGGGCCGGCGCGCCACGGCGAGTTGAGGGCCTGTTCCCACGTCATCTGCTGGCCCGTGTAGCAGACCATCTGGCCCAGCAGCGACAGCATCGTGCTGCGGACCATGCGGAGGCCGTCGTTCACGGTCTGGCCGCTGCGGACGGCGTCGAACAGCACCACGTGCTCGGCATCGTACATGTTGGCTTTCGGTCCGCTGTACTCCCAGTTCGTGGCGCCTTCGATGCGGCATTTGTTGGGCAAGTACGCGCGGCCCTTGGTGCCCAGAATCGTGTCCGAGACCTCGCTGTAGCAGCCGTCCTGGGCGCGGACGTTGGCATACAGCCGCACGCCGTTGGCGTACTCGTAGACGATCGCGTCGTGGTCGAACACGTCGCCGTGGACGGGCGAGAAGCAGGACGAACGGCCGCCGGAACCGAAGGCTTTGACCGGCGTTTCCTCGCGCAACGCCCAGGCGGCCTTGTCGATGCTGTGCAACAGCGACTGCGGACCGTCGTCGCCCGACAGCCAGCGGAAGTGGTACCAGTTGCGGAACTGGTACTCCAGTTCGCTCCACCCCGCCTGGCGTTCGATGTTGCGGTAGGTCGAACGCATGTAGGTTTCCTGGATCGCAACGATGTCGCCGATCGCGCCGTCCAGCACGCGCTGGATCGTTTCCTGCACCGCTTTGTCGTAGCGCCAGCACAGCCCGGAGACGATGCTCAGCTTCTTTTTCTGGGCCTCGTCGACCGCTTGCTGGACGACATGAATCCCCGGCGGATCGATGGCGTGGGGCTTCTCCACGAACACGTGCTTGCCGGCGTCGACGGCGGCCTTCAAGTAGAGGGGATGATATTTGGACGTGCAGGCGATCAGCACGACGTCGACTCCGCTGTCGATCACTTTCTGGTAGGCGTCAAAGCCGACGAAGCAGTGGTCGTCGTCCACCGCCACCTGGTCGGGCTTGTTGTTCTTAAGGTTCGCACGGCTGGTCTTCACCTTGTCGTCGAAGATGTCGGACATGGCGATCAGGCGAACGTCAGGCCCGGCGTTCATGGCATTGACCGCCGCGCCGCTGCCGCGGCCACCGCAGCCGATCAAGCCAACCTTGATCACATCGCTGCCGGCGGCATGGACGCTGCGAGCCAGGGGCAGCGTGCCTAATGCCGTTCCGGCTGCGGCCGAGGCGGCCAGGAACTGACGGCGGGAAAAACGTTGGCGGGAGGTTGGCTCGTGGCGTTCGTTCATCGGGAGACTCCTTGGGATGGGACTTGAGGGATCACGGTTGTGCATGGTAACGATCTGCGGGCCGCATGTCATCCAGGGGGGAGAAGTTCCAGCATCCATCGCCACCAAACGCGACGCATGCTATGCTGGTGAGCGATCGGTCAGCCCTTCCAAGACGCCCCAGGAGTGAAACCATGCACCGACGCGATCTGCTCAAAGCCGGCGCGGCAGCCGCTGGAATACTGGCTGTTCCCGCGAACCGTTCGACGGGCGCGGGCCACGCGATTTCTGCGATGCCGGCGGATACACCCGCCGTCTTGGCCGGCTACGGCGCCGCGGATCACCGGCGACGGCTGATGAACATCGGCTTCTGCCAGCGGGCCATTCGTACATGTTTGCGCAAGCATCTGGTCACCGGTTACCTGCCGGGCCAGTGCTGTTACAACTTGGGCGAGTACCCCTGCCGCAAGCCTTGGGATCCCGATGATTGGGACGAGCAGGAATTGGACCGCCTGCGGGACCACGGCATTCGCTTGCTCCAAGTCCACGAGGAATGGAACGATTCGCAACGTCTGTTCGGCGGCCACAAGCTCGCGCCGCTGAACCCCGCCGGCTTTCGCCGCTTCGTGGACATGGTACACCGGCGAGGCATGAAGCTGATCGTGTATGTGTCCAGCGGCTACTTCGAGAAAAACGATCCCGACTTCCGGCCGGAATGGACCGCGAAGGACGATCATCCGCTGGTCGAGATCTACTTCCGCTACGCCCACTGTTCGCCGGCCAGTCCAGGTTGGCGGGCGTACTTCTTCAAGCATCTGGTCCGCATCTTGGACGACTACGGCATCGACGGCGTCTACAACGACCTCGGCTATCGTCAGCCACCAGACGTCGCGGGCCAGCCGAGCGGCGATCAAGTGCTGGCCTTCGAGGAAAACGCCGGCCACGACGGAGCATTGTCGGATCTGCTGGCCCTGATCTACGCCGAAGTCCATCGTCGCGGGGGTGTGGTCAAAGTTCATCGGGGCAACGTCCTTGCTCCCAAGACCGATCTGACGGTGTACGACTACCTCTGGGTCGGCGAAGGAGCGAAGCAAGGCGACCGTTTTCGCGAGGCCGTCAAGGGGCATGTGCCGTACGTCGTCCCGTGCCTGGACATGAGCCGAGCCACGATTGCCAGCGAGGACGAATTGTACTTGCACGCGATCCCCTACCTGCAATTCCCGCTGCTGCTGGCGGGGCGGCCGTTCACAGGCGAACGGGCCGCGATTTCCGGCATCGAGTATCCGCCCGAAGAACGCTGTTTCTGGACGCGGCACTGCCGGGCGATCTGGAAACACTACCAAGCCCACCCGAACGGCCCCTTCAGCTACGGCTGGTGGGATTCCGTGCCGGGGCGGCCGGAAGCCCGCCCCACACACGCCCGCTGGCTGAAGCAGTACCTGCCGATGGTCGAAGAGGGCACCTGGGCCTGGCTGGAAATCGGCCAGTCGGAATTGTTCCGCCAGGCGTTGCCCACGGATGTGGTCGCGTCTGCGTTTGCCAACCGTGAACTCTATCTGGTGTTGGCGAACTACGGCCAGCAGCCGGCGCAAGTCGAGACGCGCGACCAATACGTGGCAGTGGCGGACGCTGCCGCCGCTCCCAAGACAACGTGGCGTTTGGAGGGACGATCGCTGGCCATCTTGCGACGCTGTGTCCCATCGTAGAGGCCCTCACCCCCAGCCCGTCTCCCATACGGCGCGGGGAGGTTTGTTAGGTCCCATGTCCCAAGTTGTATTCCTCGAACAACTGCGGCAGGAAGCGGTCCGACGCTATGGCGTGCGGCCGGGCGGCGTGCGCGTCGTGCGGTCGCCGTATCGCATCTGCCCGTTGGGCGCTCACATCGACCATCAGTTGGGGCCCGTGACGGCCATGGCCATCGATCAGGCCGTCCACGTGGCCTATGCTCCGTTGGCAGGCGAAGTGCGGCTGAGCAGCTTGGACTTCGCGGGAGACGTTCAGTTTTCCTTGGATCACGTCCCCGAGCGGCGCGGCGGCGATTGGGGGAACTTTGCCCGCGGGGCGGTCCGTTCGTTACAGCAGCACTATCCTCTGCCATGCGGGATCCAAGGAGTGACCGCCGGCCGTCTGGACGGCGGCGGGCTCAGTTCCTCCGCCGCGATCGGCGTAGCCCTGCTGCTGGCCCTGGAGGAGGCTAACGGCCTGACGGTTACCGCGCAGGAGAACATCGCCCTGGACCAGGCGATCGAAAACGAGTACCTGGGCCTGCGGAACGGCATCCTGGACCAGTCGGCGATCTTGCTGTCGCGGCGAGGCCATCTGACGTACCTTGATTGCCGAACACGCGAACACGAATTGATCCCGTCCACGGTACCTGCCGGATCCCCGGCGATCCTGTTGGCGTTCTCCGGACTCAAGCAGGCGCTGGTCGGTACGGACTACAACCGGCGGGTCGACGAGTGCCGCGCGGCGGCAGAAGTGCTGCTGCGGGCGCTGGGCCGGCCGGATGCGGTGCCCGTCTTGCGGAACATTGAACCCGACGAGTACGCGAAATATCGGCACCTGTTGAACGGTCCCCCCGCCCGCCGCGCGGCGCACTTTTTCTCCGAAGTCCAACGCGTCCGGGAAGGGGTCGAATGCTGGCGTCGCGGTGACTTGGCCGGCTTCGGCCGTCTGGTCTCCGCCTCCGGCGAGAGTTCCATTCAGAATTACGAATGCGGCTGCCCGCCGTTGGTCGATTTGTACGAGATTCTGATCGCCACCGAGGGCGTGTACGGTACACGCTTCAGTGGCGCGGGTTTCCGCGGTTGTTGTGTGGCTCTGGTGGAGCGTCAAGCGGCAGAGGCGGCTGTGGAATCCGTCCTGGACCGGTATCGCCAGCGTCAGCCGCAACTGGCCGGCGACGCCTTCGCCCTGGTGTGCGGCAGCGACGACGGGGCAAGGCACCTGCGAGAGTAGGCATCTCGCTCCGCGAGATGGAAGGCGATCCTCTCGCGGAGCGAGAGGGCTACGATGAGGAAGACGCCATGACAGACTTGCCGGATTCGATCGCGATTGCGGGAGCGTGGGGGTATATCGGCCGGAAGTTCCTGGACGTCGCCCTGCGGCAGCGGATTCGCACGTTTGTGTATGACCCTGGCCCCATGCCGGCGGACATCGATCCGGACGCCTTGACCCGTCTAAACGACGAGTCGGAATTCTATCGCCTGCCGGTCGACATGTTCCACTTGGCCGCGCATCCCGATCAGCGCCGGACGGGGCAGCAGATGCTGCTCGAACGTGCCAGGTTCGAGCCGCTGGCCATCCTGAACGAAAAGCCCATGGCCTCGCCGGAATCGCCTGAGGATTGTGACCAGTTGGTCGCCGGGGCGAGAGACAGCGGCGTCTGTATGCTGTACGATTTCCCCGAACTGTACGACCCCTTGACCGAGCGCATTATCGAACACCTCTCGTCCTATCGCGATGTGCAAATCACTGGCATCTCGATGTGCCGCTCCAAGGATCGCGAAGCCCCAGAGAATCCGCGGAACTACAAGCGGATGGTCCCGATCCAGTACCAGGAATCCGTGCATTGCCTGGCGTACGTGCTGTTCGTGCTGGCGCGTATTCGCGGCAGCCTGGACGAAGTGTTCGATGAAGGCGTTGGCATCCGCGCCGAGTCTGAGCCTTATTCGCCGCCGAACCCCGAAATCTACCCCTACGTCGTCGACGGAAAGTGCAGCTACCAGCTCACTCTGGGCAGCCTGGCGATCCAGGGCCTGACGAACTTCAAGGCCGGCGCGGAATTCACCAAACGGCGAGTTCTCTGCGGCCGCGGAGACGGCCAGCCGTTTCGCATCGAGGTGGAATACCTGGAAGGCCAGAAGCAGTTGAAGATCAATGGCGCGGACCAGCGAGTCGATCCCTGCGCGAATTCCTACGAGTCGGTCCTGAGAACGTTCACGCGCTGGCGGCGGCACGTGGGTCGCGACGAGTTGATGAGCGGCATCTATCCGAATCCGGCCTTTGCACGCATCACGTACCAGCTGTCCAGTGCGTTGTGGCGGGCCGGCCGCGCCCGCTCCGCGGTGCAACTGGCCGATGTGGATCAGCTGCTCAAGTTTGACGCCGGCTTTCGTGAATCACTCCGTATTGGCCGATGATGGGGACTGCCAAGGCGGAAACCCACTTTTTGTCCCGCCGGTCATCCCATCATGTTGACAAATCTGCAGCACCTACTCTACTCTAGGAACATGCCAATTCAGGTTGTCCGTCAAGGAGCCTCTGCTGGACGAGACCCGGCTGGCCGGCTGGCAAACCGTCAAGATCCCATTTTCGTTCCTAAGAACCACGCAAAGGAGGAGGCGATGAACCGATGGTCGCTCGTTGCTGTCGTCGCGGGGGTGCTATCCCTCGCTTTGGGTCCGCCCCTCGGCACGGCCGCGGACCAGAACGCCAGCCAGGACTTTGTTCTGACCGGTCCGGTGGTGGTGCCGCTGGAGGAAGTGCCGGCCTTTGGAAAGGAAGAGGCGGCCGGCCGAGTCCAGTTCCGCACTCCGCGGGGCCAGTCCGCGCAGTGTGTGCCGACGGCCAGTAGCGAGGTGAAGGCCTACCCGGCGCTGAAGTCCAAGCGTCCGCTGTACGGGTCGGTCAAGTTCGAGGGCGACCCCTCCGACCCCGCAATCGGCACGACCTTTCACTTCGTCTTGGACGAAGCGGGCGAAGCGGAAAAGAAGCCCGACGCCGGTGGGGGCACCGGCGACGCGAAGCCCCCGGCCGAAACGCCGAAGACGGCTGGCCAGACGCAAACCGGCAAGCCTTCACTGCTGAAAGAGCTGGCCAAGAACCTTGCAGTCCCGTCTCGCCCGGCGGATCCGTTTGCCCGACCGCCCCTCCAGGTCATCAAGCAGACGTACGACCTGCTGTACTTTGACCGCAATGGAGATTTGGACCTGACGAACGATGGCGTCGTCCGGCTGACCGACAAACCCGTCTTCGAGGCGATGCCGGCAGGCCAAGTGCGAGGACTTTCCGGGGAGATCGAGGTGGCTTTTGACTTCGGTCCACCCCTGGGCAAACAGCCTGTCCCCATCGCGGTCACGGTTCTCCCTTATCCGCAGGTCGACGGCCGTTTCCTTCTCCAAAACGTAAACGGGATCGGCTTTTCCTCCTATCGTGGCATGGGATATGTGAATTTCACGTCCAAGACCGTACGGCGTGGCGCGATCAAGCTCGGCGAGGAACGGTACGTGACGTGGCTAAGCCAGGCGATGATCATCACGGGCCGGTACGACCGGCCCTACACGCGGCTGGAATTGCTGCGTGTGGATCGTCCCGCGAGCCCGGGGCTCTTGCAGCCAGGCTTTTTGGGCGGGGTCCATTTTGTCGGCCAGCAACTCGCGTCCATCTCCACGACGCCGTTGGGCGACAAGCTGATCATTGAGCCGTACCGCGGCGATACCGGCTTTCTGGAAATCGGTCCGGGTGGCAGGGCCATCACGGAAATGGGCTTGGCCGGGACACTGGTTCCCCAGACGGGGACACCGTTGATGGCAGCCCGGCTCAGTTCGTATCCTTTTCCCGCAACTCTGCCCCGCCGCTACACGCTGCCGGTGGGCGACTATACCCTGCCGTCGCTGACCGCTCAGTATGGCCGCCTGCGATTCAGCGGCCGCATCCAGGCAGTGCCTGCCGCGGTTTCCGCATCGTCCGCCAAGCAGCCCACGTTCCCGGTGCAAATCCGCAAAGACGCTCGGTTTTTGTTGGAATTCACCGGAAAGCCTGAGGTCGTGTTCTCAGCCCCGACCAAGGACAAGTCATTCCGCCCCGGAGACAAGGTCGCTATCCGGGCGATGTTGACCGAGCCGTGGCAGAATTTCCAGATCACGGGATTGTGGGACCTGACGAAAAAGGAACGGGACGTCACGTACCGGAGGGAAGGCGGCGATATCGTCGTGCCTCAGTATGCCCGGCTCGATCCGACCATCGCGATCAAGAACGCCGCTGGAAAAACTGTGGCCGAGGGCACGATGCCCTTTGGCTGAGGCGGCACCTGCGGGTACTCGTGGCGAGTACCAACGGACCTCGAAGTCTCCGGCCAGCAAGAAACCTTTGTCGCGACGCTCAGCTACGACACGCTGGAACTCTACGGCAAGATGGAGGCGACGCTGCCGATCGTCATCCAGGGGAAATGACATCACGAACGAATCGCCGACGGCCGAGGAGGCACACCGGATCTCCGCCGAACTGGACGCACCTTCGCTCCAGGCCGAGTCCCCGCCGGCGCTGCTCCTCCTGCCCAAGCTAAAGACCGCCGAGCAGGCCGCCCAGGTGCAGAAGGGCGACTGGGACGTGATGCGGTTCCTACGCGGCTTTCGTGTCCCGCGGCTTTGCTCGGAACTGAATCTCGACGCCTAATTCGCGAAGGACGGACATGAGACTAGAAAGTCGAGGGTTGCCGCGTTCGGAGAGCATGCTGTACAGGTTTTCGCGATTGAGCAAGGTACCCTCTGCAAGCCGTCCTATACCGCCGTGAGCCTCGGCGACATCGCGGATGGCCAAGAGAAAGACGTCTTCCCCTTCCTCCAAGGCGGCCGTCAAGTACCCGGCGGCATAATCAGGATCAGTTAGGTCCTCCAACAAGTGTTCTCTGTAATCAAGCGTCGGCATGATCCCCTTCCTCACGATAATTCTGCTTCGCACGATTGTCCCGCAACGACGAAAACCATTCGAGGTATGGACAGCGACCTCGCCGGTCGCGATAGATCCTGATTGTTTTCTCCCGGACTTCTGCCATCTCCACAGTGTAGGCTATAACCCACACGGTGGTCAAGAGCCGAGACGTGGCGACGTGGCGTGCGGTTTTCGACCGCGCTCGGCGTTACGCCCGGGCGATCGTGTTCGCAGACGAGATCGAAGCCATCGGCCCGGCCTGTAGAAGCGGGGCCGGGGTGGGGCTGACTCCTGTCTTCGTAGGGCGCCCGATTTTTCATTCTTGCCCTGCGGACCGCAGGGTGAACACGGTGATTTCCGGCCGGACGTTGAAGCGGACTTGGAGTAAGTGTCCGAGTCCGCGGTTGATGTACAGGCGTCGGCCGTCGGCCAGCGGAATCTCGCCTGCGACGTAACGCCGATTCCGCACCGGCAGGATCGGGGGTGGCAGGAAGGGCGGTTTGCACTGGCCGCCGTGCGTGTGCCCAGCGAGAATCCAGCCGCGGAATGGGCCCCACCCCGGCTTGTCGGCTCCATCTGGATTGTGGCAGAGTGCAATGGCGGCCTGCGTGGGGCTGATCCCACTCAGTGCCCGCTCCGGCGCGAAAGCCCCGCTCCACAGGTCGTCGACTCCTGCAAAGGTCAATCCGTCCACCGCGGCGGACTCATTTCGTAGCACCTGCACTCCGACTCGTGTGAGTTCTCCAGCTACGTCATCCGCCACATCGGGCATGGACCAGCGGAATCCGTAGTCGTGGTTGCCGAGTACTGCCAAAGATGCCAGACGCGGTTTGGGAAGGTGAGTCAGGATCTCGCGAAGTTGCCGCAACTGCTTCGGCTCGTGATACGTGATCAAGTCGCCGGTGATCAGCAGAATGTCCGGCTTCAATTCGGCGACCGTCTGCAGACAGTGGACGATGTACGCATCGTCGACGCGCGGCCCCACGTGCAAATCGCTGATCTGAATCAGACGCCTACCGACCAGGGACGCCGGCAACGCCACCACCGGCAACGGGCGCTGCACCACTTCGACCCAATGCGGCTCGATGCCGAACGTGTAGCCCAGCACGCCAGCCGCCCCTGCGGCGGCGATGCCTCGAGTGTAACGCAAGAATCGGCGGCGATTCATAGAACGAAGTGTGAGAAAGGGCGGAACTCTCCCCAGGGCAAACAAGCCAGGTCACCTGATTAGCATACGGCCGGACTCCGGCGGCGACCAGCCCTCGAGGCTTTCCACCTGGAACTTGAGCAGCATCTTGAACGTGAACGTGGCCTGTGTTGCAGGGACATTGAATTCCGGTTATCGTGTTGATATTGTATCAGCAGTTGAAAATCGTCCTTGCTTAAGCGGCCAAGTCCGCGGGAGGAGTGACATCATGTGCGATCGTTCCCGACGAGAGTTCCTGATTGGTTCGGCCGCCGCCGGGTTGTTGGCGGCTCGGCCTGATTTGCTGTTGGGGCAAACGTCTGCCAAGTCGGCCGACATGGCCGTTACGCGGTGGAGCGGGACCAAGCCGGCAGCGGATGCGGCCATGAAGGACGTCGCCGTCAAGCTTACCGAACAAGCGATCAACGCCCTGGGCGGGATGAAGCGATTTGTGAGCCGGGGCGACGTGGTTTGGGTCAAGCCCAATATCGGCTGGGATCGTACTCCCGAAACCGCGGCGAACACGAACCCCGACGTGGTGGCCACCATTATCCGTCTGTGCTTCGATGCCGGCGCCAAGACCGTCAAGGTGGGCGACCACCCGTGCGACGTGGCCGAGAAGACATACGTGGCCAGCGGCATTGCTAACGCAGCCCGCGAAGCAGGAGCCAAGGTCGTGTTCCTGGACAAGACGCGATTCAAAGAAGCCAAGATTGGCGGCGAACTGGTGAAGACCATTCCCGTCTACCCGGAGATCATCGAGTCGGACTTGGTGATCAACGTCCCGATCGTCAAGCATCATCGCTTGGCCGGCCTGACGATGTGCATGAAGAACTACATGGGCGTGATCGACAAGCGGAACACATTCCATCAGGCGATCGCCCCCAGTCTCGCAGACTTGACACGCTTCATGAAGCCGCGTTTGTGTATCCTGGACGCGACTCGCATGCTCAAGGCGAACGGACCTAAAGGTGGCAAACTGGAAGACGTCGAGACGAAATGGATGCTGGCCGCCGGCGTGGACATCGTGGCCTTGGACGCGTGGGGCGCGGAAGCCATCGGGCGGAAGCCGACGGACATCGAATCGATTGTCAAAGGCCAGGAGTACGGCCTCGGCAAGATCGACTACCGGTCGCTCGCGTTGCGCGAGTTGGCCGTGTCGTGATTCCCCTTTACTTGGGACAGAGATGCTGAAGTTCCGATCCCTGTGGCGCTGGGTCACGTTGCGGCGACTGGTCCAGGTCGCGATGCTGCTGGTGTTTCTCGGCCTGGTCGTGGCGGCGCAGGCGAGGGGCGGCGAACGGATGCCGAGCGCGTGGCTGAAGGCGTTTTTCGCGATCGACCCGCTGCTGTTGATCGCTACGGCGCTGTCCGCGCATGCGGTGCCGGCGCTGCTGCTCGCGTCGTTGGGACTGGTTGCCGTCACGCTGGTCCTGGGGCGCGTCTTCTGCGGCTGGGTATGCCCGCTGGGCACGCTCCACGACATCGCGAGCCGCGTGCTGTTCTGGATCTGGCCAGACCGGCGGCGGCGCGACCACTGGTCGCCGTGGCAGAGGACGAAGTACTTGCTGCTGGTCGGCCTGCTGGTCATGGCGCTGTTCGGCAGCCATTGGGGCACGATTTTCGATCCGTTGGTGCTTCTGTACCGAACGACGACTACGGCTTTGCTGCCGGCGCTTCAGTGGGGCGTGCAGGCGCCGTCGACGGCGATCTACCACTACGATCCCGAAACCGCACCCGCGCCGGTGCGGCCGGTGGCCGAACGGGTCCATCCCTTCGTACGGGACTACGCGAGCGAGCCGGCGTACGAATTCCTGCGCGATCACGTCTTCGGCCTGCGGACGCATACGTTTCTGGGCGGCGGCCTGATTCTGGGATTCTTCCTTCTCACATTGGCGTTGAACCGCTACCGGCCGCGGTTCTGGTGCCGGTATCTGTGTCCGCTGGGAGCGTTGCTGGGCATCTTCTCCCTGCGGCCACTGGTGCGCCGCGCGGTGCAAACCGGTAACTGCAACCAGTGCGATCTGTGCGCCACGTCGTGTCACGGAGCGGCCTCGGGCGCGCCGGGCGAGCAGTGGAAGGCGGCGGAGTGCCTGGGCTGTCTGAATTGTACGGATTCGTGCCGCCGGGACGGGTTGCGGTTCACACTCACGCTTCCGTGGCGCAAGGAACCGCCCGTCGAGGGCCTGGATCTGTCACGGCGATCGGTGTTTGGCGCTGCCCTGGGCGGCGTCGCCGGATTGTGCTTGTTGCGAATCACACCGCAGGCCCGCGGTTCGCTGCCGCAGGAGCACCTGATTCGTCCGCCCGGCTCGCTTCCCGAACGCGAGTTTCTCGAACGTTGCACGTCGTGCGGCATGTGCATCAAAATCTGCCCGACGCACGGCTTGCAACCGGCGTTGTGGGAAGCCGGGCTGGAGGGGCTGTGGACGCCCCGGTTGGTTCCCCGCTTGGGGTGGTGCGAATCCGAGTGCACGGCCTGCACGCACGTCTGTCCGACCCAGGCCATTCGGCCGCTGACGGTCGAGCAGAAGAAGCAAGTGCGGATCGGGCTGGCGTCGTTCGACGTGACCCGCTGTATTCCCTACGCCTACGGCCGGGAGTGCATTGTTTGCGAGGAACACTGCCCGGTCCCCGACAAAGCGATCTACGTGGTCGAGACGGAGGTGATTGCCCGCAATGGCCAGAAGATCGTCATCAAGCAGCCGCGCGTCGATCCCAGCCGCTGTATCGGCTGCGGCATCTGCGAGAACAAGTGTCCTCTGACCGACCACCCCGGCGTGCGCGTGCTGAGCACGAACGAAAGCCGCAGCGACTACCAAGCCATCCCCGTCACACCGGACGAAGTCCCCTTGGGCGAGCCGGCGGACGACGATGACGATCCGTACGCCGCGGACCGCTAATCGCGAGTCATGTTCCGGCTTCAAGTCGAACCATGTCGGTCAGATCGCGCCGGGGCCGCGTTCCAGCCCGCCGATTTGCAGCGCCTGCTCCATGGGCAGCACAAAGATCTTGCCGTCGCCGATGTTGCCTTCCGGTCCCGTGCGGGCCACGTTCATGATCGTGTCCAAGGTGCGCTGGAGGAAATCGTCGTTGACGGCGATCTCCAGGGCGATCTTGCGCAACAAGTGCGTCTTGTACTCGACCCCGCGATACGTCTCGGACCTGCCTTTTTGCCGCCCGAAGCCTTGCGCGTCGCAGACGGTCATCCGTTCGACGCCAACCTTGGCCAACGCCTCTTGCACGGCCTGCAGCTTGGTGGGTTGGATAATGGCCACGACCAGTTTCACGGCAGTCTCTCCACAGTTAGGCTCGTGAAAAAAGGGGACGGCGGTCTTTTTCAAGACAAGCCCCCTGTCCCTTTTCCGGTTAGATCTGCTCCGGCAGTTGGTAGGGCGCCCGCATGGGGCGCGACAAATAAGCGTTCGCTTCGTCGTCGCCTGGGAAGATCTCCCGCTGCGGGTCCCAGGTCAACTTGCGGCCTACCCAGCGCACGATGTTGCCCAGATGGCACACGATGGCGGAGCGATGGCCGATCTCGACATCGGCGATGGGCCGCTGGCGCGATTGGATGCAAGTGATCCAGTTCGCCAGATGATCGTCGCTAACCGGCAGGCGGACCTTCCATTCGTCTTGCGGCACCTGGGCCAGTTCCGCAGGGTTGGTGG
>Ga0116156_10002095_pt1 | contig 18376 bp, 16 predicted proteins | sample AD_UKC045_MetaG_FD_89891 | JGI IMG/M metagenome (GOLD analysis project Ga0116156, IMG submission 89891) | Active sludge microbial communities of municipal wastewater-treating anaerobic digesters from USA - AD_UKC045_MetaG | ecosystem: Engineered > Bioreactor > Anaerobic > Digestate | place: USA... | reverse complement strand
ATATTCCATCAATGACGATAAAATTAAATTAAAAAATAAAAATTTTTGGAATTTTGTTCCTGGTGTTTACCGATAAAAAAGAGTGTGACACGGTTAACGCTAGATCCAGGATTTCAAAAAAAATAACAAGGTCGACCTGAGGCGAAAAAGGATAATTCGCCAGAAATGAAAAAATAATAAATATAATTATTATGAACAAAAAAATAGTAGTTTCGTTAGCAGTTATTGGTGTCGTAGCTGTAATAGCAATTGGCGCAACCATTGCTTATTTTTCAGACACAGAAACATCAGCAAACAACATGTTTGTTGCTGGAACAATTGATTTGAAAGTTGATCACAGAATGCAATCATATAATGGCGCAGAATGTCACACATGTGGATTGACATTATTAAGCAGCACAGAAGATATTGTCGAAGAAACAGGAGCGCATGCTGTTAAATCATGGGTTCATTCAAATTGGGATCATACATTGCAAGCTCAAGGAGCTGATTGGATTTGGAAAACATATAAAGTTGAAGATCCAAGCGCAAATGAAGCATATACATTTAAGAGAGAATTCAATTGGACAGGCGCAACAACTGGAGCAACTTTAAAACTTGCTTTAGCTGCTGACAACAGAGTTAGAGTTACATTTAATGATGTTGTTGTTTATGAAATGTTAACAGAACATAATTATGAAGCTCCAGTTTCAATCAATTTAACAAATGTTGTACAAGGAAATAATAAGCTTGAAATTTGGGTTCAAAATATTGCAATCCAAGGATCAACTCCAACACAAAATCCAGCAGCTTTGATTTATAAATTAGAGATTGGCGGAGAATGCTCACCAAAATTCTTAGCAACATGCAAGCTTTGGTATGAACCAAAAGACTTATCAGAAAACGATAAATTCTTTGATTTTGATGACATAAAACCTGGAGATTATGGAAGAAATGTTATTTCCTTACATGTTGAATCAAATGATGCATATATGTGCTTAAGCACAAAAAATGTAACAAATGATGAAAATACAGTTGTAGAACCAGAACAGAAAATGGGCGATGACGCTACAACAGGAGAATTAGGAGCAAACATTCATTTATATGTTTGGATGGATGAAAATGGAGATGGATTTATGCAATCAACAGAAAGAAAGATTGCCGAAAACATCACATTAAATGATCTTCATAACTACACATTATACGATAAAACAACAGGAGCTTTTATTGCAGGACAAACAAAGTTCTTGGGAATCGCATGGTGCGCAGGAACAATGGCTCCGAACACAGACGGAACATTCTTATGTGATGGATCAACAATGGACAATCTTTCTCAATCAGATATATTCTCAGCGGCTTTGGAATTTTTTGCTGAACAACAAAGAAATAATGATGGTTTCTCTTGTTCACAAGCTCCAACACAAGGATGATTTTATAATTGAATCCTTTTTGTCTTGCTGTCATTTGATGGCGAGACAAAAAAGGATTTGATTACAAATAATTTAGTTTATTTGTAATAAAATTCTTTAAGTTCTATGAATATCAAAAAAGCACTTTATTATGCATTTATAGCATTGATTATAATTGTCGGAGCGACATTGATTCTTTCATTGCTTCCTATAAAGGACAATATAAAAATATTGGCGGTTTTGTCAGGCTCTATGGAACCTAAGATAAAAACCGGAAGCGTGATTATAATCAAACCGATGTCTGATTATAAAATCGGAGATATTGTGACATTTGGAGAAATTTCAAAGATATCAATTCCTAAAACTCACAGAATAACCCGCACTTATGTTCAGAATGACATTCAACTTTATGTCACAAAAGGCGATGCTAATAATAATGAAGATGGGAAGCCCATCAGAAAGGAAGATATAAAAGGAAAAGTCATGTTGTCAGTGCCATATTTAGGATATGCGGTGAGTTTTGCGCAAACTAAAAATGGATTCTTTCTTCTGATAATTATTCCATGCATTTTGATAATTTTTAGTGAAATATCAAAAATTTTGAAAAGTTCAAAGGAGAAACCGGAACAAGAAAGCGAAAGTAAGAGTAATTAAAAATGAAAAACTTTTTAAACAAGTTTATATCGGTAGTTATATTATCTGTTACTATTTTTATATCCACGCCAACTGGATTCGCTTTGGCATACTATAATGATTCTGAAAGTTCTCAAGGATATTTAGAAACTGGATTATTAGATTTTTCATTGCAATCCGATTCTGATTTCTCTCCTACTGTTGGTCCAAGTCAAGCAGCCAGAAGAACAATTGATGCAAAAGATGATGGAACATTACCGTTCAAATATTGGCTTTCTGCTACTGGAACAATTGGGGATTTATGCTCCAATGTCACATTAATAGTTTCAAGGAACTCAATGACAATATACCAAGGTCCGCTTTCATCAATGGGAGAAATTGATCTTGGAATTTATGATAAAAATAACGCTAAGCTTGAATTTACCGCGACAATTCCCCCTAATGACACTTTGCAGAACAAAAGCTGCGCGTTTGATTTTGTATTTCAAGGAGTCCAGACAAATTATGACAAAGGACAAGGGTATCGCGATATTGAAGTAATATCTAATATTATAAACGCCGGATCTTGGAAAAATAGCAAATGCGATCCGAGCGTATGGAATCCAGGATCAATAAGCGTTGAAGTTTCAAATTCTTATGATTCTGATTGCAGAGTTGAAACATTTAATTTCAAAGTAAATTGCCAATCAGGAAATAATATTGATTGCGATTCGATTGGATTAAATTTTGGGCATGGATTAGGTATAAATGCCATGGATCAAATAACTCCTCCATATCCTGAAGGAGCAACAACGATATTCGGTTCAGGACCTTTGAAAGGATTCCAAGGCGTGAGATGGATTCAAAAACCGATGTTAAGCATTTCAAAAACTTATTCAGTTAATGTAACTCATCCTTTGCAGAATTATGATGGTTCTTATGGCGCATATTTATCTTATGGACAAACTTGCGATGGAGGAATTGGAACATTAATCTTGAACATGCCTGATTATATCTCTTGTTCCAACGGAAATACTGTAACTAAATTAGAATTTGTTAATCCTGATACTCAAGCCAGCGGATTTGTTGTTATGAATGAAGCGTTGCCTTATCCAAACGGAAATATGTATGGACATGATTGGGGGCATGATGGAGATCCTGCGCCCAAAGGCGAATGGATAGAATTATATAATAATACAACTACGGCATTTGATCTTACGGGATGGTATTTTAAGGATTACTCTGGAAATAAGATTATGTTGAATCCTTTAAATTCTTTTGATGGATTAAACAATGCCACTACTACAATAGGCGCAAAAGATACTGGGAAAGAATGGCTTGTTGTTTATACCGAATTTGATCTTATGGATAATAGTGGAGATACTATTACTCTTTATGATAAATTAAATAATGTTGTTGATACATTTTCTTATTCATTGCCTAACGATTGCAATAATCTTGAGATGACTCCCGGCGATCCTAATTATGAGGCATGTTTAGGCAATGCTCCTAAATTACAAGTTGTTGATAATAAATCAATTGCAAGGCTTCCTGATGGAATAGGAGAATGGGTTGATCCTATTCCAACTCCTGGAACTCAGAATATAGCTGATTCCACAACGACAATTCCAGTTGCAGAAATTTCTACAACAACTCCTCCAATTATAGAAAATACTACAACTACTATTTCTACTTCTTCTGCTACAACTTCAGAAACTATAGTCACTACAACGATTCCCGAAATAATTGCGCCAACATCAAGTTTAATAATTGCAACTTCTCCAACATCTACTGCGTCAACAACAACTGTAGATATAATTGCTCCAATAATCACTTTAAATGGAAATGAAATTATTGAGATTCCAATTAATAGCGCATTTATTGATCCTGGCGCGACTGCTTTTGATGAAACAGATGGAGACATAAGTTTTAAAATAATAGCAATAGGCGATGTTAATACTTTAGCTGTAGGAGAATATATTATTTCTTATGAAGTTTTTGATAATGCTGGCAATAAATCGGAAACAAAATATAGGACTGTGATTATTAAAGATCAGGTTCCGACAGCTCCTGAATCTAATCCTTTATCTGATTCCGGTTTGCAAAATCCAAATATTGATTTAGTAACTCCAGCATCAATTCCAGAACCAACTCAGACTCCTCAACCGGTTGTTCAGAATCCAGATCCTGATTTATCACCTGTTCCAGAAAATGATATAATAATGAATTCGAATTCAATATGAAGAATAAATTATTAAATATAATTTTTATCGGGATGATTGCTCCAATATTTGTTTTGGCAGCTAATGTTTCTATTGTTTTTGAAAAAACTCCATCTTTATTCTCTGAAAGCAGCTTCATGCCTGGAGATAGTGTATCCCGTTGGGTTACTATTGAAAATATTGGTTCAGAAAATAAAATAGTCGCAACTCAAGCGCTAAACTTTGCTAATCCGATTCCAAATGATGATTTATCTCGCGCACTTTTGATAAATATTAAGAAAAATGGGACTGATTTTTATGGAGGCAGTCTTGGGGAAAAGACTTTATATGACTTTTATCAAAAAGGATTGATAGATTTGGCTGCCATTTCCCCAGGAGAGAAACAACAATATGATTACATAATTTCTTTTCCTAAAGAGAAAGAAAATGAATGGCAAGGAAAAGCGACATATTTTGATATTCAAATAGGATATAACGATGGTTCAGATGAACCTAAAAATCCTACTGATGATCCGAGAATATTTGGTGGTGGCGGAGGAGGCGGTAATAGCGGAGGATGCACTAATATGATTTATAAAGGCAGCGTGAAAGCGATTGATATAACTAAAAATTCAGCTGTTATAATATGGAAAACCACTTGCATGACTGATAGTGAAGTTGTGTTCTCTTCAGAGAATGATGAAAGCGATTTTGATAAGAAAAAAGACAAATATGGATATGATTATTCGACTGGAATTGATAAGAATCTTGTCGAAGAACATAAAATGATTCTGACTAATCTTTCTCCTTGCACTCAATATTTTTTTAGAGTGGCGTCAAAAGATTTGCTTGCAATAAGCGACCAACTTAGCTTTACGACTCCATGCGATCAAGAAGAACAACCAAAAGCCAATAGTTTCGGAGGACAGGGGGAAGAACAGGGAAATGTTGCCGGAGCTTCTATTAAAAGTCCGGAACCAGAAGTTAAAGGATTAGCTGATAAAATAGAAGATTTTATGGATAATCTGGCTGCTAAAATACCTGGAAAATGTTCGGATAAAGATATCTTGCCTTGGATTTTGATGGTGATAGCAGGAATAATGTCTTATATCGAATATAAAAGCAAAAAAGATTTAATGAAAAGAATAAAACCAACAGAATAATTCTATGGATTCGAAAAATGCAAATAAAAAAAATTTAAAAGAATATTTCCAATCCTATTGGCAGCAAGTTTTATTATTATTGATTCTGATATTTTGGTATTTGAAATGCAGGATTATCCCTTGGTGGTTTTGGTTGATATTTATTTTGATTCTTGTTTTTTGGTCTATCCAAAAAAATAAAAAGATTGAATTGCAGAAGATTTTAAAATCTAATAAAATATAATATTTATTTTTAAGAACGGATGCGTTTTTTTATGCGCTCCGTTTTTATTTCTCAAATTATGAAGAATTTATTGAAAACTGTTCTTATTTTATCATTAATATTTATCTCTTTAAGTTTAGTTTCTTCTGTTTTAGCTCGAGTTCAACTATAAAATGTTAAAAAATAGGTTTAATTCCAAGCTATTGACATTCAATTTGATATATTATATATTTATTAACTCCTATAAGCTTTGAATAAAAAAGGTTTATATCTTAAAAAAGCTTATAAATAAAGGAGAAAAGTTGTTTTAAAATTAATTTTAGGCAAACAGTTTAGGGCTTAAAATGCTTTAAATTGAATTCATATATAATATTTGATTTATAGAAAGGAGGAAAAAATGGCTAACAAAAAAGATATCGGAAATGGCAGAGTAGTATCAAGATCAAAATTCGGGTATGGATTTTATCCTTCCTCAGAAATTCCAAAAGACCAACAGAAAACAGCAAGCGATTTTGCCGAAGATGCTGTAAACTATTATACTAATCCTCAGGAGAGAGAAAAAATCCAAGAGAAAGGAAGAGAAATAACAGCTATCGCCATAAGAGACGCATTAGTTTCTGCTGAATTGCAGAAATCAATAAATCTCGGAAAGCCTGAAAAGGTGGCAGAATGGGAAACAATAATTCTGCATCTTGCTGAAGCTTTATGGGTTGCATCAGCCAAAGATTTGCAAAGCGAAAAAGATGATTGCAAAAAAATCGCTATTGGTAATGTGAGAAAAGCTGCAAATATTTTGATTTCAAGGAAGACAAGTTTCCTTTCATCGGCAATCGAAAATGGGATTCCTTATGATATTTTCAATGCTTTGGAAATAGTAAAGGAAGAATTCTCTAAAAGAGACTTCAGATTTGCAGATAGGGAATTAAGAATGAAGCTTATTGATCAGTTTTGCAATACTTCATTGAAATTTCTTGAAACAGCAAACTCTAAAACTCTTTTCAAAGGGAGAAATGGCGACTTTTTTACCGCCGAACAGTATTTCAAAAATTGCGATGATTTTATCAAGCAATGGAAAAAAGAAATTGAATCAGAAAAACCGTAATCTTATAGATTACGGTTTTTATTTCTTATAGAACTTGAAAAAATATTAAAATCGTGTAATATTTTAATTAAATATTCCCATAGAACCCTCACAATATAATAATTATTAAAATATAATATTCACTCAGAAAGGGGCAAGATGGCAGCAGAAAAAACGGGGAAAGTTAGAAATGGAGTTTTTGTAGGTCAATATCCAGAGGTGCCTATTAAGAAGAATCCTGAACGTCGAGCAAAAACTTTGTCGGAGCAGATTAGAAAAATGTCTGATATGGAGAAGGATGGAAAACCTTTAAACTCTTGTTGCTTAAGAGAGTGTTTAGTCAATGCTGAGAATTTTTTAGGAGATTCTGATATAAGACCTTATTTGACGATATCTGGTGAAGGGTCGATAAGAGATCTTTGTTCTTTAGTCATTAAATTAGATGATGATCTCGGAAATATCGAGAGAGCTAATAGAATTTTAGAGAAAATAACAAGAAATTAAGTTTTAAAAGAAAAAAGCAAGCTTCCAAAAAGGACTTGCTTTTTTTATTGGAATATTATATAAAAGCATAGGAGAATAATTTCTCTCAAAAGCACAAAAAACCTTTAAAAAAGGAAAAAACAATTCAAAAGGAGGCAAGAAATGAAGAAAATTGTCGCATTTGCTGTAGCTTTTATAGTGGTATTTTTTATGGTGTATCCAATGTTATCTGCTAAGGCAAGCAGTCCTGAGTATAGGGTTTTTACTTCAAAACCTGAAAAAATGGATGAGAAGTCAGTATGTATACCTGTTTTTATCAATTTGATAAGACCTGGATCTGCAAAATGGGAATGCAGCGTGGTAGTTCTTGGACCTAATTATTATAGGACCAAGACAATAGATATTTTCTATGGAGGCTCGAGAGGCGTAGTTTTTTCTAACAATGATCCTGATGAAAAAGGAAGAAAAGTTGATCAATTGATTCCTGGCAATAAATATTTTACATATTGCCTTTGGAGAAGAAAAGATAATGTGTCTTATGAATTTGTCGAGCAGAAAACTAAGGATTTCATAATACCTTTTCCGAAAATAAAAATTGATAGAATAAAGGCAACTAAAGGAGCAGATGGAAAATATTATTTGTCTGGAGAGATAAAGAATTTATCAAATAGAGGCAGAGTTGATTGGTGGTTCGAAATAGTTTCTGATCACAATAGTTGCAATATTACGATTTGCGGGCAAAATATGCTGATGGCAGAGGATAAAATAGAATCATTTTCTGTTGAAACGGGATTCAATATTGCTGGGAGAGAAGCTGATTTTAGACATAGATTTCAAATAAGAGGATGGGATTATTCGAGAAATGAGATGATAGAAAGCAGCTGGTATATTTTCAATGATCAAGACCAGTAAACTTGCATAACAAGATATTCATTTTGAATGTTCCTTTAAGAATAAAAAGGATTTTGGATAACAGATCCATTATCCACAGCACATAATAAAAATGAGCCTTGCTGCGCGCGACAGCAGGGCTTTTTAATTTATTTTAATTAAAGTATAATATTTTTATGATAGAAACTATAAAAATATTAATTTTAGGGATTATTGAAGGAATAACTGAATTTTTGCCTGTTTCTTCGACAGGACATTTGATATTAGGTTATAAAGCGCTTGGTATCCCTGAGAGCGATTTTATAAAAAGTTTTATTATCATAATTCAGTTAGGAGCTATTTTATCGGTTTTAATACTCTATTGGCGAAGATTTTTTTGCGACAGAGAGACTTTAAAGAAAATAGCTATTGCTTTTTTCCCAACCGGATTGATAGGAATCTGCATATATAAAATAGCAAAACATTATTTTTTGGGCAACCAGATGCTTGTGGCTTTTTCTCTTATAATAGGAGGAACATTAATCATAATTTTTGAATCGAAATATAAAAATCACGATGGCGAAACTAAGGAAATATCGCAAATGACATATAAGCAAGCTTTTTTGATAGGTGTTTTTCAATCTCTTTGCGTTATCCCGGGAGTAAGCAGATCAGCTTCAACTATTATCGGAGGAAGATTTCTGGGATTATCTAAAAAAACAATAGTTGAATTTTCTTTTTTATTAGCAGTCCCGATAATGTTTGCTGCGACAGGATTGGATGTTTTAAATACTAATTTCGACGCAAGCCAGATTCAGATTTTAGCATTAGGATTCGTGACAGCTTTCATATCAGCTCTGGCAGGAATAAAATTTTTTTTGGAATTTATCAAAAAACAGTCTTTTTCATTTTTCGGCATATATAGAATAATTTTAGGTCTGGCATTTATTCTTTATTTGACATAAGATAATTGCTGATTTAAGCTTCTATTAAGTTATTTAAAAAAGAAAAAAGAAAGGAGGAAACTGCTAAAAAAATTTTTCTCGCCAAAATAAAGGCAATCTATAGGATAAGAAATCCAGATATTTTTATTCCAGAGAATACCGAATGTTTAGTGTCTGTTAAGAACGATGGAGAAATTTTGGTTACCCGCAATGATTTGGAATTCGCTAAAGTCATCATAAGAGATGATTTAAAAGAATTTTCACAAAAGAAGACGAGAGAAAGAAGTTTTTTTATCAGCATCATGATAAGGGTTCAAGATATAGAACTTATAAAAGAATATTGAAAATAGGGGGTAGAAATTGGTAAAATCTTATTCTGTTACTTGCACGATTGGAGAGGACTGCGTTGTTGTGACAAATTTGGGAAAAACTATTAGGTTAAAGAGAGGCCAGAAAGTAAAAGTGTCACTAAGCGAGATATCTGGATTTGGAATAAATTCAATCAAAATTGCCTTCAGAATAGATGGTGAAGAACATTTTTCTTTTTTATCCCGCGAAAAAATAATTGCTCCAGGAGGGGCAAGAGTGATGGAATAGAATCTAATATTAAAAAAGAACAGCATAAAAGCTGTTCTTTTAAATTTGATTTAAAAGCATATTTTTGTTATAGAAATTTATGACAATAAAGCCTTTAAAGACAAAAAAAATAATAGCTGGAGATGATATTCTTAATATTTTTGATGAATTTGTTCCTGAAATACGAGATGGAAGCGTGTTGGCTGTGACTTCTAAAATAATTGCAATTTGCCAAGGAAGGATAAAAGAAGCAAAAGATTTTTCTAAAATCGATTTGATAAAAGAAGAATCTGATTTTTATATTGATCCGACTCAAGCGAAATATAATTTAATTATAACGATTAAAAATAATTTTTTAGCTGCTAGTGCCGGGATTGATGAATCAAATGGAAATGGATATTTTGTGCTCTGGCCGGAACATTTACAGGAAACTGCTAATGAAATTAGGCAATATTTCGTTAAAAAATATAATCTGAAGAAATTTGGAGTGATAATAACAGACAGTAAAACAACTCCTCTAAAAAGAGGCACTACAGGTTATGCTTTAGCTCATAGCGGGTTTTACGCTTTGAAGAATTATATAAATCAGCCTGATATTTTTGGCAGAGAAATGCATGTAACTAAAGCTAATATAATGGATGGTTTGGCTGCCGCTTCTGTTTTGATAATGGGCGAAGGGGATGAACAGACGCCTATGGCGCTGATAACAGACTTAGATTTTGTTAATTTTTCAGAAAATGATCCAGAGAAAAAAGAAATAGATGATCTGAACATAGAATTAGAAGATGATCTTTATTATCCAATATTAAAAAATGCTAATTGGCTAAAAGGCAAGAATCAATAATATATGAGTTTTTCTATAGGAATAGTAGGTTTACCCAATGTAGGTAAATCAACATTATTTAAAACAATTACGAAGAAACAAGTTGATTGTCAGAATTATCCTTTTTGCACAATCGACCCTAATATCGGGACCGTAGCTGTTCCTGATTTTCGCGTTGATAAATTAGCAGAACTTTGCAATTCGGAAAAAAAGATTTACAACATTATTGAATTTGTCGATATTGCCGGATTAATTGCTGGGGCAAGCAAAGGTGAAGGATTGGGGAATAAATTCTTGGCAAATATTCGCGAGACAGATGCGATAGTCTATGTTTTAAGGGCTTTTAAAAATGATAAAATAATAAACACTCAGGAGAAAATAGACCCGATATCAGATAAGAATGTTTTAGATACGGAATTAGCTTTAAAAGATTTAGAAACTGTAGAGAAAAGACTTGAATCATTGCAAAGAGAAATAAGGGGCGGGTCGAAACAGGCTCAATCAGAATTGCCTATTCTGCAAAAAGCTAAAGAATATCTGGAAGATGGGAAAATACTATTTGAACAGGATTTTACCAATGAGGAATTAAAAATTTTGGGAAGCTATCAATTGCTTACGGCTAAACCAAGAATTTATTTGCTAAATGGAAAAGATGAAGAAGTCGATAAGAAAATAATAGATGAATTTGAAAAGAATAATTGGCCATATCTTATTATAGATATTTTAATGGAACATGATGCCGCAGATTTATCAAGGCAGGAAAGATCAGAGTTTGGTTTGTCTGAAGAAACTGAATTGGAAACATTAATCCAGAAATCTTATTCGATATTAGGATTAATTACTTTTTTAACTACCGGGGCTGATGAAACAAGAGCTTGGACTTTGCGTAAAGGACAGAAAGCTCCTATGGCAGGAGGGGTTATCCATACTGATTTTGAGAAAAATTTTATAAAAGCAGAAGTTATTAATTGGAAAGTTCTTATTGATTGCCAAGGTTTTGCGAAAGCAAGAGAAAAAGGATTGATTCGTTTGGAAGGAAAAGACTATATTGTGCAAGATGGCGATGTGATTGAAATTAAAGCTAATGTATAGCTTGATTTTTTAGAAATAAATGTTATTTTAATAAGACAGGATTAATCATATAAATTAGAAATGACTTTGATTTATTCCTGTTAGTTCTTTTTAGGATGAAATTAGACGGCAACGGATTCGGCGATCCGAATTACTAGCAGTCAAGGATGATGACTGAATACATATCCCAATTGTATGGTGATAATATAATAAATTTGCCGCCTAATCATCATAGCGCCCTTATATAAAAATGGGGCGCTTTTTTATTTCTTGAAAATAAAAAATAAATAATACAAGATGAATTAATGAAAACTAAAAAAATTTTTGTTAAGGGGAGATATAAAAAATTCTCCAGGGATATTCCTCAAAACAGCCCTGGAAATAAGCACAGAACAAGTGTTGCTGATATTATAGTTAATGCTGGAAAAGATTTATTCTCTTCAGAAAGATGTTTATTCCATGCGGCAGGAAGAGAAGATAAAGATACTTTGATGCTTGGTTCTGGTCGTCCTTTTATTTTAGAGATAATAAATCCGACAATAACTAATATTAATTTTGAAAAGATTACAGGAATGATAAATTTATCTGGCGATATTGAAGTTTTTAAACTTTCTTTTTGTGAAAAAGAAGAAATAAAGAGGATAAAAAATTCTAAATGGAATAAAACTTATCAAGTTAGGGTTGTTTTCAAAGAAGAAATAAGCAAGATGAGAGTAATAGAGGCAATATCGACATTAACCGGTACAATAATCTCTCAAAGGACTCCCCAAAGAGTCAATGATTCAAGACCTGATTTAGTCAGAAAGAAAAAAATTATTTTTTTTAAAATGAAAAATTTTTTTAAAGATCAAGCTCTATTTGAAATAAAAGCAGAGTCGGGGACTTATATAAAAGAATTAATATCAGGTGATAAACAAAGAACAAATCCTAGTCTATCATCTCTTCTTGGGATTAAATGCAAAGTGCTCGAATTAGATGTCATTGGAATAGAAGATGATTGATTTTTTGACTTTTGTTTTGTAGATGATAAAATAATTTAAAAAGAGCTATGGACATGCAAACTTGGTTATCTCTTGCAGTAGTTTTAATAGCAAGTTGGATATTTATTAGAGATCTTTATTTCGAAATTCAAAAATTCTAAAATATTTTATATGATATTTGCCGATTTTTTAATTGGATTTGGCGTAGGCACGGTTTTTGGAGCTATAGCTGCTGTCTGGACGCTTGATAAAATAATACACATGTAATTTTATGGAGAAAGAAAATTTTTTTCCTTATGCTATTTTAGCGTTGATAATTGTATTGACTGGAGTCTTCATTTTCTCGATTTTTTCTGGGAAAGATTCTAAGAATATCGAAACTGGAAAAATTGCTGAAGGTATGCTCCAGTCTGAAGATAAAAATAAAAAACAAGAAAATATGAAAACATTAGATCCGTCAACACAGAAACTTGATCCAGAAAAAAAATATTACGCAATCATAAAAACTGATTTGGGAGATATTAAAATAGAGATAAATTCCAAGGATACGCCGATTACTGCGAATAATTTTATTTATTTGGCAAGACAGAAATTTTATGATGGAGTAATATTCCATAGAATAGTTTCCGGGTTTATGATTCAAGGAGGCGATCCGACAGGAACAGGATCTGGAGGTCCAGGGTATAAATTCGCCGATGAACCATTTACTGGGAATTATGAGAAGGGTACTATCGCAATGGCTAATGCTGGACCAGATACTAATGGAAGCCAATTTTTTATAATGCACCAAGATTATCCGCTTCCCCATGATTATGTTATTTTTGGAAAAGTTATTGAAGGCATGGATATCGTCGATAAAATTGCTACAGCTCCGGCAGTTGATAACGGCTGGGGGGAAGTATCAAAACCTGTCAATCCAGTAAAGATGAATACAATTGAAATTATAGAGCAATAAAAAAGACACTGTGGAAAACAACTGGCGTATGTCAGTTGTTTTTTGTTATAATTAAGGAAACTTTTTTAATTAATTTATGAAAAAGATAGATTCATTTTTTTTAATGATTGTATTGTTTTTTTTGTCGGCCAATCATGTTTTTGCTTTTGAAACGATTGGAGAAGTAAAAATAGATTCTATTCAAATAGGTCAATATCAAGATTTTTTAGGGAGTAATGAAGTCATAAAGCCTACTACTCAATGGGAAAAAGGAAAATTTTCCTGGAAGTTAAAAGATGAAAATTTATATAGATATAATATAAGATTCTATTGCTCCAGGGTGGCTGATTATGAACAGGCAAGTATTGATACATATCCTTTAGATGGAACATACTATCAAACAGAGACAAATAGTTTTTCTTGGGATTTATCTGAATTTAATAGCAACTCTGGAAAATGTTTTTGTCAGGGTAAAATAATAACAATCGGAAAAAATAATAATGTAATTTTTGGTACTGCTTGGACAGCGCCTTTTTTAATGTGCGAGCCTTCCAGAATTAAGCCGATTGTAAAAATTTTAGAAGCAGAGGAGCAGGAAAATGGAATGTTAATGAAAATGAAACTTGAAAGCGCTGGGAATGTGGATAAGAAAAATTTAAAATCATGGTTTGAAATTTTTCCAAAAGACATTTTGAAAAAAACAGATGAAAACGGAAAACTTTTAATTTTTTTCTTTAGAGAAACTTCTAATAACAAGGGGTCTTGGGATTGGCAGAAAAATGAATATACTTTGCCGATTAAATATTTGAAAATAAAACAAAATGAATACAATGGATATTGCTATCAGGCTTTTGTTTCAAATGATGAACAACCTTTAGAAGTTTTATTAGAGAAAAAGAATATAATTACTAGACTTCCAGGAACAGGATCTTCAAAAGTTATATGCTTTGGGCAAAATGTAAACGATGACAAAAATTTAATATCTTTAGCGCAAGCCAGTATTTTAGAGATAGAACAAGGAAAGAAAGAAGGAGGTAATTCTTATTCGGTAAATATTTTGGCATCATTGGATGAGATGGGAAATGATAATTCTGTTTATGCCTGGATAGATTTGGAAGGAAAATACGATCAGAATAAAATGACAAAATACAGATCTTCTAAAACTGAGAGATTTTCCAAGGCGCCTAACACATACTCAAATAATTTCCAGCATTTATATCCTGATTTTACTTATTGCGCTAAAGCGAGCACGAGAAGCGAGGCAGGATTTAATTCCGGCGCTGAACAATGTTTTGCAACTCCTGGACAAAAATGGATAGAGACATTGCCGTTAGCCGATGCCAAAATTTCTTTGCATGAAATAAGAACCCAGGGGGTCCTTTATAGCTTAGGCGCTGGCGCAGCGTACACTGGGAAGGGTAAAATTTGGATAGAATGGGATTTATGCAACAATATAACAGAAAGACAGAATTCAGGATTTGATTTGAAAAATAAAACAAAGGAGTTAGATATTTCAATCAATAGATCTCAAGATGTCGATGGAATAAAATTTTCTGGCGCTTTTCCAGCTGATTATGGTCAAAAATATTGCTATAGGGCAGTTGCCCAAAATGAATTTGGAATAAAAAGAAAAGGGGAAATAAAAGAGATAGATTTTTGGGGAGAAAAAACTAGTTTTACTAAATTAGAAGATGGATTGAGATCTTTTGATTCTAAAAAAATGACAAGCACACTTTTTGTAAGAGTTTTGACCAGAAACAACTTAAAGTCTTTAGTTATTAAATATAGAGTTTCAGATCCTGTAACAGGAAGATGGGATGGATTAAATGAATGGAATTTTAAACAAGCGTCTTTTACCGCAAGTGTTCCTCAATCAGATCTCGCTTTTATTGACATTCCGATTCAGCAAGGATCAAGATATTGTTATAAAGCTATATTTAAGACAGATGACAGGGATTATGAATCAGATCAGGAAGAGTGTTTTATTGTTCCTTTCAGGCCTAAAGCAAAAACAGATCAACCTGATTTTGGAAGCGATTTAAAAATCCTTTATTTGAGAGGCGTTGGAGTTGAATCAGGATATGAAAATGTAAAACTTCAAGATGGCAGGAGGATAGGCGATCTTGTTTTAGAAGATGATATAGCGGCGTTGAAAGAAAAATATTTCAAAAATACTTATTTTGGATATAAACCTTATTTTATAGTTTATCCATCAGGACAATCCTCTGAAAATTCTTCAATACTCACTAATTTTCCAGGATCGGATAAAATGACCACTCATGAAAAAGCTGAAGATATAATTTGGCAAGAAAACGATTTGCTTGGTTTCGAGAAAAAATTAAAAACAAAATCTCCTGATGGTTTTTATTGCTATAAATTAAGATTAAAAAACGCTTATTGGTTTGATAATTCGAGCGATAAAAATAACAGACAAGTTTGCTTTAAAATACATAGTTATCCAGATCAGTTTATTCAAAATGATGGCCCATCAGGATTTTGGAGCGGTTGCGACAGGGGCGCTAAAACAACAGGATTGTGGGGATGCGCTGATACATCTTTTTCAATGACATTGAATTATTGGTATAAGAATAATGATGTTTTTAAAAGTAATTGGGATAAGCTTATTGCCTCTGAAAAAATTCCAGATACTATGCCAGGATATCCTTGTAGAATTCCAAAGAAAGATAATGGACAGAAAGATTATTCTCCAAATCCTTATACAGTTCTTTATTTCTTAAATAATAAAGAAATGGAAGTATCCGATCCTAAACTTTGCGAATTAGGATTAAAAGTTATAAATGGAAAAAATTATTGCCCACTCATGAAAAATGGAGCTTGGAATACATGGGCATTAGTGGAATTTACCAAATCATTAGGATTGAACACAGAACCGTTGACAGGAACTATTTTAAATGGAACGGGCAATCTTGTTAAAAAATGCAAGATAAGCTTTCAAGAATTCGGAACTTTAATTGGGGATAAAGGCGCGATGGGAATAATCAGGAGAAGTGGATCGTCGGGAACAGGGCATTGGTTGATGGCATATAGATACGATGCTCAAAATAAATTGCTTTATTTAAGAGATACTTTTATAGGATCAAGTAATGAAGTCATGAATGAAAATGAATATAATTATGCTGGATTCGGAACTGAAAATAATTGTTACGATAGAGAATCTGATAATTATTTGATATATCCTATGTCGGAATTGCTTCAGCCTGTTGTAGAAATTTCAAAATCTCCAGCCAAAATAGATACGAAAAATGGGATAGTCACGATTTATGGAAATATAAAAGCATTTGGAAGTAATATTCTTAATTTAAAAACTCAGGTCTTTTATTGGGAATCAAGCAATGCTTGGGGAGCGGGAGTAAGAAAACAGAGTGATGAGTTGCTTTTTACTAAATATATAAGCAATTTTTCTCATAAGCTTTTGATTCCTTATGGCACTAAAGTAGGGTCAAAAATCTGCTTTTTTATAAGATATTATAATGATGTTTCTGAGCAGATAGGAAAACAGAAACAAACAGAAACTAAGTGTTTTGTTTATAAATAAAGCCTTTTAGTCAAATAGTGATAAAATAAGGGGGATTTCCCCTTATTTTTATTGATACTTGACATTTTAAATAAAGTGTGCTATAATTAATATAGGATAATAAAGATATCCTATAGAACATAAAAAATTTAATACTGGTCAAAACCAGAGAAAGAGGAAAGAAATGATAAGAATGATAAAGAAGAACAGCGTCTTTTTTATCTTGCTGGCTGTAATAATAATCCTTGCTGTAACCCTTTCGATTCTTATAAAGAATGAAAAAATCGTCAGCAATATAGTGCTGTACGACGGGGCGTTTGGAAATGTCCATCATGGATATTCCCAATTTGAAGCATTTGTTGATTTCAATCCGGAAAAGATTCCACAAGGATACGCGCTTGTTGCTGATTATGAATGGTGGCCGAAAAACGATCCATCAGCAATGAAAAGCACATTTAGCGAGTGGAATACCCATTGGCAAATTTTTGAAAGAGATGGGAATTATTCCACTCATGAATCTAAATCAATACAAGCGTATCAGTATTCATTTGGAACAGGCAATTCTAAAAAGGATTTTGAATGGAGAGTAGTCATAGGATTGGTAAAGATTGATGGCAAAGCTGATATAAGGACTTTGCCATATTCAGAGAACGTGATTTATTCTAAGACAAAGATTCTTTGTTCAGGACTTTCCAAGTAGTACATTCTAAAAAAGCTATGGTAAAAACCGTAGCTTTTTTTATATAAATTTAGTTTTTGGAAGGGGATTAATTTGACAAATATAATAAAGTATGATATAATATATATAGAGATAGTTAAGCTATCATTTTACAAATAAATATCCCAAGGAGGGAAAATGAAAAAGATAATAATCGTTTTAGGAATTTTGATAATGTTTCTATATTCTATAATCCCAGCTGATTTATGCTGTGGTTGAGGGAGTGTTGGAGACGGGAGTATCCCGTCCTACCAGCCATGGGAAACAAGGATTCTTACAGGGAAGGATTATATCAGGATCGATTTGAGAGTAAATTTTGCAGTAAGAAGAGATGTAACCTTCTATGCAACTTTAGAAAAGATATTAAACCCTGGAGAAAAACCTAATTCTGAAAATGGCAAACGCAAGATAAAGATAGGCACTATAAAGCCAACTACGAAATGTCCGACAAAATCGGCGATTGTAAAAGATTTGTCCGTAAGAAATGGATATGAGTGCGAATTTTCTTGTGATGATTCTGATGTTATGGCAATGATTCCTCAAGAATTGCTGAAGACATATTTTTGCGTCAATCAATTGCGTTACAAAGATAATAAAGCAAAAATTGTTTCTCCAGCGGAAGGCGATATTATCGAAACCGATAAAGAGATAACTATCAAATGGAATAATCCAGGATATAAAGTTTCTGATTCATTTGAAATCTATCTTTGTAAGCAACTGGAAGATTCCACAACTTTAAAGATGAGCCTCTTGGGAACGGCCGATGGGAAGAAAAATTCGATAAGGACAGTTTTT
>Ga0116156_10002086_pt1 | contig 18402 bp, 15 predicted proteins | sample AD_UKC045_MetaG_FD_89891 | JGI IMG/M metagenome (GOLD analysis project Ga0116156, IMG submission 89891) | Active sludge microbial communities of municipal wastewater-treating anaerobic digesters from USA - AD_UKC045_MetaG | ecosystem: Engineered > Bioreactor > Anaerobic > Digestate | place: USA... | reverse complement strand
TGTCCGGTAGGCAGGTTTATTAGAAGATCCTGAATCAAATTCAGGATGACGAATTAATGTTGAATGGATCAACAAACTCAAGTCTTATTTGACAGAGTGAAAATCCGTCATCTTACCCAGCCATTTCCAGCCGGCCATAAAAAGAAACTTGATATCGGCAAAACTTCTGATAGAAGTTATTTTCCGCCAGATAAACTGCGGGCTCATGAATGATTTATAAAGGCCCTGGACCATCTCTTTGGCGTCAGCTGACGATAAGGATGATTTCATAACCATTTCTCGCTGGTCAAAATGATCATAATCGCGGGTCAGAAGCATATTATTTTCTTCGCAATACTTATAAAGCGGCGTTCCGGGGTAAGGAATGACAATCGTTCCTTGGAGCGTATCAACATAACCTTTTTTAAATAAATCTTTAGCCAAATCAATCGTTTTTTGGGCCATTTCTTTTGTTTCCCAAGGATAGCCGATCATCGCCGTTATATGCGGTTCGAGCCCTCCGGATTTACACATCTTGAGTCCCGGCTCAATCTCTTCGACTTTGAGATTTTTGTTGATTTTGTCCAGAGTTTCCTGATTGGCCGATTCCAGACCGAAAAGGATGAATCTAAAACCCGCCTTTTTCATCATTTTCCATGTTTCCAATTTTTTTATGCCGGTAATCCGCATATTGCAACTGATGGTCACTTTTTTATTGTAACCCCTATCAATCATTCCCTTGCAAAAATCATCGAGCCATTTTCCAATCGGCAAAGATCCGCTGTCTTCCATAATTTCTTTCACTCCCAGCCGGATAAGATTTTCCACTTCTTCCAGCGCCTTTTGGGCAGACATAGTGCGAAATTTTTCCCCTGGAAAAAAAGTTGTCCAGGAACAAAAAGTGCATTTTCCCCACCAGCAATCGCGGCCGCTCATCATATAAGCGCCGGGAGTATATTTGAAATTGCCGTTTTTGTAAGCATACATCTTCCATCTGGTGAGTTTCCGGTCAATTATAGGCAATGTGTCAAGATTGTGTTTGGAAATGTCTGATGGACCGGAATTGACAAATTCAGAAGTTATTTCTGAATTTGTCATCCCCGACTTGATTGGGGATCCAGTCTCTAAATTACCGCTTTCCTGCCTTTCTGGCAGGTAGGTCCGGGAATGACAACTTTTTCTATACCAAAATCCTCCTTCAAGCGGTTCGTTTTTACTCAAATGATTGGCTAGATTTAAAAGCATAAAATCGTAGTCACCTGAAGCCATTACATAATCTACCTGGCAATTCTTGAGCGATTCTTCAGGGCGCGCTGTCACATGATCCCCCATCAAAACAAAGATTGGCTTCCATCCATTGCCTTCTCCCTTGCCCGAGGGGAGATGTCCCGAAGGGACAGAGGGGAGGGAGAAATTCGACAATTCTTTTTTTATCTCATCAATTATCCTCCAGTGCATCTTTACGACCGGCGTTTTGGTTTCTATAGCAATGACGTCCGGCTTTTCCCGCATTATTCTTTCTTTCCATTGATCATAAGTCAGCTCCTCTGCAATAGCGTCATCCCAAAAAACCTGGTAACCGTTTTTGGCCAACAGCGACGCGGCATAAGCCGGAATGACCGGATAAATGTAAGTCGGATGGGCAAACCATTGAAACTGGCGATTTTGACTCAGGCACGCTACGCCTTTTTCCGATTCCAAAGGAGGGTAAGAAATTGAAATTTTTCCGCCAAAGGCGGACCCGCCTTTGGCGGGCATATTTTGATCAGCCATAAATTATCTAAGCTTACTTTTTAATTCTTTAGTATAAAAAAATCCTTGTATAAATCTGGCTCCATAAACCAAATGCGTGAAAAAAACATAAACCAGAGAATAAAGAGCGACTAAAACATTTTTCTGGCGCCGAGTGATATCAAAAAAAACCTTAACCAGAGCCAGACCGTATATAATCCAACCAAAAAGATAAAGTTTAAAAATCCAAGGAGAAAGAAAAACTGTCAGCCAGCCGAAAGCCACAAACAAAAAGAAAAAACTTGGCACAAAATATCGGAATTTAAAAGAGGTTTTAGGATATTTTTTAGCGAAAAAACCCCGATGAATACCATAGCCGGCAACTTGTTTCAGATGCCTCAACAGCCCCTCTCTTCGATGATGCCAAACTATAATTTCCGGGTCATAGAGAATCTTGTTGTTTTTTTCAAGCTTGTTGATTATATCCAGACAGAATTTTGTATCCTCTCCCGGCCAAAAACTGCAGTCAAAACCGCCTACTTCCAAAAAAACTTTTTTTCGAACAGATAAATTTACGGTTGGCCAGTCGCTGACCAATCTCTTTTTGCCAATAGAGCAATATCTTTCCGGAAAATTTCCTCCTAAATTGCTCAGATAAACCCCGCCGGAAACTTTCTGTAAAAAACTGTTATTCCTAGGCGTAATTGCCGGACCGCCGACGGCCGCTATTTTCTCATCAGAAAAATCGCCGTCTAACTTTTCTAATATGTCATTTTCGGGAAAAGCATCGTCGTCTATAAAAATCAAAAAATCCCCCAACGCGTCTCTCATTGCCAGCCCCCTTTTCATCGCCGGCCCTCCCGGACCGCTGGCAATTTGCCTTGTCTTTGGCCATGATTCCGAGCTCTCATTGTCAGGATATATTATTATTTCATAATCCTCCCGGGAAATTTCCAAAATCTTCGGGATGGACTCCCGAATATAATCGTTTATTTCCTTAACAGGAATTATAAAACTGTATTTAATCATGAAAGTTGGTCTAAGCTACTTTCTGGATCTTCTCACAACATAAAGCGGCCGATTGTTTACTTCCGAATGGATGTTAGCGATATAGAGCGCAATGAGTCCGAGGCAAATAAGGACAATGCCGATAAGAAAAAGAATCACTACCGCCAAAATAGCCGGACCAGAAAAATCAAGACTCTCTGTCACATAGTTGGTTATAAAAATAAATAAGCCCAAAACGCCCGAAAAAATGGTAATAATAATGCCCAGATATCCGGCAATACGAAGAGGAAAAATGCTGAGCGAAATCATGCTGTTAAAAGCCAGCCTCATTAGCTTCCAAAAACTATATCCGGCTTCCCCATGAATTCTAGGCCTGGCCTCAAAATAAATATATTCTCTTTTGAAGCCCAGCCAATCGATAAGCGCTCTTGTCATCCGGTTTTTTTCCGTTAACTTATTGAACTCATTTATCACCATCCTGTCCAAAAGGCGATAATCAGTGGCATTAGACATAACTTTAGTATCCGATATGCGATTGATGATTTTATAAAAGAAAAATGATCCCATTTTTTTCACTAATCCTTCCCCATTATTTTTCTTTCGCACTCCTATAACCACTTCCGCTCCATTTTCCCACTTGGAAACAAATTCAGGAATTTTTTCCACCGGGTGTTGGAGATCGCTATCAAGCATAATACAGGCTTCACCCCGACAATGGTTTATTCCGGCAGTGGTGGCAATTTCTTTGCCGAAGTTTCGAGACAAGTCAATAACCATCACTCTTTCATCTTCCTTTTCCATTTTTCTTAATTCTTCCAGGCTTTTGTCCCGACTGCCGTCATTTACAAAAATCAGTTCAAAATCATACTTATCCATAGAGTTAACAACTTTTTGAAGCTCCGCATAAAAAATGGGGATATTTTTTTCCTCATTATAAACCGGAGTGATGATAGAAATGATTTTTTTATCTTCCATAGGCTTCTTTCCTATTTTTATAGACATAATAAGCACCCAAAATCAGAGCGGAAGCTTGGGCCGTTATCATTATGCTTATTATAGCAAAAATACCGCGCCCTACAAATAAGACGGCCAGAGAGGCCAAGACAGAAACGACCAAAAGAACATAGGCGATATCTGTTTTATGAATGGAAATAAGATACTGAAAAACCAAGTTAACAAAAGAGAAAAGAGTTACCGATATGGCAAACCAGATAAGATAGTTGGAAACGTCCCGATATTTATCGCCAAACAGCATCGCCAGAATAAATTCAGGAAATAGCAGATAGAAAAAAATCGCTCCTGCCGACACAACTGACATCAAGCAGAAAGCGTGTTTAAATGTCGACTTGGAATTATTTTTTTTGTGGTTATCTTCCGCTGACATGGAGAAAAGAACCGTGCCAATGATACCGGTGGCAAAAAAAATAACTTTAGAAACCACCGTCAACGCTCCGTATTGGCCGGCTGAAATAGAATCCAGATTATGTTTGGCCAGAACCATATCGGCATTGCTCAAAATATTTATGGCCAAATTTCCAATAAAAACCGGGATAATATATCTTTTTATGGGGAAAAAATTGGTATTGGAAACAGTATTTTTGTTATTTTTTTCCCCATCTTTAATGAAACGGAGAAAATAAAGAGACAATGCGTATGATACCAGCGCCCCCAAGGCAAAACCGCCAATCACTCCGTTCACTGCAAAGCCTAATTTAACCAAAAAAACAGCCGCCACCAGTTTTATAACCGCTGAAAAAATTCCCATCCAGCTGGCATCTTTGAATTTTTGCCAGCCGTTTATAATTCCACTTGTGACAGCTGCCAAAAAAGACAAAAACATCATAATCCAGACCAGAATGAGCGGCCAGACACTTTCAATTTTTAAAAAATTCTTGATAAAAGGAGAAATCGCAACAGCGACAATAAAAACAGGCAAGCCATAGACGAAAATTTTCCTGTTGAAATATTTCATTATTTCACTGCTTCCCACCCTGTCATTTTCGGCTTTGTTGGCCGCACTGAATTTTGTGGCCACCATGGTAAGCGTCGCCGCCGGAACGGAAATTATGGCAATAAGCGAGACTAAAGATTCCACTTCTCCATAAACTTCAGCACTAACCATTCTTCCAATTACCAAATGAAAAACATAATTAAGGACATTGGCTGTCATTGTGCCAATGAAAAGAATAAGGCTATTTCTGGCAAAAGCGTTGTTTTTTATCCTTTGGATCATTTATTGTAGTATTTCTTATACCACTCCACAAAATTAGCTATTCCTTTTTCGATTCTGGTAGTCGGTTTCCAGCCGAGCTTTCTAAGTCTTCTAATGTCGGCAACCGTTTTTGGCACATCTCCCGGCTGCATTGGCAACATATTTTTTTTGGCCTTTTTGCCAAGATTTTTTTCCAAAACTTCGATGTAACGCATAAGCGTCTCTTCTTTATCCCCGCCGATATTCATGACGCCATAGCCCTGGCACTTATCCAAGACTGTGATTGTTCCGGAAACGATGTCATCAATATAGGTAAAATTGCGGCTCATTTTTCCGCGATTAAAAACATTTATCGGTTTTCCGCTGGTTATCCCGTCGGCAAACAGAAAAAGCGCCATATCCGGCCTTCCCCAAGGGCCGTAAACGGTAAAAAACCTTAACGCCGTAATATTGAGTCCATAAATGTGACTATAAGTGTGGGCAATAAGCTCGTCTGTTTTTTTGCTGGCCGCATAAGGAGAAATGGGAGTATCCACCGGATCACTTTCCGAAAAGGGCGTTTTTTTATTATTACCATAAACCGAAGAAGAGGAAGCAAAAACAAAGTTTTTTATTTTATATTTCACCGCCGCTTCCAGAAGATTGATTGATCCCATGACGTTTACATCAAAATAACTTCTGGGATCCAGCAGAGAATTCCTCACTCCGGCCAAAGCCGCCAGATGGATAACTTTGTCAATTTTTTCTTTCCTGAATATTTTTTCAATTAGTTTTGCATCCCGAATATCGCCACGGTAGAGCTTGAACTTGTAACCTTTAAGAAATTTTTTAATTCTCGCTTCTTTTAAAGACGGATCGTAATAGTTATTAAAATTATCAATTATAACAACCTTGTCTCCTCTATCCATTAATTTTTTAGCGCACGCCGAGCCGATAAACCCCGCTCCGCCAGTGATTAATATTGTTGCCATTTTTATCTTCTGACTATTAAATAATTATAATTTTCAAAAAAAATTAATTTTCAATAATCCTTTTTAACCTTATAATTTGCTTTTTAGATAATTGTAATATTTCTCGTTATGACTATTTTTGTTAGAATATTCGCGTAAAACTTTTTCCCGCGCTTTTTCTCCCATTTCCCGCCGTAAATTTTCATTTTCAATTAACCGGGATATTTTTTCTGTCCATTCGGAAATATTGTCCGCTAAAAACCCGTCCACCCCGTCTTCTATGGCTTCAGAAAAGGTCTGATTCCTAATTGCCACCGTCGGCACTCCCAAAACTCCCGGTTCCGTAAATTTGATTTCCGATTTTGATTCGCAAAAAGGATCGCCTTTAATCAAGGGAGCCAGATTGATATCAGACAAATAAAGATTTTCATAATATTGATCCCTTGGCACAAAAGGCAGCTTTTTAACTCTGTCCTTAAATTTATTCAGCTCGTTTTCACTGTCCAGCGGTCCGGCTAAAAGCAATTCCGTCTTTTCATACTTTTCTAAAATATTCATAAGCGCCGGAGTAATGGAAGCAAAATCCTTATTGTGGGAAATAGTGCCGCTATAATAGCCGATTCTGACAATCCCATCCTCTTTTTTCTTGAAATTTTGGCGTATTTTTTCCGCTATCTCCAATTCGTGGTTGGAAATTTTATTTTTGGAAATATAAACAATCTTCCCCGATTCCCTTAGTTTGTTGGCCAGAAAACTGGTGGTAGTTGTAGCCACTTTTACATAACCGTCTTTCACAATTTCCTCTCCCACCCCTTTTTCATATTGGCGTTTTTCCAAAGCGTTCATACTCTGATAGCTGTCCGTATTCTCAAAATATTTTATATCATAAACCAGATCATCAGTATCAAAAATTATCTCTTTTTTCGCTTTTTTTATTTCTTCCAAAAATGCGGCAATTTTAGGAGTGACAATTGTTCGGTGAAAAATAAAAATTTTAAACCGGGAAACATATTTTAAAAGAAAAGGATTATCGGTGATAGTAGAAAAACAGCGAAAACCGTGCATATTCAATTCTTCTTTTTGGTTACCGGCCCGATAAAAAGCGCTATCACCCACTCCGCCGGTAATGATAAGGATATCTCCCGACTTAACTCCGAAAAGGCTTTTTATGAATATTCCGACATACATAAAAACGATCCTGCATCCGTTCCAAGGACCGTTTTTTCTGATCATCTTATATATTTTTCCGAGTTTTACCAGAAATGATTTCATACTTTTGAAAAACTCTAAGTATTATTTTCCCTTCTGAAACTCAAATCTTGTGTCATGATTGAGAATTGATTCTTGGGTAAATTCTCCGTCTTTGGTTTTCAGGTGAATTTTTATCGGCACGTCACCCACTCCTGATTGCTTCTGAACCAAAAGCCGGTAATCATCCTTGTTAAAGTCAGCCGGAAGCTCATATTTAAGCATTCCGTTTGTTTCTCCATTTATAAGCACATGGACAATCACCCCGAAATAAGTTTTGCCGAATTCTTCTCCAATATTAGGATAACCTACCATGGTTCTTTCCAAAAAAGTCGATCCTTTCGGCACGTAAACCCGAAGAAAGGTGTGATAATCGCTTGTTCGCCAATCGCCGTAAGGAGCAGTATTTTTATATTTGATATTAAGGGTAACCGTTGGCTTCTCTGCCGTCAAATCAACATCATAGGAAATTTCCCGCTTGATGTAATAATCAGTTTTTAAAGCCCCCATATTGGCATCCACCAGCATCAAATAATCCGATCCCCAATCGGTTGCCACTTTGCCGTCCCAAAAAACGCTTTCCACTTGGGACTGAAGAGCGGGATCCTTAAAATTGAGCATTATATTCTTGTTTTTGAGATCATTGTGCACCAATTCAGCGATTTTAGTCACATTGCCAAGAGTAAAAAGTTTTTCAATTATCATTGGACCCATTTTCTGAAGAATCATTTTTCGGTTTTGGGTGTCCAGCTCCGGATTCATAATGTATTGCTTTTCCACAAATTCTTCCAGCTTTAAAGCTCCATCCCGGCTGTTATATTCTCCTGAATATCCGGGAACAGTAATTGGACCGGTAAGAGCCAAAATATGATTGAACACTTCAGTATTGACAGCAACAAAACCGTCAAAGTCACCGCCTCTTCCAGACAAACGATAAAAATATTTAGCTTTTTCAATGTTAGTTGGAAAATCGGGGGAAAAGTTGGAATCTCTAAATTTCCAGCTTTTTATCTGCATCATTCTTTTAAATGGATAGGGAGGAGCCACTTTGGCAGTGATTCTTTGGTCCAACAAATTGGCATCCTCAATGGTAGTGGAAATAACTTCTCCGTTTTTTATCTTTACTACCGCATACTGGCCCAGAAATCCTCCGCCTGGACGAAGCTCCATATTATTTTGGAGAAATATCATAAATGTCCAGGTGCGATCGTCTTTTTTATTTAATGTTTCCACCAATTTATTGACCACTTCCAATTCTTTTTGCTCGTCCTTGGTAATAGGCAAAAATTTTGATACTTTGCTGGCCAAAGAAAGGGATTTTAGCCCGATGATCTTTTTGTTGCCGCTGGCAAAGAAAAAGGCCGCTGTAAAGATAGCGATAAAAATAACCAAACCTATAATAATTGCCTTCTTTTCGGCTAAATACCTTGCGATTTTTTTCATAGTTAACTTTTTATTTTATTATATATTAATTCAATTTTTTTAGCCGGAGCATCCCAACTAAAAGTTTTAGCTTTTTCCCTGTTATATAATCCTTTTTGTTTCGCCTCTTCCGGTTTTTCCAGAAAATAAAAAATCCCTTCGGCCAAAGCCAGAGGAGACATCTCCCGACAAAAATATCCCCCTTCACCTAAATATTCCCGGTTATTAACTTTGTCAAAACAGACAACGGCCAGTCCGGCTGCCATATAATTCAGCATCTTGCCGCTGGCTTGGTTAGTATCACTGCCTTTGGGATCGATAGCAATGTCGCAAATATGCAAAAACTCAGGCAAGCGGAAATAATCCAAAGGACTGACCAAACGGACGAATTCTCCCAATTTTTTGTCTTTTATGAATCTTTCTATTTCTTCCGGAGGAAAACCGCCAATCAAAAAAAATACATCCTTCCGTTTTTCCAAGACTAAAGGGATAGCTTTCAAAAGATAATCGATTCCTTTATTGGGAATGAGTCCCCCGGTATAACCAACGATAAATTTTCCGTCCGGAATTTCCCATTCTTTTTTCATCTCTTCTTTTTTTGAAGAAAAAACAAAACTGTCGAGATTAATTCCATCCAGCACTGTTTCTATTTTACCATCTTTTCTGGATTTTTTCACATCCTTTGTGCATTCCCAGGAACTGGTTATGGCATAATCGCCACGTTTATTGATAAATTTTTCAATCTGAGAGAAAATTCCCTTGAGTCCGCGTTTAAGATAGCCATGAGAAAGCATCTCCCCGGTAAGGCTTCCATGGAAATCAGCCACCAATTTAATCTTGCGCCAAAAAAGAAGGTATTTTACTATCCAGCCGATGAGCACTCCTTCATGAAGATGGCCGTGAATAATGTCCGGTTTTTTGGTTCTGGCCAGAAAAAAAGTTTTTCTGATAAGCATGATATCCAAAATTATTTTCTGCCAATCCGGTCCCGCTTCCAGCTTTTTATACCAAAAAAGAAGGCGCAAAATCCTTCTGACATCTATCTTGGTGTTAATTCTCCGATCAATATTTTTCCCAATATGATAAGTAGAGATGGTAATTTCATGCCCCAATTTTTCCAGAGCCAGAGCTTCTTCCAATATTCTTATGTGCGTTCCCCGATCAGAAAAAAAAGGAGTTGGCGCGATGACCAATATTTTCATAATTGAATGATAAATTATTTCTTTTACAATTCTACCTTAAAAACCAACTTCTAGCAAAGGGGCGGCTTATTGGCAGAAAGCTTTTTTGAAGCTATAATAATGGTATGAAATTTAATTTTGGCAAAAACCAATTGCTGGCTATTTTGGGACTTTTTTGGTTGGGGCTTCTTTTTTTAAGCCTTTTAATGACAATCATTGGATTATTTTACGGGCAAATTTTAACCGCTTATTTAATTTTAGGATCTGCCGTTCTTTTTTTTATTTTCGGAAAAAATTGGCGTTTTTTTTACAAACACGCGAAATTTTCCGTTATTATCATAATTTCCCTGTTGTTTGTATACATTTTGTCTTCCTTTGTTTCTCCCACTATTTTTTCCGGCCGCGACCAAGGCTCTTTTTCGGAAGCCGCCATTAGGCTCTCTCAAAAACATCAATTAAAATTCAGCTTTCCAGCTTCTCGGGAGTTTTTTAATATTTACGGTCCTGGAAAAGCGCTTAATTTTCCCGGCTTTAACTATACCGCGGACGGACAGTTAATAACCCATTTTCCCATCGGCTACATTTCCTGGCTGGCTTCTTTTTATTCAATTTTTGGCCTTTCCGGCCTTGTTTTAGCCAACGGGATTACCTTATTTTTGTTTCTTATTTTCTTTTTTTCTTTCAGCCGAATTTATTTAAAGACTTATCCTTCTTTTGTCGCCTGGCTTTTGGTCCTCACCTCTTTTGTTTTTTCCTGGTTTTTTAAATTTACTCTGAGCGAAAACCTGGCTCTTTTTCTTTTCTGGTTTGGACTGTGGAATTTTTCCATTTTTATGGAAAGAAAACATACTCTCCATCTCTCGTCCGCCCTTCTTTCTTTTCTTTTTCTGGCCTTTACCAGGATTGAAGGCTTGGCTTTTTTGGCTATTGCCATCTTTCTTATCCGCATAAAACAAAAGAGCTGGAACGATTTTGGAAATATTTTGAGAAAAAAATGGATGGCTGTAGCTTTTGCCTCTTTGATAGTTCTTTATCTTTTCAGTTTCAACGTTAATTACCCTTTCTATTTAAATGCTCTGAAGGGTCTTTTCGGTTCACTGGCAAATACTACTACGCCATCCGGTAATATTTTCTCCTTTTTTTATGTTTTCAAGGTTCTTTTTGTCTATGCCATTTTTGATTTTGTTATTATCGCTTTCATCGCCCTTTTTTACGCCTTAAAAAACAAACATTACGAAAACTTGTTTCCCCTTCTCATATCTTCGCCGGCTTTTTTGTATCTTATTAATCCCAGCATTTCTTCCGACCACCCTTGGATGCTCAGAAGATTTGTTTTTACCATAGTTCCCGTTTCCATTTTCTATTCCGTTTGGTTGTTGGACAAATTTTTTGAAAGAAAAAGAATATTTTTCCATTTTCTGTCCCTGGCCCTGCTTATAATAAATCTTTTTATTTTCATCCCTTATTTTCCGGTAAAAGAAAACCAGAATTTACTGGCCCAGACTGAAGAAATGAGCCGCCATTTCAGTTCCTCCGATTTGGTTTTGATGGATAGGGAAGCTTCCGGATCCGGCTGGTCAATGATGGCAGGACCGTTGAATTTTCTTTACGGCAAACAAGCTGTTTACTTCTTTAATTCCAAAGATTTGGAAAAAATAAAACTAAGCCGGTTTAGCAATGTATATCTTGTTGTGCCAGATAAAAATATTGAGCTATACGAAAAAAGCCCCTTAGGAGAAAAAATGTATTTTCAGAGGGAATATCGCATAGAAACCACGTCTTTAAACATAAAAAGCGGAGAAAAAGACAAACCGCAAAACTCCGATTTAAGCCTGCCAGAGAGCCAAAAAACCATTATCTACGGAAAAATATACATGATAAAATAGAATGATAATAAAATCATATTAAGTTTCTTCCCGATGTCATTCCCAACTTGATTGGGAATCCAGAAAACAAGCTAGATTATGAAGACTGGATTCCCGCCTGCCTGCCGGTAGGCAGGCCTGCCTGCCGGTAGGCATGGCTTTCGCGGGAATGACAACAGACAAAAGTTATTCCAATAAAGTAGCTTATCATAAAGACAGGATGGAATTAACTTAAAATGACTTAAATGATTCGGATTAAAAAAGATATGTTTGATCTCACTAAAAAAATAGAATTAGACGAAAAAAATTATAAACATTACCGATTGTTCCAGACGGCTGTTTATCTTTTGGCTCTTTTTTTAGCTGTCTATTTATTTATTATAATTGCCTTTCCGACTCAATTCCTAACATTTTCCTTTCTAAACCCCAACTCTACTAAAAATAACTTGGCAAACATAAGAAACTCGGAAGGGTTATTTCCCGAAAGAGGAAGGATAGAAGGAACAAAACCATTGACATTCGATGCTTCTGTTATCGGCAATTATTCTACGGGAAGAGTTTCCATAATTCTAAGCAAAAAATCGGAAGAATTTGTTTCAGCTTCTTTGAATGCCAGAAAATCCTATCAAGCCTTTTTTTATCCGGAAGGAGAACCGGTAGGCTTTAGGGACGGAACGGCCGTAAAAAGTGAGGGAAATTATTACTTGGTTTCTGACGGAAAATTGAAAAAATTTCGCAATGATTCAATCTTAGAAACGCTGGGATTTGACAAAAATTATTTTATTGAAACAACCGCAGAAGATTTGAAATATAATCCGAAAGGAGAGGAAATTTCCGATATTTCCACTTATCCTAATTATTCCATTTTTAAAATTGACAATGAATATTATATTTTAAAAGATGATATATTAAGAAAATTTGTGAGTAGCCAAGCCTATCTGAGTAGTTACGCCGACAATCAGGCGATAGAAAAAACAGCTGATTTTTTGAAAAAATATCCGCTTTCTGATGACACGGAGGGTTTTGCCGACGGATCTTTAGTGTCTTATGGCGACTCCGCCTTTCTCGTATCAAACGGAAAAACGCTTCCCATCGACAGTTCCATTACTTTTGAAAATATGGGATATTCTTGGGATGATCTCCGGAAAATCTCCGGAGATGAAATGGCTATGTATAAAAAAGAAAAGTTATTCACCATCTTCAGCCCCCATCCCGACGGAACGATTTTTGTTACCAATGAAGATCAAAAATATTATCTGATAAAAAACAATCAAAAACATTCCTTGCCTTCATCCTCTGCCGCTCTTTCTTGGAGCAAAAACAATCCGGTGATAGTCTCAGAAATGAGTCTAGGAATAGAGGGAAAATGCCAATTGAAGAAAAATCCGTTCAGTTTTCGCTCCTACTATTGTGAAATTCCTCTGGAAAAATTTAAGGGGCTTTATGGCAAAGATTTTGAATTTGTCCTAAACAGTGAAAGCAATATTAAGATAGACACTATCGACACCAGCTTTAAAAAATCGGTGACTTTGGAAAATTTAAAATTGGCAATTACGGAAACATTCGCCAAAATTAAGGGAAACTATGCTTACTAAAATAAAGAGGGAAAATTTAATAATTATCTATAAACTCTTAAACGATACTCTTTTTATCGGCCTTGTTTTTTTTCTTCTGGCGCTTATCGGCGAAGGATTATTGCCGGGGATAATCACTTTCCATATTGGATTTTCCAAAATTATAACCGTTGTCTTTTTCAATTTAGCGGCTGTTTATCTTCTGGCTAATCAGCTTGGCATCAAAGCAGACAATGATCAAACCAACAAAAAAACAGCCTATTTATTGCTGTTTATAGTATTGCTTCTGGTTTTTAACAGCCTCCTTAAGGCTAATATATTTTTCAGTCTTTTTATATTGCTGGTTGTGGTTTTGATCGGAATTTTTATTTACAAGGTGATTTTTGAGGAAAATTAAAAAAATTATCTTTCCTTCAAATATTTTAAAGTTTCTTGGGCGCATTTCTCCCAGGAAAATTTTTTTATCTGTTCTAGACCTTTGGCGATATGAGCTTGCTTCAAGTTTTCGTCGTTCATCACTTCTTTTATCTTCTCTGCAAGATCCTTCGCGTCATTATCTTCGAAATATACGGCGGCCTCTCCCCCAACTTCCGGAAGAGAAGAATTTTTTGAGCATATCACCGGCACGCGCGAGGCAAAAGCTTCCAGAACCGGAATGCCAAAACCTTCATATAACGATGGGAAAACAAAAACCAAGGCACCGCGCAAAAGGTGGCCGGAATCTTCAAAATTTACCTGGCCCGGACAAATTATATCTTTTTTGTGCGGACTTTTTCTTATTTTTTCAAAAACTCCCTCAGAAAGCCAGGCCTTTTCTCCTGCTAAAACCAGTTTTAAATCTGAAAAAACTTCTTTTACTAAATCAAAGGCTTCCACTAATTTTTCCAGATTTTTTCTCGGTTGAATGGCACCGATATAAATCAAATAATTCCCTTCTATTTTATATTTTTTCTTAACTTCCGCCTCTTTTTCCATATTTCTCGGCTTTTCATACACTGCCCGATCAAAGCCATGGCTTATCACCTTTATTTTATCTTCCCCAACGGCAGGATAAAATTTTAGAATATCATCTTTGGTTGACTGGGAAATAGCGATGATTTTATTGGCATTTCCTATGGCATAATCACCGTAAAAATTAAGCCGTCTCAGATCCTTAGCCGGAAAGAAGCGGGGAAAATATTTAAAAGCCAGATCATGAACGGTAATAACCGTTTTCAGTTTCTTTTTTCGTATCATCGGCAAGGCTTGCATCGGCATCCATAAAACATCCGGATTATCTTTTATTATTTCCCAAGAAAATCTGGTTTGAGTCCAAAGAAAAGGGAAATCTTTTTTTATAATTTTATAGTTTTTGTAATCAGGAGGAACCAATTCCGGATTAAAAGTATTTTTATGATAAATCAAAAACTGGCTGGAATCATCCAGTCGGCCAAATTCTTTCAGCAAATTGAGGATGTAGACTCGCGTGCCATCAATTCGAGAAGAATCAAGATCAGCGGCTTGAACAGCAATGCGCATAATCGCAATTGATCAACCAATTATTATTGATTTTAACGGCAATTTTTATTTCAATTTCAATCCTTTCAGATATTCTTTCAGTCTGTCTTTTATTTCCGGATGCTTGAGGCCAAGATAAATACTGACGCGAAGAAGATTAAAAGGATCGCCCGTATCAAGCCACGTTCCCTCAAGTATTTTTCCATAAAGTGGTCGTCCTTTTTTCATCATTATCTCAAAAGCATCAATAAGGCGTATTTCGCCTGAATTGCCGTGCTCAATACCAGAAAGCACTTGAAACACTTCTGGAGTAATGATATAGGCTCCGGGAGTCACGGTAAGCGCCGGCGCTTCATCATTTTTGGGTTTTTCTACCAGATTTTTTATCTCTATGGTGCTATCGTCCAATTTTACCCCGTCATAAACACCGAATTTATGCACTTCTTCGCGCGCTACTTCCGTGAGACCAATCACTGGGTCACCATATTTCTCATACGTATCCACTAGCTGTTTGACAATTGGTGTTTTGGAATCATAGACCGTATCGCCAAAAATTACCGCTACCGGTTCATTGCCGATCAAATGGGCCGCCTGAAGAATGGCATGGCCATCGCCCAATTGCAGCGGTTGCCTGACATAAGAAAATTTGGCCAAGGCTCTGATTTTTTTGAGCTCCGCCAACATATCCAGTTTATTTTTTTCAGCCAAAGCGTCTTCCAGTTCATAAGAAATATCAAAATGGTCTTCAATAGCTCTTTTTCCCCGACCGGTCACAAAAATTATTTCTTCAATTCCGGATTCCACCACACATTCCACCACGTATTGCACCGCCGGCTTATTTAGCACCGGAAGCATTTCCTTGGGTTGAGCTTTGGTAGCTGGCAAAAACCTGGTGCCAAAACCGGCTACCGGCAAAATGGCTTTTCTAATTTTAGTCATAAAATATAAAAATTAATTTTTACTATTTCCTTAAAATCAAATTATGAGCTTCAAGAGTCGCTTTAGCTAAGTTTTTTAAGCGAAGATTGAAATCATCAATCGCTTCATTGATTAGGGGATGAAAATTTTTGGAAATTCCTTTTTCTCTCACAATGTTTCCAGCCTCCAAAAGCGCATCAAAAGTTCCAGCATCAAGCCATGATCCATTAATCATATTAACAGTCAGCTCTCCCATTTCAAGATATTTATTGTTTATATCCGTAATTTCAATTTCTCCCCTTTTTGAAGGTTTTAGATTTTTCGCCATCTCCACTACCCTGTTGTCATAAGTATAAAGTCCGGTTACAGCATAACTGCTTTTTGGTTTTACCGGTTTTTCTTCAATGGAAACAGCTTTTCCTGATTCATCAAATTCAACTACTCCGAATCTTTCCGGATCAGGGACTTTTTTGGCAAAAACCATACCGCCAGAGGAAAAATTCTTAATCATATCGCTCATATCATCCTCAAAAATATTGTCGCCTAAAATCATTGTCACATTATCATGATCAATGAACGATTCGCCCATAATAAAAGCATCGGCCAAACCGCGCGGGTTTTTCTGAACCTCAAAATAAATATGAATGCCGTGATTTTTAAAAATTGACCCCAAAAGGTTCAAATATTGCCCGCTGTGTTCCGGCGCAACAATTATCAAAATTTCCCTTATCCCGGCCTTGATAAGAGTGTTTAGGGGATAAAAAATCATTTGTCGATCATAAACCGGCAATAATTGTTTGGAAGTCGTGGCCGTCAGCGGAAAGAGACGTGTCGCTGTTCCGCCAGAGAGAATGATGCCTTTCATTTATTTAAGCGATCAATAACCAATGATAAATGAACAAATTTTATTCATTGTTCCTTGTTTATTGTTCTTTGTTAAAGATTTTTATATATCGGAAATTTTTTGCAGAGTTTTATTACTTCCTTGTGTATTTCTTTCAGCTTATTTTCGTTTTTATGGTTTTCCATCGTTTCATTTATCCATCCAACAATCATTTTTATTTCCCTTTCTTTCATTCCTCTGGTTGTCACTGCCGGCACGCCAATTCGGATGCCGCTCGGATCCATAGGGCCGCGCGGATCATCAGGGATCATATTTTTGTTGAGCGTTATACCGACTTTGTCCAGCGCTTTTTCCGCTTCTTTTCCACTTACGCCTTTTGAACCAAACACATCAACCAAAACCATATGATTGTCTGTTCCGCCAAAACAGAGCTTAAATCCGTATTTTTTTAATTCATTTTCCATAACTTTGGCATTTTTCAAAATCTGTTTGGCATAAGCCCTAAAAGATGGCCTCAGAGCTTCACCGAAAGCCACCGCCTTGGCCGCTACATTATTTTCATGCGGTCCGCCCTGGAATCCCGGGAAGGTAGCTTTGTCTATCGCTTTGGCAAATTTTTCCTTGCACATTATCATGCCGCCGCGCGGACCGCGGAGAGTCTTGTGTGTCGTAGTGGTTACGATGTCAAAATACGGGACTGGATTAGGCAGGGCTTTTCCCGCAATAAGCCCGGCGATATGGGCGATGTCAAACATAGTAATCGCCTTATATTTTTTTCCGATAGCGGCAAACTTTTTATAATCAAGCTGTCTCGTGTAAGCTGAAAAACCGGCTAAAATCAATTTGGGCTTATAGATTTTGGCCATCCGTTCCAATTCCTTATAATCAATTTTTCCATCTGCCTTGGTCTTATAGCGCACAAAATTATAGATGCTGGCTGGAAGCGTCACAGGATGGCCGTGAGTCAGATGCCCGCCATGGGACAGATCCATGCCAAGCACTGTGTCTCCGGGTTTCAAAAGCGCAAAATACACAATGATATTGGCCGGCGCGCCGGAATGAGGCTGAACATTTATATGTTCCGCTCCAAAAAGTTTTTTGGCCCGGTCAATCGCTAATTTTTCCACCACATCGGTATATTCCTGTCCGCCGTAATATCTCCGACCCGGATAACCCTCACTATATTTATTGGTAAAAACAGAACCTAGCGCTTCAAGCACCGCCTCTGAAACATAATTTTCACTGGCAATAAGCTCCATTCCCTCTTGCTGACGCTTCAGTTCCCCTATCGTCGCCTTATAGACTTGCGAGTCCTGTTTTTTGAGATTTTTCATAAGTTATCAGGGATCAATGACCAATGATCAGTGATCAAAATATTATTATAAAATATTATTCTTGTCTTCCTCTTTTGTTCATTGTTCTTTGTTCATTGCTCCAAGATATTCCTTGAGCGCTTCCTTCCAATCCCTCATTGGATTCAATTTAGTGTTAATGAGCGCCGAATAAAAGGGACGCTTAGCCGGACGCGGAAATTCGTCTCCCGACACTGGAATTACTTTTGTCTTAATTTTTTCACCTATGGCGGAAGATTGCCTATATAATTCTACTGCCGCTTCATACCAGGTGCAAGAACCGCTGTTGGTAACATGATATATGCCGAAAGGCTTTTGGGAATCAATTATTTCCTTGGTTTTCCTGGCTAAATCCGGCGCGTAAGTAAAACAACTGGTTTCTTCGTCCACTGCCTTCACTTCCTTATTTTTCTTTCCGGCTTCCAACATTACATCAAAAAAACTTCTTTTGGATCCTTCGCCCAGTCCCGATTTTCCAAAAAGCTTGGAAAGACGTATTATATAAAAATTCTTGGTATTTTTTTCCACCTCTTTTTCGCCTAAAAATTTCGTTTCTCCATATTTAGAAATCGGCGCCGGCTTGTCATCTTCCTGAAAGCCAATTTGAGGTTGAAAACCCTC
>Ga0116156_10002085_pt1 | contig 18411 bp, 15 predicted proteins | sample AD_UKC045_MetaG_FD_89891 | JGI IMG/M metagenome (GOLD analysis project Ga0116156, IMG submission 89891) | Active sludge microbial communities of municipal wastewater-treating anaerobic digesters from USA - AD_UKC045_MetaG | ecosystem: Engineered > Bioreactor > Anaerobic > Digestate | place: USA... | reverse complement strand
CATAGTTTTTCCAAACTTTGCGATTGCCTTCACTAGTAAAACTGATTATTCTGCTGTCAGCGGCAAACAAACCTGCTCCAAAAATAGCCTTGACCCAATCATAAAGGCTGATGGCCATGGATTCGAGCGTCATATGAAAATCGTCGTTGCTCAAGCTACTTTCACCCTCACCAGTCAAAGGTTTTAAATTTCCTCTAGCAATACTAAAAATCAATGCTCTTAAACTTTCCCCTTCACCCATCTTTTCTTTAAGCGCCGTCAACACCTCTTGTCTTTTCTCACCATTCAAAGCATCCACATTAAAATTCAAAAATTGCACACCCATGGATTTAATCTCCTGAAAATCTTCTTTCCGTTGATCCATAACCGACCTTCTATCCCGATGCACCACACAAATATTATACCCCTCCTTCGCTAATTTTTTAGCTGATGCCAAGCCAAGTCCTGATGAACCGCCGAGTATCAAAGCCCAACTTTCGTTGTATAGTTTTTTGTTTTCTGCCATGTGTTAATAAACTCCTCAAGGTAAGAAATGTTATCAGAATTCAGTTTTCAGTTTTTTGCATTTGTTGAGCCGGGAATTATTTAAGACGAGTGATGAGATGATGTTGTATGATTTAGAATTTGAGCTCTGCCTCGAGCCGCGATTTTCGAGCTGCGAGACAGCCAATTTGAAAGTTCCGCAGTTCAGCAATTTCGCAGTTTCGCAGTTTCGCAATTCTGCAGTTTCGCAGTTCAGCCACCATCACCATTCCAACAAAATCCTCTGCGCCGTAAAACCTGGCCCAAAACTCAACATCAAACCCTTCTCCCCTTTGGCCGGATTCCGATCCATAAAACGCTCAAGCACGTGCAAAACCGTAGCGCTCGACATATTGCCATGAAGTCGCAAAACCTCCTTGGTGTCATTGATGTCTTTGCCTATTTCAAATAATATTTCTTCTACTTTTTGGACGATTTTTTTACCGCCTGGGTGGAAAATAAAATGATCAATGTCCGTAAGTGTTGTATTGGTTCTAGCCAAAAAAGGTGTAATGATTTTTTCAAAATTATCAGCGATGACGTCTGGGACAGATGGATCAAGCACCATCAAAAGACCTGAATTGGTCAGTGTAAAACCCATAATTTCTTCGGTATTTTGAAAATGATACATGCCTTCGTCAACGATTGCCGGACCTTCTGCATCTGCATCAGAGGACAATAGTGCACAAGCAGCTCCGTCGCCAAATATCGCCGCACTCACCACATTCACCATCGAAAAATCATTCTGTTGAAAAGTCGCCATCGGTGATTCTACTGCAATAACTGCTGCCCTTTTACCAGGATTGGACTGTAAAAAATTCTTAGCATAAATCAGGCCTGAAACACCTGCCACACAGCCCATTTCTGTCACCGGCAATCGTACAACATCGTGACGAAGGCCCAATTTATTGATCAAATACGCGTCCATTGAAGGAATCATATATCCCGTACAACTCACAGTGATGATATAGTCCAGAGATGTTGCATCCCATTCAGACTTTTCCAAGGCGAGTCGTAAGACTTTTTCTGATAAGTCCAAAGCACCTTTCATGTACAATTGATTGCGGGTCTCAATATCTGAGATGCCAAACATTTCCTCAGGAGACAACATCGAATAACGCATGTCAACGCCTGCATTACCAAATAATTTGATCACTTTCCTTTGATACCTTTCGTCCTGACCAGAAACCCACTTTTCTATGAATGGGATGATTTCTGCAGTTGATCTACTGTAAGGAGGCAGAAATTTTGCAACGGTTTTTATTTTAACCATAAATTAGTTTTGTTTGGAAAATAGGATCCATTGATATCTGAAAGCCCAACGCCATTTGACCATTGATTGTTTTATGGGTAGATTCCTTGTATATCTTTCAAAGTCCTTGCGTTTAAAGCCTCTCAAAATGGAGATCTTACCATCCTGAACAACCATTGGATTGGTAAAAAATAAGGAAAGTAAACTGTACAGAAAATAAGCCCACCGACTGCGATGGAGATCATTGATGACGATACCCATTTTGGCTTTCTGTGCGCTTTCCCCAAGTAGGCTTACAATTTCTTCGTCTGTCAGATGGTGCATAAATAAGGTGGCGGTGAGGATGTCATATCCTAGTGATTTGTACTCTTCAGATGGAACCATGGCCACCAAATAAGAAATCTCTGGATATGAGGTTGAATGTTTTCGGGCGTATTGGATCGTAAAATCATTGGCATCAATTCCTATAAACTTTGCCTGTATGTCCTTTTTACGAAAATAATTCGCTAGTCTTCTCAACGAATCACCACTGCCACATCCAACATCAACAACCGTCAATGCTCGGTCAATGGTTTGGGTTTGTAACAATAGCTCCACGCCATCAATCGTCACTCCATTGCCACCCAACCAAAAATTGATCCAGTCCAATTTTTTCAATGAAGAAGCTAGTAATTCGCCCTCCATACCAAGATCATCCATGATTTCTTGGGCATTACTTCGATTTGTGGTGTCTGGAATCATCATTTGGTGGTTATAAAAGTACGAGCAGATTCCATTTCAATGGCCTGGCCGTGGGTTTTTTTGATGAAATGAGGTAAGATTTGTGGTACGTACATCAACCCTGCCAAGGCCCACTCAAAAAGTAAATCTTGAGCAAAAAATGCGTTGAAGAATTTGCCAGAACGCAATCTTTTACTGAATGTCTTTTCCCATTTTTGACTATAAAATTGCTCTACTTCGGCTCGTGATTGAATTTCTCCATTGTAGTAAGCAATCAGAATTTCTGATAATAATAAGGCGCTGTGAATGGCCATACTCATGCCGTTGCCACACAAAGGGTGGATCATACCCGCGCAATCACCACTCATCAATAGATGATTTTCTACTCTTGCTTTGGATAAAAAAGAAACTTGACTGATGGTCATTGGTTCTTCAAAAACAGCAACAGCCTGACTCAAAAATGTTTCCATATGTGGATTCTGCCGAATGACTTTTTCTTCGAATGTGGCTAGGTTTTTATATTTTTTGAATGTTTTGAAATCCGCCAAATAACAGACATTGATCAAATCATCTTCCACACTGGATATGCCGCAATAACCCCCTTTGAAATTGTGTAAAGCGATGAGGTCTTTGGGAAAATCGCCTCGATAATGGCCTTTCACACCCAAATAAGGAGCCAATTGGTGAGTGAATGGCCGATTCATTTTGATGTCCAAATTAGATCGTTTACCAAAGGATCCAATTACAAACTTTGAATAAAAAACTCCACTTTTTTTAGTTGTCGTGCTAAATCCATTTGTACCAAAACTGCATGACTCTACAGTATCTTGCACAATTCGGCAGCCATTTTCCAATGCCTTTTGGTACAATCGAAAATCCAGTGTAAACCGGCTAATGCCAAATCCTCCCAAAGGTAAATTTGAGTGCACCACTTTTCCATTGACGGTGCTTAATTCAAATCGATCGATGGCCACTGCTCCAAAATCAAATGGATTGATCCCTAAGTAGGCCAAGTAAGAAAGTACTTCATTGGAAATATACTCTCCACAGACCTTATGTTTTGGATATTCATTTTTCTCAATCAACAAAACCTTCAATCCAGCTTTGGACAAGTGGATGGCGTTAACCAAGCCTGCCAAACCACCGCCTATGATGACGATGTCACTTTGATTGGATGAATTGTTTGTTGTCATTGATATTTACGAGCTATGGATTCAAGTTATGAAGATAAGATACCTATAGTTAAATATGAGCAATTAACATAGAATGATTGTTTGTTGTTGTGGGGAAAAGGAGGGAAGTTTAAAAATAGGGATGACTAAAACAATTATAGATTATCCCTTTTGCTTTTAAAAAATAAGCAAATACGTATAAAATCAAAAAGGTATATATTTGCATACTTAATGAAAAGTATTCATTTACTTTATAACTACAATTTGGAATATACATTATTCAGCCTTTCAATAACTTAGGCATGAATATTTAGATCAAAAAACAATATATGAATTTTAAAGAACAAATATCAATAGACGAGTTTGACGGTAAACGATTTCAAACGAGGTTAATTGAGCCTGATTCTATCAACCATAAAAAAGCAATTATAACACACTACCTTCATAATAAAGAAAAAGGTATAGCAAAGCATTATGAAAGAGATGCTTTAAATTATATTAAAGAGTACGTCGAATATAAAGAAGAAGAATATAATCTTTCCATGGTAGCCGAAGATGCATGTCAACTACTACTCTTTGAAGTTGAAAATGTTCCTTTCCCTACACCAAAAAACTACCAATTTAAATTCATTGATTTGTTTGCAGGAATTGGAGGTTTTAGGGTTGCTATGCAAAATTTAGGCGGCAAATGTGTTTTTACATCTGAATGGGACAAAGAAGCTCAAAAAACTTATAGAGCTAATTTCGGAGAAGTGCCTTTTGGTGATATAACTAAAGAAGTAACTAAAAGATTTATACCGGACGATTTTGATGTATTATGCGCGGGTTTTCCTTGCCAGGCATTTTCTATCGCAGGAAAAAGGGGAGGCTTTGATGACACACGAGGGACATTGTTTTTTGATGTTGCAGAGATAATCAAACGTAAAAAACCAAAAGCTGTCTTCCTTGAAAACGTAAAAGGTTTAAGAAACCATGACAAAGGAAAAACACTTGAAACCATTTTAAATGTTTTAAGAAACGATTTGGGATATTTTGTTCCTGAACCTAAAATTATAAATGCCAAGGACTATGGAGTTCCACAAAATAGAGAAAGGATTTTTATTGTTGGTTTCAGAAATGACCTAGGTATTGCAGAATTTGAATACCCAAAACCATCTAAGAAAAAAATTAAGTTTGCAGACATCAAAGAAAAGATTGTTCCACCAACTAAGTATTTTTTATCCACTCAATATCTTCAAACCTTACACAATCACAAAGCTAGGCATGAAAGTAAAGGTAATGGCTTTGGTTTTGAAATAATCCCAGATGATGGAATTGCAAATGCGGTAGTATGTGGCGGAATGGGTAGAGAAAGAAATCTGGTAGTAGATGATAGAATTACTGACTTCACCCCTACAACGCACATTAAAGGAACAGTAAATAGGGAAGGAATAAGAAAAATGACTCCAAGGGAATGGGCACGATTACAAGGTTTTCCAGACAAATTTGTTATTCCTGTAGCTGATGCATCTGCTTACAAGCAATTTGGCAACTCTGTTGCAGTGCCAGCAATACAAGAAACTGCAAGCAATATCTTAAAACTAATTGGATTCAAAGTATATGATAACGGGAAATAAAGGAGAATGGAGTGAAATATATGCGTTGTTCAAACTTTTAGGAGATACTAAACTTTTTGCAGGAGATGCTGCCTTGAATAAAATTGAACAATTATTTTATCCAATCATAAAAATAATTAGAAACGAGAGCGGGAAAGATTATGAATATGAAATCTCAGGTGATCTAGTAGTAATTTCTGAAGGGCAGGAACAACTACGTTTTCCATTAAGCAAATTTTCTGAACAAGCCTATAAATTACTTTTAAAAATAAAAGGATCAACCGGAGTCTTTAGTGTTCCAGATACAGAAGAGTTTATGAAATTGGTTAGTTGCAAAAGTTTAAAAGCAAAGTCAACTACAAAATCTGATATTAGAATTGTTATCCACGATCAAAGAATTAACCAAGCAGCAGAACTGGCCTTTAGTATTAAATCACAAATAGGTGGGAACTCGACTCTTTTAAATGCTGGAAAAACAACAAACTTTATTTATCAAATTTTGGGAATAGATCATCATAATGATATTAATAGAATCAATGCTTTAGATTCTAGAAGTAAAATAAAAGATAGATTAGAAGAATTAAAAAACATTGGAGGCGAAATAAAATTTTATAGTATCGAAAAAGAGATTTTTAAAAACAACTTAGTTCTGATAGATAGTCTATTACCCAACATTTTGGCAGAAGTGGTTAAACAATTCTATACAAGTAATTTAAATACAATTGAAGATTTGATTGCTGAAACAACCTCAAAAAACCCGCTTGGTTATGATACTCAATTTTCTCATTCATTTTACGAGTATAAAATAAAACGATTTCTCACAGATGTAGCCCTTGGAATGATGCCATCGAAGGTATGGAATGGCTTGTATGATGCAACAGGCGGATATTTGATTGTAAAGGAAGACGGAGAAGTGCTTTGTTATCACATTTATAATAGAAATCAATTTGAGGATTACTTATTTCATAACACAAAATTAGAAACTGCAAGCAGCACAAGGCATGAGTTTGGTAAATTGTATGTGGAAGAAAATAATATATTTTTAAAATTAAATCTTCAAATTCGGTTTACTTAGAAAGAGATCTATTTAAGTATTTTCCACAATCCGTTAAACCTTGACTTTTGATCAAGAGGAAGCAGTAGGAATCTATGTAAATAAAGGATATACTATCTACATTAGATATATAATTACATGATATTTACATCCAAACAATAAAATGTTTGTAAGTCACAAACATTCTTTATGTTCTGCCAATTATGCCATTCATCCAATATAACTTGATTAACAATCATTAAAAAATAATATTTTTTTAAGTTTAACATAAAAATTCCATTCTTATATTATATTTACCCTATAAACTTTAAAAAATGCATTTCCCCAAATTGCACCACAACCTTTGTCTTTCCAATGGTCTTCTTGGAAATTACAATTTTTATATACTTATCGTTATTACAGCTATTGAATTCTCTTATAGAATCATTTCAATGCGTATGACTATTGTAAATATAATATATAAGCAAGGTTGTGATTCGTATATTGAAAAAGGTGAAAAATTAAAATCCTATACATTCTTCAAATGGTCAGTGTTAAGAAACTCATGTTAGAGTTAACAATACCATCAATAATAGCAATAAATAAAAATCTTAAAATTGAACACCATGAATAGTAAGTTTATTTTTATTATAATTATTTTAGTTGGTTTGTCAATATGGTGCTTGATGTTAATAGTTACATGGGACGGTTCAAAAGCAAACGAATTATTAACAGAATTAGGAAAAACAGGAGCGAATCTTTCATTGATTACTGCAATTGGCGGTCTAGTTCAATGGATTCTAAAGGAAAGAGAAGCAGCAAATCAAAAAGAGAAAGAAACCTTAAATTTCTATCGTAATGTTCTTGCTGATTTTAAATCTGTTTATGACAAAGTTGAAAAAGCTAGGCTACTCATTCAAGCACATCGCACAGCTAGAACATACGGAGAACAAATGCAAGAATTAATACAAGGAGTTGTTATACTGCACAATATAAAGCGAGCATTAAATCCAGGATTTCCTAATTTGAAAGCAGAGCTTATTCCTTATATCAATAAAATGAGTTATTTCATTAAAGACCTACTTACAGAATATAGAGATAACTATTTACAAATTTCTATTCTGCAAGAGATAGATGAAAAGCAAAGGGAAAAATTCATACAAGAAAAGCTAATCGATCAAAATAAAGAAGTAATGGTTAGTGATATACCTTCAAGTTCATGGAAACAAATTGAGAATCTTGCTAAATTAAGTGCAATAAAAGATGAAAAATTCAATGAGTATCAAGCAAATTTTTTAGTCCCCTTGGATGAAGCGTCTAGTATTTTGCGAAAGAAAATTCCTGTAGAAGAAAGAAATTAATTTGCCAATAAATAAACAATTTAAAAATAGATTTTCTAACCCAAGCTATAAAATTACTTCCTTGGGGTTATAAAATCTTAATAAAATACTTGAAAGATTTTTTACACAAATAAAACTAAACCTCCAAAAAATAATAATAATATGAACAAGATAACTGGAAGAATTACACTCACCAACTCAAATACAGGAATTCCTAATCTATTGGTGGTTGTTTATGATGTGGACGCCAATACTAGAGCTGGCGAGCCAAGTGTTCAAATCAAAGTAAATGGTTATAGTGCAAGTTCAAATCCTTTAGAAATAGGAGGAGGATCAGACTTCCCTGAAGGGTTGGGTGATCGTATAGGGTCAGTTTTAACTGATGCAGGCGGAATTTTTAATTTTCAATATGAAGATGAAGAATTTAAAATTAGGAACAAGGAAGAGCAACGACCAGATCTTTTATTGCTAGTTTATGTGCCTGAAACAAATGGTAAAACTTCAAAAGATTTATTGATCTATGTTTCACCAGAAATAAGACAAAACGCAGGCAGAATCGAAAGTTACTTTATACAGATATCCGAAGATGTTTTAAAAAAAGCAGGCATGACTTCTATCTTCGACGGTGGGAATATCGCCTTAAGAGGAAAGTTCGGAAATCTTCAATCTATTCGCCAACAGACTCAGTTGTTCAACAAAGAGTTACTTGTAGGAGAAAAAGAAAATCAAAAAGCTATAAATGCTATTGTTGAAAAAAAGATTTTACCCACATTATTTGGACTTAACTCTAAACCTATAGTTAAGAAACCTTCAACAGAAGAGGTTCGAAAGAAAAATAAAGAACATATAGCAAAATTAAATTCAGAGGTATTTGAAGATAACAAAGCTCTTGGAAAACGAAGGTTTGTTTATATTCCCTCTGATGAGTTTGAAGGATTTAAACAGGCAAATCCAAGTGATCAATCAGACTTAATCGAAAAATATACTGTAAATATTAATAAGATTTCTACTGAAGGAGGTATATATAAAAAAGAATATAACACACCACTAACGCATGATCAAAAAGAAAAATTTATTATCGATTTACAAAAAGATCTCTCTCTTCCAGGTAATTACAGTGAACCGGGGTCAGCAGATGAAGAAAACAATGGTGAGGATTATGATTCTTTAATTACTGCTGAACCGCCAATAGATCCAGAAATTGATTTCGGTGCTTATGTAAAGCGCTTGATTAACTCTTTGAATTCACCTGAACAATTACTAAAAGACATAGATGATAAACACAATGTGTTTGCTGCAAACCAGCGGCCTGATGGTTCTGCAATAAATGAGAATATAAAAGCATTAGAATTTAAAGGTGGACCCGCAGATGTTCCTGCTTTTTATGATTTCAACTCTTTGCAAATTGCTTTTCCTCATATCTGGCAAGAATTAATAGATTCTGATTCCATAGAACTATCTGAACAACTCCTACAGCAACTTGCAGAAGATGGCGTGGATATATCTGATATTACAGATGAAGATGATATTGAAGTTAAACTTTCGGACAAGGTGAGGTTAGTTGAGCAAGTTGCAAAAATAAATTTAAGGTATTCAAAACTTAATATTAACAGGTCGGGATATAATGAACTTGATAATTCTATTATAGGAACATCAAGTTCAACTCCACCTCCCAAGCAACCGTTGACAGAGTCTGGATATCTATTGAATGACCTTAAAAATGCGATAAATGAAAAATCAAAATTTACAATTTTTAAAGAAGGTCATATCAATTTCGGCATTATTGTTACTTACCGTCAAAAATGGGTGCCTCTGAACTATCAAGTGGGTGATTTAGTGCGTTCTATTCCACTATCTCCAAAAGAAGTTAGAAAAGTAAGTATAAAAAAAGTTGTTAAAAAGGACAATGTAACAAAGTCCATGGAAAACAACTTGCGTTCTTCACAAGAAGAAGAAAATGTAACTGAGCGCTTGGAAAAAGAAATTGTAAAAAAAGCCCAAAAAGGCAACTCTTTTGGTGCAAGTGCCTCTTTTAGTAGATGGGGAGTGACTGCTAACTCAGACTTTAAATCGGACTCCTCAAATTCATCAGATGCTGTCAAGAAAGAATTTAGGGAATCTGTAAAAAAGGCAGCTCAGGAATATAAGGATGAACGAAAAATAGAGATTGAAACTAAAGAAACATATGAAAGTGAATACAATGAAAGTAGTGAAATTAGCAATCCCAATGATGAATTAACAGTCACATATTTGTTCTACGAATTACAACGCAGATTTGAGGTCTCCGAAAAACTGCATAAAGTAACTCCAATTGTACTTGTACCTATGCCGATGCCTACGCCATCTAGGAAAGATATGAATACGCTTATCCTAAAATACGGATGGGTCATCAACCGTGTACTTTTAGATGATAGATTTCGAGCAGCATTAGAATATGTAATGAATGGATTAATTGGCGAAGAAGCTGCTATTGAAGAGCTCAAATTAAATCAGAAAGCTATTAGGAAAAATATTGAATCATTAGGCAATTTAATTCTCAAAGCACAAAATGAAGTAGTTGAAGCTGAAGAAACCTTTGAAGATGATTTTGACGCAATTGATGATGTTAAACGCCGAAAATTGATTGAACGCAACAAGTTTATTGCTGAAATGGCAAAAGACCGCATGGAGCAAGCAATACAGCATGAACAAAAACTAATGGAACAAATGTCTGCTGAACAAAATGCTCTATTGAAAGCGACAAATGAACTTAATCAAGTTATCACAATATATGAATCAAAATTATTTGAAATCAATTTATTGAGGTTGCATATCAAAGAAAACATATTCTATTATATGCAATCAATTTGGGACTACACACATAAGGATAACATCTTTATGACTTTATACGACGATAAAGTTCCTGTAATAAATTCCAAGAAAAAATTATATACAGTTCTGGATTTAAACCCTCAAGAAATCCCCCCCTCGGTAATACCGTTGCCAAACAAAAACATTATAGAGATAGAAGTGAAATTTGATATGGATATACCTCAGGATAGTGAGATGCAGACACTGATAGAAGTTGCAGACTTAGATAAACCTCTTGGGTTTAAGGGGAATTATATGATGTTCCCAATGAAAAGACCAAATGCAATCACTGAGTATATGATGACACCCTATTTGGACGAAGAGTTAGGGTTACGTGATCCCGATGGATGGGGCCAATGGACTCCTGATGAATATGTGGAATTTTTCCATCATCTGAAACAAATAAAAACGAAAGAGGAATTTGAGCAAATGCAACCAGAACTTACAGCACAATATGGTAGAATTCTGGACGCTTCACGAAGACTTACGGAGGAGATTATTGTACCTACGGATTCTCTTTACATTGAAGCATTGCCTGGAAATCACCCACTTTTGGAGGACTTCAAACTCAAACACCGCATCATGGATGTACAAAAAGTACAGGCAGAAGTGCGAAAATTGGAATTGGAAAACTTACGCTATGCAAATCGTATTTTGGATAAGCAGTTGGATGATCCGGAGACGGAGAAGAAGGTGATTGTGGGAGAAGGGATTAATGCGCATATAAATTAAATGTGTTATGTATGAGCCAACAAACAAGGAAAGAAGTATTGGTCCCGGTGCTAGAGGGGTGCCGGTGGGTATTCCCTATCCTAGTGTTAATTTAAAAGTCAATAAACGAATTCACAATAACATTGAAATTTCAATTAGACTTCTTGAGGTTAAATTTAATCCATCTTCTGAAGGTGTTAATAGGATTGGGTTAAAACAAGAAGTTGATATTGATTTTAGTTTTGATCCAGCATTTGTAACTAATATCCAGCTTTTAGATGAGCAAACTGAAGGGGTTTTGGGGACTGGGTGGTCAATAGGTTTTGAAGTTTATATACTTGAAAGCGAATTTAAAGCTGACGAATTTTCAATGAACCCAGCTGTCGTTGAATTTAAATTAACGAACAAAATACTAGACCTAAATAAATTATTACCTCAATCATCTAAACCGGTAGATTTACTAGTTGAAGAGTTGCAGAGAAAAGGAATAGTCAATAGTAAAATTGAAATATCACTGAAAATTTCTTGGTCAGTGGAAGATGTTGCAAGACTTGTTACGAAATCTAAACTTTTGATGATTAAATTAGCTCAAGCAAAAGTTATCAATGAAAATGCTAAATTATTGAGAAAAGGAAATTTCATTGATAAAAAATTATCTGAAGGTAAAAAAAGGAGTAAAAGTCAATCTGGTAGAAGAAAGGGCAAAACTGCTAAAAATAATAGTTCGAGAAGGTTTAAAAATACTGCCGAAAAACTCAAGGCCCAAAAAGGTCGAATAGACATTTTGATCAGAAACAATAAAAGGACGATTGTTGCCTTAGAAAACAAAGCAAAGTCTGCTGTTAAAAGCATAAGAGGGCAAACGGCAAAAATGATAGCAAAGAAGATGTCTGGAAAAATATTAGCTAAGGTTTTGCTTAAGTTTATTCCATTAGTTGGTGCTTTAAGTTTGATTGTAGACTCTTTTGAATTAATCAATTTCCTATTTAAGTTATTTGATGAAAAATCAAAAAGCTTTGGTCATTTCGGGGATGGAAAAGATTTGGATGACGATAAGGATGCCGAATTCAATAACTTCATGAAACAAGCTTCCTTTGAGGAGAATCCTTCTGATTATCCTCAAAATGATAGTCAAACAGGTCAGGTGGTAGCAGATAGAGATTTGCCAAATGATTTGGGAACCTCTTTAGAAGATAATCTAAAGGAAAAGTATGTGTCTGATTTCAAATTTATGCCTAATGTTATTAAAACCGATAAATACAATATTTTACTTAAATCTAAGCATGTGCAAGAAATCGTTAGTTTTCTAGGCGATAAGACAAGGGAAGAGGCAGATTTTGTTTTTAGAATATCAGTTGAAAAAGACGCAGAGATCTTTGTGCGTGACATAAATAATAGTATAAAGCTATCTAAAATAAAAAAATCTGGAGAAGTAAACTATACTTTACTAAAATTGTATATAAAAGATAATCAGAATCCGAGTAGGTGGAAAGGTGCTTACGGAAAAGAATTACAGGGAATTGATATAAAAAATAGTTATACCATTGAAATTTATGTTTGGGTTAACTCCAAATTGTAGGTTAAGTACCTTAATAAATCACTTGTAATCTATGCAAAAGAAACAATTCATACTCCGCTTAACTACTTTAAAAATCGTTAAGCAATCAGATCGAGGCCGGGGCGGTTCTGAGCCTTATCTATGGGTCACCTATTTTAAACTTAAGAATCACAAAAGTATTGTAGAGATAAAAGATCTTGATGAACCATTAAACGTTATCAGCAAACCAGCTGTAAGCCATTTTCGTGCACTCTTTCAAAACAATGTTAAGAATGGAGCAGTAATTAGTATTCCGCCTCAGGTTGGACTCTGGGATGCAGAGATAGATTTGGTTTTGCAACCTCTAAGTTATCCTATGTTAGGATGTATTGTAGTTGTATTAGAAGAAGATGAAACTTCCTATGAAGTTATGAAAGCTGGCTTTACTGAATATAGTAAAATCATGAAAAAAGAATTAAATGCTCTTGTAAAAAATAAACTTGAAACTTTTGATACTTCAGGAGTTTCTGATGATGATGTAATTAGATTGAAAAACGCCATATCTTCCGCCGTGAAAGATGTCATAAAGGATAAATTGACTAACTGGCAGTTGTTTGTTAATTTCCTCGGCATAAACAGAGAAGATGATTTAGTTGGCTTTTCGCACTTTATATTCTCGAAGGACGAGATCAAGACAACTCCTAATTTTGATTTCCCTGAAATAAAAAATCATAAAAAAATAACCGTTCCCAATAATTTTCCACAATTACAGCAACAAATTCTAGTTGAACATTATGAAATAACAGGTTCGCTACTTGTAAAAAATGTCCCTTTCTCTAATATTGATCCTTGTGCAGGTCTAAAATCAGAAATAAAAGAATTCAAAACCACAATTAGTGCGCAAAAGCGTAAGATCGGAACAATCAATGCTAAAGTTAAAGCAGCAATGGCACGAAATGACTTATTACTTGCGTCAGAACTGCGAGCACAAATTGCAGTTGAAGAAGAAAAGTTGGTTAAAATGGAATCAGAATTAGCAACATTGAATTTAAATCTTGTTAAATGTATTGAAATTGGTCAGGATAGGATATAATGCTAATAAATTAAATCAATTGACTCACAAAAACAACAAAATTAACAATGAAATCAATACCATCAAAGATCGAATAATAATTATTGAATTTATAATTTTCAAATTTTAATAGTATGAAATCTATAACAGACAACCTTTCCATCCAAGACCTACTAGCTGTACTTCTACCTGGTGCTTTAGCAATATATTTTTTGTCAATAGCTTACTATGGTATTCCTTTGAAAAAAGATCAAATAGATACAATAGCATTAATTGCTCCATTTAAAATTAATTGGACGGATGTATTTGCTATTGGCGCTGCAGCATATTTCGTAGGCTATTTGTTCTATGTTCTAAGTTCATGTTTAGATTCTATTTATGATAATATAAAATTAAAGGCATTGAAAATAAAAAATTATGGTGATAATGGAGTAAAGCCAAAAAAAGGCTCTGTATGGAATATTTTATTCCCATATCTCTGGCATACCCATACTTTGGTTATGATTATCGCCAAATTCAGTCAAGAGAAAATAGGAGATGGGTATTTCAATAAAGAGCTAAAAATTATTGATTCCTACCAATTCGCCTTTCGCTGGCTAATGAAAGAGAAGCCTGAAATGTATGCGGAAGCAGAGCGGTACCTAGCCACAGCTCGTTTTTTTCGAAGTATGGTATTCGTATGGGCTTTTGGGGCAATTACCTGGGGAGTAAAAGCTGAAATTTCAAACAAGTGGTATGCTTTATTTCTGGTTGGCTTGTGCATAGTTTCCTTTTTCGCATATCTCAACCGATGGCGAAAAGCCCATCATGTTGCTTTTAAAAATGTGATTATTTTAGAGGGAAGAAAGAACGATTTTCTTCCTCAGTAATAAACTATTCACAACCCACAATTTTAATACCTACAACAATGGCAGATTTTGATTTGAATGAAAAACGCATGCACTTTGAACATGACCTTATTAATCGTCGTTTGAGTTGGCTGTTGACTTCGCAAAGTATCTTATTTGCAGCTATGGCACTTGCTTTTGAAGATAGTGAACTTTGTGAAAAGCACAAGACATTTATTGAATTGATTCCCGTGATGGGAGGAGTAATTTCGTTATCCATATTTAGCGGTGTATTGGCTGGTGCATTTGCAAAATACAAGATTTGGAAGAAGTCAGAATCAGACGAATGGGGAGTTAGGACTTGGATAACGCGTTGGGCTCTTTTGGGTACTGATCTTCTTCTTCCTATTATTTTTGCTATAATTTGGTTATGCATAGGAATGGCATAAAGGGTTCTTATCTGTTCATGTATATTTACTGTTTCAACAATATCTCAGACAATTCTCGAAGCCTAGTTGCGTGTTCAGGTTTAAATATAAATTCATCCCAATGACCATAAATACATTTATAACCAAAAATATATTTCACTCCCGCCTTCAACCTCCTCCAAAAACTGTATTTTATCAAGTGAATGTAGCAATAGACCAAGTTATCTTCGCCATCTTCGTGAATGATTATTTGATGCTCGGTTGAGCTACACTCACATATGAGCACAGTTGGTAATTCAGGTATATAAACATTGCAATTACTTTCTTGCATTGACATATATCTTAAAATTAAAAATTTACATTTAGATTTATCCTTTGATTTGAGGAGCAGATTTATCATTTCAAGATATCATCAAGTAACAATCATGAAAACATATACAATCCTATTTACCCTAATCCTCCTTTCCACTAGCTGCGCCAGCCAACCAATCACCAAAGATAAAACGGTTGAGTTACTAGAATTGCTCTAATCAGAAAATTATGCCAAAATTGATGGCATTGCCGTTGCCAAAAACAACAAACTACTTTTTGAAAAATACTTCAATGGTTATGATTTGGAAAGTTTACATGACCTGCGATCTTCATTCAAAACCATCACCAGTTTGTTGGCAGGAATAGCTGTTGACAAAGGCTTATTTGAAGTAGATGATGAAATAGGGAAGTTTATCAATGAATGGAAAAATGATCCTAGGGGAAAAATAACTATAAAAAACTTGTTGGAGATGAAGTCTGGATTGGCTTGTGAAGGCTTCTTTGGCATCGGCCCTGATTGTGAAGCGGAGATGTGGGAAAAGGATGACTGGCTTAAATATATTTTTAATATTCCCTTAAGGCATGATCCAGGATTAAATTGGGAATATACTTCGATGGAACCTGAACTGGTTGGTATCATTATTTCAAGAGCCAGTAAAATGAATTTGATGGATTTTGCCAAAAGATACCTATTTGAACCATTGGCCATCACCAAATATGAATGGTTTGTGACACCCAATGGCGGCGGTTATGCAGCTGGGTCTTTCGATATCAAACCAATTGATTTGCTGAAAATCGGACAAATGGTTTTGGATAAGGGAAAATGGGAAGGTCGACAAATCGTCAGTGAAAACTGGATAAATGAATCCACCAATTGCCAGACGGATGTAGAAATGTCGTTTGTCCGTTTTGCCAGAACCAAAAACGCCAAATATTCCTCGGCCAAATATGGCTACTTTTGGTACAGTGAATTATTACAATATGGAGCTATTAAAACTGAAGTTTTATTTTCTTCGGGTAATGGAGGCCAATACATGATGGTACTAAAAGACTATGATGCATGTGTTGTTTTCACAGGAAGTAATTTTGGAAATTGGAGGGGTAAATTACCTTTTGATATTTTATTAAAATATGTCATTCCGATGTTGGAAAACTGATAAAAAAGGGTGGGCAAGGCATTGTTTGTTTCTGGAAATAAAATCATCCGGTAAATATGTATTCTTTGCAATACTATACACTTGATGTGATTGAAAAACTCATATGTTGCTTGTTTTGGCTAAAGCCATTTTTAATTCAAATTATTAGTGCCTCCAGCTAAAGCAGGAGGTCATACAAAACAAAATTTAAAATAAGCAATCACACATTATTATTCACCATATTGATACTTAGGTGAAGGTGAATTTTATATATAATTATATTTTAATGTGTCTATCTTGGAATGCTTATTATGGATTTGAAAAACTACTAGCATTATTGCTGTGGCTAAAGCCATTTTTCATTACATATCTTTTGCCTCCAGCTAAAGCAGGAGGCAATGCAATCCAATGTTTTGAAATTAGCCAATCACTCTCCAACATAATAGCCTCCAGCTAAAACAGGAGGCCTTGCAATCCAATTTTTGAAATAAGCAACCACACATTTTATTCAACATATTGATTCTTATTTTGAAGGTTTATCCTAGAGATTATTTTTTAATGTGCTAACTTGAAATGGTTAATATTTTTTTGAAAAACTACTACCATAATTGCTGTGGCTAAAGCCATTTTTCACTTTCATTTCTTTTGCCTCCAGATAAAGCAGGAGGCCTTGCAATTCAATTTTTGAAATAAGCAACCACACATTTTATTCAACATATTGATTCTTATTTTGAAGGTTTCTCGCCTGCCCAAATTAGATGTGATTTTAAAAATTGCAAAAACCCATTCAACAAAAATAATGATTACCAAAATTCAAAACCAATTCACAGGGGCTATCATTAGGAATGTGGCTTTAGCCCATTCCCAAAATGATTTAAGGTAAAATCTGGCTTTAGCCAAAAATAACAGGCCACCAAAACATTGTAATGAACCAATCATTTATTCCTAACCAAAATCTAATCCTTAATGACTCTTTTAAAAAAATAATTGAATCAAAATAATTTGAAATGAAAATTTTAATTAAATTTGTTTGCCTATAATATCTGTTACCACGCTTTTATAAAAAATGACGATGGTAGAAAGTGAAAAATTATTATGAAAACATGCAACTTATGAAAAAACAAATTAAATCATCGACAATTAAAAGCTGAAGTAAATTAATTTCAGGTTCCTAATACAAGATCAATTAATTATCGCCAAAATAGGCGTCTAATACTTTTATGAAACTCCATATTAGATCCTGTTATCAAATCCCAATACAAAAAATATAAACCTTATTAAAAATTTATTCAACCATTAAAATACCCTATCATGTCATTTGTAAAAGTTTACATCCACTTTGTGTGGAGCACCAAAAACAGATTCCCACATTTAGATTCAAAAGAAACAAGATTGAAGGTGTGGCAACACATAAGAGAAAATGCAAGGCAAAAAGGAATCTATGTAGACCATGTTAACGGTTACTCTGATCATTGCCATTGCTTAGTTTCTTTGGGAATTGATCAGACCATTCAAAAGGTAATGCAAATGATTAAAGGTGAATCATCCTATTGGATCAACAAAAACAATTTGACATCTAATAAATTTGATTGGCAAGATGAATATTTTGCTGTCTCTGTATCTGAATCTGCTTTGGATCGGGTAAGGGAATATATAAAAAATCAGGATGAACATCATGGTATCAAAACTTTCCAGGAAGAATATGATGAATTCATCATGAAATTTGGATTTGAAAAATATAAAGGATGATTGATTTGGCTAAAGCCATTTTTCATTACATATCATTTGCCTCCAGCTAAAGCAGGAGGCAATGAAATCCAATTTTTGAAATTAGCAATCACACATTTTATTCAACATATTGACTCTTATTTTGAAGGTTTATCCTAGATATTATTTTTTAATGT
>Ga0116156_10002081_pt1 | contig 18430 bp, 19 predicted proteins | sample AD_UKC045_MetaG_FD_89891 | JGI IMG/M metagenome (GOLD analysis project Ga0116156, IMG submission 89891) | Active sludge microbial communities of municipal wastewater-treating anaerobic digesters from USA - AD_UKC045_MetaG | ecosystem: Engineered > Bioreactor > Anaerobic > Digestate | place: USA... | reverse complement strand
TTTTTAATTATTCTTAATTATATTATTTGGTTATTTTTGTTTTATGTTTCTTATCTTTTAATTAAACAAGATAAGAATATTTTTTGGCAATTACTTTTAGCCACTATTATTAGCGAATTAATTGAGAAATTTTTAAAAACCAAATCATTTTGGCAGCGGCCATTACACACTAATCACAATATTTTACCCAATGGCCTTTTAAAATCTTGGTATAAAAAAGGGAGCTTCCCCTCTGGTCACGCTATTAAGGCCGTTTTCTTTTTGATATTTATACTTCACACCAGTATTTTAATTAACCCAATCCTTTTTCTAATTATCGTCACCCCTCTGGTCTTAGCCAGAGTCTTTTTGGGGCTTCATTACCCTGTCGATGTTTTAGGGGGTATTATTATTGGACTAATTATCGGCTATCTAGTCATACAAATCCAATTTCCAATTTTTATGATAAATTTCATTACCCCCATTTTTAACTTCATTTTTTTTATTAATTAAATTTTAGACGTTAAAAATTAGACATTATGTTACTTGATTTTCACTACATTTTTAATTGGTGGCTGGCTATTTTTGGTCTAAGTCTTTTATCACTCCCAATTATTTTCTGTATTTTTTCAAAATTCTGGGACCAAGGTTATATTTTTGCCAAAACTTTATCCCTAATATTAATTACTTATTTCACCTTGGTTTTTGGTGTTTTTAAAATATTGCCTTTTAGTTATCTTGGGTTGTCTGTTTTAATAATCATTTTTTTAATTTTTGATATTTTATTTCTAATTCGTCACCGACGTTACCGTGATTTTTTAGTTATTTTTAAAGAAAAAAAAAATATATTCATTTTTGAAGAATTACTTTTCCTTTTCCTTCTTCTTCTTTGGTCTTATATCCGTAGCTTTGCTCCCGACATTGAAGGTTTGGAAAAATATATGGATTGGGGATTCGTTAATTCTGCCCTCCGTTCTGATTTTTGGCCACCAGTCGACATGTGGTTTTCCGGGCAAGTTATTAATTATTATTATTTTGGCCATTTGATTTTTGCTCTCATTACTAAAATTTCTCAGGTTGCTTCATCTATCGGTTACAATCTCTCCATTGCCACCGTTTGTTCTTTAACTTTCGTCAGCACTTTTTCCTTAGTCTCCAACGTAACTTATTTATCTTTTAATAAAAAGTTAAAACAAGTTCCCCTTCCTGCTGTGCCAAGCCGTAGCCCTCAGCGAAAGCTGGTCAAGGGAGGGTTTGGCTTTAAAAAAATAATCACTGCCGGCCTTATTTCTGCCCTACTTTTAACTTTTGGTGGCAATCTTCACCCTGTTTTTAAAATCGCTAAAAATAATTACATCCAAAATAATAATCATTTTGTCTTAACCAAGGAAGCTTTAACCAAATCATTTTCCTCTTATTGGTACCCCGATGCCACCCGATTTATTGGTCATGATCCTGATACTCAAGACAAAACTATTCACGAGTTTCCTCTTTACAGCTTTGTCGTTTCTGACCTTCATGGTCACATGAATGATATCATTGTCGTTCTTTTTTTCTTAGCTTTCTTATTTGTTTCTTTTTATAAAAACAAATCTTCTTCTGATAGTTTTGCTGCCGCCTTTTCCGGACTGATTTTATCTATTTGTTATATGACTAATGCTTGGGATTTTGCTGTTTATGGTTTAATTTTAGCCATATTTACCTTTTTGGTTAACTACCAAAAATATGGAGCTAAAGGTTTATTTAAAACTGTTCTTAACGGTTTGCTTGTCATAGTTTTTTGGTACATTTTTTCCTATCCGTTTTCTCTTAAATTTACTCCTATGATGGAAGGAATAAAAATTTCCGACGGTCACAGTCCTTTTTACCAGCTATTCGTTTTATATGGTGGTTTCTGGCTTATCTGTATCCCTTTTATCGTTTCAATCATTAAAAAAAATATTAGAAATTGGAAATTGGAAATTGGAAATTCTGATTTGTTTATTGCCTCTCTAATCATTACTGCCACTATTTTGATTATTATTCCGGAACTTGTTTATATCAAAGATATTTATATTTACGAACACCGCCGAGCTAACACTATGTTTAAATTAGTCTATCAGGCATTTATGCTTTATTCCTTGGCCAGTGGTTATATTTTAATTTATGCTTCAAGATTATTTAAATCCGTTTTTAAAAATTTTTATAAAATACTTTTTGCCGCTATTTTTATCATTCATCTTATTTATCCATATTTTGCCATTAAATCTTATTATGGTGATTTAAAAACATATAAAGGCTTAGATGGTCTTAAGTATTTGGAGCAACTTTATCCTGATAACTATCAGGCCATCCTTTGGATTAATAAAAATATTACCGGTCAACCGGTTATGTTAGAAGCCCCGGGCGACAGTTACACTACCTTTGATCAAGTTTCCTCAGCCACCGGTTTACCCACAGTTCAGGGTTGGATAGTTCATGAATGGCTTTGGCGTGGCGGTTACGACGCCCCTGCCGCCCGTCAAAAAGACGTCGATACTATTTACGAATCTAACAATCTGTCTGAAATTAAATCATTAATTGATAATTATAAAATTCAATATATTTTTGTTGGGGCCAAAGAATACGAAAGATATCCAGAACTTGATCCTCAAAAATTTGAACAAATTGGTGGCAAAATTACTTTTCAGTCTGGTCAAACCGCTATTTACCAACTATAGTAAATCTACATGCCTGATATTTTAGAAGGTCTTAACTCACAACAACAAGAAGCGGTTACTCACACCGGCTCACCTCTTTTATTGCTTGCCGGTGCCGGTTCCGGTAAGACTCGGGTTTTAACCCATCGGGCCGCTTATTTTATCCAACAAAAAATCGCTACTCCTGATCAAATTCTTTTACTTACTTTTACTAACAAAGCCGCTGAAGAAATGAAAACTCGTCTTTCTAAATTATTATCATCTGACATCTATAATCTTAGATCTAATATCTTTTTCGCCGGAACCTTCCACTCTTTTTGTTGTAAAGTTTTACGTGTTGACGGTCATCACTTAGGTATTGATCCTAAATTTGTCATTTACGACTCTAACGATCAGGAAGATTTAATTAAAATGTCTTTAGTTGATCTCAATTTAAATTCTAAAGAATTTAAGCCGTCCAGCATTATGTATTTTATTGAGGCTGCCAAAAATTCTTTTCAAACTCCAAAAGATATGATTGACCAAGCTCATGGTTTTTGGCAGGAATATGCCGCCAAAGTTTATCAGGTTTATCAAAAAAAATTAACCGAATATCAAGCCTTAGATTTTAATGATTTACTGTTTAAAACCGTTCAGCTTTTTATTGATCATCCGAAAGTTCTCGAAAAATACCAAGATATTTATCGTTTTATTTTAGTCGACGAGTATCAGGATACCAACCAAATTCAGTATTTACTTACTAAACTTTTAGCTCAAAAATATCGTCAAATTACTGCTGTCGGCGATGCTTCTCAGGCCATCTATGGCTGGCGCGGGGCTGATTTCAAAAACCTGATGAATTTAGTTAATGATTTTAAAAACACCAAAATCATTAATCTGGAACAAAATTATCGTTCCACTCAAATTATTTTGGACGCCGCCAACGCCGTTATTTCTAAAAATACTTCTCATCCGGTTCTAAAATTATTTACCAACAAAAAATCAGAGGATAAAATACGACTCTTCGAAGCCGATTCTGAAATTTCCGAGGCCGAATTTATTGCCCAAAAAATTAAATTCATTCAGGATAATCAAAAAATTCCTCTCCGTCATATTGCCGTTCTTTACCGGATGAACGCTCAGTCCCGTGTTCTTGAAGAGGCTTTTTTAAAATACAGCATACCGTATGTTCTCATCGGCGGTATTCGTTTCTACGAACGTGCCGAAGTTAAAGATATTCTGGCCATGATCCGTTTCGCTGACAATCCTCATGACAAGGTTTCTTCCGATCGCTTGGGAAAAATTTTTGGTAAGCGTCGTCTTGGTACTTTTATGGGCCATCTTAAAAATATTGATATTGATCAAATGACTTCTCTCGAAATTTTAGAATCATTAGTTACTAATTCCGGTTATCTTGACCGCTATGATCCCAAAGATGAAGACGATCAAAAGAAAATCGAAAACATTAAAGAATTAAAATCCGTCGCCTCCACTTTTATTAAGCTCGATGATTTTTTGGAAAATATCTCTCTGGTTCAGCAGGAATATTCTTTGCAAGAAAAAAATAAGAAAAAAGAAAATCGTGACGGAGTTCGGCTGATGACTCTCCATGGAGCCAAAGGTTTGGAGTTTGAGGTTGTTTTTTTGGTTGGTTTTGAAGAGGGGATTTTGCCTCATTCCCGTTGTTTAGTTGATGACACCGAAGTCGAAGAAGAACGCCGCCTTTGTTATGTCGGTATTACCCGGGCCAAGGATTATCTTTATATTACTTATGCCAGCCAGCGTCTTTATTTCGGTAAAAGTTCCCTTAATGAACCCAGCCGTTTTTTGGCCGATATTCCCAATGATTTGGTAGAATTAGAGGAATCTACGGAAATCATCAAAGATTATCGCCATCACAAACCCGAATCTGATGATGATCTCTATTACGATCCGGATATATACTAACTTATGGAACAATTTGATTTAGTTGATATTAACGACAATATAATTGGCACAACAGATAAAGAAACCAGTCATCAAAATGGCGAAATTCATCGGGTCATAGCTATTTATGTTTTTAATTCACAAAATGAGCTCTATGTTCAAGAACATCTTAAAAGCGGTGGCTTATGGGACAATTCTGTTGGTGGTCATGTAATCAAAAATGAAACTTATGATCAAGCCGCCCAAAGAGAAGGTTTTGAGGAATTAAATCTTAATTGTCCCTTACAAAAAATTTCTACATTTTATTCTGATGAAACTTTTGGAAAGATGAATATTAAACATATGTTTGGATTATACGAATGTACTCCGGTAAACTGGCAATTTATTCCTAATGAAGAAGTCAAAAATATCATTCCTCTGAAAATAGAAGATGTTATTCAACTCATGAGTGACTCACCAAACAAATTTACACCGGGTTTTCTTAATACTATGAGCCAATATATCAGTCAAAAGCAACTTCCATTCAAAATTAAAGAATACCGAAGTAGATGGCTAAACCCATAAATAAACAATGATTACCCACATTTTGGTTGACATTCATGGTGTTTTAACCCAAGGCGATGAAGGCCAAAAATTTTCTTTATTTCTAAAAAATAATTTTAATATTGATCCCGAAGAGCAAACTCTTTTTTGGCGAAGTTATGTTGATAAATTAGATAAAAACCAAATTACTTCAAAAGATTATCTTAAATTTTTCAATCAAAAATTTAATATTTCGTTTACTCCGGATAAATATTACAACCTCATTATTAAACATATCACTCCAAACACAGAATTACTTAAATACTTTTCAAAAATATCAGATAAATACAAAATCATTATTGTTTCAGATAATTTATTTAATTTAGCTAATAAGTTAGAAAAAGTTTTAAAAAATAATTTTGATAAATATCCCAAATTTTATTCTTACGAATATTGTTTAACTAAAAAAGATGGTTTACTCTTAACTGTCATCAATAATCTAAATTTAATTCCTCAAAATTGTATTTTTATTGATGATAATCAAACCAATATTAATGTTGCTAATCAATTGAAAATTAATTCCATTCTTTTTAAAAACAATCAGGATTTATTTACTCAAATTGAAAAATTTTTAAGCTGATAAACTATAACCATGTCCACCAAGCTTCTTACCAATAAAGACCAAAAAAAATATGACTCAGTGATTATTCATCCGGTCCAAACCTGGGAGTGGGGAGAATTTCAACAATCCCAAGGTCATACTATTTTTCGTTTTGGTATTTTTGATAGCCAAAATAAAATCAAAACAGCCTTCACCGTTAGTTTTCATAAAATCCCCAAAACTAAATATTCTATCGGCACTATTTTGCGCGGACCAAAAGTCGATGAAGAAATATTAAAAACTGTCAAAGACATTGCCCAAAACCAAAACGCTATTTTCGTCAAATTTGAACCGGATATTGCCAAATCTGACGCTTCCATGAATTTTGCTAATTTAGTTGTTTCCCCTAAAGTTGCTTTTTATCCTCATACTTTCAAAATTGATTTAACCAAGTCCGAAGAAAAACTCCTTGCTGATATGCATTCCAAAACTCGTTACAACATCAAAATTGCCAATCGTTATGGTGTTGAAGTTAAGGAAATGACTAACGACAGAGGTTTTGAAACTTATCTTAAACTTCTTTTTGATACCACCAAACGTCAAGGTTTTTATCTTCACTCTCAAAAATATCACCGAGATTTATGGAAAATTTTAAAAGACACTGATATACCTCATATTATGTTGGCCTCATACCAAGGCAAAGTATTATCAGCTTTCATGTTGTTCGAACTTAAAGATCAATTATTTTATCCTTACGGTGCTTCACTTGATATTCATCGGGAAGTCATGGCACCCACTTTGCTTATGTGGGAATCAATTAAATTAGGTCAAAAATTAAAATGTACTACCTTTGACATGTGGGGTTGTCTTAGTCCGGATGCCAAAGAAGGGGAAAATGGTTATGGTTTTCATCGTTTCAAACAAGGCTTTAATGGTAATCCTTACGAATATGTCGGTACTTACGATTTTGTTATTAATCCCACTCTCTACCATCTCTATAATTTTATTGACAAAAATCGCTGGTACTTTCTCCGTCTCAAAGCCAAATTATTTACCCGATAATTTATTCTATTCTGACTTTATCCGTCGGAATACTTGGTGAGTGAATCGCCAACAATTCGCATTTCTTTTCAAACTCTGCTTCAACCATATTATTTACATCAACAAACAAAAAATTGCCTTTTTTAAGGATAATTAAATTATTGTTAATAAAATATTTCGCCTCACCGTCAAGAATTATAATCAGTTCAATTTTTTCTTGATGATAGTGTTTAGCCGAAATATCACCTGGTTTATGAACTCGATATAACATTTCAATTTTATCTGTCTTACATGGATTTCCTTCTTCAAAAAATGACCCCACGAACCAACCCTGAGTTTTTTCAAAATCAGTCATTTTCCCGGCAAAATATTTTCCATTTTTTAATTTAGTTAAATCAATCATAAACAAATTATAAACCAGACTAAAAATGCGACAGGAGTAACAGTAAAAACGAGAAAAATCAAAAATGTTGTTGTATCGCCTGATACACATTTTCAATTTTTCTTTTTCGTCTTTTCTATTACTCCTATATAAAAATCAAGGAAATCCCTGATCAGTAAATTCTGGATGATTACCAAAAAGCTAAAATAATCATCTTTAGTTGTCGGGTCTACGGTTCAATCACCTTACAGAACTTGGCGCCGAAAACCAGATCACCCAAAAAAACAAATGAGGCGTTATCGTTCCACCACTGGGCAGCTTTCGGATTCTTATCAGTCAGAACCTTCATCGCCTTCCCACCGTTGACACGGTAACCACCAATGTTATCTTGGGATGCCTTTCCGCCAAGAACACCCAAATAAATAGTCCCCTCAGGGTTATCTCTCTTAGCTTCAAGCTGAATCCCGATCCAAGCATCACGCACCCACTCTGGTGCTTGTCCAGACGGTCTTGCGATAACCTCGATCTTCATCTGACTACCCCTTTCTCAATTAATGTGCTTTTTGTAACAAATTATATCACTAACAAATATTCTTAACCCAAGTTTTCAAAAATAATGTAAAATACTCTATGTCTTCAAGTAAAATTTCTCTCGACCAACTCCGCCATATTGCTAAGCTCGCTCGTCTCCAAATTAAACCGGAAAAAGAAAATTATCTTTCAGAACAACTTTCCGAAACCGCTGCTTATATTGATGTTTTAGCTGAACTTGATACTAAAAATGTCGATCCGACCTACCAAACCAATCACCTCAAAAATATTACTCGCGACGATATTGTTGGCGAATCTTTATCTCAATCAGATGCTCTTTCTCAGGCTAAAGATACTTATAATGGTTATTTCAAAACCCAAGCCACTATTAGCAAAAAATAACTATGGATTTAAATCAATTAACTCTCACTGATGCCACCAAAGGTATTAAAGAAAAGAAATTTTCTTCAACTGAATTAGTTTCTGATTGTTTAACTAAAATTGACCAACTCGAACCCACTCTCAACGCCTTTGTCACCCTCAATAAGGAGCAGGCTCTCGAACAATCAAAAAATATTGATTTTGACAAACCCTTGGCCGGTATTCCTATTGCCATCAAAGATAATTTTTGTATCAAGGGGATTCGTACCACCGCTTCATCAAAACTATTGGATAAATATATTGCTCAATATACTTCCACTGTCGTCCAAAAATTAATCAACGCTGGGGCTATTATTATCGGTAAAACCAATATGGACGCCTGGGCCCATGGTTCTTCTACAGAAACTTCCGATTTTGGTCCCACCAAAAATCCTTGGAACCCCAAACATTTACCTGGTGGTTCGTCGGGTGGTTCGGCTGCTGCCGTTGCCAGTGACGAAGTAGTTACTTCCATTGGTTCCGAAACTGCCGGATCAATTCGTCAGCCGTCGGCCTGGTGTGGTACTGTTGGTCTCAAACCTACCTATGGTCGGGTTAGTCGTTTCGGTGTTATTGCTATGGGTTCATCTATGGATTGCCCCGGTCCGATCACTAAAACTGTAGATGATGCCGCTTTACTTCTTTCCATCATTTCCGGTCGCGACCCCAAAGACGCCACCAGTATCAATGAGAATCCTTGGCAAATTCCTGTAGGTTTAAAAGATTTAAAAGGTTTAAAAGTTGGTTTACCCAAAGCTTATTTTCCAGATGGAATAAAACCAACCGTAAAAACTGCCATATTAAATGCCGCTGAAACTCTCAAAAAATTAGGTGCCCAAATTTTAGAACTTGATGTTATGGATCCCAAATATGCCATCGCCGTTTACACTGTTTTACAACGTTCCGAAGTTTCTTCCAATTTAGCCCGTTATACCGGCATTCGCTATGGTCAACCACGATCTGCTTTTGGTGATGAAGCTATTAGAAGAATTATGTTGGGGACTTATACGCTTTCCAGTGGTTATTACGATGCTTATTATTTACAGGCTCAAAAAGTCCGGACTTTAATTATTCAAGATTTTGATAAACAATTCCAAAAAGTTGACGCTATCATCGGTCCGACTTCTCCCACTACTGCTTTACCCGTTGGAGCTTCTAAAGGCCAATCTATGTTTGGTGAACTCGAAGATATGTTGGTTGAACCATCAACTTTAGCCGGTCTTCCGGGTATCTCCATTCCCTGTGGCTTTGGTGACGGTTTACCTGTCGGCCTTCAAATTATTACTCCCCAGCTTCGTGAAGATTTAGCTGTCAATATTGCCCGACTTTTCGAATCCCATACTGATTATCACTTACAAAAACCTAAATTATAGTTTATGAAAAATTTAATTTTTAAATTTTTGTTTTCTCCCTTTTTTAAGGGGAGATGTCCCGATAAAATCGGGACAGAGAGGTTTTGTTTATGAAAATCACTCCCATTATCGGTCTCGAAGTTCACATTGAATTTCAAACCAAATCAAAAATGTTTTGCGGCTGTGACGCCAGTCACTTTCACGCCCAACCCAACACTCACACTTGTCCAGTTTGCCTTGGACTTCCTGGTGCTTTGCCGGTTCCCAATCGCACCGCTTGTGAATATTGTATTAAATTAGGCTTAGCTCTTGGTTGTACTATTAATAATGAAACTTTCTTTGAACGCAAAAATTATTTTTACCCAGATTTAGCCAAAAGTTATCAAATTACTCAACTTCAAAACCCCTTTGCCGTCAACGGTAAAATTGTTGTTGACAATCACGACATCCGTATTAATCGGGCTCACATGGAAGAAGATACCGGTAAATCGGTTCACCAAACTATTGATTGCCAGGATTCTACTTTAATTGATTTTAATCGTTCCGGCGTCCCTTTAGTTGAAATCGTTTCCGAACCAGACATCACTTCGCCCCAAATGGCCAAAAATTATCTTCTCAAGATTCAGCAAATTGTCCGATATACCGGCATTTCCGATGCTGACATTGAAAAGGGAAGTATGCGCTGTGAACCGACTGTCAATTTAAAAATTGAAGATAATGGGGAAATTTTTTATACCCCCTTAGTCGAAATCAAAAATGTAGCTTCGCTTACCGGTGTTCAATCTGCTATTCAATACGAAATTGACCGTCAAACCCAAAGTTTTACCGAGACTCATGAAGTAAAATCAGCGCAAAATAAGACTACCCGTGGTTGGGACGCTGTCAAAAATCAGACTTTTTTACAGCGCGAAAAAGAAGGTTCAGCCGATTATCGTTATTTCCCCGAACCCGACATTCCTCCAGTTATTTTTACCGACGAAGAAATTAGTAAAATCAGACAATCTCTTCCCGAACTTCCGGATCAAAAATTTATCCGTTATCAAAATGATTTTGGTCTTAACGATTATGACGCCAATCTTTTATCTCAGGATTTAAATTTTTCCAAATGTTTTGAACAAGCTATTTCTTTAAACCCCACCAAAGACATGGCCAAATTTGTTGCCAACTTGTTTCTTGGTGCCCTCAAAACTCATCTCAACGAAACGTTAGAAGAAATTGATTTTGCCAAAATTAATCCTCAATTTTTCAAAAATCTTTTTGATTCAGTTTCTAAATCTGAAATTTCTGCCACTGTCGCCAAGCAGGTGATTGTCGAAAGTTACCAAACCGGTACTGACCCAGTCGATGTTGCCAAATCCAAAGGATTAATTCAGATTTCCAACACCAACGAAATTAATAAAATCGCCCAAGAGGTAATTGCTCAAAACTCCAAAGCAGTTGAAGATTACAAAAAGAATCCGGCTAGTATCGGTTTTCTCATCGGCCAACTCATGAAAGCCTCAAATGGTTCAGCTAACCCTCAGCTTGCTAAACAAATTCTCGAAAAACTCTTGCAATAATTTGCCAAAAATCTGTTAGTATTAATTAATATGGCAAAGAAAAAAACTACTCCCAAAAAATCCGCCGCCAAAAAAGTGGCTAAAAAAACCATTAGTTCCAAAGAATCAATTTTGACCCAAGAAATATCGGCCAAAAATTCTTTCCTTATCGTATTATTGGCTGGTGTGGTTGTTATCGCCGCTGTCCTTACCCGGCTATACTAAATCACCAACAATTCATCTAACTTAGTAACAGTAACCACTCCATTATCAACAGCAATTGTCTGTTCAATACTTACTTTGCAAATTTTTGCCAAGCTTGATAAAAGGTTCCATTTATAAAGTTTCTTGCTAAATAAAGTATCATCCCAGTCAAATAAGATTACTTTCTTACTCATCAGCCTATTCTACCTGGTTTAAGTTAAAATATAACCATTCCGTGAAAAAATTTACCTACCTTAATCTTAGCTGTTACGAAAAAATGTATCAAAAATTTGATGGCGGCCATGATCTGAAACATTGTTTTGCCGTCAGGGACATGGCAGTTTTGTTGGCCCAAAAATATCTGCCGGATAAAGTTGAACTGGCTTACGTTGCCGCCACTTTACACGATATTGGCTTATCAGTCGATCGGGAAAATCACGAATCAGAAGGCGAAAAACTTATTCGCCACGATCAATATTTAATTAATAATTTGTCTCCGAAAGATTTTGAAGAAATTTGTTATGCTGTCAAAGAACATCGAGCGTCCACTGGTCATCCTCGATCAATTCTGGCTAAAATTATTAGCGATGCTGACCGTGGTGGCTGCAAAAGTTCTGCCGACGCTTTTAATCGGGCTTATCAATACGGTCTAAAAAACAATCCTGAATTAAATGATGATGGACAAATATTACGGGCAGCTGAGCATCAAATCCAAAAATTTTTCCCTGGTTCTTATGGTCGTCGAACGTATTTTCCCGAAACTGAAGAAAGATTAAGTCAAATTTATGACCCCATTATTAAAGCCTATCAGGAACATAATTTTAAGTTCTTAAGAAGTTTGGTTCATCCGCTGGTAAAATAAGCTAATGATTCAAGATTTCCAGGCCAAGTTTTTAGCCGAATACCAAAATCTCAACGACCAACAGCGTCAGGCCGTCGATAATATCGAAGGTCCGGTCATGGTCATTGCCGGAGCCGGAACCGGTAAAACTCAAACAATTACCCTGCGAATCGGTAAAATTCTTACCACTACCCAAGTTAACCCCAACAATATTTTATGTCTTACCTTCACCGAAAACGCCGCCCTCAACATGCGTTCCCGTTTACTTTCCATTATCGGCCCTTCCGCGTATGGTGTCCGCATTTCTACTTTCCATGGTTTTTGTAATTCTGTCATTCGCGATAATCCCGAAAAGTTTTTATTTTCCACAAAAGAATCTACCGCCATTGATGACGTCAAACAAATCCAAATTATCCGCCAACTCATTGATAATTTACCCAACAATAGCAGTTTCAAAAATATTAATTCCGCTTATTTTTTTCAAAAAGACATTATTCGCTCTATTCAAAATTTAAAACGGGAAAATATCACTCCGGATAAATTTCAACAGCTGGTTGATTACGCTCAAGACTTTATCAAAGTTGCCGCACCTACTGTCGATGCTCTTTCGGCCGTTCGCGCCTCCAAAAACGCCGCTCCTCAAATTACCGGCATTATCGAATCGCTTTTATCACAGAATCTCAATGTTCTTTATCAAACCAGAATTCAGTATTATCTAAATCTTTTTAATCAAAACCAGATTACTCTTTCAGTTCTCAAACAAGAAATTAAAGATTTTATTGTCAAAACTCAAAACTCTCTGGAAAAACAAAAAGACTTACTGGTAGTTTATCGGGGTTACCAACAGGAATTAATTAATCAAAATCTTTTTGATTTTGACGACATGATTTTATGGATGGTCAATGGTTTTAAATCCGATCCAAATCTTTTGGCTGATTACCAGGAAAAATTCCAATATCTTTTGGTCGATGAATTTCAGGATACCAATTCATCCCAAATGGAAATTATTAATTTATTAACCCAATCTCAGGAAAACCCCAACATTTTTGTTGTTGGCGACGACGACCAATCAATTTTCCGATTTCAGGGTGCTGCTATTGAAAATATTTATACCTTTTATCAAAAATATAAAGACCAAATCAAAGTCATTGCTCTCAAAAATAATTACCGTTCCCATCGCTTAATCCTTCAGTCTTCCGACAATGTTATCAAAAACAACCAAACCCGTATTGCTAATTTTATTGCCAATCTTGATAAAACTTTAATCGCCACCAAAGATTTTGACCCCGACCCGATTAATCTTTTTGTGGCCAACAGTGATACCGAAGAAAATTTTTATGTCGCCCAAAAAATTAAAGAAATTATTGACACCTCTACCTCTAATCCCGATTTTAAACCTTCAGAAATTGCCGTCCTTTTCCGCAATAACAAAGACCCTCAGGATTTGATTCCTTTTTTAAATCAACTTCAAATTCGTTTTCTTCGCACCGACTCCATCAATATTCTCGACAATCTTTATATCCAGCAACTTATCGATCTGTTTAAATATCTCGATAATCCCGATAATGATGTTTTGTTGGGTAAAATTTTGTCCTTCAAATTTTTAAAACTACCGGCTCTCGATCTTTATCATCTTTTTCATTTCAGTCGTAAAAACAATTTACCTCTTTCCCAACTTACTGCTAATCCTCAAAAACTAAACGACCTTGATATCACCAAAAAAACTCAAATTAAATTAGCCAATTTTGTCAAACGGGTGGCCCGAATTCAAAAAGACAAAACCAATTTACCTCTCACCGAAATTTTTCTTAAAGTCATCAAAAAGTTTAATTTTTTGAAATATGTTTTAGTTCATAGCGACGTCACTTTACTCAAACAAATTGATCGGCTTTACGCCCATCTCAAAACTAGCCTGTCTGTCGAAAAAATCGATCTTCATCAATGGGTTACCAATTTAGACACTTTGGTTGAAAACGAAATTTCTATCAACAGTTTGCCTTTGGTTGATGATCTGGACAATAGTATTCGACTCATGACGGTTCACAAAAGTAAGGGATTAGAATTTCAACATGTCTTTTTGATTAAAGTTTTATCCGGTAAATGGGATAATTCTGCTTCTCGTTCTAACATTAAACTGCCGCTGGGAATTATCAAAACCGACATTTCTTCGGTTTTATTAGATAAAGATGTTGAAGAAGATCGCCGTCTTTTTTATGTGGCTCTGACTCGGGCTAAAAACCAAATCTATATTTCTTACACCAAGTTTAACGACTCCGGCCGCGAGCAGTTGCCTTCTATTTTTATCAACGAAATTGATCCGTCTCTCATTCAAAAAGTTTCTTCCGGACCTAGTACCGAAGTCCCCGCCTTACAAAATTTATTTACTCCTGTTATTTCCAAATTAATTTCTTTCAATCTTTCCGGTTACCTCCAAAATTATTTAGCCACCGAATATCGTTTTAATATTACTCATCTCAATTCTTACCTTCGCTGTCCTTTGTGTTTTTTCTTCAAAACTATTTTGCGTTTGCCCGATACTAAAAATTTAAGTGCCTCTTTTGGTACCAGTGTCCACGCCGCCCTCAATTATCTTTTTAATATTTATAAAGATCAAAACACTCTCATTCCCTTAGAAAAATTCCTTTCCGTTTTTCAAGATAATCTTCAAAAACAAAATATTTCCCCCAAAGATTTTGAACTGCTTTTATCCAAAGGCCAACCGATTTTGACCGATTATTATCAGCATTATCAAAACGATTTTAACGGTAATTGTTTTACCGAACATGATTTCAAATTTTATAATGCCCGTCTTGGCGATATTCCTTTAACCGGTAAAATCGACAAAATCGAACTTCTTGATGGCAAAAATGTTAACGTCGTCGACTTTAAAACCGGCAAGCCCGACTCTAAATACCAGCAACTTTCTCCGGACGGTGATTATTTTCGCCAGTTAGTTTTTTATAAACTTTTGTGTCAACACTCCATTGGTTTCCCTTATCATGTCCAATCGGGGACTATTGATTTTATTGAAAAAGATAATCGGGGAAATTTCAAAAAAGCTGATTTCCAAATTACCGACGACCATGTTTCCCAATTGTCTCAATTAATTACCGACACCTATCGAAAAATTCTTAATCTGGAATTTGCCCCGTCACCCAAATGCGACGACCCCGACCATCTTCATTATTTGTTTGATAAATATTTTAAACATGAAACTTAAAATCAAACGTTTCGACAAATCTCTCCCTTTACCTGTTCACAAAACCGCCGGTGCTGTCGCTGTCGACTTATGTGCCCGCACCGATTTTACTATTGAATCTCATCAAATTGGTTATATCCCTATGAATGTGGCTATTGAAATCCCTGATGGTTATTTTATTCTTATGGCACCCCGATCATCAGCTCACAAATTCGGTCTTACCAGTGCTAATGGAGTTGGTATTTTTGATCGTGATTTTTGTGGTGACAATGATGAATATCATTTTATCGCCTACAATTTTACCGATCATACAGTTAATATCGAAAAGGGGACTCGTCTTTGCCAATTATTATTAATCAAATGTGAAAATTTCGACTTTGAGGAAGTAGATGCTATGAGCAATCCATCTCGCGGCGGCATAGGCAGCACTGGAACTAAATAAATTTTATACCCCCGTCTTGTTAAAGAAGGGGTAAGGGGGGAAGATTGAGAAAAATCAGGCATTTTCCTTTTGTTTTCAATCTCCTCTTGTCCCCCAGTAGCGGGACTTTCCCCTCTTTCACAAGAGGGGAACCAAATCGATAATTTTCTTTTTTACTGACTCAATATCATTCATTACTTCTTCATTGGTAAATCTTATAGTTGTGATTCCAATTTGTTTCAAAAATTTATCTCTATGTTCATCTCTTCCTTTCTTTTTAATATGAGAACCGCCATCAATTTCAATTGCTAGTAACAATTTTGGACAATAAAAATCAACGATAAATCTATCAATTGGTTTCTGTCTCAAAAATCTGTAACCAGTTTTATCTTTTGACAACACTTTGTCCCAAATTATTTTTTCTGCCTCAGTTGGTTTTCTTCTGTTTCTTTGAGACATTATTACTAATCCATCTCTATATCTAACACAGTTTCTTTTCTCGTTTATTGCCTCATAATCAACCCATTTCCTCATTAAATAAATTTTATACCCCCGTCTTGTTAAAGAAGGGGGAAAGGGGGAAGATTGAAACAAACTCTCAAAGAGGGGGTTAGAGGAGATTGAAAAAATAGAGTTTTTGAAATGCTACAATCATTCTATGACCTTTGTTTATATCCTTTTAGTTTTGATTTTAATCACCCTCATCTTTCTTATCGTCAAGAATAAAAAACCCGATAACACCGAAATTTCTAAAGAAATCGCCAACAGTTTAAATCAGCTTTTTCCCGAAGTTCTCAAAAACGCCAATCAACAATTAATTACTCTGGCCGACCAAAAAATCGGCACTGATTTAAATAACAAGAAACAAGCCATCGAAGAATTAGTTAACCGAGCCTTGCTGGAAATCGAAAAGAATAATAAAAAAATGGAAGAAGTTGAGATCAAGCGCACCGGTTCGTTCTCTACTTTAGCCGAAAAACTCGAAGAACAAAAAACTCTTACCAATCAACTCAAAGTTACCACCGAGGGTTTAAAAAATGTTTTGAGCAACAATCAAATGCGCGGTGCTTTTGGTGAACAGGTGGCCGAAGATTTACTCAAAATGTCCGGCTTTGTTAGCGGCGTCAGTTACGACAAGCAGGTTTCCGGTGACACTTCCCGCCCCGATTTTACTGTCTATATGCCCGACGGCATGAAAGTCAATATCGATTCCAAATTCCCTTATCAAAATTTGGTCAAAATGAGCGAAGCCGATAGCAAGGAAGAAAAAGAGCGTTACAAAAAACTTTTTGAGCAGGATATTAAAACCAAAATTAAAGAGGTGACTGGTCGTGAATATATTAATCCCGAAGATAATACCGTTGATTTTGTCATTCTTTTTATCCCCAACGAAATGATTTTTAGTTTTATTTACGATCGTTTTCCCGATGTTTGGCAGGACGCCATGGCCAAAAAAGTTATTCTGGCCGGACCGTTTTCATTTACTGCCATTTTGCGCATGATTCACCAGGCTTACGACAATTTCCGTTATCAAAAAAATGTCGCCACTATTATTGGCTACATTAAAAAATTTTCCGAAGAGTTTGAAAACTATAACAAAGGTTTCAAAGACATTGGTGTTCGGATTGAATCACTCCAAAAACAATATGTCGCCGTCGACACTACTCGTACCAATCAATTAGTTAAAATCGTCAACAAAATCAAAACCGAGGAGCCTGACTCTACCTCCAAACTCCATGAATAAAAAATATTTGGTCTTTTCTATTATCCTCTGGATTGGTTTTTTTATATTTACTTATTTCATTTCTCCTGACTTCTTGTGGTCTAAAATTATTTTCTTTTTAATTTTACTTTCTTCATTTTTGGCTACCACCTATATTTTTTCCCAACAACACTGTTTTAATATTTTTATTTCTCTTTATCTTACTTTACTCTTTTTACTCCGACTTCTCCATCAATTATTCTTAATGAATTTCGTCTTTCTTACTTGTCTTTTTATCTGTCTCTTTTTTCTTTGCTATAATAAACCAATAAAGCAATAGTTTTTTCACCTAAATATGTCTAAAGAAACAATTGGGGTAGATTTTAGTAAACAGGGATATTATTTACATGGAACAGGCGGTATGGGTAGCACTCTCAACTTATCTCGATACGAAATCTTTATACAAAATGAAGAAACACCACCCTTATTAACAAGTGATGAAGCATTTCAGCAAAGTCTTAATAAAATTCTTGAAAAATCTATAACAAAAGAATGGGGTAGACAGAAACCAATATATTAATTTCTTTTCTTTTGTTATATCCACTTAACTAAGTGACACTGTTATAAATTAAAAAAAACACATGTCTCCTTCAGAAAGAATTAGTCCGAGTTTTGGAAATAAAGGTTATCAGCTTTATGATTCGGGTGGATTTGCCAGCCGTGTCAATCTTTCTCGGGAAGATTTGCGTCTACAACTGTTAGCCAGAGAAAAAAGAGGATTAGATACCCCTGAAGGTCGAGAAAGAATCCGCCGAGAGGTTGAAGAACAAGCAAGACAAGGTAAGTGTGATTGGGCCACTAAAGAGCCGATATACTAATATTTATCCAAAAAATAGTTACTTTATTTTTCCCTCTTGACACCTGCTAGCAGTCCGTCTATTATATTGCTAATATGTCGGATTTAACCCAACGCCAAATCAAAATCCTTAAATGTATTACTGAAGAATTTATTGAGACTGCCGCTCCAGTCGGCTCTGAAACTCTTGAGAAAAAATTCTCTTTGGGCATTTCTTCGGCCACTATCCGAAATGAAATGGCTGCACTAACTCAAATG
>Ga0116156_10002072_pt1 | contig 18481 bp, 17 predicted proteins | sample AD_UKC045_MetaG_FD_89891 | JGI IMG/M metagenome (GOLD analysis project Ga0116156, IMG submission 89891) | Active sludge microbial communities of municipal wastewater-treating anaerobic digesters from USA - AD_UKC045_MetaG | ecosystem: Engineered > Bioreactor > Anaerobic > Digestate | place: USA... | reverse complement strand
GGCGCCGCGCCCGGCCGCCCAAGGCGGCCGCCGTTCCATTCGGCTCCCGGTCGGCTCCACCCGCCCGGGCGCCGCGCGCGGCGCGGCCGCTAGTCCACCCGGCGGCGGTAGCGCGCGTATAGGAACGAGAGCCAGGCCGCGCTAACCGCCAGGCCAAGTCCGAGCGCCTCAGGCGGGCCGACGGCGACGCCGGTTCCCGGCCCGAGCGACGCCCCGAGGGCGAGGCGCGCCGCCCAGTACTGCGGAAAGGGCCAGGCCAGCGCCCGGGCCGGCAGCGGCAGCAACACCGCGAGCGGCGCCAGGTCGAGGGCGCTCAAGGCCTTGAGCGTAGCCAGGCCCTCCACCTTGTCGGAGGCGATGGCGGCCAGGAACAGCGCGAAGAACGGCGCCTGGAGGGCCCCGACGACCGCGACGCTAGCGTCAGCTGCGAACGACCGGCCGCCTAGCCCGAAGGCCGGCCCGACGGCCAGGCCCGCGACGAGGGCCGCCGTGCAGAACAGGGCGAGCCGCGCGGCCAGGTAGCCGGAGCGGCCGACCGGGCTCACGGACCAGTAGGCCGACACGCCGTCGTCTCGGTCGTCCAGCAGCAGGAAGCCTGACATCATGCCGAAGAAGGTACCGGGGAACAGGATCAGCACGACGCGTATCAGGTCCGCGTAGTCGAGTAGCATGAAACCGGTCGCCTTAGCGATGAACGCGGCAAGCGGGGGCAGAGCCAGCCTGAGCGCTATCGCCGCCAGGAACGGCACGAACGGCATGATGCAGAGGAGGGGGTCTCTGCCGACCAGGCGCAGGTCGGCGGCTACGAGCCGCGACCCGGCGGCTACGAGCCGCGCGCCCGTGGCCATGGATCGCGACCCGGCGGCCGCTGGCCGGGTATCGTTCGCGCGCATCCTAGTCGCCCCTCGCGGCGTTCACGGCCGGGGCCAACGCGAACCGGGCTATGGCCACCGTCCAGGCGGCCGCGGCGAGCGCGCCGAGGGCCAGCTCGCCGGCCGGCACCGGCGTATACGCGGCGCGCGCGAAGGCCAGCGACCCGTCGCCGGGGCTCAGGTCCGCCACGAGCCCGAACCACGGCGGCAGGTATCGCCCGGCCGCGTACTGGACGGCCGGCAGAGCCAGTACCAGGAACGCCGGTATCGAGCCCATCATGAAACGGTTGACGCTCTTGAGCCTGAGCGCCAGGGTGGCGCCAAGCAGGGCCGTCGGCGCGCCTCCAGCCACGGCCGACACGGCGAGCGGCCATAGCCTGAAGCCAGCGCCGCGCGACGACGCCGACACGAGAGCGGCCATCGCGAACGACAGGATCCCGAGATCGAGCGCCTTGACGATCAGGTAGGCGGATGGCCGCAGCGGCGAGGCGAACAGGGAGCGGAAGGTGCCCTGGGCCAGGTCCAGGCAGACGGAGGCGCCGGCGAAGAAGAAGCAGAAGAAGGTAGGGTCGCTCCAGGCTAATACCGGGAGGACTGCGTCGGCCCAGGCGCGCGGCAGGGCCGACAGCGCGGCCGCGTACAGGACCGCCACGACCAGGTAGGCTATCGCGAAGCCGTGGCGCCACAAGAGGCGCAGGTCGGCGGCGAACAACGCGGCGTTCATACGAGTTCCTTTCCGGTCAGCCTGAGAAAGATGCCGTCCAGGCTGGAGTCGAGGGTGCGCACGCCGAGCAGGCCCGGCTTCCGCAGCTCCGCGATGAAGGCCGCGTCGTCGGCCAGGCCGTCGAGAGGGTACTCGGCTTGGGCGGTCTTCTCGCTGGCGCCGTCCGAGGCGCCGTCCGAGGCGCCAGCCGCGGAACCGCCGGCCGCGGCTCCCACCTCCGGCCCGGGCTCGCGGTCGACGACGACGGCCCGCTTGCCGTAGCGCCGCTTGAGGGCGGCGGGCTCATCGCAGGCGGCGATGCGGCCGTCCACGATGAAGGCGACGCGGTCGCAGGTGGCGTCGGCGGCGGCCATGTCGTGGGTGGTCAGGAATACCGCGGCGCCGTCCGCGGCGCGCTCGCGCACGATGTCGCGCACGACGCGCGCGTTGGCCGGGTCCAGGCCGCTCGTCGGCTCGTCCAGGAACAGGACGCGCGGGCGGTGGATGACGGCCCGGATCAGGTTGAGCCGCATGCGCATACCCTTGGAGTACTCCGCTAAGCGCCAGTCCATCGCGTCGGCCAGGCCGAGCCGCTCGAACAGCGGGCGCGGGTCCACCTTGGGCCCCGGGTAGAACGACGCGAACAGCCGTACGTTCTCGAGGCCGGTCAGTTTCTGGTAGAAGCAGGGGAACTCGAACGCCGCGCCGATGCCGGCCCGGTATCGGGAATCGGCCCCGGACGCCTCGACGCTCCCGACTGTCGCCGAGCCCGAGTAGCCGCGCAGCGACCCGAGCAGGATTTTCTGCGTGGTGCTCTTGCCGGCGCCGCTCGGCCCGAGGAAACCGAACACCTCGCCGGGCGCCACGGCGAAGTCGATGCCTCGTATCGCCTCGGACGTACCCTTCGGATAGGTAAAGCGCAGGTCTCGAACCCGTATCATCTCGTCCTTCTTTCTTCGTGGCGGCGCGTATCGGAATCGCGGCGGAGCGTATCGGAATCGCGGCGGAGCGTATCGGAATCGCGGCGGCCGCCTCGTTCGTCGGAGCCTTCCCCTATGGCGCCTTCCGTTCCGGCCAGGGCCAAGGCCAGGCCTAGGGCGACCACCGCGACCGTCGCGGCGCGCGGCCCCTCGGGCAGGTTGCGCAGGCCCGTCGACATCAGGAACACCGCGTATCCGGCGCCGGCCAGCTCGGCCGCCCCGACGCCCGGCCCGAGCAGGCCCGCGGCCGACCAGGCGGCCGCTATCGTCGCCATCGCGGCGGCGTCGGCCTCGACGTGGCGGGCCACCCGCTCGGGCGGCAGGGCGCGGGTCAGCCGCTCGAGCGTGCGGCCGTCCATCGAAGTCACCGCCGGGTCGCTCGTCACCTTGGCGAAGGCCGCCTGGAAGGCGGCGTGTACTCGTTCGAAGGCCGTTCCGGGCAAGGCCGGCGCGGCCTCGAAAATGGCCCGATAGTCGCGCTCGATGCCTTCGAGCGCGTCCATGAACAGCTCCTCCTTCGAGTCGTAGAACAGGTAGAAGCTACCCTTGGCTATGGAGGCCGCCGCCGCCAGTTCCGCCACGCTCGCCGCCCCGAGCCCGCCGCGCCCGAGCGCGTCGACGGCCGCCGCCAGCAGCCGTTCCCGGATCGCGGCGCGCTCCCTATCGTCGAACGCCGTAGGCATCGATACGTCCCTCTTTCGCGCTATGACCATTTATACTTATATGGTCATACGGTAATCGCCATCGTGGCCCCTGTCAAGCCTCGCCGGGCCGTTCGTCGCAGGGCTTTCCCGAAGCCCCGGACGTGGTATAGTAGCCGCGGGACGCCGAGCGTCCACGGAGGATGCCCATGAGCTTCTTCAAGCCCTTCGCCCTCGAGCGCTTCTTCGCCAAGCACGAGTTCAGCGCCAAGTACCTGCTCTGTTCGTCGGACTGCGAGTCCTTCCCGGTGCGCGAGCTCTTGGCGATGGACGAGGGCTCGATTGACCGGCTACTCGACCTCAGGCTCGGCTACACCGAGACCAGGGGGGCGCCGTCGCTCCGGGAGGCGATCGCGGGCCACTACGCGGGGCTCGGGCCGGAGGGCGTCTTCGTCCACTCGGGCGCCGAGGAAGCTATCCTCAACCTGTACCTGGCCGCGCTGAAAGCTGGCGACCGGGTGGTCGTCAATTATCCCTGCTACCAGTCGCTCGCCGAGCTTCCCCGCTCGCTCGGCTGCGAGGTGATTCCCTGGGAGCTACGCCAGGTCGACGACGGCCGCGGCAAGTCGCGTTGGCGGCTCGACCCGGACGAGCTACCGGCCCTGTCGGGCGGCAAGGCGACGATGATCGTGCTGAACGCGCCCCATAACCCCACCGGCGCCTTGCCGACCCGCGACGAGTTCGAGGCGATCGTGTCGTACGCGCGTAAGACCGGCGCGATCCTGTTCGTCGACGAGGTGTATCGCAGGCTGGAGCGCGACCGCGCGGCCAGGCTACCGTCGGTCTGCGAGGCCTACGAGAACGGCGTGGCCCTGGACGTGCTCAGCAAGCACTCGGGCCTCGCCGGCCTCCGAATAGGCTGGCTAGCGTCGCGCCGGGTCGACCTGCTCGACGCCGTCGCGGTCGTCAAGGACTACAACTCTATCTGCTCCTCGGCGCCGAGCGAGCTGCTCGCGGAGATAGCGGTGCGCAACCTGGAGCCCATCGCCGCTCGCAACCGCGCGATCTGCTCGAGGAACCTGGGCCTGCTCGACGGCTTCTTCGAGCGGCGGCAGGATTTCGCCCGATGGACGCCGCCAGCGGCGGGTTCCGTGGCCTTCCCGAGGCTGAGCGACGGATCGGACGCCGAGGAGCTGGCGGAGCGTCTGGTAGCCGAATCAGGGGTGCTATTGCTGCCGGGAGCGTACTACGACTACGACCGCTCGTACTTCAGGCTGGGCTTCGGGCGGGCCAACCTGCCCGAGGCGCTCGATCGGTTCGAGCTCTGGCTGGAGCGGCGCTAGCTGGCCCCGAACAGGAAGGCCGCCGGGTTCACGGTCATCATCGCCCGCTTGAGCCCGTCGTCGAGCGAGGACGACGCGAAGTCGGTCACGTAATCGAGGTACGACCTGGTCTTGGTCAGGCTGATGACGAAGTCGGTGCCGAACAGTAGCCGCGAACGGACGATCTCGGACGTGGCGGCGGGCAGGGAAGCGACGAAGCGGTCCAGCCGATCCCAGTACGCAGGCTCGCAACCGTTGAACGCCGTGTCGGCGTAGACGCCGGGATACCGTTCCATCAGCCTGATTATGGACTCGGTCCAGGCGCCCCGGGCCCTGGAGCGGCCGAGATAGCGCTCACCGAAGTGGGCGAAGTCGACGACCAGGTCGGGATAGGCCTTCAGAGCCGACACCCAGCGCTCGGGGTCGGTGTAGCGCATCGCCAGGTCGAGCGCAATGGTGCGGTAGCCCTGATCGTCGCAGTGGACGACGATCGGCACGCCCCGCCGCTCGCAGAACGCGTACAGGAGCCTGGTGGCGTCGAGGGCGGCCTGATCCTCGGGCCACGGGTCGAAGCCGAGCGGGGGATACAGCTTGACGCCGGCGAACGTGTTCCTCGGGGGACTGGCCGGATCGCCCTTCCAGCGCGCCGCTGACTTGAAGGCGCGCAGTTGGGCCGGGAGCGCGCGCGAGAAGCCCGAGAAGTAGGTAGACAGCGCGGCCTCCGTCTCCGAGGCTCCGCGGGCACCAGGGTCGAGGCCCAGGAAGGGCCGGATCACCAGCCGGCCGTTGGGGCGTTCGCGCCGATAGCCGGAGACGCCGGCGAGGGCCTCGCGCACGCCCTCGGCCAGGCTCTTCCGTATAGGTTCGCAGTAATACGTATCGTGCGACGTCGCCCTGGCGCCGAAATCCATCAGGAGCGGGCAGACGAGCCAGCCATCCCAGTCTTCGCCGAGTAGCTTCGGGCCGCCGGGGAGGATCACGCTCCGATGCGCCTCGTCGTCGGACAGGTAGAGGCCGGACAGGTCGTTCTCGATCAGCTCGAGCAGGGCGTCGGGATCGTTCTCGACGACGGCGAACAGGTTGCGTACCGACTCGCCCATGTTACGGCCAAGGGCGGCCAGGATGTAACCTGGCGCGGCCACCTGGCTGAAGAACGACTGGAGGCCGCCGCGCAGGAAGGCGTCGACGAAGCGGCCGATCGCGGGGCGCGCGAGCGACATCGCGTGGCAGTGTACGTCGTACAGCAGTCTCATGGCCGACCTCCTCGCGTCACGGACTCAACGGCACTCGATATAGCTTGCGATTCCCGCTCTTCCCGGCCTCCTCGAGGAGGCCGGCCTTCGCGTAGGCGTAGAGTATCTTGCGCGCCCGCGCTGCCGCGACGCCGAGCGCGTCTCCGAGCGACGCCGAATCGTAGGGCTGGGCCAGGCCGGGCGGGATGATGGCCAGCCAGTCGTCGCGGCCGTCCAGGCTGGTCACGCCGAGCACCTCGTCGAGGTCGCGGGACAGCACGCGGTCGCCTCGGCGGCGCCAGGAACCCGTGCCGTCGCGCACGCGCAGCTCCCGCACGCGCACGAGCACCACCTCGAGCCGCACGTTCGGCGAGGCGACGAGGAGCGGCGCGCGCACGAGCTCGTCGAACAGGCTGTAGAAGTCGCGTCTGGTCCTGGAGCGCCTCGGCGCGCCGGCCGAGCCGTCGGCGGGGTCGACGCGCACGATGAGGTTCTCGACGACGATCGGATGGACGAGACGGACGGGCATCACGCAGGCCAGGTGGAGTATCTTCTCGGCTATCGAGCCGAGGTTTCGGGTCTGCACCTCGACGAGTTCGTCGGGCAGGACCACGTCGACGACCTTGCCGGCCACCCGGGCCTCGACCCTGGCGCCGGGCTCACGGGCGTAGCGGTCCTTGAGCGCGGCGTGGAGACCTCGCTCGGCGTAGAGCCCGATGCCCGGGGATTCGGCGGCGACCCGACTACGCGCCTCGGGATCCCATGCGTCATCCATGGGCCTCAGTATACACGCGCCTCGGCTTAGGGCACAATGCGGGCGATGCGCATCGACGAGCTGCCCATATTCGACCTGCTGCCGGACATAGCCGACGCCATAGCAAAGGGGCGCCTGGCCCTGTCGGCGGAGACCGGCGCGGGCAAGACGAGCGCGGTGCCGGCCTACCTGGCCGCGGAACGGACCTTGCCCGGCAAGACCCTGGTGCTCGAGCCACGCCGGCTCGCGGCGGTCGCGGCGGCGGCCCGCGTCGCCGAACTGCTCGGCTCGCCACTCGGCGAGGCCGCCGGCTACCGCGTACGGGGCGACTCGCGGGCGGGCCGACGCACGATCGTCGAGTACGTCACCGACGCGGTGTTCATCCGCATGGCGCAGGACGACCCCTTCCTCTCGGGCGTCTCGGCCGTGATCCTCGACGAGTTCCATGAGCGCTCGGCCTACGGCGACCTGGCCCTGGCCTTCGCGCTGGAGGCGGCCGAGGCTCGCGAGGGGCTGTCGGTCGTGGCCATGTCGGCGACGATGGACGCCGCTGCGGTCGCGGCTTACCTCGGCGGGCCGGCCATCGCGGCCCCAGGCCGCGCCTACCCCGTCGACGTCGGATACCGCCCGCCGAAGCCCGACGAGCGCGTCGAGGACGCGGTGGCCCGGGCTATCGTCGAGGCGCTCGAGTCGACCGACGGCGACGTGCTCGCCTTCCTGCCCGGCCTCCGTGAGATCGAGGCCGTGCGCGCTTCGCTCGGCCGCCGGTCGGACGGCTCGGCCGCTCGGGCCCGCCGAGGCTGCGCGCCGGATATCCTGACGCTCCACGGCTCGATGCCGCTCGTCGAGCAGCGTCGGGTAACGCTGCCTCCGGAGGGAGCGAGCCGGCGGGTCATCCTGGCGACGAACGTGGCTGAGACGAGCCTTACGGTGCCGAGGATCACGGCGGTCGTCGACTCCGGCCTATCCAGGCTGTCGCGCTTCCACGCCCCGAGCGGCCTCAACCGGCTCGTGACCGAGCGCGCGTCCCTGGCGGAAACCGACCAGCGCAAGGGCCGCGCCGGCCGCCTCGGGCCCGGCCTCTGCCTGCGCTGCTGGGACGGGGCTGACATCCTCGCGCCGTCACGGGGACCGGAGCTGGCCAGGACGGAACTATCCGCCGTAGCGCTCGAATGCGCGGTCCGCGGATCTTCGCGCCTGGAAGCGACGCGCTGGCTCGATGAGCCGCCGCGGCATATGTGGGACGCCGCCGTCGAGACGCTTGGGCGCATCGGCCTCCTCGACTCGGGCGGCCGGGCCACGGAGTCAGGCAGGACGGCCGCGGCGCTCGGCGCCGAGCCCCGGGCCGCCGCCGCGCTGCTAGCGGCGGCGGCCGGCGATCGCCCCGACGACACGCACGCGGCGGCCCTGGCCGCGGCCGCGCTGACCGAGCGCGGCGACCGGGACGATGACGGCGACTACAGGAGCGGCCTCGAGCGCCTGCTCGAGGCGGCCAGGCGCGGCCGGGTCGACGACCGCGGCGCGAGGATACTGAGGGAGGCCGGGCGCCTCCTGTCGAGGCTGCCTGGCGGACCGGCTTTCAGCGCCGAACGCGCATCGCGGGCCCTGGAATCCGTGGGCGAGCTCCTGGCGCCCGGCTTCCCTGACCGCCTGGCGCGGCGCCTGGCCGACGACAGCTGGGAGTTCCCGTCCGGACGGCGGGCCAGATCCGCCTACGCTCCGCCGAGGGTCGGCTGGCTCCTGGCCTTGGACGCCGATGCCGGAGACCCGCTCGGCCGGATACGCCGAGCCGCGCCGGTGGGGGAACGGGCGGCCAGGGCCGCGATGGAACGAGGCTCGTCGGTATCGATCGAGCTCGAATGGCGCGGGCTTTCGGCCTCGGCCTGGGAGCGGCGCCGCTTCGGCGTCTTCGCGCTGACCGAGCGCCGCCTCGAGCGCGCGCCCAGGGAGCTGCTAGAAGCCGGCTTCGCCGAGCGTCTGCGCGTGGAGGGCCTAGCCTGGTTGCCGTGGAACGACGAGGCGCGATCCATCGTCGACCGAGCGCGCTACGTCGCCGCCAGGGCCGGTGCCGCTTACGGCGTGGACGCGGCCGTCTGGACCGACGAGGCCGTCTCCGACGCCCTGGCGGCCGGCGCCGTGGACTGGCTATCGGATACCGGGCCGGTCATCGACGGCGCGTCCCTCGTCGCCATGCTCGCCGGGAGGCTCGGCCCGGACGGCGTCCGAGGGCTCGACCGAGCCGCGCCGCCCTTCGTCGAGACGCCCGGCGGCAGGAAGCGGCGCCCGACCTACCCGGTTGCCGGTCCGGCCAGGCTGGCCGGCCGTATCCAGGAGTTCTTCGGGATGGAGGATGGGCCGAGGGCCTGCGGGGAGCCTATGACCCTCGAGCTCCTGTCGCCGGCGGACAGGCCGCTCCAGGTGACGAGCGACCTGGCCGGATTCTGGAGGAACACCTATCCGTCGATACGCGCCGAGATGGCCAGGCGCTATCCCAGGCACTACTGGCCGACCGATCCGCTCGCCGCCGAGCCGACCAGGGGCCAGCGGCCTCGGCCTAGCGCTTGACGAAGACCATCACGCCGACGTCGCCGCCGCGCCTCGAGCCGGCCAGGTAGTTCCGGTAGTCTATCATCAAGGAGGCGAGCGTCGACTCGGCGCTGTCGGGGTCGGCCCTGGCGAAGGCCTCGCTGAGGCGCTCGACGCCGTAGGGCGCTCCCTTGGCATTGGCGCCGTTGACGAGCCCGGCCGTATAGACGAGGAGCGCGTCGCCTGGCTTGGCGCTGAAGGCGAGAGCGCCGACCCTGGCCTCGAAGTCGTCGCGGCCGAGCGGCGGAGCCTTGGACGGACCCTGCTTGGCCTTGACGAAGGAGACCGCCCGTTTGCCGGCCCGCCTGAGCAGCGCGTCGGTATGGGCCGCGTTGACGTACTCGACGCGGTCGCCGGCGAAGCGCATGAAGGCGCAGGAGACGGTGTTACCGACCGCCGACAGCTCGCGGATCATGCGCCGGTTCACCTCGACGAGCATAGCCGACAGCGGCTCTTCCGATAGCTCGAGCATGCCTCGGCTGAACACGTTCTTGGCGAGCACCGTGACGAGGCCGCTGGCGATGCCCGCGCCTGACACCGTGCCGAGCACCGCGCCGCTCAGCGAGCCGTCGCGCGAGTAGAAATCGTAGAAGTCGCCGGATACGCCCGAGACCGGCTCGTAGGCGAACGCTACGTCCCAGTCCGAGACTTCCGGAGCCCGGCTCGGGAAAAAGCCCTTCTGTACCGAGGAGGCGATGCGCAGGTCTCGCTCGGCTTCCTCCATCGACGCTCCCAGCCTGGCGTTCGCCGACGATAGCTCCTGGTTGAGCCTGAGCCGTTCGGCGGCGGCGGCTGACAGCTCCGAGGTCCTCGAGGCGACCTCGGCCTCCAGGTCGGCGTTCATCGCCTCGGCGCGGGCGGCTACCTTGGTGAAGCGGCCGGCCAGGGTGGCCGACATGGTCAGGGAGAATAGGAAGAACGCGTACTTCGACCAGACGACGTTGCCGCCCGAGGAGACGACGACCCAGACGTCGATCGCGGAGGCCGCGGCGAACGCGAGCACGCCCGCGATGATCCCGACAGACTCGCCGCGGGACAGTACGAGCCTGGCCAATCCGCTATCCGCCCTGTCGTCCTTGAGCACGGCCTTCCTGATGACGACGCCGAACGCGTAGACCGACCCGACGGCGGCGACCAGGTACCAGGCGTAGAGCATCGCCTCGAGGCGCAGGAAGAGGCAGGCTAGCGCCAGGACGGCCGACGCCGCGGCGAGTATCGCCGGCATCCTGAAGGGCCGGTCGTCCAGGACGGTCCGGATGAACGCCACCACCGCCGGCAGCAACATGAACAGGGAGGCGTACTCGACGTAACGGAGCAAGGCCGTATCCAGTACCAGCTCGGTCGCTATCGCGCTCCTCGACCACATGTAGAGCGCCATCAGCAGGGCCGAGGCGCTGAAGTACAGGTAGCCCCTGTCCTTAGGCCTGAGCGCGAACAGGACGCCGTGGTACAACGCGAAGAAGGCGTAGACGCCTATGAGCATCAGGTCGACGTACTCGCCGTTACGCGAGACGAGCGACCGATACGAGTCGATCACGTAGGGCCCCGGCTGGTTGAAGCCGGTCCTGTCGTCGACCGGGTCGCCGCGGATCCTGAAGGCGAGCAGGTTGGAGCCTCGCGTCAGCAGGCGCTTATCCAGGGGCACGACCACGTCTACCAGGGATCGCTCCTTATAGCCTTCGCCGTAGCTCACGAATTCGTTGCGCAACAGTACGCCGTTCAGGTAGACGGCCCACGACTGCCCGACGTGCTTGAGGAACAGGGCCGGGTCGCTGGAGTTGAGCAGGGTGAGATCGGCCTGGAAGGGCGCGAGTACCGTGTACTCGATCGGCTCGCGGCGGAAGAGGCTGAGGACGCCGCCCTCGGGGGAGCCGGGCAGGCCGAGATCGCGCATGATCAGGGCGCGCTTACCGCCGCTCGGCTCAAGCACGGTCCAGCCGTCGGCGTCGAGCCTGGGCAGGCCCCTGGTCCAGGAGTCCTCGAACCCGACGCGAACGTAGAGCATGGACTCGCCCAGGTCGACGAATTGGGCGTGGGCCGCCAGGGCCGTCATGGCGCATACCAGCGCGACGAGGTATCGTTTCATAGCGTTACCACATCCTACGGCCCCATCCCGCCCGGGTCAAGCCGGAATACGCGCGGAGTCCGGCTTGCGGAACGCCCGGCGCCGGGCTATTGTTCATGGTCTCCGGCGTATATTTAGAAAGGAAACGGCATGAAAGGCACCATCAAGACCATCGCGACCCTGGCCGTCATCGGGGCGGCGCTCTACTTCACCAATCCGTCGATGGAAGACTTCGGCAGGTACTACGAGAGGAAGCTGGTGGCCGAAAGCCAGCAGGGTACCGCCGATCCGCTTAAGAAGATTGCCAAGGCGCTGGCGCAGACCGGCGCGGACCTGGCGATCAAAGCCGGCGCCAAGCGGCAGGACAAGCTGCTGTTCAGCGTCTTCACGCTCGGCCCGGCGTCCAAGCCGGCGCATCGCTATCTGGGCCTGGCCAAGTTCGTCTTCGTGGAGCTGTAAGTCCCGGGGCCATGGGTATATTCTCCTTCCTGCGCCGCAGGAGGCCGGGAGACTATGACGAGCTACGCATCGAGCTGTGGGACGCCGTCCGCGCCGGCAGGCCGGCCTTCGCGTCGCTTACGCCGGAAGACTGCTCGGCTCTCCGACGCATGGCTTCGTGGTTCATCGACGTCAAGGATTTCGTCGCGCTCGGCGGCGTCCGGGTCGACGAAGGCGACGAGGCGACCATAGCGCTGCTCGCCTGCCTGCCCGTGCTCAGGCTCGGCGCCGGATGGTACGACGACTGGTCGACGATACTGGCGGCCCCGGACGGCTTCGTCCATAGGATGACGAGCGTCGATGGCGCAGGCGTGGTGACCGAGTACGACGACCTGCTGTCCGGCAGGGTCACCGAGCTCGGCCCCGTGCTGTTCTCGTTGCCGGACGTGCGCGAGTCGGGCTTCGGCGACGGCTACAACGTCGTGGTGCACGAGATGGCCCACAAGCTCGACGAGCGGGACGGAGGCCTAGACGGCTGCCCGCCCCTGCCCAGGTCGATGAGCCGGCGCGCCTGGCGCGCCGCCTTCGGCGACGCCTACGCCGATTTCCAGGTGCGGGTGGCCCGTTCGTCGAGCGGGAGGCGTGTGGGCCGAGCCTCGAGACTGCCGCTCGACGAGTACGCGGCCGAGAGCCCCGACGAGTTCTTCGCGGTCGCCTGCGAGGCCTTCTTCGATGCACCGCAGCGCCTCGAGGCCGCCTACCCCGAGGTCTACGAGCTCCTCGGGCGCTTCTTCTCGGGCGGGGCCTAGCGCGGCCTCGCCAGCTCGCCCAGCCACTCGGCCGGCCACTCGTAGAGGAGGAAGTCGTCCTCGCTCTCCCAGCTTTCATAGCCGCAGGCGTCGAGGGCCTCGCGCTGGCCTGCGAGGCCCGGCGCGATGGCCTCGAAGTACGCGTAGCCGGCGTCGGAGGCGATCCGCTCGAAGGCCGCGAACAGCGCGGCGGCGGCCAGGCCGTCGCTCGAGGCCGAGGACGCGTCCGATGGAGAGCTAGACTCCAAGCCGAAGGCGACGACATTGGCCTGGGCCTTGAGCGGATCGAGCGAGCCGATGAGCCGTCCGAGGACGGACCCATCGCTACCAACCGCCTCGAGGATCAGGTCGTCTTCCCTGATCGCCGGGCTCGCCTCGAGCGGGTAGGCCTTCCACGACTCCAGCCTGAAGCCGGCGGCCCAGGGTCCGGTGGTCAGGGCGGCTCGAATCCGCCCGGCGGCCGAGGCGTCGAGCGGGTCGACGCGGCGGACGGATACGCCGGAGCGGTCTGACGGCGCGACGGCCGGGGCGCCGAAGGCCTCCTTGCCGTCCGCCGAGCCAGGCAGTCGCTTCGACTTGATCGACCAGGCGCCCGCGCGCCTGAAGCCGAGCGCCTCATTGACGGCTATCGTCTGCGGATTGTGGGCGTAGGCGCTGAAGCGTATCGAGCGGAGATCGTGAACGCCCGACAGGAAACGCAGTCCCTCGACGGCTACGGCCCGGCCGACGCCCGAGACGCCGGCGTCCGGGTCCTTCCGGAGGCCCTCGAGCCAGGCGTGGCCCGGCGCGACGAAACCGACCCGGCCGAAGCCGACGAGCCGGTCGCCTACGAAGCAGCCGTTGAACAGGCCGTCGGGGTCGGAGACCCAGTCGTCGAACGAGTGCGGCAGGTAGTCGTCGCCTTCCCAGATCTTAGCGCTGATGGCCATCACGGCCGCCTTGTCGGAGGCGCGGAGCGGCCTAAAGCAGAACCCGTTATCGTCCATGGGCCATTGGTAGCACGGCTGGGACTCGGCGGCAAGGGGTGGGCCGCTCGACGGCGGATAGCCGCGCGGCCCTCGACCCGGCGCGATAGTCGGGCTACACTGTACCGACCCGGCCCGACCGACGAGGAGGAATCGATGAACGCGCTGTTCGCCCTGGCCTTCCTAGTGGCCCCCGCGCTGATCGTCTACCTATGCGGCCATTTCAAGCCCCTCCGCACGATAGGCGCGGTGCTCCTATGCTACGCGGCCGGCGTCGTGGTCGGCAACGTCGGAGTCCTACCGGAGGGTTTCGCGCCCGTCCAGTCTGCCATGGCCGACGTCAGCGTCGTACTCGCCCTGCCCCTGCTCCTGTTCTCCATCGACGTCAGGGCATGGTTCAAGGTGGCGGGCAAGGGCATGCTGTGCATGGCGCTTGCCGCCCTGTCCATAATCGCGGTGACCTTCGCGCTACAGCTGACGTTCCACTCCGGGAGGCCGGACGCGTGGCAACTGGCCGGGCTCGCCGTCGGCGTGTACACGGGCGGAACGCCAAACCTGGCGGCCATCAAGGCGGCCATCGGCGTCGCAAACGATACCTATATCCTTTTCCACACCTACGATGCGGTCATTTCGTTCGCCTACATCGTCGTGATGGCGTCGGTAGCGCGGCCCATCCTGCTGAGGGTCGCGCGGATGCGCGGCTTCGAGCCGGCGGCGGGAGCTCCGGAGACTGGCGGCGATATGGCTAACGACGCGGCCGGCATCTCGTTCCGGGAGCCTGGCGCGGTCCGCGGGCTGGTCCTGGCCTCGCTCCTGTCCGCGGCCATCGTCGGCGCCTCGGCCTTCCTCGGCTCGCTCGCGCCTGGCACGGGCGGCACCGCGGTAACCATCCTGGCCGTCACCACGCTGTCCCTGGCCGCGTCGTTTATCGGGCCGGTCAGGCGCGTCAGGCATACGTTCCAGGCCGGCATGTACGTCATCTACGTATTCTGCTTCGTCGTCGCGTCGATGACGAAGCTCGACAGCCTGGTCCGCGTCGACTGGGCGGTGCTCGGCTACGTGTCCGCCTCGATCTTCGGCAGCCTGGTCGTACACGCGCTCCTGTCCAAGCTGGCCGGCATCGACGTGGATACCTTCATCGTCACCTCGGTCTCGGCTATATGCTCTCCGCCATTCGTACCGGTACTCGCCGAGGCGCTTAAGAATCGGGCCGTGCTGATGACTGGACTGGCCACGGGCCTCGTCGGCTACGCAGCCGGAAACTACCTGGGCGTATCGATCGCCTACCTGTTCAGGAGCCTGCCGCTGTGACCCGCGCGCCGGTCTTCTTGTCCAGCCGGTCGACGCCGTACATGAAGGCCGCGGACAGGGCGGCGCTGGCCGCCACGAAAGGCCAGACGGCCGCGCTGCCGTAGGCTCGCGCGATCGAGCCGGCCGCGAGCGGCGCCAAGGCGCCGCCGGCGATATAGGAGAACGATACGACCGAGTTGACCCGGCTACGGTAGGCGGGCGGCGCCTTCTCGGCGACGAAGGCGTTGCCATTGGTGCTGCCCAGTATCTCGCCGACCGTCCAGACGACGGTCGCGCCGAGGGCGAGCGGCACGCCGTAGCGCGAGCCGCCGACCAGGTAATAGGCCCCGAAGCCGACCGCGTAGAACGCCGACGCCAGCGCCACGGAAGTCAGCGAGCGAAGCCGCTTCGAAGCCAGTACGACGAGCGCCGTCAGCGCGACGACGGTCAGGCCGTTGGCCATCATCGCGGCTCCGAACACCCTTGGCCCGGCCACCTCGCCGAGCGCGTCGTTCAGGAATATCGGTAGCGCGAAGGTATGCTGATTGTAGACGAAGGCCGTCAGCACGGATCCGGCCGAGTACAGCAGCAGCACCGGGCTACGCCTGAACACGACCCAGACGGACGACGGAGCGGCCGCGGCGGCCGCGGTCGGCTGCACGTCGGCTGCACGTCGGCCGGGCAGGCTATCGGGCCGTCGGCCGCGGCGGCTGCGGTGGCCTGCCGGTCGATGGTCGGAACGCCCACCGGCGCTTCGGTCCGGGCGCCGCCGCGCACGTAGCGGGCCACGATGATCGCGGCCGCGAACAGCACGGCCGCGTTGCCGGCGAACAGCGCCTGAGGCGCCCTCGTGAACAGCAGGCCAGCTATGAACGGCCCTATCGAGAAACCGATATTATTACCCCAGTACAGGAGCGAGAAGGCTTCCTTGCGGCGCTCGACCGGCGCGGCGTCGGCGACGATGGCGTTGATGATGGGCCAGGTGCCGTTGAGCGTGCCCATCGCGAAGGCTATGACGAAGGGCGTGGCGGCGTTGAAGCCCATGACGGCGCAGACGACGTAGGCCGCGGCGGTAGTCGCCTGCAGGATCCGCAGTACGCGAGGCCGGTCGAAGGCGTCGCCTAGCTTGCCGCCGACGACGAGGCCGAGGGCCGACGCCACCGACACGACTGACATGAAGGCGCCGGCCCGAGCCTCGTCGTAGCCCAGCTTCATCGTCAGCATCATCGCCAGGAAGGGCCCGACGAACGAGCCGGCCGACACGACCAGCCGTACGGCGAACAGGGCGTAGATCTCCGCGGGTAGCGCCGACCCCCGCGCTTTCTGTACGAGCATCGGATGTTCCTCTCGCGTTTCGACGGATTCTATCGACCCTAGACCCGCGCGTCCATACGGTTGCCCGACTCGTAGCGCCTGAGGCCCGCCCTGAACAACCAGTACGACAGCCCGACGTAGGCCGCCGCCACCAGGTACAGGAGTGGCACGAGGCCCCAGTCCAGCGACCGGAAGACGCGTAGCGGCATGAATGCCACGAAGCCCGACGGCACGATGGAGTACAGTATCCAGCGCATTCCGTGGCCGTAGATGCCCTCCGGGTACAGCGAGAACGACAGCATGAACTCGGTCAGGGCGGATGACACGGCGGACGAGTTGCCCATGAAGAAGGTCAGGCTCTCGGCCGCCGCGAAAGTGGCCGCGAAGATCAGCGCACCCGGGACTGCCAGGGCCGTGAACAACGCGAGACGCTCCAGGTTCGTACCGTTCATCAACGCCAGCACGATGAAGCCGTAGGCCAGGTCGCCCCAAGCCGACACGACGGTCCTCGACGCGAGCACGTTGATCCACGCGTCCTTGGGCTGCAGGAGGTAGACGTCGAGGCCGCCCTCCATGATGATGCGGCCCAGCTGCCTGACGTTGCCGAAGACGACGTGGGCCAGGCCGAACGAGGTGGACACGAGGGCCCAGATCAGCATCACGTCCGAGAAGCCGTAGCCGCCGACGGCGCCGGTCCGGCCTATGAGCACCAGCCAGAAGGCCGCGAAGGCGGCGTTGTTGAGCATCATGCCGAAGAACTGCATGATGAAGTTGACGCGGTACTCGAGCGTGGCCTTCAGGTTGACGACGAAGGCGTCCCTGAGGAAGCGCGCGTACGCGCGAGTGCGGCCGCCGAGGCGGCCGGGGCCGTTCCGTCCGGTCCCTAGCATGTCAGCCTCCGTTCACCGAGAGCCTGCGGCTCCCGAACGAGAACACGATCCTGGCCAGGGCCGCCGCCAGGACCAGCCAGAGCGCCTGCGCGGCCACGAGCGACCAGGCCTCGCCGGGCGAGTACGCCACCATGATCCTCGCCGGCGCGTACGACAGGTATGGGAAGGGTGTCAGCCTGGCCAGGGTCGCCGCGGCCGTCGGCAGGAACTCGATCGGTATGAGCGTCCCGACGACGAGGGTGAGTTTCTGGAAGATCCAGAAGAAGGCCTCGTTCTCCTCGAGCCAGAACGCCGTCATGGCGATGGACGCCTGCAGGAAGTAGTTGAGCGCCCCGGCGAGCAGCAGGGATAGCCCGACGAGGAGAGCCCGCGAGGCCTCCGCGGCGACGCCTGCGCCCCCGGCGAGCGACGGCGCGCCCCCGGCGAGGGGGGGCGGGCCGACGAGCAGGATCCCGACCAGCAGTCCCTCGACCAGGATCACGCCGGCCTCGACCAGCGAGCCGCCATACTTCTCAGCGAAGTTGTATCCGACGTAGTCGTACGGCCTCGCGAGCAGGTAGGCGATCTGGCCGTTCTTCATGTCCCTGGACAGGGTCCAGAAGAAACGGCCGAAGCCGAAGCTCGGCACCTCCGCGACGATGAAATACCAGACGGCCATGCGCATCGTGTAGCCCGCGATCTCCGAGGCCCCGGCGTAGGCGCCCGCCCAGACCCGCGAGAAGATGAAGACGAACAGGGCGTAGGTGAACATCGACCCGATGAAGTTGCCCGGGTAGGCCGCGCGCTCGCGCATCGAGGTGGATGCGGCTATGGCGTAACAGCGGCTACGCACTGGCGGCCTCCCCGGCCCGAGCCGCGCCTGCGCCCTTCGAGGCGTTAAGGCCGAGCGCCTGGGCCTCGGCGCCGCTACGCGTCTCGTAGATGGCCGCGATGACGTTCTCGAGCGGCTCGTCCTCTACCGTAATGTCCTCCAGGTCGCCGCGAGAGGCGAGCGCCCGCACGACCTCGGCCAAGGAATGCCGGCTCGTGTCCACCTCGAAGCTGGCGGCCGTCGGCGTGCGCTTGACCGGCGACAGCCCGGGTAGCTCGAGGTCCACGGGCGAGGCGTAGCGCACGCCGACGTACTTGCGCGATAGGGAGCGGTGCTTCAGGGCCTTCATGGACTCGTCGACGACCACCTCGCCGTGGTGGATGATGATGGCCCGCTTGCAGACCTTCTCGATGTCGCCCATGTCGTGGCTGGTCATGAAGATGGTCGTGTCGTCCACCCTGGCCGCCTCGGCGAGCAGCTGCCGAATCTCTCGCTTGGCCACCACGTCGAGGCCGATGGTAGGCTCGTCCAGGAACAGCGCGACCGGTGACGGTAGGAGGCTCGCGGCTAGCTCGCAGCGAATACGCTCGCCCAGGGACAGCTTGCGGACCGGCACGTCCCAGTACGGCGCCAGGCCGAAGCGCTCGATCAGCTCGGCCTCGCGCCACCTGCGGTCGTCGTCGTCTATCTCATAGATCGAGCCGAGCAACCTGAACGAGTCGGACGGGGGCAGGTGGAACCACAGCTGGCTCTTCTGGCCGAACACCGCGCCGACGTAGCGCGACAGCTCGACGCGGTCCTCGGCCGGG
>Ga0116156_10002066_pt1 | contig 18519 bp, 7 predicted proteins | sample AD_UKC045_MetaG_FD_89891 | JGI IMG/M metagenome (GOLD analysis project Ga0116156, IMG submission 89891) | Active sludge microbial communities of municipal wastewater-treating anaerobic digesters from USA - AD_UKC045_MetaG | ecosystem: Engineered > Bioreactor > Anaerobic > Digestate | place: USA... | reverse complement strand
CAGATAATAACGGTAAGCGGAACGACATACGGAACGACGGCAAACGATACGGTATGGATATATACGAACGGAACATATCAGGATTCGATAACAATATCAGCGAGCAACGGAAACTGGATTGGAACCGCTGCGCTAACCGGAATAAACGATTCTATAAGCGTAGCGGTATATCCGAAACTGAGCCCGTCGTCAACGGATTATATAATAGCGAATTATCTTGCTAATCCGGCCGTATCAATAACGAATCCTGCAAATAATTACGAGACAATGACGCGGATAATAACAATAAGCGGAACAACTGCGGACATAAACAGTCCGGATACTATAGAATTGTATGTCAATGGAAATTACTTGACGCCTCACAGCGTTCAGAATTTAAACGTTTTGAATTCAAACTGGAGCGGAACCGTAATGCTTAACGGATATAACGACAGCATAACGGTAAAATTGACAGACCAGTTCGGTAGAATCGGGTATGATACGGTAAAAATAAATTATTTTCAACCGCCTTTGATAAAAATTATTATTCCTCAAAATAATATTGATACTTCGGCTTCTTTAATAATAGCGGGCGGAACGACTGTAGGCGGCGGAGCAGGAGATACAGTTGAATTATTCGTTAATGGAATCTTAAATTCAATGATCATTATTGCGGATAACATTTCTATGTGGTCTGGAACCGTTGCAATAAACGGCTTAGCCGACAGCATATCGGCGAAATTAACGGACAGATTTGGCAGAACCGCGTATGATACCATTTCAATAAATTATTACGGTAATCCGAAAATATTTATTAATTATCCGGTTAATTCCAATAATACCGCCGATACAAACCTTAATCAAATTTATATAAAAGGAAAAGCTATCAGCGCTTATCAGTGCGACAGCGTTTATATTTATTGCGGAAATATTTTAAATTCTATCACGGAAATTTATTCGGAAAATTTATTATTTTCTGGAACCGTTTCATTAAATAATCAAGCTAATACCGTATTTGCAGTTTTGAAAAATTATTTTGGAGAATATGATACCGATTATATTAAGGCGTTATATTTGTCTGATTTATCTGTTGCAATAACCTCTCCGGACAATAATATTGACACCAATTTGGAGGATTTGATTATTTCAGGAACAAGTTATAATTCTCAACCAAACGATACCGTGACGCTTTTTGTCAACGCTATTGAAAATAGCCGAACCTTTATAAATTCTTTAAACGGAAATTGGTCTGGAACTGTCAAACTAAATTCTCAAAATGATAAAATTTGCGTTAAGATTTTAGATAAGTTTGGCCGCCATTCTTATGACACAATTACGATAAATAAGTTTGGAAATATCTCGGTTAATATTCAGTATCCGTTTTTGAATTACGATACTTTTTATAATTTTATCAGCGTATCGGGAACTTCTTATAATACCTTGAAGGGCGATACTCTTTACGTTTATGTTAATGGAATTAATCATGATTCGGTTGTTTTGGGATTAAACGGAGACTGGTCTTGCTCGGTTAGTTTGTCAGGAATAAATGATACGATTAGCGTAAGAATTTTTTCGAAATTCGGATTGTCGCCTGAAACCTGGGTTATAGTTAATTATTTAAGCTTTCCTCAAATCAATATCATATCGCCTGCTGAAAATATCGACACATGCGTTCAGATTATTTCCATTTCAGGAACTTCATCGAATATAAATGGACCCGATACCATACAGCTTTTTACGAACGGCGTATTTAACTCGGAGATTCATCTCGATTCTCTTAATTCTGAATGGTCGGGCACCGTTAAATTATCCGGATACAATGAAATTATTTCCGCAAAACTTTCAGACCAATTCGGAAGACTCTATTTCGACACGATAATATTATCTTACATAAATAATCCTGTAGTTGAAATCCTTTATCCTGATTATGATTTTTATGAGACTATGGTTCAAATTATAACAGTTTCAGGAACAAGCGTTTTTACAAGGGCGGGCGATACGGTTGAAGCTTATGTGAACGGCGTTTTGACGGATTCACATTTTATTATATCGGATTCAGGCAACTGGATTTTGAATAGTATAAAATTATCCGGTATCGGAGACGAATTAATTATTAAACTTACGGACAGGTTCGGTAGAATATATTTTGATTCTGCATCTTTAAATTTTTACAAAAATCCCGATATAAAAATCAATTATCCCGATTTAATTATACACGATACAATGTCTAATATAATATTAATTTCGGGAACCACTTCAAATTCCGGAATAGCAGATACCGTTGAAATATTTGTTAATTCAATGAAAAGCGGCGAACTGATTTTATCTTCTTTTAACGGATCGTTTAGCGGAACTGTAGAATTGTCTGGCATAGACGAAAAAGTCAGCGTTAGATTACGCGACAGATTCGGAAGATATGATTTTGACACAATAACGATTAATTATTTTTTAGAGCCGTCGATTAAAATATCTTCTCCTGAAAATAATTCGGATACAACCGGAGCAATAGTATCGATTAACGGAACTACCGCGCAATCGCAGATTAATGACAGGGTGGAAATTTTCTGCAATAATATTTTAAACTCTGATTTTATTATTCAAAGTATAAACGGAGGTTTTAGCGGAACCGCTAAAATTTCAGGATTAAACGATTCAATTACTGTTATTTTAACAGACCAGTTTAACCGTCAAAAATCCGATTCGTTATCAATAAATTTTATTAAGGAACCGATTGCCGTTTTGAATTATCCTGTCCATAACGATACTTTCGTAAATAATATTGTTGTTTCGGGAACTACCGGCGGAACATTGCGCGGCGATACGATTGAATTTTTTGTAAATGATAATTTTCAATATCGTTATAATATTCAGGATTATAACGGTTTTTGGTCTGCTCCTGTTTTTATTTCTTCAATAGGCGATTCTTTGCTTTTGAAATTAACTAACGCATTTGGGAGAATTTATTATGATACTATAATTTTTAATTATTTTGACGCTCCTTCGTTAAAAATAATTGCGCCTAAAAATAATTGCGAAACATCAATCACCACAATTTCAATTCTCGGAACTTCATCAAAAACGCATCCTGCGGATAATGTGAAATTATATGTTAATTCGGTTTTTCAATCTTCAATCAAACTTGTTTCGTTAAATTCTCAGTGGTCTGGAACGGTAAAGCTTGTTTCAAGCTGCGACAGCGTAGTTTCTGAACTTACTGACAGATTCGGCAGAAAATTTTATGATACAATCGCTGTAAATTATTTGATGTTTGCGCCAAAAATCGAGATTCTTTCTCCTGTAAATTATTTTGAAACTTCCGTCGGCATTATATCGGTTTTTGGAACTTCGTCTTACGCTTTAAAAAACGACGCGGTTTATATTTATATAAATAATATTCTTAATTCAAAATACGTATTAACTGAGAATAACGGATTGTGGTCAGGCACTGCGGCTCTAACAGATATCAATGATACATTATCCGTAAAGATAGAAAACTCCGCCGGAAAAATTGATATGCATAATTTGAACGTAAGTTTTATAAATATCGATACGAATAATTCTTATTTAATTCGGACGGGCGGCGATGATACTGCGGGCGATACCGGAATCTATAAATTGCATTTGCAGACAAGTTCTGGAAAAAATATTTCAGGAAGAACGTATTCAATAAAATCAGATTTACTCTCATATAACGGATATATTGTTTGTTCGGGTATTACTGACGATTTTGGAAACGATACGATATATTTTTATAATACTAAATCGGGAAACTCAGTTTTTAACGCGATTCTAAATCAATCCAAATCAGAATTTCATTTCAATATAATAACTAAACCGTCGTCGCCGTCTCAGTTTTTAAGCTATTTTTCGGGTGAAAATCAAGGGTTTGGCGATGGAACCGATATAACCGATATTGAGTTTAACATAATCGACAAATATGGAAATTGCATTTTAGATAGAATCGTAAAATTCGACGTTTCAGGCGATACCTCCAATATTTCTATAGATTATTCTTATGATACTTCGGATAAATCTGGTAAAGTATTTTTGGGAATGAAAAGTTCCGCGCCCTGCTCTGTAAATATTTCTGTTGCGGATATAACCGCGTCCCGTTTCGATTATTCAAATACTCAGACGATTACTTTCAAAGAAGGTCTTCCGGTAAAAATTAATAACGTTGGAAATAAAAATCTGATTCCCGGCGATTCAAATGCTCTCGTTCTTGATTTCGAAATTTCAACGTCTTTTGATAATGACGTTTTAAACAAAATAATTGTTTCCGCCGATATTTCCGGCAATTATAATTTAAACGACGTGAAGAAAATTAAATTATGGATTGATAACTCCGATAAATCTTTTCAGCCGAATTCAGATACGCTTATCGGAGAATCATTTTTTAATTTTAATTCCAAAACTGCGGAATTTATTGATTTAAAAATTTCTTTGTCTAAATCCGGTTATAAAAGATTTTATGTTTCTTATGATATTGACACATCAGTTAAATACAGCGATAACAATTTGCTCAACGCTTATATTTCAAGAAAAGGAATTTACAGCAGTTTCGCTTCCAATTATTACAAACTTGATTCGCCGGGCAACGCGTATTTGCGTATTGGATACAAAACGATTTCTGTTATCGGCGATACGGATGTTCGTTCAAACGAACCGTTTGATTTTTCTGTTTCTGCAATAGATACGTTTGGAAATCTCGATAAAGATTATAATAAGTCTGTTACTATTTCTGTTTATTCCGTCGAGCATCAAAGCGTAAAAAATTCTTTAATCCTTGAAATGTATCCTTTTAAACCGGCGGACAACGGTTATAAATATTTTGATAATTCTTGCGTTTTATTTATCAAAGGAGAATATTATTTATCAATCGACGACGGAAAAGATTCAGCTGTCAGTCCGAAAATTTTTGTTAAATCGGGATATGCCGATTCGTTTGTATTTTCGGAATATGATACGGTTTATTATGAAAATGCAAAAACCGGAACATTAAAAATAATTACATATGACGCTTGCGGAAACTTAAGCGATACTTTTGAAAATTTCAGATTTGAAATTCTTTTAAAATCCGAAACTACAGTTTTTACGCAAAGTTTGCAAGCGGATTATTTTAACATTCTTACTTTTAATTTTAATCTGTCGGGAACGAGCGGCGACTGGTATATTATACGAGTGATAGCTCTGAACTCAATGAAAACCGCCGCTTCCGAACCGTTGTATATTTTAAATCCAGATTTCTCGGCGCCTGCGCCGCCTGAACTTTATATTTCCGCCATTGATTATGAAATGGACGCTAAAGTTACGATTAGGTTCGCAAATTCGATTGATACTGACGTAAGATATTATATACTGCTAAGAGCCGAGGGAGTTGATTCTTACTTTTATGATACGTTTATCACAAATCCGGTTTATCCGGATTTTAATGATATTAATTTAATTTCCGATTTGAATGTGAATAACGGTCAAAAATATTATTATAAGGTTTATGCCGTAGATTTTGCCGGAAATATCGGAGATACTTCTCCGGCTAAAGAAGCTGTTCCGAATAATGTTAGTCCCGCGGCTCCGATTGGATTGATTGCCGAACCGCTGCCTCAAGGCAATAGCGTAAAACTTAATTGGACTCCTAATACTGAAGCTGATTTGTTGGGCTATACGATTTATAGAAGAAGCGAAATCGACACTATGTTTTTATACGAACAAAACGATATAGCGGGAGTCGTTTATGCGCCTATTAGCGAGTTTATTGATTCCGGTCTTGAAAACCTTAAGACTTATTATTATAAAGTAAAATCTTTTGATAATTCCATTCCTCCGAATTACAGCGAATATTCTCAGATTACCGCAATGGCTACGCCCTACGATATTGAACCGCCTTATAAACCCGACACTTTTAATTTAAATAATGAATATAATCATATAGCTTTGAAATGGGCTGAATCAAAATCTTATGACGTTGTTATATATCAAATCTTTAAATCTACAAAGGAAGAAGATGCGTTTGAAAAATTATATGATACTGTTCAAGCTAATGTTTTAAATTATAACGACTATAATTGCGTGGAAAATCAAAAATATTTTTATGCTATCAGATGTATGGATTCGTCTAATCTTGCAAGCGAATTCAGCAATGTTATGAATATTGTCTATGCGGACGCTATTCCGCCTAATCGCGCGAGTTCTTTCAGCGTTTCAGTCGATACTATTCAATTGTCAACAAGGTTAATATGGACTGATAACAATAATAACGGGAACGATACTTTGTTATACAATATTTATCGGAACAATGAAATTTTTGACACTAAATATTTTGTCGAGCCGGTTGTTGACAAAACTATTAAATTTAACGAATCATATACATACAAAATTTTGATTGCCGATAACGCCGGTCTAAAATCGGAATTTCTTCAGTGTTCGCCGGTTTCAACCGAAGTGATTCCCGACACCGTTTCTGATTTTAAAGTTTATTCGGATAATGGCGTAGTTAAGCTGAAATGGTCGGATAATTCAATCAGAAATAACGACATTGAAAAATATTTGATATTCAGAAAACAAAATTTTGATTCTGAATTTTATAAAATTTCCGAAACCGATTCGATGTTATTTGAATTTGACGATACTGATATTGTGAACGATACTTATTATTATTATTATATATCGGTTCTTGATAAATCGGGTTATCATAGCGAAAATTCCTTGATTTTAGAAGCGTTTCCTCAAATGGTCGATACGCTTCCGCCTGCGCCTGTCTCAGATTTTAAAGTTATAAATGGAATCTCGCAAATTGAATTATACTGGACTCCTTCGGTATCCGCAGACGCGGCATATTATAAAATTTACAGAACTCAAAATTTAGCCGATACGGTCAATCCCAATAATGATATTACAACTTTATTGCCTCAGGATACGATGTTTATTGACGCCGCTAATTTGGATTTTTGGGAAACTTATTATTATACAGTTGCAGTATTTGACTTTGCATCTCCCAAACCCAATATAAGTTATACTGAAGTTTTAAATGGATTGGCTGAAGATAACGATACCGAACCTCCTTTATTAAACGGTTTTTCTTTTGCGGCTTCTGATTCGTTCGGCATAATGTTGAACTGGTATTCCGCGGCGGATTCTTCAACTGAAATTATTTATAAAATTTATAGAAATAATATTTTGATTTTTGAAACCATTAATTCGAATAATTTTTACGATTCGGCTGAGATTAATAATGTTCAACAGTTATATTATAATTCTTCCTATAATTATAAAATTTTTGCGATTGATAAAGCTATGAATTATTCAAATCCGATAGAGGTAAATCTTTATTTTATTGATTATCTGCCGCCTGTCATTGAACATTTGCCAGTTTCGGAAATTATTGAAAACAACAAAATTATTTTAACGGCTAAAATTTCCGATAAATATTCGTCGATTCTTTGTTCGGGCAAAATCGAATATTATCATTCTGCCGCTTCTTCAGCAATTAAAGAATTGCAAATGACCTATTCAACGACTTTTACCGGAGAGATACCGGCAAATGAAGCGAACTCGGGACATTTGTTTTATAGAATATTGGCAGAAGACGCAAGCGGTTTTTCGCCGGTTTCTTATTATCCTTCAAACGGAAATTTTGCGAAGGTTTCAGTTAATAAACCTCCGGTTTTAATTACCGATACTACTCCGCCCGAACTTGAATATGTTCAAGACGCGTTTGTATTGTCGGCTGGCGAAACGCTTAATCTGATTGTCAAAGCATACGATAATTCGGATTCAAAAAATCTTTCTGTAAAATTGTATTTCGGGCTTGACGCGTTTAACGAGGAAATTTATTTTGAAAAAATTAATTCAAACCAATGGAAAACATCCGTTCCTACTTACGGTAGAAATTCAGGAATTTATAAATATTATATAGCTGCGGAAGACGATTCAGGAAATATCGGTTATGCGTATGAAAGCGGTATATCTAAAAATTCGGATAATCCTTACAAAATAAAGATATGGGCTAAACCTGAAAGTCTTCGGACTGTTATTAATTATCCTAATCCTTGGCCGGATCCTAACCGCCCTGAAATTCCAATTACAATAAGAAATCTTCCTATGGATAAAAGCATAACTATTAAGATTTTTACGCTCTCCGGAGATTTCGTCCGCGAACTTAGATTCGGCTCTGAAATATCGGATTTAAGCAATGAAAGCTGCGTAGCGATATGGGATGGTAAAAATAATAAAGGAAAATCGGTTGTCAGCGGCTCTTATATTTATATAATTAATTCTTCAATGGGATCTATAGCTAAAAGAATTACAATCATTAAGTAATAAATAATCTATGGGTTCGGCTTTTAAATTCTTGTAATTTTAGTTCAAGCAATGCTGGAAACGCAAGCGATACTTAAAACGCAAGCGATGCTGAACGCTCAAGCGGCGCTGAGTAGAGTCAGAATGGTTCTAAAAATTTTAATAAACTTTTTGTATGTCATTTTAGGCAATGTTTTACTTTTTTGAAGTTCACCCGTCTTTTGCAAAATAAAGATTAACGTCTTTATATTTATAGCGTTATTATTTTTGGCGTTTTTTTCACATTTTACATATTGTTTTTCCTGTAAGCGTCATAAATCCGGAAAATAATTGTGAAAGTCCGTGAATGGACGGAAAATCATAAAATACTAAAGCAAATCATTGATGAATTATCTGATTTAAATATGGAATTGTTAAAATTAGGCTCTTTTGAAGGCGCGAACTAATTAATTATTTAGAGATATATTCGAATGATTTATAACTTGACTTATATGCGGCGTATTATAAAATTATTACTATTCAGCGGTCATTGTTAAAACCGTTTTAACGGCTTTGGAAGACCTTGCCTGAATGGTTACAAAAATTTGCTCCATAAAAGGATATCCGTGGAAAAAATTAATGAAGTATAATGTTTTAATAGTCGACGATGAAAAAAACGTTCAGGAAAATTTGAAAATTCTTCTTTCGGACGAAACAGAATACAAAACGATTTTCGCTTCAACCGGCAAAGAAACTTTAAAAATTTGCGAAACCGTTGAAATCGACGTCATTCTTTGCGACATAAATTTGCCCGATATGAATGGGTTTGAAATACTTGAATATACGTTGAAAAATTATCCGCATATTCCTGTAGTTATTATTACGGCATATTCGTCATGGCAAACCGCGCGGGAAGCTTTGAAAAACGGGGCGTTCGATTTTATTGCCAAACCCGTTAAGAGCGACGCTATAAAATTAATTATTGAAAAAGCTCTTTCGCATAGAAAATTGCTTCTTGAAAATATTCTTCTGAAAGAACATATAAAATCTATAAGCGGATTTGCAAACATAATTGGGACAGACAAAAAAATAAAAGAAATTCAGGAATTAATAATAAAAGTAGCTCCAACCACTTCGACTGTGTTGATAACTGGAGAAAGCGGCACTGGAAAAGAGCTTGTTGCAAAGGCGATACACGAACGCAGTCTGCGAAAAGATAAGAATTTTTTAACCGTCAATTGCGGAGCGATTCCGGCGAATCTTCTTGAAAGCGAATTGTTCGGCTATATTAAAGGAGCGTTTACTGGCGCCGTAAAATCAAAAGCGGGATATTTTGAGATAGCAGATGGAGGCACTTTGTTTTTAGACGAAATCGGCGAATTGTCAATTGATTTGCAAGTTAAAATTTTACGGGTCGTAGAGGGCTATTCGTTTATGCGCGTTGGCGGCTCCTCGGAAATGAAAACCGACGTCAGAATTGTAGCCGCAACCAATCGCGATTTAAATAAGATGATTGAAAAAGGCGCTTTCAGAAACGATTTATATTACAGACTCGCGGTTTTTCTAATCAATATTCCTCCTCTTAGAGAACGGAAAAACGATATCGAACAGCTTGTTTTTTCTTTCATTGACAAGTTTAACAGGAAATTCAATAAACTTGTAAAAGGCGTAGAGCCCGATGTTTTTGAATTGTTTCATAAATATAATTGGCCCGGAAATATCCGCGAACTTCAGAACATCATTGAACATTGCATGCTTGTTGAAGATAATGAAAAAATCACTTTACAGTCTTTGCCTGAATTGATTAAATCAAACATAAATTCGGCGCCGGATGATTTTACAAATTTAAATTCTCAAAATAAATACGATTTAAAAATTGATTCTATCGAAGCTTCTATTATAGAAAGTTCGTTAATGAAAAATAATTATAATAAAAGTCAATGCGCCAAAGAACTCGGTTTATCAAGACAGGCTCTTCAATATAAAATCAATAAACTGAAAAAGTTTTTAAAACGGGGGTTTGATTTATGATTCGACCTTTAATTAACTTATTAAAAGCCGAAGGAATTCACAATGCTAAACTTTTAGCGGCAATGCCCTTGATTTTTTCGTCTTTTATTTTTTTTCAAAATCAAATTCTGATTGTGTATTTTAGTTCTGTTATTACATCTTATGTTATTCATATCATATTTGAACTGTTGACTGGGAATAAAGATTTCTATAAACAAATAGATTTAACTTTCTTATATTTGGCTTTAATATTCCCTATGACAATTGTAAGCAATATAACTATTGCCGGAGTCATTACTGGAAGTTTTATATTTTCCGCCGCGTATGTTTTATTAAAAAAATCCGGCGTTCGTATTTTCAACCCGATAATATTAGGATGGGGTTATATTTTTTTTATATACAGGCATTATTATCAATTGCCCCTGCCTTCTGAAATAGTTAAAACCTATTCCGAGTTTAGTCCTGATTTGATAACTGCGGCAACGCCGTCGGCTCTATATTTTATAAACGGGAACAGCGTCAGCTGGGAACGGATTTTTTTAGGATTATCAATCGGAGCTCCCTGCGAACTTTTCTTAACGGCAATTTTAATAGGATTATTCCTGCAAATTGGCGCAAAGGCGATATCTTACAGAATATTAGTCTCGGCAGTTGCCGCTTATATGATTCCTTCCGCTATATATTTTTTTATAAAATCCGGTTTCGTTTTTAATCGCGTTTTATTTACGAATATCGTAAATTTTCTGATTTTAGGTCCTTTTCTTTTTCTTATAACTTTTGTTCTTGACGATGGTTTTTCAGTTCCTCAAAACAAAAAAATGAAAATTATTTACGGATTGACATTCGGTTTCGCCGCAGCTATTTTAAAAATTATTTTTAATTTTAAGTCTATGTCCGGATATGTTCTTTTAATAATTCCCTTAGTATTTTATTTAATTGAAATGAAAATGCGTAAACCCAAAGAGCTGGAGCCGGTCTTATTAACCCAAAACACTAAACAGGATTTCATCGAAAAAGGATAACAGTATAATTTGCTCATAATCCTTTTCCGTCAATTCGGCTTAATATAATATTAGAAAATCGTTGAAAGAGCGTTTAAATATTAAACCCGGATAGCGCATTAAACTTTAATTTCGTCAAAAACAGTAAATAGATAACAGATGAATGAAATTTTATTTTCGGAATACTTTCATTACGGCAAACAAATAAACGCGGTTCTTATATTTCCCGAGAGTTATAAATTCGGTTCGGCAAATCTTGGTCATCAGACCGTTTATAGATTATTAAACGAATCAGAAATTGTTAATTGCGAAAGATTTTATATAGAACCCAAAAGCAATCGGAAATTGGCGAGCGTTGAAACCGGCCGCCAGCTTTCGGATTTTGATTTTATCGCGTTTTCAAGTTCGTATGAACTTGACGTTTATAAAATAATCGATTTATTAAAACGATTAAAACTATATCCTTTGTCAAAAGAAAAATTACGGAGAAGACCCGCTATTATTTCGGGCGGAGCTCTTACTTTTATTAATCCGAAACTCCTGCAAATTTATTCGGACATAGTGATTTTAGGGGATTTTGAAAATATAGTTCTTGAATTTATTCAAATGTTGGTTCAAATAAAATTAGGCGAAGACATTGACGAAATTAAATCGCATTACGAGTTTATTTTCAAAGGCGGCGATTTTTCCGTTAAACCGAATATTTCTGAAACTATATCCGCATATTCGGCTTTAGTTTCAGAAAAAAGCAGTTTTCCAAACGCTTTTTTGGTTGAACTCGCGCGCGGCTGTCCTTATAAATGTTATTTTTGTAATACGGGTTCGTCGCGCGGCAAATTAAGATTTTTAGATAAGGAGTTGCAGAATAGATTAACGCAATCAATGATACAAAAGAAAATCAAAAGAATAGGTTTAATCGGTTCGGCTTCGTTGTTGTATCCTGACATTGAAAAACTGCTTGAGAATCTAATATCGAATAAAATCGAATTTTCTTTTTCTTCTCTAAATATTGCCGATATAAATGAAACCATATTAAAATATATTTTTGAAGCGGGTCAGCAAACGATAACCCTTGCGCCTGAAGTGGGAACGGAAAAAATGCGTCAAATAATAAGGAAAAAATATGATTCCGGCAAGTTATTAGATATTGTTGAATTTGCGGCAAAATCGGGGATTCCGCGGTTAAAACTTTATTTTATATATGGATTTATCGAAGAAGAATTAAGCGATTTGACCGCTATAGTTGAATTGATTTTTAAAATCAAAAAAATTACTTCTATTAGCCAAAGACCTTTTAATATCATTGTTTCTTTAAATCCGTTTATTCCAAAACCCAATACCCCGGCTGCTGGCGTTGAAATGCAATCAAAAAAAATTCTTGTTTCCAAACTTTTGTTTTTAAAAAACGAATTAAAAAATTCCGGCGTCCGCGTCGAAGCTATGAGCGTTAACGAAGCCATACTTCAATATTCGCTTGCGCGAGGAATTTATTAGAGCGGACAGCAGGTGGAGCAAAGTCGGCAAAGGGGTCAAAGGGGTCTCAAATGGGTCAGTCTCAAAGGGGTCATTCCCGAACATTCATTACATTCAATGACCCCTTTTGAGATTTCTTTTTTGACCTATTTCATTAATTCAATTGCTACGGAATTGGCGAGAAGTTTGCCTTTCAAAGTTAATTTCAAATTGTTTCCGTTAGATTCTATTAATTTTTTTTTTAATAAATATTCGATTTTCTTAAAATAAGTTTTGTAAAAATCGATTTTAAATTTATCGTTTATTTCTGAAATATTTAATCCTTCGCCGAGGTTAAGATTAAGCATAATCGTTTCGTTAAGTTTTTGCGTCTCGGAAAGAAACTCCCTTCCCTCTTCGGCGGAACCGGTTTCTAATATCATATCAATATATTTTTTTGGATATTTATAATTCCAGATTCTTGAGCCGGAAATATGCGAATGCGCGGAAGAACCGGTTCCGATATATTCCCCCGACTTCCAATAAATCAAATTGTGTTTGCATTCGAAACCTGATTTTGAATAAGTTGAGAGTTCATAATGATTATATCCCGATTTAGTCAATAATTCAAATATATTCAAATAATATTTTTCATATAGCGTATCTGAAATATCTGATATTTTATTTTTTTTTTCCAGCCATCCGAAATATGAAAGTTTCTCTATAACAAGATTATAAATGGAAATATGCGGCGCTTTGAATGATAATAATTTTTCAACGTCGGTTTTAAGAGTTTTCAACGTTTGATATTTAGGAACGGCAAACAGCAAATCGCAACTGAAATTTTCAAAATTTTCAGAAATAAGTTTTAAAGAATTCAGCGACGTTTGCGAATCGTATCTCCTTCCGAGAAACCGCAATATTTTATCGTTGAAAGTTTGAGTCCCGAGACTTACCCTGTTTATACCTATATCTTTATAGTTTTTTAAAAGAATTTTATTAACGTCGTCCGGATTTATTTCTATTGTGAATTCGGCGTCTTTTTCGATTTTAAAATTTTTTTTTATTGAATTATATAATTTTTCGATTAAACGAATTTTTAAAATAGAAGGAGTTCCGCCGCCGAGATAAATTGTTTTAATGCAAAAATTTTTATAATTATTGATTTCTTTAATAAGAGCGTCTATATATTTTTCCGAATAACCGTTATAATCTTTAACCGTAGTATAATCGCAATGATTGCATTTTAATTTGCAAAACGGCAAATTTACATATAAACCGAACCGGCGGTCAGATTCTTTCATATCAAATATTAAAATTGTCTTAAAAAAATTTATTATTTAATCAGAGAATATTAGAAAGAAAGAAAAATTCAAGCGTTAAATCAAAGAAACTAATAAATAATTTTACTACTGACATACGCAAATTTCCGCTGACAATATAATTGAGAACCGTCTCTGTTTCCTTTAGTCTAAAAATGCAGACTGAAATGTCTCAGGTTTGATAGTTTTGATTTTGCTTTTGCGGTTAAAAAATATATTATATTCATTTGTTTGATTATAATTTGACCGTCGCATCCGGCTCCTTTTTTTAAATAGATTTTTTTTCCATTATATATCGTAAAAGGTTCGTCGATTTCAATTTCAACTTCGATATAAGAGAAATAAAAAGAAGATTTTTCTTCCTGATCATCCGAAGAAGATGAGGCAGTATTTATCGAAGGCGAAATTTTTTTTACGGTTCCGGCAAAGGTTTTAAAATTTCTTAGTTAATACTGAACCATAAAGTAAAACTCCTAAAACATTTTTATTTAATGATAGTTGTTTTTGAATTATTTTTACAATTTTTAAATGCGGAGGCTTATTCATTTTTATGGATTTGTTTTAAAAAATATTTCGCCGTTTTAACGGAATTATTTGTCGCATTTATTTCAATCGTTTTTTTGAAATGATTTTCGGCTTCTTCATATTTTTTTTCATTGAACAAAATTTCTCCAATAGTATTATGAGCCCAGGCGGAAGTCCAATGCGAAGCCGGTAAAAATTCAAGACTTTTTAATAATAAAGATTTTGATTCGATGAAATTTTTAGTTTTGGATAAAGCTAAACCTTTGTAAAAATATACTAATCCGAATTCGTCGTTTGATAAATCTAAAGATAGTAAATTATCTGATATTAGAAGTAATTCCTTCCAATTTTTATCTTTGAAATATTTATCTAAATTGTTTAACATTTTATTTTTGTTTATTGTCTTTTTAAATTCGGTTTCACCTATAGCAAATAAGATAGAATCAGGGTTTTTATTTATATCGTTTGAAATATATACATTAGTATCGTTTAAATAAAAATCTACGATTTCTTTAAAATTAATTTTTTGAGTCGAATCGGATTTAATGAACGATTGAAGCTCGTTTAAAAAATTATCAACTGACAATGAACTGTAATTGTTTTTATTAAATATTTTTTTCATAAATAAATCAAATTTGTCTTTTCCCAATCTTTTATACCATTCATATATGAATATTGCCCCTTTAGTATATGGAATAAATGAATCCGAATTTTTTAACAATGGCGTGGGACGATTTTTTGAAAGCAAGTAAAAAAAGCTAATATACCGGTTTATAGAATGCCGCATTTTCATATCCATTATAAATGTATCGGGATAAAGCGTTTCTAAATAATACCATGAATAAAATTCTGCGATTGATTCGCATAACCAATCTCCGTCTTGAAAAGAATTAAAATTTACCGAATTGCCCCACCACTGATGAGAAATTTCGTGAGCTAATAACCGTTCTGATTCAATATCCATATCATTATAAAAAACGCCGGGCGTTCCTAACATTATAAGTCCAGGATCGCTATGTCCGCCTTTATAATCAGGAGATATTTCGACAAAATTAATTTTCCCATTTTTTTCGCTAATAGCGTTTTTATAAAAATCTAATATTTTACTGATTTTAACAGATAAAGAATTTACAGCTTTATTTTGATAATTTGTATATATTGTAAAGTTTGTTTCATTTAAAATATTTTTATAACCGGAATAACCTGCAAATGCCATAGAGCATACAGGTTCGTCAGTTTGCCATACTGTTATTTTCCGGTTATCTTTAATATCTGTTGATTTAAGTCTGCCGATTGAAATAATATCATAATCTTTTTTAGTGTAAAATCGTAATGTTGCTGAAAATGTATCAGGGTAAATCGAAAAATTTTTTTCCCAAAGTTTTGACGGATACCATTTGATTTCCGGTCTGACATACGCGTATGTATCGCTTATCATATCCAGTAATCTGTCTTCAAACATCCAATAAATAAATCCGTTATAACCGAGACTCAAAATATGAGAGCTGTTATTATTAAGATATTTCGTTGGGATAGTTAAAACGCTTGAGTTCAAATAATTATTATTTATTAAATATTCCCTTGATAATTCTTCGTTATCAATTATGATTTTATCTAATTTATAAGCCGTATTAATGGAAAATTTTATAAAATCCGCTTTTTTGTCATATACGGAAAAATCAACAATGCAATTAATTTTGAAACTGTTTTCTTTAGTTTGTAAATCAATATCCATAATATAATTATTAATATCAATATCTGAATTTGTTTTTTGGGTATTGCGGGAAGTTAAGCTAAAACATAATAAAAAAATAATAGTTATTGAAAATATTATAGAAAAAATTTTTTTCATAACCTATCAACTCCTTCCATATAAAAAATTTTATTCGTTTGCCGCTATTTTTTTATATATTTTCTTTGCTTGTAATTTTATTTCATTTTCCCGTAAAGATGTCCAGTTTTTTTTGTAATATTTATTAGAATATTTGTTTAATTCACTTATTATATAATTACAGGCATTCCCGTATTTGTTATAATTATTTTTCTCGTCTTCTTTAAATGAACTTAAATATAATATTTTCCATAATGCCGGATATGCTGATACGGAGTTATAAATTGAATGCAGGTATGCTTCGATTTCGTCCTTGCCTTCAAGATGTTCTATTTCATGGTTTTCAGTTGAATTAATAAGAATTTCCAAAATTGAGTTTTCTAAGGCATTTATGTTTTGCCTATATTGTAGTTCGCTACTAATTTTATTTTTTTTACAAATATCTTGAGCGAATAAATAATAAAAAGTTAAAACTTCTAAAATTTTATTTTTATCTCCCCAGTGATAAAAAATATTTTTATTTTTAAGAAGGATATAATCGTAAAGGTTTTGTTTCATATCAAGTGTGAATTCTTTTGTTAATTGCTTACCATTATCGTTTTTTAAAATAAATTCGAAAATATATTTAAGTATATCAATGTCGGAATTATATGCATCAAGTTTAATAGCAACTCTTTTCAAAATTAAATTTGTGACTGAATACCGGTTGCTTTTTATAAAAGCGGGAAATTTTTTAGCGTTAATTTCGTTTTTTACTCCATTGATTGTCATATTATTTAATTGAACTATAGAACAAATATCGGTTGATGTTTTTGTCCGGAATAGTTTATAAATCGAACCTGCCCAGATATCCAGAATATAATTATCAAATTTTTCAATATATAAAGGATAGATAATAAAGTATAGTGAATCTGGTTGGATATATTGATTAATTAGAATTTCAAGTTCATAATAATTTTTATGCGAAATTGATTTTATTTTTTTTATTGCTTCTTCGGAAACATTGCTTTGTAAAGACAAGTGATTAAAATTTTTTATTACCGAATCTTTGATAATCGAAAATTGTTCATTATTTGAAATATAATCTTGATTGCCCAAAATTTTATCTAAGTAAATCTGATAATCCGAATTAAGATTTTCCAAAAATAATTTCGGAGTCGAATAAAGACTTTTAGAAAAAATTAAAAGAAATATATTTGTTAAAATAATTTCGACTAAAAAAATTGTTTTTATCCAATGACTTATATGATTCATTTGTTTCTATTTATAATATTTTTAATATTTTTCCATCTATAAGTATTATGAGGTTTTATCAAAATTTTTTTTCCGTTGAATTTGATAAATGCAAAATATTGTTGATTGACAAAATCATTTTTATATTCAATATTTATATCCGAAATATTTATGGTAAAATAAAAGTTAAGCAAATTTCCATATAGAAAAAAATTATTTTTATCATAATCGTTATCATAGATTTTTAAATCTTTTATGTTATTTAAATAATGTATTAAATCAGGTTGAAAAGAAGGATAGGTTTTATTATTTTGCCAGTAATAATAATTTAAATAATCGCTGATTAAAATAGATTCTCTATTAAGAAAGTCATTTTCTTCATTATCAATATATTTATTTGAAGGTTTATCGTATAGAATATCTAAAAGCGAGTTATAACCAATAACAAATTTATTATTAAAATAATACTCTAATGTAAAATAATGTTTATCAGAATATTTTTCAATTTTTCGCGTAAAATTCATATTATGTTTGAAAAAATGCGCGTCTGCGTCCATAATAATCATATTATAATCTCTTTGAACCCCGAAAATATTTACAGGAAAAAAACGCGGAGGGAAATAAATTTCTTTTATTATGAATGTATGAAATTTTAATATTTCAAATGCGCAATATTGCTTCAGCCAATAAATATCTTTGAAAAAAAATTGTCCTGAAGATAAAGAATATTCGCCTGCTGTTTTTGAACCATTGATGATTTGTATTTTTTTAGATTTATCATCATATTTGAAAATATATGTTCCGGCTATTTCTTTAGTAAATGTTTTTATCAATTGACTGGTTATATTACCCGCTCTATAAATATTTTCAAGTTCATCTTTCTCTATTT
>Ga0116156_10002060_pt1 | contig 18560 bp, 10 predicted proteins | sample AD_UKC045_MetaG_FD_89891 | JGI IMG/M metagenome (GOLD analysis project Ga0116156, IMG submission 89891) | Active sludge microbial communities of municipal wastewater-treating anaerobic digesters from USA - AD_UKC045_MetaG | ecosystem: Engineered > Bioreactor > Anaerobic > Digestate | place: USA... | reverse complement strand
TTCAGTTCTGTCAGCTCTTCATTAACGATTTTATCGTCTGAGAATTCAAGGAGACAGATCCCCGCTTCAGTCGCGGCAGCTATCATTTCGCCGAGAGGAGTTATAATTTTTGTCGTTTTGATCATGGCGGGTTACTAAATACTTTTAATATACATCTGGTTCAGAGTTCAGGGTTCAGGGTTCCAGGTTCAAAGTTTCCGCCCCACGCCCCTCGCACTCCGCCCTCCGCCCTCTGCTCTCCGCTCCTCGCTCCTCGCTCTGAGCCCTGTGCTCTGAGCCCTGCGCTCTGAGCCCGTCACCCCCTCTCCTCATCTCCTCTTCTCCCCCTCGCCCACTCGCCACCTCATTCTTCACCTACTGCCCCGGGATCCTTCCCGATGTTGATTTGATATATTTAACGTTCCTGAACCTCATCGCCGACCAGTTATCATCCACAGAAACCATCCTGATGCCATAGAACCCCATATCGTTCATTGATTTCCATCCCCTGTCGCGTTCCAGATCAGAGGTTAATTTCTTCGAAGTCTTTTTAGGGTAGCAGTACCACAGAACTCCGTCGGCAGTAAGATTGTGAAGTGCAACCGGTGAAATATCATTTACCTCCCTGACACTTTTTACAAATATTATCATGAAATTATAAGGGCACCGCTGATCTATCTCAGTGTCAATCTTAACATCATGGAGTTCTTTTGATAAGCTTTGAAGGAAAACTTCCCCGGCATTCATTATTAATATCCTGTTATATTCCTTGTAATTGAGTTTGCGAAGAAGGTCTTTCATTTCGGGCATGATTATCAACAGCTAATTTAGTAAAAAATTGAATTAAGGAAAAAAGGTTTATCTTTGTACTTTCAGAAAATGGGGTGCCTTAATATTACGGGCTGAGATCATACCCTTATACCTGATCCGGATAATGCCGGCGGAGGGAAATAAAATCAAAGATGACATCAGCACCGGAAATTAAAGCCTCATTTTCAGAATTGTAAGGTTAAGACTGAGGTTGAGGTTGAGGTTTAGGCAGCGTCCGGCGTCCGGCGTGCGGTAAGCGGCGTGAGGCTGAGGCTAAGATTCTTGCCAACTGCCTACTGCCAACTGCCAACAGTTTTTTCTTAGGTTGAGGTTGAGGATTGCGGCTCGCGGCTACCGGCTGGCGGCTACCGGAAGGGCAATTCTGACCTGATGCCTTTAATTTTGAATTAAGTAATAAGAGAGGAAATGAAAGCAAAATGTATTTTAGTTCTGGTGTATATTTTCATCTTCATTGAGGTTTACGGGCTGCAGGAAAGGACATCAGTTATTCGTGGCAGGATCACGGATATTGAAGGTAATTCTTTGTCAGGTGCGGGTGTGACCATTGAAAACACTTTCCTTGGGACGCACACAGCAGCGGATGGGTACTACCGCATTGACGGTCTGAAAGATGGCAATTACAATCTCAGGATTTCATTTATCGGCTATGAACCGGAGCTTGTCAGTATTGATCTTGAAGGAGAAGCTGTTGCCAATGTGAGCCTTGTACAGAAATCATTTCTTGCCGGAGAGGTCATTGTAAATGCTACAAGGGCTGGTTCCCGTTCTCCGCTTGCATATACATCGCTTGAAAATGAGATATTATCAAAGCAGAACAGCGGCCATGATATACCTTATCTGTTGAGCCTTACGCCATCACTTGTAGAAACTTCAGAAGCCGGCAACGGAATCGGATATACAAACCTCAGGATAAGGGGGACCGATGCCAGCAGAATAAATGTGACAATGGATGGAATTCCCCTGAATGATCCGGAATCCCAGCAGGTTTTCTGGGTTGATATACCGGATCTGGCATCATCTGTCGATAATATCCAGGTCCAGCGTGGGGCAGGAACGTCAACAAACGGTGCCGGAGCTTTCGGAGCAACTGTAAATATGCAAACCGGAAATCCCGGGAATGATCCTTTTGCAAAGATCAGCACATCTCTTGGCTCTTTCAATACATCCCGGAAGATGATAGCTGCAGGTTCGGGACTTCTTGCCGGAAAGTTCGCCTTTCAGATAAGGTTATCCGACCTGAAAAGTGACGGGTATATTGACCGGACAGGCTCAGACCATCAGTCGGCATTCATAAACGGTGCCTTCAGAACCGCCAGATCATTCCTTAAGGCCAACATCTTCCTCGGTCAGGAACATACCGGGATAGGATGGTGGGGAGTACCACCTGAAATTCTTCCGGTGAACAGGAAATATAACCCGGCAGGTGAATATACAGATGAAAATAATGTCGTTCAATATTATGATAATGAGAGTGATAATTATAATCAGAATCATTACCAGCTGTTTTACGGTCTGAAACTCAATAATTCACTGAGCCTCAGTACGGCTTTTCACTATACCTCGGGGGAAGGTTATTATGAAGAATTCAAGGAAGACAGAGATTTGTCAGATTACGGATTACCTGATATAATTACAGGTGAAAGTATTATTTCCCAATCCGATCTGATAAGGAGGAAATGGATGGATAATGATTTTTACGGTCTGGTTTATTCAGTTAAGTATAAAACGGATAAACTGTCAGCCACATTTGGCGGAGGCGGTAATTATTATTCAGGCGATCATTACGGCAGGATAATATGGATGAGCAATCCTGGTAATATCCCCAAAGACCACCAGTGGTATTTAAACAACGGAAAGAAAGGAGAGGTCAGTACCTATGCCAAGGCTGATTATGTCCTTAATGAAAAACTGTCATTGTTCGCAGATCTTCAGTTCAGATTTATCGATTACAGGATGGATGGTAATGACGATGATCTCAAAGATCTTGGCCAGAGACATCATTATGCATTCCTGAACCCGAAAGCAGGACTGTTCTATTCAATTGATCAGAACCAGGATGCTTATCTTTCATTTTCTGTGGCAAACCGTGAGCCGACAAGGGCTGATTTCAAGGAAGCCGCGGGAGATCCTGATGCAGTTCCCCAACCTGAAACTCTTTATGATACTGAACTGGGATATAAACTGAGAAAAGAAAGGTATTCTGCAGCAATAAACCTGTATGCAATGCTTTACAATGACCAGCTCGTACCTACAGGCGAACTCAGCAGTACCGGCTATCCGATAATGACAAATGTTAAAAAGAGCCGCCGGCTGGGTATCGAATTATCTGCGGGACTGAGACCGGCAGATTTCTTTGACTGGAATCTGAATCTGACCTTAAGCAGTAATAAGATCCCGGATTTTATAGAATATTACATTGATTATAATACTTCCGACTGGTCAGAGGAATACAGGAGCATGAATCTCGGGACAGTCGATATAGCATATTCACCCTCAGCGACCGGTACGAGTGATCTTAACTTTAAAATCCTGAAAAATACAGAACTGCATTTAATAAGCAAATATGTCGGTGAGCAGTATTTTGACAATACGATGAACAGCGAAAGAATGATAGATCCATATTTTGTCAATAATCTGAGGATAGATTTCAATCCGTCAATCAGAGGCCTTAAAAATGCAGGTTTTCAGCTATTTATAAATAATATTCTTAACCACAGGTATGAAAGTAATGCCTATGGCGGCAACTGGTTCGAAGACGGGGTTGAAAAAACATGGTCATATTTCTTTCCTCAGGCGGGGATTAATTTTATGGTGAAAGCGGAGCTTGCTTTTTAACCTTTGTGCTCTTCGTGTGAACTTAGTGCTCTTCGTGGTTAAGCTTTTAAATCCCTTAACCACAAAGCCTGCCTGGCTGACGCTAGTCAGACAGGGACACGAAGGTTAACACAAAGAGCACAAAGGAAGAAAATACCAATTTTTTTCAATAACAACCAGTAACCAGCAACAAACACATGACTAACTGGATAGCAACTAATTACATAGAGATTTTCGGTGCTGTAGCCGGGATAATCTATGTATTCCTTGAGATCAGGCAGAACATATGGCTATGGCCTGTCGGGATTGTTACATCGGCAGTTTATATATATGTTTTCTTCACCGGGAAGCTTTATGCGGATATGAGCCTTCAGGGGTACTATTTAGCGATAAGTCTGGCAGGGTGGTACTGGTGGTTGAGAGGCTCAGGGCGAAGAGCTCAGGGCGAAGAGCTCAGGGCGAAGAGCAGGAAGGCGAAGGAACATAGGGACGAAGAGACGGAGGGACTGAAGGTCACAAGGCTTACATTGATAACCGGAATTATTTTGGCAATCGTTTTTGTGGTCTTATATGGGTTAATGTGGTTTGTACTTGACGGATTAACCGATTCTCCTGTCCCGCAGTGGGACTCATTTATAACGTCCCTCTCAATAGTTGCTACCTGGATGCTGGCAAGGAAGATCTATGAGCACTGGTTCCTGTGGATAATAGTAAATACTACAGCAGCTATACTTTTCTTTACCAGAGGATTGTTTCCGACAGTGGTTCTGTATTTTATTTACCTGGTAATGTCTTTTGCCGGGTTGAAGGCATGGAAACACTCAAATAACTGATCCGCGCCGGAAGCTGGTTTAAAAACATTAAATTACCGGTTACTTATACTTCTGACGTTCGGTACTCTCTCTAACATGTAAAGCAGTAATACAGCTAAAAATTTTCAGATCAGATGTTATAGGAATATCATCAATTAATTAATAATTTTGACACCCTGATGGAAATTTCATATAATCTGAGACGATTGATGAAATGATTAGTTCTATTAATTAACTAATTACCTTAAATCTATGAGAAAATTCAATTTATTGAAAAGAAACAGGGTTCTCATCTTTCTTTTGGCGATGTTTTTTACAATTTCTGTTGCCGGGAATCTGAAAGCTGGGGATCGTGAAGGAAGCCTTAATGCATTCTCTGAAGACATGCAGGGAATTGCAGTCAGGGGCGTTGTAAAGGATGCCTCTACCGGTGAACCGATGGCCGGTGTTAATATCGTCGTGAAAGGTACCACAATTGGTGTGATCACCGATTCCGAGGGCAGATATTCGTTCGCATCTGTCGAAAGAAATGCGACCCTCAATTTTTCCTTTATCGGATATGTGACAATGGAGGTACCGGTTGATGGCAGATCAGTTGTGGATGTCAACCTGGAAAGTGAGATCCTTGGCCTCAATGAAGTTGTTGTTGTTGGTTATGGTTCTGCAGTGAAGAGGAACGTTGCCAGCGCCACTGTGGCTCTCAAAAGTGATGAGATAGTAGGTCTTGCAACTACCGACCCAAGGCAGGTTCTTCAGGGAAAGATCGCCGGGGTGCAGGTCACAAACAACAGTGGTGATCCGGGTTCCGGAGCAAGGATCGTAATCAGGGGTATGGGATCTTTCTCAAATACCGACCCTCTTTACGTTATCGACGGCATTCAGGGAGGTGATATTAACTCGGTCGCCCCACAGGATATCGAAAGCATAACAATCCTTAAGGATGCTTCCACAACAGCTATTTACGGATCGGCTGCTGCCAATGGTGTAGTTCTGATCACAACCAAGAGTGGTAAAAGGGGAGATCTTAAAATTGAATATGAAGGCTCTGCAGGATTCGCAAATGTCGTAAAACGCCTCGATATGCTCAACGCATCGGAATATGTCGATCTTGTTACAGATATCCAGCATTCGAACGGGCTCGAGATAACCGCAAAGCTCGCTACACCAGATGTAAGGATCGACCGTACCGACTGGCAGGATGTTACTTTTCAGAGAGGATTCGTAACCGATCATAATCTGAGGTTCAGCGGAGGTACTGAAAATGTGACATATGCTTTCTCAGCCGGCTATCAGAATCAGGAATCGACCGTCATCGACAGGACTTTCCAGAGGGTAACGGTCGGAGCAAAGATGACAGAAAGCCTTTTTAAGAAAAGGGTCAACCTCAACCAGAACCTCAGGGTTAAGCATGATATAAATAATGGTGTTCTGGCAAGCCTTAATGAGGCACTGAGAATGGCTCCCTACCTCCCGATATATGATCCTACAAACCTTGGAGGATATGCAAGGATGGACAAGGTAACAGATCTGCAGGATGCCAATAATCCATATAATTCCATCGGAAATACAGATTATAATGACAGGAGCCTGGGTATGGAACTTGACCTCTCGGCAGAGTTGCAGATATTAAACGGACTGACCTTCAGGTCACAGGGAAGAGTAAGCGGAGGAAACTACCACAATATGACTTTCAACTATCCCTGTAACGGGGGTAACTTCAACAGGGCAACTTCCGATATCAGCGAATATTTCAACTATAATTATGGATTTATTCTTGAAAACTATTTTTCATATAACAGGATATTTGGAGATCATGCCGTAACAGCTACACTGGGAAATACATATGATCCGGCAGGGATTTACAGGAGTATTTCAGTAAGCGGATCAGATTATACAAGTGATGCCATCCAGAACCTTGCCCTTGCTAATTCAACCTCTGTGACCGGATCATCGGTTAACAGCGGAAAATCAAGATTATCATACTTTGGCAGGATAGGTTATACATTCAGGGAAAAATATGTTCTGAATGCCAGTCTGAGAAGAGATGCTTCAAGCGTTTTCGGTATAAATAACCGCTGGGGTACATTCTATGGTGTGGGACTGGCCTGGACAGTTTCGAAGGAGAGCTTCATGAGCTCTATCCCGGCTGTATCCAACCTGAGATTGAGATCAAGCTATGGTAAAACAGGAAATGATAATATTCCCGCCTTCCTCACATCATCAAATGTCTGGAAAGGTACAGGTAATAATATTGTTTATTCCTTTGGTGACGATCTCACATTTGCTACAGGATCAATCGTGAACAGCATTCCCAATCCCGATCTGAAATGGGAGGAAACAAATCAGTTCGATATCGGATTTGATCTGGGCTTACTGAAAGACAGGATAGACTTCACTTTCGATTATTACAGCAGATCCAATAAAGACCTTCTGATCGAAACACAACTTCCCCTGACAACCGGTCTTGGAAATCCCGGTTCGGTCGGAACCCAGTGGATCAATGCTGCCAGTATGGAAAACTCAGGATTTGAAGCTGCCCTTACCTACCGCAGTAATCCTGCAGGGGAATTCAGATGGGATATTTCATTAAACACCACTTACAGTGTTAATGAAGTGACAGCTCTGGGGACTGTGGGTGACCTTCCGATATCAAAAGGAGAATTTATGACAGGTGTCGGAAATGCAACCCGCACTGATATCGGTCATCCTCTTGGTTCATATTTCGGATATGTTTATGACCATGTGGTTAAGGATCAGGCTGATCTTGATAAGCTGAATTCGGCAGCAAGCGCCGCAACAGGTGGTACTGTAACAGAATACCAGACGAATGCAAAACCCGGTGACCGCGTGTGGAAGGATGTGGACGGGAACGGATATATTAATGCCGACGACCGTACATATATCGGAAATCCTTCGCCTAAATGGCAGTACGGGATTGTCTTCAATTCCTTCTTTAAAAACTTTGATCTACAGATTTTGATCCATGGACTGGCAGGTGTCGATGCCGTTAACGGATCTCTCTACTGGTGGGAAGGAATGTCAAAACCGTTCAACCAGACAGCTACAGTTCTGACAAGATGGAAAAACCCGGGCGATGTTACCGATATTCCCCGTGCAGGACAAAATTCGGGAGCTAACCTGAACTTCTCGACCTGGTATGTCGAAAATGGTAATTATCTTAGAGTAAAGAATTTCGCACTGGGATACAACCTGCCTCAGAATCTGTTCAATACTTTCCAGAAATTCAGGGTTTACCTGTCCATCCAGAATGCGCTGACCTTTACAAAATATTCAGGCTATGACCCTGAGATATCTTCGACTTCCCCGGGTGATAACAACAACTACATATTCCAGAGGGGTATTGATATGTACCAGAGACCCAATCCGAGGATTATGAGACTTGGAGTTCAGTTAACCTTCTAAAATGTAAGACAATGAAAAGAAAAATTATATATTCATTGATAGCTGTCCTGATGCTTAATGCATGCAGTGAAAGCATACTGGATGTGAAGAATGAGAATAGCTATGACGGTAATACCTTCTTTACCAATGCAACAACAGCAAAGGAAGCATCAACAGCTATGTATTCACCGCTGCTGTTCCAGGGAATGTTCGAAAGGGAATTTTACTTCATTTTCGACCTGCTGGGATATGATGCATTCAAGAACTTCCCTCTCCAGGGATCATTGCTTGAGATCGCAGCATATACCCATAATCCGAATACCGGTGAAATGAATTACTTCTTTAATTCCTGTTATAAAATGATCTTCAGGACGAATTTTGTGATCAATATGTGTCAGAACTGGGAACCCACCGATGCCGGCGATCAGGCATTAAAGACCCGTATCGAAGGCGAAGCAAAGTTTCTCAAAGGGCTTGGATATTTCTGGCTTGTGAACTGTTTCGGTGATATTCCCCTGCGTAAAACCCTTGAAGACCATTATGTCCTTCAGATGGAGAGAACCCCGAAAGCCGAAATATGGACTGATATTGAGACAAATCTTACTGATGCCATTGCCAAATTACCGCTGGCACAGGATTACGCCGCATCCGATTATGGAAGAGCCACAAAGGGAGCAGCAGTTGCCTTACTTGGCAAGGTATACCTTTATCAGAAGAAATATCCCCAGGCTATTACAGAATTTACAAAGCTGATGGCAGCGCCATATGATTATGCGCTTACAAATTCACTGGATGATATTTTCATACACGATCTCAAGACCAAAGAAACGATTTTCGCAGTTATGCATGGCGAATGGCAGGGATGGGGTGTCGGCAATGCATATGGTATGTTCGGTGGACAGGAATCATGGGCTAATAAAACGACCCATAACGGCCGGGCAATGGAATATGGGTTCAATGACTGGTGGAACGTTCTCCTGTCACCGACACTTGTTGATGCCTTTACATATAACAATGAGTCGGGTGTTCCTTACATCGATCCCAGGGCAGCCCTTACCTTCTATGATAATCTTGGCGGAACCAAAGGAGGCGATACCCTCTATTGCGAGGAATGTGCTGAAGGAAAACTCTCCTACGCGAAGGCTGTAGGTAAAGCCGGCCCTATTTATTCCTGGCGGAAATATGAATTATATGAGCTGAGGAAAAACTATGGTCAGCCCGACAGCTATATAAACAGTCAGGTGATCCGCTATGCCGATGTCCTGCTTATGCTTGCAGAAGCATATATAGAGAACAATGAGGTCAGCAAGGCGCTGCCTCTCATTAACCAGGTTCGCAAACGCTCGGGTGCTTTCGAATACACTAGTCTCGGAACACAGGCCGATGCCAGGAATATTCTCAGACGTGAAAGAAGGATCGAACTTGCCGGCGAACAGTCACGTTACTTCGACCTTGTAAGATGGGGAATATTGGTCCAGACAGTCAATGCCGAAAAGCAAATTGTTGAAAAGGCACAGCCTGTCAAAGATTACCATGTCCTCCTTCCGATCCCGCAATCGGAAAGAGATGCAAACCCCTTGCTGAATGCCCAGGTAAACAATAACTGGAATTAAACATGGATTCATTATAAGAAGAAAAGGGGCTGTGAAAACAACCCCTTTTCTTCTTTGATCATTTCCATATTAGGTTAACAGAAAACTAATAAATATATTTACGTTAAATACCAGGGAATGACACAAAAAATAATTCATTTCAACCTGTTGTTCCTGATCTGTACAATTCTTGTTTATTCAGGCTGCAGAGGTAACTACGACGAGGATTCAGTGGTGGCAGGCCGCTTGCCGGTAATAGAACCCGATTATTCGTATGTTACTATCCCACACAATATTGCACCGATGAATTTTTTGGTCGTGGAAGAAGCTGATCATTTCATGGTTGAAGCAAGCTCGGGGAATGGTAATATCAATATAAATGTTAAATCTTCTGACGGGAAGATATTTTTCCCTGAAAAGAAATGGAAAAGATTACTGGAAGATTCAGGTGGAGACAGGATAACAATACAGGTTTTCGCACGGAAAAAAGGTGAGAAAAAGCCAAAACGTTATGAATCGTTTGAAATGTACGTATCGGTTGACCCGGTTGATCCCTGGCTGGCCTACAGGCTGATCCATCCGGGTTATTACAACTGGTCAAATATACGGATCATGCAAAGGTCGGTTGAAAGCTTTGAACTTGAACCTGTTGTAGATAACCGTATTCTTGATATGAATTGTGTCAACTGTCACTCTTTCAATAATAACAATCCCGGCAGGTTTATGGTACATATCAGAGGCTCTCATGGCGGTACATATTTTATTAATGACGGTAATATCACAAAAAGGGATCCAAAGATTGATGCCATGCCCGGAGGTGCAACTTATCCGGCCTGGCACCCCGGCGGAAGGTTTGTGGCATTTTCTTCAAACCAGGTAAGACAGGCATTCTATGCCAGTCCTGAAAAAACAATCGAAGTGTTTGATCTGGTTTCTTCAATGACAGTATATGATTTTGATAAAAATGAAGTTGTAATGGCAAGAGAACGGGATACGATCCCATATCTCCAGACATTCCCCTCATGGTCACCCGACGGCAAGTACCTGTATTATTGCAGGGCTCTTCAAAAGAATCCCGAGACAAGCATGATACTGGATGAAATAAAGCAGACCAGATATGATATTGTCCGGGTTCCATTTGATCCGGAAACAGTGACATTCGGAGAGACAGAGATAGTCTTCAATGCATCCGGGTCAGCAAAAAGTGCTTCCTTCCCCAGGATATCACCCGATGGAAGATATCTGGTTTTTACGCTGGCAGATTACGGGACCTTCCCCATCTGGCATAGTGAAGCCGATCTATACATTCTGGATCTCAGTAACGGGGGAAGTAAAAAAATGAATATTAACAGTGACGATAATGAAAGCTATCATTCCTGGTCGTCAAATGGCAGATGGCTGGTATTCAGCAGTAAAAGAACGGACGGAAGAAGCACCAGACCGTTCTTTGCACATTTCAGTTCCTGGGACAGTATGGGAAAACCGTTCATTCTTCCACAGGAAGATCCGGAGTATTATGGCAGACTCATGGAATCTTTCAATATCCCGGAGTTTGTGAACGGAAGGATCAGCCTCACGCCTCACGATTTTGCAAAGGTGGCAAATAATGAAGCACTGAAAGCTGTAGCTGGCAATCCTCTGGATTCATTGCATAAATGGGAAGTGAAGAGTGTTAATACAAAACGTAATCCGGGAGAAAAATCGATACATGAATAAATTATGTTTAAGAAATTGAACACAAGCAAACAGAAAGAGGATTGGTTCATAATTGCATTCTTTTTCCTTCTGGCTTTTATCTATTTTTTCTTTTTTGCAAGTCATATCCTTTTTTTCCAGGAACAACAATACCTGTTCGTTTATACATCATCATATTTTCAGGAATTTTTTATAAGGCCCGGGGGGCTGCTTGATCTTTCCGGGAAATTCCTCACACAGTTTTATTACAGCAGACTTGCAGGATCTCTTATTTTAGCTATCACACTTACTCTTCCGGGAATCATTCTTATGCACATTAACAGGCGGCTTATATCGGGACCGATATTAAATGCACCGCTAATGATAATTCCTTCCTGTCTTCTTCTGCTGATGCAAACCCACTATTATCATATGATGATGTATAATCTGGGATTTCTGCTTATCTTATTTTATTTTCTGCTTTTTGTTCTGTCAAAAAAGAGAGTGATGAGGATTATATTAACAACTCTTTTCCCGTTCTTCTTTTATTTTGCCGGAGCATATGCCCTGATATTTGCATTATTGTTCTTAACATACAGTTTTTTATATCTTAAAGGTCCTGAAAAGTATTATCTGCCAATCATCCTGATTTTTGAAGTACTTGTTTCGGCAATTATATTCAAACAGATATTATTGTTGCAGGGGTATATGCAGCTCGCTCTCTTTCCACTCCCGTTCATTAATGATCAGACGCACAAGATACTTTTCTATATCCTGACGGCATTCATTATTCTCTATCCGGCTATATGTATGCTTTCCGGTCGTATTAAATTATCAGGGCAAAGGCTGGTGGCTGTCAGGCGAATTTCTGTTGTAATTGTTCCTTTTATAACACTTATAATGCTGATTACAGGGTATAATTCCCAGAATGCAAGGGTGATTAATCTGGAAAAACTTGTATTTAATGAAAAATGGAAGGAAGCGATAAAATACCAGGAAAAACATCCTTCAGAGAACCGTATCGGGCAGTACTTTTATAATATAGCTCTTTCAGAAACTGACCAGCTTTGTGACAGGTTATTTTATGGTCCTCAGGATTTTGGTACAGGCTCCCTTATGCTGGAATGGAGCGGTGAGCATCTTAACTGGGGTTCCTTTGCATTTTACACTACAGGCCTGATAAACGAAGCCCAGCGTTGGGCTTATGAGGAAATGGTTGTTTACGGGCGCCGGCCGCAGAATATGAAAATGCTGATAAAGACCAGTCTTTTAACCGCTAATTACCGGCTGGCTGAAAAATATTCGGGGATATTGAATAATACGCTGTTTTATAAAACCTGGTCAGAGCGATATGGAATGATGGCAGAGGACACATCTCTTATAAGACTTGATCCGGAATTGGGAGAAAAGCGTTTATTACTTCCGAAGTCAGATTTTTTCATTTATCTGGAATCACCTGAGCAAAATCTTCCCTTGCTTGTTGATGAAAATCCGCAGAACCGCAAAGCCTTCGAGTATATGATGTCGTGGCTTATGCTTGGAAAGGAGGTTGAAATTCTTGTGAACAATATCAGATTGATGAAAAAGATGGGGTATAGTAAAATCCCCAGGCATATTGAAGAAGCAATAATGATCTATTATAACAGTCAGAAGAAATTACCCGATATGGGCGGATTGACTGTCAGCAATGAAACGCGTATACGCTTCGATAATTATTTTGCATCTTATGTAAATGCCAGACAGAATCCTGCGACACTGAAGGAAAAAATGAAGGAAAAATTCGGTGATACCTTCTGGTATTATTTTCATTTCACAAAGTAAAGACGCCCAAATTGGGCGTCTTTACTGGATAACAATAATTTGTAAAACCGCCATGTCCGGCGGTTTACAAAATCAAAATCAATATCCCGGATCCTGTGTCAGGATACCTTTCTGCAGGTCGATCTGGGTCTGAGGTAATGGCCAGTAATCATCCTGATCAGCATTAAACACAGCATCCTTCATGAATCCCCTGAATGTCAGATCATGTGCGATATAGGCGTTAAGTGTTGTTGCAAGTATACCCCATCTGCGCAGATCGAAGAAACGATGGTTCTGGCATGCAAATTCAAGCCTTGTTTCTTCCTGGACAGCCTTAAGTGCATTTTCCTTGGTATCGAACGGATAAAGTCCCGGTCCCGGGTAAGGCTCTATTTTATAATTGGCTGCGGGTTTTGTCGGGTCAACATCAGGATTGGAACCCAGATTCTTTGTACTGGAACAGAATCCCATAACCGGTGTGCTTGTTTTAGCACGGTTACGGATCATATTCACATATGTCCTGGCAAGTTCAAGGTCATTATCCACTACTGCGCACTCAGCTCTCCACAGCAGAATACTTGCGTAACGGTATGTTCTGTAGTTTTTGCCATTATAAAAACCAGTCTGATAAAGATTTAAACTCTGTTCGTCTTTCCTGTGCATGAAAATTTTCGTCATGAATGGACCTCCGTTGCTCTGTTCACGTATCCAGTCATTTCCGGGGTGAATTCCCCATCCCAGAAAATCAACTCCCCTGCGAGCGATTATAAAATCGACTCTGGGGTCCATTGTATGATCGGTAGGTGTAAAATCTACTCCGCTGCCGACTCCCATATCGGTTGCCAGATGATCACGTAAGGCGGGATTAAGTTGAGGAAGGCCTTCTGCAGTTGTCTGGAATGCTTCGAAAAGATTGAGGGAAGGTGAATAGAAACCCCAGCCTCCGCAACTTGCAAGACCCTTCTGGTGAAAGTTACAGCCTGATCCGTTGACTGCCGAGTGAGCAGTTGCAGTAGTTGAACACTGTAATTCGAAGATGGATTCGGAATTATTCTCATGTGTCATGTCGAAATTGTGCATGTATTCGGGAGCAAGACTGAATCCTCCGTTGTTAATGATATCATCCAGAAGAGGTTTCGCAGCAGTATAATCTTTCTGATACATATGAGCCTGTGCGAGCACTGCTTCTGCAGAATATTTTGTCGGACGGCCTTTTTCGTTATTGTATTTCGCCGTTCCCAGGTTCGTTATGGCATACTGAAGGTCCTCCTCTATTCCGGTCCATCCCGGATCAGTGTTTTGCACCTCCTCAGGCTTAACATCTCCAAGTTCTGTAGGTGTTTTAATATATGGGATCTTTTCAAAGATCTTGTTAGCCTGGAAGTGGAACCATGCTCTCAGGAATTTTAATTCTGCTTCAGCCTGCTTTGCTCTTGCATCCGTAAGTTTAGAGTTACCTTTCTGGGTTTCCCAGAGGAAAGTAAGTGCCACATTGGCGCGCGCTACTCCGTCATAACATGCATTCCATCTGTTTTCAAGATACGGATTATTGGGCAGAGCTTCATATCTTTCAAGAAGGTTGAAATTACTCTGGTCGCCTACATCGGTACCTTTATAGGCATCATCGGAACATCCGCCGGAATATGTCCAGTCACTTGTCATAGCAGCTCCGAACATTGATTGGTTGGCGTTTTGCATCCTTTCATAAACGCCAATGATTAGCGCTTCAATACCTGCTGGTGTCTGAATGACGGAACCTGCTGCTACTCCCGGGGGCTCTTTGGTTAAAAATTCTTCAGAGCAGGAATATATTGCAAGCAGACTTGCCATCAATATGGAAAATGATAAAAATCTGAATATTTTTTTCATATCTGTGTTTTTAAATGTTTTTAAGTAATATTCCTGTTAAAGGCCAAAAGCAATTCCGAAAATGAATTGCTGTGAAGTGGGCCAGGCTCCCTGATCTACTCCCATATTGATAGCTGAACTTGGGATTGAAAGTTCAGGATCCAATCCTGAATATTTGGTCAGTGTGAACAGGTTTGAAGCCTGGAAATAGAGCTGAAGTGTCGAGAAGTAGTTATTCAGCAGCCTGTTAAAATCGTAGCCAATCCTCAGAGTTTTCATCCTGAGGAATGAAGCATCCTCCAGAAATGCAGTTGAGGGCTCCTGGTGTGGAGTATCATTTGATGTAATTATTGGCATGGTGGCTTTGGTATTATCACCTTTAAGGTATGGACTTCCCCATGATTCATACAGCCTTCTGTGACTTCTCCCCCCTGCGAACTGGGTGTAGTCGATGTATCTGCTTACATAATTCACGAGTTCATTACCGATTGAAGAATACAGAGTGGTCATAATACTTAATCCCCTGAATCCAAGACTCAGGCTCAGCCCTGCAGTGAAATCAGGATGAGGTGATCCTATCCATGTACGGTCGCTGGCATCAACTTTATCGTCAGGTTTTCCGTCAGGTCCGCTTATATCTCTGTATTTGAAATAACCTGCCTTATTATTGACTCCTCCGAAAATTGGTGCATAATCTGTAGCTTCGGTATCTGAGTTGAAAATCCCGTCAGATATATATCCATAGTACTCTGGCCATGCCCTGCCTGCAGCAGCCCTTGTATAGATCTTCTCACGAAAAGCACTTCCCTGTATAAAATATGAAGCAACGTCAGTCAGCTTTGTAATTTCATTTTTATAACGGGAGAATACAAGGTCTGCACTGTATGTAAGATCTCCGTTAAGTGCATTGTTTGAATATCCGAGTTCCAGATCGAATCCGGTATTTTTCATCTCGGCAATGTTTATTGAAGGTCTTGTTGCAGTTCCAAGTACCAGTGGCAGCTGCTGCTGATGAAGCATATCCTTGGTCTTACGTTGCCAGACATCTACCGTCAGTGTAAGATTCTTAATGAGTGTTGCATCTATACCTATATTAAATGTGTTTGTTGTTTCCCATCTTACTGAAGTGTTTCCGAAAGTTGACTGGCGGAAACCGACATTGCTAATGGCTCCGTTTGCGCCGTTCATGCCATAGCTGGCATCACCCTCATGATATGCAAACTGGGTGTAGCTGTTATAATTTCCCATCCTGTCATTTCCGACAACACCATAACCAATACGTAATTTCAACTCATCAAGCCAGTCAGATGTTGAAGCCATGAAATCTTCCTGTGTAATTCTCCATCCAAGTGATGCAGCCGGGAAGAAGCCAAATTTTTCATCTCCGAAGCGGGATGAACCATCACGGCGGACCACACCCTCAATCATATACTTGTCGGCATATGTATAATTGACCCTGCCGAAGAGTGAAAAGAGGCTGTAGGAACTGTTGTTGTCGGAGTTAGCTATACTTCTCAGACCGGTATTAAGAGTCATATAATTAACATCAAGGAAAGAATATTCAGCCCTGCTTGCACTAACCGATGTCGATGTATTATCATAAGCTTCGGATCCGAGAATTGCCCTTATGTTATGCTGACCCGTAACCAGTCCGTATTCAATAGTGTTTGTCCATGTCCAGTTGAGTCCGGTACCGGCACCTTTGGAAAAACCATCATAAGTTCCCCTTTCAGCAGCAGCAACTTCAACAAATGTAAGATCTCTTGACTGATAGCTGTATTGATTTATACCTAACAGAGTTTTAAAAGATAATCCCTTTATAATGTTAAACCTGGCATAAACATTACCGCTGATATTCATGTATCTCGAAAAATCATCCTTGTTGGAGTCGAGGAGAAATACCGGGTTCTGGGCATTTCCCATTCCTGATGGTCTTGATCCGGCATAGGTGGTTCCGCTGATGTCATATACAGGAATAATAGGTTGAAGCCTGTAACACCATGATACCATTGAGGATTCAGCATTATCTGTCTGATGCCCGTGATCATCTGTATAAACAACCCCGATACTGCTTCCAAGGTCAATCCATTTTGCAGGTGACGTATTGATGTTTGAACGGAAGCTGTATCTCTCGTAACCGGTCCATTTGAAAATACCCTGATCGCTTGTGTAACCGAGCAGGAATGCATATGTTGTATTTGCAGATCCTCCCGCAATATCAAGTGTGTATTCCTTGAAGGGTGCATTCCGTGTTGATTCACCCCACCAGTCTGTTCCTATCTGGTTGGCTTTTGTAATAAGGTATGTGTCATCTCCGTCCCTCACTGACATCAGATTGTCATACAGAGCCGGGTCTGCCAGAGGATCATTTTCAGGAGCTTTTGTAGGGAAAAGATAATAAGGAATAACAGGTACAGCACCATTGCCATACTGCGGATGTGTAAAGTTCTTAGGATCGGTTGGGACTCCGATTGGTAATCCGAAATTCTTGGCCTCAAGCCACAGCATTTCACCGTATTCCCGTGTATTCAGCATGTCATAAAATTTCCCCGGCTTTGTAAAACCCTGTCTTACATTAACATTCATTGTGACTTTCTGGTTCTTCTTTCCGCTTTTTGTTGTGATAAGTACAACACCATTGGCAGCTCTTGCACCATAGATCGACTGAGCTGCAGCATCCTTAAGGATTGTTATACTTTCAACATCATTGGGCGAATAAGATCCTCCGGGTATACCGTCAACGACATACAAGGGATTGGAGTCGTTGATTGTAGTCATACCACGTATCCTGATGGACGATCCTTCTCCGGGTGTATGCTGGTTGAAAATTGTAACCCCGGCAACTTTCCCCTGAAGACGGGTTATAGGATTAACTGCAGCACTCTCAGCCAGTGTGGCTGCATCAACCGTTGATACGGAACCTGTCAGGGATTTTCTTGCCTGTGTCGAATAACCCACGACCACAATTTCATCAAGTGCCGAAACCGCTTCAGCAAGCGTGACATCTATTGCAGTCTGGGCTCCCACAGTTACCTCCTGTGTTACATACCCGATAAAAGAAAAGGTAAGAACAGAGGATGCTGAAGAGACAGTCATTGTATATCTGCCATTTGCATCTGAAATGGCACCATTAAGTGTGCCCTTTTCCAGAATGTTCACTCCTGGAATAGGATTACCGCTTGCATCGACAACCCTTCCGGAAATTTGTTTTTGTTGCAGATTATTTGTTGTGCCGTTTCCGTCATCCGGCGTTAAAGCCAGTGTAAAGGGAATAAAGGTCACAACCATAATCAGCAACAATACATTTCGCATGATTTTTTTTGTCATACTTCTAAGGTTAGAAAGTTAAAAGATAATAAATTGATAATAAATAATTTATAAGATTTTTTTAAAATAGAGAGCGGTTACAGCCCCCTAAAAAGGTTAGGTTGAATGTTCCATAGGCATTAGGAGTTAGTTAGGTACTACAATCAGAGTAGTAATTTACGAAAAATTTTGAAAATGGCAAGTTTTCAGGGGAAATTTTATGTACCGGGGGTAAAAATCCGGGTCTGGGATTGTAGTTCCCGGTAAATTAGGTAGGATAAGAGGTTACCTTGTAAGGATTATCATGCAAAAAATTACGGATCAGAGTTTAAAGGTCAGGATTCCGGATTCAGGGTTCAGGAATACAGAGTCAGATACAAGGTTTCAGGGTATAACCGTCAACCTATGTCTCAATACAATTTTTTTGCACACCAGCTATCATAACAAAATTGTAAGTATCAAATATTGTGTAATTTAAAGATGGTGTAATTAGCAGGAGTTT
>Ga0116156_10002058_pt1 | contig 18562 bp, 16 predicted proteins | sample AD_UKC045_MetaG_FD_89891 | JGI IMG/M metagenome (GOLD analysis project Ga0116156, IMG submission 89891) | Active sludge microbial communities of municipal wastewater-treating anaerobic digesters from USA - AD_UKC045_MetaG | ecosystem: Engineered > Bioreactor > Anaerobic > Digestate | place: USA... | reverse complement strand
GATAACTTTATCAAAGCCATTGATGTAAAGACAAAGATGCTTCTTGGAAGAGAACATATTCTAAAGAATAACGATGTTATAGAAATAGTAAGTGGAAAATAAAAAAAATTATTTAGCCACAGATCTTTTTGTTTTTGATATTATTGGTTTTATTTTCTTTTTTTCTATTTTTTGTCTTGGTTTTAATCCTACAAGTCTTTTTACCTTTCTTTGTAGTCTTTCTTTAGTATATGGTATTAATTTTTCTTTAAATTCTTGAATTATTTTATTTATATTTTCTATGTTTTTTCTTTGTATATTGTCATTAACATATCTATTCCAATCTTTATTAAATTCAGAAAGATTAGTTGAAAGAACTTTATTGTAAATTCCAATTTCTCCGGTTTTAGTAGGAATAAAAGAATAAATATTCAAGTCTTTAGGATTAATAAAAAAATCCGCATCTCTTCCTATCGCATAATCTTTCTTAAGAACAAGAACTGGTGCTTTTTTTTCTTTAAAATTAGTTATTTTAACTTCTAATCTATTCTCTCTAATTGCTTCATAAAAATCTGCATAAAGCATATAATTACCTTTATATAATTCTAGATCTCTTGCTGTTGTCCCTTCTAGTTCTTTCCTTCTTATTCCTTCTTTTGATCTTCTTAATGAAGTTAATATTGATCCATTTAATAATCCACTTTTAATTTCTACCATTTTTTATCACATTTTATTTTGCCATTGGTCTTCTAACCATTGGCCTTTTTGGTTTTATCTTGTGTTTTAATTCTCTGTGGGGTTTAAATTCTCTTGGTTTTATTTCAATCTTTCTTGTTTTTAATTTTTCAATTATTTTACTTTTTGCATCTTCTGAAATTTTTTGAGAAATTTTTTTTAATTCTTCTTTAAATTTATTATTTTGAGTATTTTGTGTTTGATTAATATCTAAAACTTTTTCTACACTAATTATTTGTCCTAAAAAAGTTTTAACTTGATAAATAGAAAGAGAATCTAGAACTAGAACTAATTTTTTATTAAAAGGATTTTTTTTAAGAACAAACACAGCTTTTTTTTCTCCATCTATCCTTAATATTCTTACAACTCCTTCCTTATTTTTTAAAGCATTAAAAAAAGTCTCATAAATTTCTTGAGAGGCCATATTTTCAAACCTTAACGTCATATATTCTCTATTTATTTCTTAAGACTTAATCTTTCCCTTATTGTTTTTGGTCTAAAATCTCTTGTTTGTGGATCAATTGTATATCCTGGCATTGTTAAGTGTTTAATTTGGAATCCTAAAAACTCTCTTAAATGTTCTTCATATCTTATTTCTGCATTTTCTCCGGTTGGAATTATTTTTTCTGAAAGTGATCTAAATGATTGTTCTCCTGATTTTGAATCAAAATCAATTTTCTTAAATTGGGTATTAATGAGTTCTTGTGCCATTTTTGATAATCTAATTACTGTATACCCCATAACTTTGCCTGTTTTAATGTCTGTTACAGCAATCGCAAAGTTAGTTAATCCGTTTTTCTTATATGCATTTATTATACCCATTAAACTACTTCTTCTAGGTAGAGAATTTGGAATGTCTTTTGCTAATGGATCTCTTAAATTATCTTTTACTTGTACTAATGTTGAGTTTCCAAATCTTTTTTTTGCATCTTCTTTTATTTTTTGATTAATTTTATCAATTTCTAAAAAATCTGTTTTTGATTTAAATCTATTCACTTCTTTTGAAACTTCATGCATTCTTTCCATCTTGCTATTTGGAACTGTTAAGAATACGGCTGGATTATTATCTCCTATTTTTCTTTTTTCTTTTACAATTTTTTCAATTCTTTTCTTAAATGTTATTGGTTTTGGTTTTGGCATTTTTATCACTTTTTTTAATTTTTTATCCTTTGATTAATAATTATATTGCTAATAATTATGTTTATAAACTCTACTTTATTCTACTAAAATTCCTACTTTTCCTGGAAGTGCTGTTTTTGCTTTTGGATGGCCACTGCTTTCTGCTTTTATAATCTCAACATTACATTCTAAAGTTTTTGAAAAGAAATCTCTTGCAAACACATACATTGTAAATTCCTTGTTTTGATTTTCAGGAACAGATAGCATTGCGGGATTTTTGATTGCTGAAGTTATTGTTTTATTTACAAGTTCTTTATTGTCTTTGTATTTGTCCAAGAAATAGTGCATTAGTTCTTTTACATTTCTGTTTTGTTTAATTTCAATTTCTTCTTTTAGTTCTTTAAATAATAAATAATTACTTTCTGCAGATATAAACAATGTTACTTTGTTTGGTTTTTCAACGCCAGACATCTTTATTATATTTCTTATATCCCCTACCATTTTTTCAATTCTTTTTTCGTCTTCTATTATTTCTGTGTTAATCTTTTTAAAATTTATTTTTGGAAAAGAGGATACAGAAACTAATTCTTTAACACTTATTTTTTCATTTAATTCTTCTGATAAATGTGGAGTAAATAGCCCCATAGTCAATATCCATTCTTTAAGAACAGAAATTAAAATTTCTTTATTATTTCCTCCTCTATTTCTATACCAAGAGATATCGTTATAGAAATTAAAATAAATCTCATCTGTTGCATTCTTGAATTCAATTACTTCCATATTCTCTGTAATTGACTTTAATCTTGTTTGCCACATTGATTCTAACCAAGAGTCAAGTCTTGTGTCTTTGTTATTTTCTTTTTCTTCTATTATTTCTTCTATTAAGTTATAAATCTTATCAAGTCTTTGCTTATAATTAATAAGGTCTTCTTTTTCAAAAGAAATATCCACGAAAGGATTAGCAATATTAGCATAGAAAAGTCTCATGGCATCCACTGAATAAGTCTTTGCTTCATCTCCTAGACTTCTTACTCCCCCTTTAGATTTAGATATTTTCCCTGATTTAGAAACAACCCACCAGTTTACAAATATTCCTTTAGGGTAATATTTTTCAGGCAAGATTCCAACGTGGTTCATTAAAAAAACAGGGAAGTGAACTGTTTGGTGTTCTTTTCCTCCTAGATTAATATCTAGAGGATACCAATATTCAACATCTTTTCTTATTCTTTCTACAATTGTTTTTTCAATTCCTGTGTCTTCTGCTTTTCCTTTTCCTAAATAAACATAGTCAAAGAATTGTTCTGTTAGTTGTTCTGTTTTTATTGTTCCGTCATTAACATATTTACTTACTAAGTAATAGATTGGATAAAGAGTACTATCTGCAATAGGTTCAATTGTATAACTTTTATCAAATGGTAATTTTGTTCCAAGCCATCTCCCTTGTCTTGCACAAGCACGTTTACCAAACCAATCAAGAATTCCTGGTAGATTTTGTTTGAATTGTTCAGGTAAAAGTGTCATTGTTTCTATATGCTTTTTTGTTTTCTCTGTTAATTCTTTATTATCATAATCTATGAACCATTGATCTGGAACTTTTTTTATTACTACTTTTCCTCCACACCTACATACAACTTCTTCTGATAAGTCATAAAATATATCTGCTTGCCCTTTAGAAATTAAATCTTCTTTCATTTTGTTTTTTGCATCTTCTACTTTCATTCCTTTGAATGCACCGCAACTATCCAAAAGAACACCTGTATGAAATCCTTTCTTGTAAACTTCTTTTTTTGCAAGTTCTAGTTTTTCAATATCATCTTGAGAGTTTATTCCATATTTCTCACAAATTTCAATTGCTGCAAATTCTCCAAAGTCTTTTGATTTGATTATTGGTATTGGTTTTATTTCTTTTATTTTTTCAAAATCCAATCCATACTTTTCACATTCCTCTTTTGATCTTTGTAAATCATAAAGACCAATCCAGTCTGCTGGAGCATCAGATGGAACAGAAGTAACAATTCCTGTACCAACTGTTGGATCACAGAATTTTGATGGTAATATTATTATCTCTCTATTAACATAAGGTGCTTTACAGTACTTTCCAACAAGTTCTTTTCCAGAGATTTGTCCGAGTATTTGTGTAGAGCCGATTTTGCTCAGCTCGCGCGCAGAATTCTCTTTTTGCCAAGCAATCTTTTCTGCAAAATCATTACTAGCAATCCATGTTTCTTCTCCAACTTTAATCTTAACATAAGTTTGATTATAATCTAGCCAAACATTTGTTTGTCCAAACATAGTTTCTGGTCTTAAAGTTGCAACAACAATATATTGTCCTGGTTTTTCATATTGTAATTTTATAATTGTATATTCGTTCTTTTCTGCCTTTCCACCTTTACTTAAATCCATTTCTGAAGGGTCGACTGCTACTGGCCCACAATTAACACAAACTGTTGCATAATATGGTGCTTGAATCAAAAGTCCTAAATCTTTTAATTTCTTAAACTGCCATTCTATAAATTTATTATAATCTGGATATGTTGTTACAGTAAATCTTTGCCAATCTCCGATAAAACCAAAATCTTTATAATCTTCTACATATTTTTTAGAAAAGAAATCAACAAAACCTTCTGGTGTTGATATTGTTTTTATGTCTTTGTCTGTTAAACCCATTTCTTTATAATAATTAATAGTTTCTGTGTCGTTTTCAGAAATCTTTTTTGCTTTTGCTACAGCTGAGTTTCCTGAAGCATGCCCTCCAGCAGGAAGTAAAACATTAAAACCATTCATCCTTTTAAATCTTGCAATTGCATCAGCATAAGAAAAACCTCTCATGTGCCCTACGTGATGAAATCCAGAAACAGTTAAGTATGCCCAGATAATAAAATATTTAGGTTTATTCTCAATAGGGTTTACTACACCAATCTTTTGCTCTTCCCATTTCTTTTGCCATTTTTTTTCAACTTCTGAAAAATTATAATTACTCATTTTTTACCACTTAATTATACTAAAATATAATATATAAATAAAGAGTAAAAATATATAAAAAGAAATTGTTTAGAAGAAAGAAAAGAAAAGATGTAACATTAATGTACATCAGAAAGATCTTTGTCTTTTCTACTGTATACAAATAATGCAAGAGCAACTATTGCTAATACTCCAAAAACAAGTATTCCCCATTTTGTTGGAGTCATTGTAATTAATGCGGTTGCTTTGCTTTTTAATATTCCTGCATCTTCTTTAAATTTTTGAGTTGATGTTAGATTGGAATCTCTTGCTTCTTGCTCTGGTGTTCCAATTACTTCTTTTGTTTTTGGAATTGATGTATTAAAATTAGGATTTACTTTAACATATTCTTCTTGATTATTATATGCTTCTAATTCCTTTAATTCCTCAGAGTTTTCTGTATTTGATGTAGATATAGGCCCAAAGGTCTTTGATTGTTCAGTGCTTTCATTATTGAAAAATTCAGTATCTGTACTGTTCTTTAATTTTATTGAATCTTTAAAAGAAAAAGTTGAATCAACTAAGGAAAAGGTCGGTGTTGTTACAAATAAAAAATATTTTGTGTTTGTTCCTGGAACTAAAACCATATCTAAAACTAATTTGTCTTTGTCTATATAATAATCCATTGTTTTTGTTCCTGAACATAAATTTAGTGTTTTTTCAGAATCAATTATTTCTATTCTGTTATTATTATATTTCAATAACTCTCCATTTTCCTTAACACAATCAATATCTGTTAAGCCCTCTGAAATATATATTCCTAAATTTTTCATTTGTGTTAAATCTTCTATTCCTAAACTTAATTCATATCTTCCTACAACTGAATAATCTAATTTGTTTTCAAAATCATATCTATAAATAAAAGATTGTCCACTTACTATCTCTAAATTTGATTTGTCTCTGATTTGTATAGACTCAGGATTAATCTTAAAATCTGGATTTAATTTCATAGTAACAGGAGAATTAATACCAATTTCATATTCTTGTGATTTTATGGTTAAATAATCGTCTGAATCTTCTGCAAAAACAAATCCGAATAATAATATTATTGAGAAAATAATTGTAATTTTTTTTATCATATTTATCACTTTTTACCTATTAATGATGTATACATATATATTACATATAGATATTTAAAACTAACTTTTAAGAAAAGCAAACATTTAACATTTATTCTTAAGAATTAAGAAAAATTTCTGTTTCTTAGGATTATCTTTATTATAGATGTATTCTTTAACAAAAAATCCAATTCTTTCAAAACTAGAGTTTAATATTTCTGTTGTGTTCTTTTCTGGAGGGTAATATTGAATTATTATTATTCCATTTTCTTTCAAAATAGATTTAATTGATTTTCCTATTTTTTTAATAAGATTTTTTATTTCCATTTCTTGCTTATTTGTAAGAATCCATTGAAGTGCTGAAATAGAAATAATTAAATCAAATTTTTTATTTATTATTTCTTTTGGAAGATTTTCAAAATCTCCAAGATAACATTCAAATTTTTTGTATTTACAAATCTTTAACATTTCTTTTGCTGGATCTATTCCAATTAAGTTAATATAATGCCCTTGATTTTTTAAAAACTCTAAAGAAAAACCAGTTCCACAACCAATATCAAGTATAGAAATCTCTTTCGTTTTATTTTTAGTTTCTTCAAAATATAGTTGTAGAATAATATTTGTTAATTCTGTTTGTGTTTTTTTCATTCCAGAATTATTCTCGTATCTTTTTGTTTCTTCAAAAGTATAGAAATCATTAGGATTTTCATAATTTTGTTCTGGTTTTAATTCAGACATATTTATCCTATTTAAGCAGAAGCCAAAGGAATTGCAAGTTCTATTTTTGCTTTATCTAGTTCTTTTTTTATTTCTTTGTTAATAGAGTCTTTTATTTCCATTTGATCCCAATAGTCTATATTTTTGTTTATCCAGTAAATATAGGTTATATCTAAAGAAAATGTAGAAAATTTATCAAAAAATATATGATATTCTTCTAAAAGTTCATTTTTCTTTCTTTTACTATTAATAGCATCAAGTATTATTTTTTCAGCTTTAGATACTTGCTCAGATGTAGATTTAGATGATAAAGATAATGTTGCAACCACTCTTCTTGCAGGCATTGATTCCATATTTTCTAAACTTCTTCCTGATAGAAAACTATTAGGAACCACGTGAATGGTGCCATCAAATGATTTAATTTTTGTTGTTCTTATTCCAATTTCAATAACTGTACCAGATATAAGTCCGTCATTTGCTTTTACCCATTCTCCAACCTTAAATGGTCTTTCTGTGTAAATTATTAAACCACTAAAAAAGTTTTCAAGTAGTTCTTTAGATGCAAATGCAAGAGCAATACCTCCAATTCCAAGACCTGCAATTAAACCACTAATATTAAATCCAAGATTTGAGATAATTAATAATGCCGCAATAATAAAAATAAATATTTTAATTAACATCTTTATTAAAGGCCTTAAATATTCATACCTTTTTATTTCTTCATTCTCTTCTGAATATTTCCCTAAATATTTCTCTATAATTACAATTAAGATCTTAATTATAAACCACGCTGCAAGTAATACATACAAACTAAATGCTAATTTATCAATTATTATTGCTAATGTCGTGGATGTTCTAAAAACTCTCGCAGCTCCTTTTAACACACCTACAAATATAATGAATAATATTGGTTCTGGCTTTCTTAAAATTTTAAATAATATCTCATATTTTGTACTTTTTTCTTCTAATTTTTTAAAAATAAAATTAAAAAATGAAGAAATAAGTTTTATGAATATAAATCCCAGAACTATGTATATCGAAAACAAAAGATAAGATGCGATAGTATTTCCTAAAAACATATGATCTAAAATTGCAAAACCAGTTATCATATCTTATTCCTCAAATTATATTTATTAAGTATAATATTTTAAATCTATTTAAAATTAGAAAAACATTAAATACCGCCCCAGGTAGGATTTGAACCTACGACCTATCGATTAACAGTCGATTGCTCCAACCACTGAGCTACTGAGGCTTAAATTTACTTATCTATAGAAAATTTATGAAATTGGCTCTATAATATATTTCTGCACAAAAATGTTTATAAATGATTTGCTTTAAAAGAAAAAAAGTAATAAGCCTATGCTACTAATATAGGCTTTTTTGGTTTTTGTGGGGTTGTTGTTTCTTCTATAATTTTTTGTTTAACTAATGTAACTTCTTTAATACCTTCTGGTGTAATTATTGCACCCACAGGCATATCTGCAATAACTTTAAAAGTAATCTTTACTTCACCATCAGCTACACCTTTTATTAAAACACCACTAACGGCATGTATTTCGTCTCTTGCTATAGAAATATGGAAATCTCCCATATATTCATTGTCTCTTATTTTTGTAAAATCTCCAGAAACGCTTTTTATTATACAACTTTCATCATATTCTCTTTGTTTAAGTGTTCCTGTTCTTGTTGTTGCAACTTTTACATTTCTTAATTTTCCAGAAGCATCAACTAAACTTGCTTTTTTTATATTATTTTGCAAGAATGCTTTCTCAACACAATCAACTACTTCGTCTCCATCATCTAAGATAACATCTAACATAGTATTGTTTGTTTCTGCAGTATCTGCAACTCTACTTTTTATCATAATTTTATCACATTTTTTATTTAGAACTATTGATATAAATATATATACCAACAATTAATTTATAAAGCTAATTATATTCTTTTTTTCTGTTATTCTTGTAATTATTTCTTTATATATCGGTGCATATGGTATAACTTTAATTTTGTTGGATATCTTGCTTTTAGGAGATGAAAAGATATATATTTCTTTTATTATTGAATCATTTAATCTTTCTACCGCTCCTTCGCTTAATAATCCATGAGTTGCTATAACATATATATTTTTTGCGCCTTTTAATGCCAAGAAATTTGAAAATCTAACAATTAATTCTCCGCTTGCTATTCTATTCCCAACTAATAAAATATCCTTCTCGTTAACAGATTTATTTATTTCAAATCCATTATCATTATTTTCATCAATTTTTGTGGTGTATACAAAATCACAACCAATTACTTTTGATATATCAACGGCTCTATCTCGCAATTCATAATCTAATGTTGTAACTACTAAATTTTTATTAGATTTAAATTTTTGTTCCAAAATATATGAAAATACTTTCTTTATATTAATATTATATACTGGAATTTTAAATGCATTAATCAATTGAGGAGAATAAATATCAAAAGTATAAATTGATGTTACGCCCGCTATTTGAAATTGTCTAACAATTAAATTAAAATTAATTTTATTTACCTGATCATCTAAAATTCTAGTATAAGGCAAATACGGTAAAATCAGATGTACTCCTCGTGCTCCATTTTTTATCAAAGTGTCAGATATCAAATAAATTTCCATAAGTGAATCATTTACTGGTGTAGTAATATTATATATCAAGAAAGCATCTTTATTCTGTACATGGCTTTTTATATCCACTAATGTTTCAGAATCATTTATTTTTTTAACATCCATGTGCCCTAATAAAATGTTGGTTTCAGAAGAAATGGTATTTGCCAAAGATAAGTCTTTATTTGGCGCAAATATTATATATTCTTCATTCATAACTAATGTAGATATTAATATTTTAAAAAATAATGTTTTTTTCTCAAATTCACAAAAAAAATACCCCTTTGTTTTTATATTCTTGTTTTTTCTTAAAATATTATAATGTATTTAAAACTTAAAGAAAATAGTATAGACAAAGATTTATTTTATAACTGTTATAAAAATTTTGATAAAAAAGATTTAGTTGTATTTAATTGTAAAAACTGTAATGATGCCCCTTGTATTTTAGCTTGCCCGCAAAAAGCTATATCTAAACAAAAAAATGGGATTGTTTCTATTGATTCAAAAAAATGTATAGGCTGTAAAAGTTGTGTGTCTGCTTGTCCAGAAAATGCAATTATTTTTAAGAATAACAAAGCTACAAAATGTGATTTATGTTTAAATAATTCATTTATCATGCCATGTTATTATGCTAATAGAGATGTATTAGAATTCTGTGAAAATTTAGATTCTGAAACACACACAATAATCTTAGAAAAATATTTAGGATATATAATTACAAAGGAAAAAATAATCCAAACCCTATCGTTAGATGGAAAGGTTATAAAAACTGATAATAAAACAATGTATTTACTTAAATATCAACAGTTATCCAATGATGAAATAAAAGTTATTAATGAAATACTTGATTCTTATAAATTCAAAACCGAAGAATATAATCAAAATATTAAATTAAATCTAGAAACAGAACTAATAGAATATTGTTATAAAAACAATATAGAATTAGATAAAGACCAATTCTCTTATTTAATTGATCTTGCCATAAATAATTTATTTGAATTCGGCCCATTAACACATTTACTTAATGATTTTAATCTGGAAGAAATTGCAATAATTGGGATAAATCTCCCTGTATTTGTATATCATAGAATTTATGGCTGGCTAGAAACTAATTTAAAATATATTTCTGAACAAAAATTAAAGGATATAATAAATAAATTAGGTTGGAATACAAACAAATATATTACATTGAAGAATCCAATAATGGATGCAACTTTAAAAGATCACACTCGACTTAATGCTATAATTTCTCCAATAACAGAAAGTGTTTGTTTAACCATTAGAAAATTTTCAGAAAGACCAATATCTATTTTTGATTTATTAAAATATAAAACGATCTCATCTAAAGCTCTTGCTTTTCTTAAATTAGCATTTTTAACTGACGCTAATATTTTTGTTGTTGGCAATACTGGTTCTGGTAAAACTACTACTTTAAATGCATTATTGGATTTTATACCAAAAGAGGAACGCCTTATTCTTGTTGAAGAAGTTCAGGAAATTAATGTTACACATTCACACAAGGTGTCAATTTTAGTAAATAAAGAATTGGGAATTACTATGGAAAATCTAATAATAAATACACTTAGAATGAGACCAGATAAGGTCGTGATTGGAGAAGTAAGATCCAGAGAAGAATCAAATGCGTTAATCGATTCTTTACTTTGTGGTCAAGCTAAAGGGACATATACAACTTTTCATGCACAATCTGCAAAAGATGCAACCTTGAGGTTTCTTTCTTATGGGATTTTAGAAAATGATATTACTGCAATAGATCTAATCATAACTCAAAGAAGATATAACGAATATATTAATGACAGCAATTTTAAGGATAAAAGAAAAATATTTGAAATCTCTGAAATATTTTATGAGAATAATAAACTAAAAATCAATAAAATATTTGAATATTGCCCAGATAAAAAAGAATTATTATTTAAAAACTACCCAAACAAACTAATGCAAAAATTTCAACTTGCTTTTGGGATAAAAACCAAAAAACAATTATTGGAATTAATAGATATAGAAGAAAAGAGAATTCTATCTAAAAAAATTTGAATAATTATGTTGTCTAAGAACATTAAAATGCTTTTGATTTTAGGGTTAGTAATAGCTATATTATTTTTATTATTAAATTTCATATATCCTCAAAATTTTGTGTTTTTGATATATATTGAATTGACTTTTGTTGTTATTTATTATTCGGTTTGGTTTTTTATAAAACGGATAAAAGAACAAGATGAGAAAACAAGATTGTTAAGAGAACTTCCTTTTTTTCTTAATAGTCTTGCTAGTGATCTAGATAAAAATATACCTTTAAAATTATCTTTAGAAAATCAAGCTAAAAGAAATACTTTGATTGGAACAAAAGTCAGTTTAGCACTGTTTCTTGTTTCAAATAAAGGATACACTTTACAATCAGCATTAGAAAATATATCTAAAAATAATATCGAATTAGAGCGAGTAATTTATCAAATAATAGATATATTACATAGTGGGACTAAAAATAAATCAGATGTTTTTAGAATATTAGCTAATAATTTTCTAGAGCAACAAAGCACGGCCACGAAAAATTATTCCACAAAATTAAGTTTTTTATCTTTAGTTTTTGTTGTTGTGTCTGCAATTGTCCCCGCTTTATTTCTAATGTTTTTCTTAGTTGGCAGTAATTTTTTTGAAATTGAAATTTCTGTGGTTGGCATTATTTTAATAACAATAATTTTATTTCCAATCATTGATATGTTCATATTATTATTTATGAGAGCAAATCTTGTTTAGGGGCAATAAACAATGAAAAAATATTTAATTATTGTTTTTAATATTTTGTTAATCTTTGTTTTTATTATCTATAAAATTAATATTTTTCTTTGTTTAATTTTATTAATTGTTAGTAATATTATAATTATTTTATTAAATAAATTATATTGTAAATATATTATAGATCTTGAGCGAAAAAAAATAGAATCTGCACTTTTAGATGAAATTTTGGTATTATCAAGTCAACCAAGAATTAATGACCTTAATCAATTACTTACAAAATTGTCTCATTCCAATAACAAACTAATATCTAAAGAATTTAGAATAATTCTTCATAAAATTGAAGACGGACATAGTGTTAAAGATGTACTTTTTGTATTTTCAAAAAAATATAACTCTGAAATATTAGATCGATTTCTTGATTTATTATATGGATCTATTACCACAGGTACTACCTCTGTTATTGATTATCGCTCTTTTGCCAATAATTTTTTAAAGTCTAAGCAATTAATTGACGAAAGAAATTCAGTTCTTTTAATTCAAAAATATACTATTATTTTTGCAGGGTGTTTTATTGTTCCAGGAATATTAGGAATTGTAATTTCTTTAGTTAACAAATTAATTGGAAACTTAGATTTTTCATTAATTGATGCCTCAACCAAATTAGCAAGTAATACAATGCTATTTTCTACTTGTTATTATTGTTCTATTATTTATATTGTAGAATATGTATTAATTTCTTCAATTTATTTAAGCATGTTAGAATCAGATATTAAAAAAACTATAATCTATATTATTTTTTTAATGCCAATTTCTATAATTATATTTTTTTTAAGTTCTATTCTTATTTAAAAGCATTTTGTTATATAATTTTTTAAATAGGAACTTGAAATGATTGAGAATATATTTGCATATTTTTTAAATAATTTAAATTATTTTACAATTGCTTTATTAATGACAATAGAAAGTTCATTTATTCCTTTCCCTTCAGAAGTTGTTATGATTCCTGCTGGGTTTTTAGCTTATCAAGGTAAATTAAATATATTTTTAGCAATTTTTTCAGGAATTATTGGTTCTATACTTGGTGCACTTATTAATTACTATATTGGATTGAAATTAGGGCGTAAATTAATTATCAAAAATAAGAAATTTCTTTTTATTAACATTAAACATCTTGACTGGTCTGAAAAATATTTCAAGAAACACGGAGGTAAAACTACTTTTTTTTGTAGATTGATTCCAGCTGTAAGGCAATATATTTCTATACCTGCAGGCTTTGCAAAGATGGATATCAAACAATTTATTATTTTTACCTCTTTAGGTGCAGGAATTTGGGTTATATTCTTAACTTTTTTAGGATATTTTCTTGGATTGTCTGTTGCTCAAAATGTCGCACATATTTTTAATTATATAATATATGGCCTATTAGGAATAATTGTTTTAGTGTTTGGTATTATAATAGCCTATAAGTTCATAATTAGAAAACATTAAGATATATAAACATTTTGTAGATTAATTATAATATAGTTTAATCGATTTTTGCCCTAGTAGTCTATCGGTTAGGATGCAACCCTGTCGAGGTTGCGGGACGGGTCCGACTCCCGTCTAGGGCGCTTTATTCTATTTTTAATTTATAACAAACTAATTGTTAATAAGTCCCTTAGTCCTGTTAAGAAACCTAAGATTATTATCAATAGTTTAATATATGTCCTTTCTTCTGACTCTTTAATTAATCTGTCAACAACAATAATAAATACTAAAATAAAAAATATTTTTATAATAGGGTATAGAATTGGAAAAAAACTAATAACTACTCTTGAAATCGGATGTTGTTCATAAAGTAAATTACTAAAAAAGAACATCCCAGACAAAGTTGCTGAAAAATCTGTTATTTGACTTAAAAATAATAATTTATTTTCTAATTGATTAAATATCTTTATGTTTAATCTATTAAAAATCCACGAAAAGATAAAAAATATTAAAATTATTGTAAAAATAGTAATCATTAAAACTAAAATATTTTTAATATGTATAATCTCATAAATAAACAAGGGTAAACACAAAGAAATCCCAAAAAAAATTAACCAATTATAATATTTTGACTTATTTTTTGATAAATAAACAGACAACATAAAGAAAAAAATAAATAAAAAAGCAATAAGTAATAACCACCCTGGTGTGTGGGAATAGAAACCTAAATCTAAAGGGGAATTAGATGGAGTTATTAACCACACACCTGTGTATTCTTGTTCAAGTATTCTTAAAAGAGAACCTAAACAAACAAATGGAATAACAGAATAAACAAAATGCTTATTTATTACAATAAATGGAAATTTCCATTTAATTATTTTATAAAACCAAAAATATCCTATACAAACCACTAGTGTATAAATTGTTGAATTAATTAAATTATATCCATTTAAAAAAACACTATTTAAAATATGCTCCATTTAAATTAATTTATATTTTTAATTATATATAAAATTAGAGTATAATATTTTTTGTGAAATTGTTATGTTTGCTATAAAAATTGAAAAAAGTAAGGCACAAGAGATTATTGCTAAGCTTAAAGAAGAAAAAAATATAGATAACAATTATAAGATTAAAAGAGATGAATTTTCTATAATTATACCTGTATTAAAGATTACTCCAGACATTAAAATATTTGAGACACAAGAAGAAAAACTTGAAATCCAAAAACAAGTAAAAAAAGGATATAAAGATATATTACTTGAGAAAGGATTAGATAAAGACATAGTTTCTAAAATAAATAGTGCTTATGATATTGTTGGAGATATAATTGTTATTGGTATAGATAAAGAACATACTTCTTATTATCCTGAAATTGGAAAAGCACTCTTAGAGTTACATCCAAATGTTAAAACTGTTCTTAATAAAATTGGAGAACATAAAGGCATATATAGAACACAAGATATGGAACTTGTGTTAGGAAAAGATACAAGAGAAACTATAATTAAAGAAAATGGCTGTAGAATTAAAATTGATGTGGAAAAAGTATTTTGTTCCACAAGGCTTTCAGAAGAAAGAAAAAGAATTGTGGATTTAGTTAAACCAGAAGAAACAATTGGTGTTTTTTTTGCTGGTGCTGGTCCTTTTGCCCTTGCTATTGCTAAAAATAAAGAAGTTAAAGAAATTGTGGCAATTGAACTTAATGATTTAGCAGTTAAATATTTAATTGAAAATATTAAATTAAATTATACAGAAGAAATTATTAAACCAATCTTAGGTGATGTAAAGATTGAGGCTAAAAAATACCCTGACTACTTTGATAGAGTGATTATGCCGCTTCCAAAATCTGCTGAACTATTTCTTGATTCGGCAATCTTTGCAACAAGGGACGACGGGTTTATTCATCTTTATAAATTTGTAAGCAAAGATGATCCATACACCGAAACAGAAAAAGAAATTGAAGAGATTGCAAAAACAAATAGAGTTAATTTAGAAATAGTAGGAAAAAGAATAATTAGAAGTTATTCTCCTTCTATTGTTCAAATTGTTGTTGATTTAAAAATCAGAAAATAATTATTTCTCCCCATTAAGAGTATAATTAAAAACTCTAATTACTTCTCTATAGTTTTCCTTACAACCTGTTGCTTTTAGTGTTGTCGTTTCTGTAATTGTAATCGGAGAAGAATATAATGTTCCAATTCCACTACAACTAGGATTACTATTATCTAAAGTATAATATATTGAATCTCCTGAAGAATATAATGTTATCTCTTGAGATACTTCAAATACATTTCCAGACTCTGGATCTGCATAAATTGAATTTATTTCTAAATCTTCAGGAATTGGATGCGGTATTTGTTCATTACTTATCAAATAAGGATAACTTTCTCCTTCCTCTATTGTCCAAACACTCTCAAAATCCCAATCTTCAAAATTAATTTCTGTAATCATGTCCGTAATTATAGATCTTAAAACTCCTTCTAATTCTCCTTTGTTTCCAATAGAGTTTAAATAAGGATTTGATGCATTCTGATCCCAAAAATTATAAGTATACATTACCACTGCGGGTGGATTTAACCCGCCTCCTAAATAATGTCCGCCTATAAATCCTCCACTGGTTGTACCAACAGATAATACTTTTGCAGATGTATAAGAATAAGAAATTTGTCCTGGTATTAGAGTACTCCATTTGATTGTCCAATAAATCCGCCAACGTATTCTGCCCCATTTATGTCTCCTGAAGAATAGGAGTTATATATATTCTTTGCATTATTTCCTACTAATCCACCAATATAGCTATTACCCGATATATTTGTTATACTATATGAAAAATATATTGTACCTATATTTTGTCCTACTACTCCCCCTATATAGTTATTACCCTTAATTTGCCCATTTACAGAACAATAGGTTATCGTTTTTGTGTTTTTACCTGAAATACCTGCAGTATAATTTTGACCAATTATATTTATATCTTCTAAATGCAAATTAAATACACTACCATTAGAATTTCCAAATAATCCAATATAATCGGTTGTTGGTCTATTAATATATAAATTAGTTATAGTGCGACCATCTCCATCTAAACTACCCGTAAATATATTTGAATTGTTTCCTATTGGTTCAAAGCCCTCTCCTTCATTATATGGATTAACATTAAGATCTAGGTTTTTTCCAAGTTTATAGTGTTTGTCAAGCCTATTTCTAACCGAATTTAAATCATCAATACTACAGATTACAAATGGATCTTCTTCTGTGTCGCCACTTCCATTCTCGGTTATACCAAGACAAACTGCGTCTGGTACTTCTGTATTGTTAAAACAAGAATTGGATTGATAATTACTATTGTTAATTGGAACAGTAATATATTTCCCATCACTAGTTATTAAATTTACTTTAAAAGATTCATCTGGATTACAAATAATTGGAACAGAAACCATTGATCCAGAATTTAAATTGACAGGGTCATCTAAAGTTATTGGCTTATTTAATATTTCGCTATCTTGTGGTGCAACAATTTCATATTTTGTAATTATTACATCTTTATCGGATAGATTTTTTACAATATAGCTTTCTGGTTGAGGATTACTAGTATATATATACCCTGTTAATGTTGGATCTTCTTTATATATTTCTTGAGATTTATCTAATGAATTACTTGTGGTTATTAATCCCCAAGAAAGAATAGAACCTACAATTATAACTGCAATTACAAGTAAAAGAATTACAGAAATGATTGGGGAAAACGATTTCTTATTTAAATCTCTCAAATCTTTTATTCGTTTAGATTTAAATTTATGTTTTCTCAAATAATTTCACTTTCCTAGTTTTTTTTTAAGATCTCTCTTTGGCTTTTCTATTTTTGGTTTTATTTCATTATTCTTTTTTTGTTCTGAAATTACGATGTTTTCTTTTGTGTGTCTTCTATACTCTTTTTCTTCTATTTCTCTTAATTCTTTTAGATAACTTTTCTTCATGTCTTCGTAGGTAAATTTACTTATATGCCCATCTTGTAATTTTTGCTCTAAATCTAATATGTTTTTTTGTATTTTAGATTTCTTGTTGTTGTGTTTTTCTAATTCTATAACAATTGAAATTATCATTAAGAATAAGCCCCCAATAATTACATACATTATCGTATTATTTTCAGAAGACTCTTCCTTTTTATAAACAATCACATTTTGTTTATCTTCTACTTTTGAGATAATTTCATCAGAATCATTTATATCTATGATTATTTGATTATTGCCTTCTGGAACAACAATATCAATTATTCCTGCATCATTATAATAAGAATGCACAATTGATTCAATAATATACAACTCCTTAGAAATATTAACAATAGAATTTGCTGTTTTTATATTTGTCTCTGCTTTTGTTGTGTTTTTGGATTTATAGAATTGATATTGCTTATAGTGATACAAGGAATGATCAAAAAACATTTTTGACCAAACGTTTGTATTTAATTTGATTTCCTGTGGTGATCTTAATTCAGATAATTTGTTGTATTTTTCTAAGAATACATTTTCATCGAACGACTCTTTAGAATTTTCTTTTCTAGAGATTAATACTGCTTTTGCAGATGCTGAATCATATAAAGAAGTAACATACCATCCCATTTCAAAATCTTTTTTTGCAGCAGTAATTCTTCTTTGAATATCTTCGTCTGATAATACCTCTTCATCAGATAATACTAATTCATTTTCTACGTCAACAATATACTTTTGGGCTAAATCCTTAAATTGTTCACTTTCTACAAAATTTGGGCCATTATTTGTTATTCCAATATTTAAGAAATCATTAGCAATTTCAATCCATGCTAATGCATAACTATAATTCATTATCTTATCTATTCCTGTACTGGAGGTATATTTATTTGATTTTATATCTGCAATTTTATTTTTTGCCCAAACAATTCTTTGTTTAGCTCCAATACACCATTCTAATTTATCTAAAGAACAAAGCTTAGATCTATTCTCGGTTAATGCGATTTTTTTCTCTATTTCTTCAATTCTTAAATTATAAATTGTAGAATCTGTAGATATAATGGATGGATTTTTTACAATTTCATCTATTGTTATTAAATAGATTTTTGCTAAAAATG
>Ga0116156_10002051_pt1 | contig 18624 bp, 18 predicted proteins | sample AD_UKC045_MetaG_FD_89891 | JGI IMG/M metagenome (GOLD analysis project Ga0116156, IMG submission 89891) | Active sludge microbial communities of municipal wastewater-treating anaerobic digesters from USA - AD_UKC045_MetaG | ecosystem: Engineered > Bioreactor > Anaerobic > Digestate | place: USA... | reverse complement strand
TTTCTTGTCAACTCCGTATGCTAGTGATGCTGCTGTTGGTTCGTTAATTATTCTAACTACTTCAAGGCCAGCAATGCTTCCTGCGTCTTTAGTTGCTTGTCTTTGGTTATCATCAAAGTAAGCTGGTACTGTTATTACTGCTTTATCAACTTTTTCGCCTAAGAAACTTTCTGCATCCCTCTTTATTTTTTGCAGAATAAATGCACTTATTTGTTGGGGAGTGTATTCTTTATCATTAATTTTGTATTTATGATCCGTCCCCATTTTTCTTTTTGCTTTAGTTATAGTATTGTCGGGGTTTGTTACTGATTGTCTTCTTGCGGGTTCACCCACTAACAATTTACCTTCTTTTGAAAACGCAACATAGGAAGGGAATGCTTTTCCATATAATGTGTTTCCTTCTGCTGAAGGAATTATTCTTGATTTTCCTCCTTCAAGAACCGCTGCTGCACTATTACTTGTACCTAAATCAATTCCTATTATTTTACCCATATTTACACTCTCCAAAATTTATTTTTTTGCTTGAAAATAAACCCAAAAAAATTTGTTTTTTTTTGAATTTATTATAAATTTAATCACTTTCAATAATGTCTATCTTGAAGTCACTTTTAGTCATTCCTTCAAACTCATTTTTTTCTTTTTTTTCACCACACTCTTTTTCTTCTCTTAATTCATTTTCTTTTAATTCATCTTTTTTCAACTCTTCTTTATTAGCATCATTATTTTTTTGTTCAACGTGTTCTGTTTTTGATAAACTAATTTCTTCTTTATTTTTTTTGTTTGATTCACCTACACTTACTTTTGTTGCTCTAAGAATTTTTCCATTCAATTTGTATCCGTTCATTAAAACATTAACTATTTCGTCATCCAAAACCCCTTCTTCATTTTCACACATCAAGCACTCCATTTCGTCGTGATTGAATTTATCCTTTTTTTTCACAATTATTTTTTCGAGTCCGTTTTTCTTTAGTATGCTTATTAACTGTTCATGAATCATTACTAAGTCTTTATTGTGGTTCATTCCTTGTTCAAGAGAATCAATTACAGGGAGTAATTCTTCAATGAGTTTTGCGTTTGCAAAAATTTTGAATTCATTATTTTGTTTTAAACTTCTTTTTTGGTAGTTTTCAAACTCGGCTTGGAGTCTTTGAAGAGAATCTGTTAGTTCTTTTACTTTTTTTTCTAAATCCAATTCCCCTTTCTCTTTACCTTTTTTATCCCCAAAAATACCTTCCAAAAATGGTTTTTTACCCTCTTTTTCACTATTTTCTGCACTATTTTCACTCATTTTAGCTGGGTTTTCACCCAATTTATTCATGTTTTTTGATTCAACTTGAGTCATTTTAAACCACAATCCCTTAAAAAAATCACTTTTTGTCCAAACTGTTTGGACAATAATCAAATTATTTAAACAAAGTGTTTTTAAAGCTTTCTTCTTATAACCTTAAGTATTGCTTAATTAGCGTTTTGGGTGAATTAATTTAATTCAAAGGGTTGTGAATTGATTAATATGATTAAATCAATTGATAGTAGGAAATTTATTCTAATTAAACCTCTTTCTACTCAACGAATTGTAGTGAATAAGTCTTCTGTCACTAAAGATGATTTTCCTTCTTCTTTGCCTATAATAAAGGGCGTAGTTAGACATATTCCTACAAGAAGAGCTAGGTTCAAGATTGTTGTTCGTAAAGTTGAACGTCCTTTTAACCCTGATTTTGAGCATCAATTAGCTTGGATTTGTTCTTCCCTTGGTTTTTTTGAACCAATTGATAAGGATAAGAATGCAGCAGCTGTGTTCAAAGAAATTGTTCTTGCAACAGAGAAGGGAGAAGCATTAAGTAGTACTGCAATTGCCGAGAGAGTAGGAATGAGTAGAGGCGCAGTAATTAACCACTTGAATAACTTGCAACGCTCTGGCTTAATTGAGAAGAACAAAAAGTATTATTCTGCAAGGAGCAAGAGTATGAAGAGAACTATTGAAGAAATTGAGGATGATGTTAATAGAGTATTTTCTCAACTCAAAAAAACTGCTGAAGAACTTGATAAACAAATTGGTTTTGATGAAAAGGATTAAAAAAAATTATTTTATTTTTTAATATTATATTTTTTGTTTAGTAAAAAAACTACGCTTAACAAAACCACTATTGTGAAAATTAAGGAATTATCAGGAACACTAGTTGGATTAACCAAATCCTCAACCACTAAATAATCTGTTTTAGTACAAACTTTACAAAGTGGTTGAATTTTTGCTATTGCTGTATAAATAATTTTTTCTTCAACTGAATCTAAAATCAAACCATTTTTTTCTTCAACCCCACAAACATCATTAACCCTAACTAAATTTTTTGAAGATACTTCTCCCTTGTACAAATTTATATCAATTGGAACTTCTTTGTTGCACTTAATTTTGTAATACAATTTGTTTCCATCTACAAATAAATTAAATACATCAATTGAAGCTGATGCACTGCTTGTTGAAACACATTTATTCTCAGCCCCACACACAAGCCCACTACAACAATCAGAATTACTCACACAACTCCCGTCAACACTAACACAACCACAATCCAAATCAACCCCGGTAGGACAATCTTCATTACACACCCCATCACTACTACAATCCAATTCATCTTTTATACAAATACCCTCCTCACAATAATAATCATTTTGACAAATCACATCCTCTGGACAATTACTACAATTTTCTCCCTCATCAATTACGCCATCCCCGCAAATTCCTTCGATCGGAGATCCAAAAATGTTAAAATAACCCAAATAAACTCCATTTTCCTTAAAGGAATTGCTATATGATTGAACAGCATAAGCTAAAACTAAATTACCATCATAAGGCTCAATTGACACATAATCTATCAAAGCATCGCTTACTTTTGAAAATGCATCTGACGAATCTTTTAAATAATTTAAATCAACAACAATTCTACAATCAAAACTATCAGTAATTGGATTTTTATTACACAATAGTATCTTTGAAGAATCAACTACTGCAGCAATGTATGAAATATTATTTATAACTTCAATATCTAACTGGGATAATCTAAAAGAATATTCAAAGTCAACAGGGTTTAATCCAGTTAAAATATAATTTTTACAAATGAATTCACTTCCTGTTTGAATACATTCTTTTAAATTATTTTGAGAAAAACTAAAAAGAACAGAATCATTATTTGAATTAATTTTTACAAAAGGAGTATGATAAAGTTCATATTCATTTAAACACCCACAAGAATATGGAAAATTATAATAACCTCCAGTACTTGCTTCACAATATTTGTATGGGCAAATAGGATTCTGAACATTACCAGGTTTATCATGAAGAGTTATTGCAACTTTTGAATTAACTTTATCAAAAAAAACAGGACTCTGGGTGCAAGAATAAGATGCCATTGCAGAAGAATAATCTGTGAAATTATAAACAACTGAAGGATTCATATAAAGAGTTGGATTTCCATATAAAAGTTGATTGTGATAATCAGTAGAATTTGTATTAACACAATCAATGTATATTGACTTATTAGATGAATTTATCCTATATCTTTCTGTGAAAATCCCATTGTTTTGATAAGATACTAAAGAAGATTGTGGTTTATGCGAAAGATATTCAATTGTATTTGAAATTCCTTCCCCGCCAAATATTTCAAAATAATTTCTAACACCCCCACTTGTATTATCATATCCAGCAACATTAAAATATACTTTATCACCATCATCAAAATACCCCGAAGCATCACCTATAAGAACTCTATCAGAGTTATTAGTACTATAAAGTTCATTATTTACCCAATTGGCGTCAACTTTTTTTGTTAAGGATACTTTCTGATACAACGAGTTTGAAACATACTCATTGTAAAATAAAAGTGCTTTTAATTCACTTTCAGCAGTAATTTCAATTCTTCCAAACAAAGCATCTTTATTTAATATTCTACTAATATCCATAACTTGTGAATGATTTGGTTGGCATACAGAATTTACACAAAGTTTTGATATACAATTTAAATCACTTGTGCAAGCACTCCCTTCAGCAAAACACCCATCCACATCAGGTTGATAACAATAAGAAAAATTTATGTTAAAACATAAAATTAGTAGTAAAAAAAAAACAAAAAGTTTTACAAAAGGGTTCATCAAACCAACTTAAAATAAGATGCAAAACCACAATAAAAACCTATGTAAAATAAATAAATTAATAAATCTAGTAGGGAGTAAAATTTATTTCACATTTAGTCATTTTTTTGTAAAACTCTAAATCTGGGGCTAGTATTTTCCAAGTCTCTATTATTTTGTTTGCACCTTCCCATATAGTGAACCATGCAGCGGGTTCTATTAGTACCATTAGTACTTGTAAGAATATGTTTTGTTCTTCAAAGGGCACTACAAAAATAACTGATAATATTGATAATAATAACCCGAATAATACCATTAGTATTCCTGTTAATTTAATTTTATCAACCTCTTTTCTTATTTCTTCATGATGTCTCTTAAAATGTTCTCTTAATCTTTTTTTTATTTTATTTTCAGTTTCTTCTTTTCTTTGTTCAAGTGGAATTAATAAGTTTAATTCAAATAAACCTTTTTTATTTCCCCTACTAGCTCGTTTTAATTCAACTAAAAAATCGTCTGATAAAGCTCTTTTATCAAATGTTCTCGGGTCAAAATCAGAAAAAATATCATCATATTCATCAAGAACCAAACTAATTTCGGATAATTGGAGTAATTTTTGTTTTTCAACCCATTTAGGATTCGCTTTACTTGGTTTATTAAACTCGCTTGAAATAAAATTATTTTTTTTAGGATTTTCAATAATTGGATTATTTTTTAAAGAAACTTCTAAAGGTTTTTTAAAAATTTTTTTTAAATCAACCATAAAAAAACCTTTTTTTTATTATACATTAATTATTCATCAAAAAAGGATTTTTAAGCCCACCCTTACAAACAATTAATTGCTTTTTTGTATTAAAAAAGCGGTGGTGGAGGAGATTATTAATGAAAAAAATTTGCCCAAGGTGTGGAGTTATTTTTGAAGTTAAAACTAGTGAAGAAAAATTTTGTTCAACTAAGTGCGAGAAATTATTCAAAGAATCTTCACTTGCTTATGTAAAAAGGGGCCAAACAACAAGAAAAATTTACCCTAATGAATAAATTCTTTCAAAAAAAATATTCAAAATAAATTTAAGGATTTTGAGCTTAAATTTTTTTAAGAATAATTCAGGAAGTACTCTTGAATTATTTTCTTCATTTCACTTATTGTTTTACTCACACCTATTTTGTTCCTAAGTACAGGCGCTCCAATTAATCCCCTAACAAACCCTAGCAAATAAGGCCTTATATCATTTGGACCTAAATTAAACTCTTCTGCAAGTTCAAAAAATTTATTCATTTCTTTTTTTAATTCATCAAAACTCTTTAAAGGAATTTTTTTATTCATTAAAGAACTATTTGCTTGTTTGAAAAAGAAAGCGTTTCCTATTGCGCTTCTTCCAATCATTTCAAAATCACTATTAGTTCTTTTTTTCATTAATAATACATCCTCGGGTTTTTTTATATCCCCGTTGCCAATTATTTTGACTTTTGAGTTAACTTCTTTTTTTAACTCTTTTATTTTTTCCCAATTCGCTTCTCCACTATAACCCAAAACACCTAACCTTGGGTGGAGGGTAATAGCATCAACTTCGTTTTGAACTGCTTCTCTTGCAACCTCCAAAAAATTTTCTTCACTCCACCCAAGACGCATTTTTATTGAAATTGGTTTATTTGTAGAGGATTTCATTGAAGAAATAATTTGTCCAACATTAGAGGCATTTTTCATGAGTGTGCACCCATAATTTCCTTTTATTGCTTTTGGCACAGAGCATCCAGCATTTAAATCATATCCTGCAAAATTTTGAGGGAATTTTTTTTCAATTAATTCAATTGCTTTTTTAAAATCAAGTGGGTTTGAACCAAATAGTTGCAAAAAAACTGGTTTTTCTTTTTCACTAACTTGTAACATTTTTTCTGTTCGCCTATTTTTCATTAGCAACCCTTTTGCAGAGATTAATTCTGTGTAAACAAGGGCAGCGCCATATTCTCTAGCTAGTGTCCTAAAAGCAATATTATTGTAATTTGCCATTGGCGCTAAAAACAATTCTCCTTTTAGTTTTAAATTACCTATTTTGTGCATAATTAAATTCACTTTAAAGAGGAGTTATTAAACCATAATTATTTGTTTGCACTTTCTTCATTTAGTATAATTACTGCATCTACTGCAAAGCACCCTTTTTCTGTCAAAAACACTGGATTAAATTCTATTTCTTTTATTTGTGGGTAAGTTAACACGAGTATAGATAATTGTTTTATTGTTTTTTTCATTGATTCAATATCATAAACTTTTTTTGTTCTATACCCTAACAAAAGTTTTGTTCCTTTAACTTCAGAGAGCATTTCTTCAATGTCGGAATCATTTATTGGAGCTATTTTTTGTGAAACATCTTTCATTACTTCTACAAATATTCCTCCAAGACCGTAAGTAATTATTTTTCCAAAATCTTTTTCTATTGCAGAGAGAAGAACTTCTTGCCCTTGTAACATTTCTTGTAAAGCAAAGAATGGTTTTATTTTGTTCTCAATTGATTTTTGTGTCATTAATTCGATTTGATTAACAAGCTCGTCTTTGTCTTTAATATTTGCTTTTATTAACCCGTAATCTGTTTTGTGGGCAAGCCCACTAGCTGTTTTTAATGCAACAGGATATTCTATTAAAGAAAAATCTAATTCTTCTTTTTTTGAAAAGAAAATAGTTTTTGGTGTTTGTATCCCAAATTCTTTTATTAACTTAAAGGATTCCTCCATATTTAATTGTTTTTTCCCTTTTAACATTTTTTTAATTGAAGAATCTTGTTTTGTTTTTTGTTCAAATACTTTTTTAATTTTTTTTCTTGCATAATAATTTTCTAACCTTGATAATGCTTTTATTCCTCTTTCGGGTGTTTCAAATTCTACTATGCTTCTTTCTTTTAAATACCTTCTAGGGTTTGAAACTGCTGTGCCCCCCATGAATGAAGCAATTATTGGTTTTCTTTTATTCAAAGCAACTATTATGTCTGCTACTCTTTCAGGATTAGTCATACTTTGTGGAGTTAGTAGAGTATATATAATATCTATTTCTGAATCATCTTGAAGCATTTTTAATGCGGTTTTGTAATCAATTGGTTTTGCATCTCCAATTAAATCAAGCGGGTTTGAAGCATGTGGATTAATTTTTTTTACTGATTCTAAGGTTTTAGAAGAAAAAGAAGGTAGTTTGAATTTGTGTTTTGAAGCAGAGTCAGCTACTATTACTCCTGGCCCACCAGCGTTTGTAACAACAGCTATTCGAAATCCTTTTATCTTCTTTATTTTTGATAACATTTCAGCCATGTCAAAGAATCCTTCTATTGAATTCATTCTCAAGACATTTGCTTTTCGACACGCTACTGTGAAAATATCATCATCTACACTTAGTGCCCCTGTGTGACTCATCGCAGCTTTTTGTCCTTCACTTGACCTCCCTGCTTTTATTAGTACAACTGGTTTTTTCTTTGCTAAACTCGCGGCTCTCTTCAAAAAAAGCGAAGGTTTTTTCACTGACTCCATATAAACAAAAACGGCTTTTGTTTGTGAATCTTTTTCTAAGTAATCAAAATAATTTGCTTCATCAAGAAAGGCTTTGTTTCCTGTCGAAATAAATTTTGAGAAACCTACTTTTTCTTGTCTTGCCCAATCAAGTATTGCTGTACAAATTGCTCCTGATTGTGATACTATTGCTATATTTCCTTGTTGGGGAAAAGTAGTTGAAAACGAGCCATTGAAACCATTTTCAGTATTAATTACACCTAAAGTATTTGGACCCACTACACTCATTTTGTTTTCTTTAATAATTTTTTTCATTGCTTCTTCGAGTTTTTTTCCTTCTTCACCTGTTTCTCCAAACCCTGCAGTAATTATTATAGCCGATTTAGTGTTTTTTTGAGCACATTCTTTTAGTATGCTTGGAACAAATTTTGCGGGAACACAAATTATTGCTAAGTCAATTGGTTTAGTGACTTTAAGAATAGAGGGGAATGCATTTAACCCTTGTATATTTTTATCATTAATATTAATTGGAATTATTTCTCCAGAATAATCTGCTTCAATCAAGTTTTTTACAATAGCATAACCTACTTTTCCAGGGGTGTTTGATGCCCCAATTACAGCAACACTTTTTGGATTAAATAATTTATCTAAAGTAAGATTATCCATGAAGAATTAACATTAAGCGAGTATAAAAGAGTTTTGGAGTAAAGCAAAAAAAAAACTAAAAAAAATATTTTTTAATTCACCATTTTTTTAAGATAATATTTTTTACTTTGACAAATTTTTGTTTTAATGTTTTCTAATTTAACAATTTTTTTGACCCAAATATTTTTTTACTTTAACAGGTTTTGTACCCGAGATACTTTTAATTTAGTTATTTTAGTTAATTCTACTATTCTTTGTTTGTTTTCTTTTAACCCTTTCCAGTCAAGTATTATCTCGTCAGCACCCGATCTTCTAATCATCATCCAAATCAAATCTAAATTTAATTCAACTAAATTGTGTTTTGGGCAAATATGTCCAAAAGCATATTTTTGCCTGATTGCAAGTTTAGTAAATTCTGGGGCATAGTGTCCTCCCCCAAGTCCTATTACAATAGTGTCTTTGTTTTCTTTTTGGGTTTCGCTAATCACTACTTCTGCAATTATTTTAGCAGCTAAATCATTATTCCATTCTTTTAACGAACTACCTATTTCGATGAATAAACAATCTTTTCTCGTGTAGGGTCCGTGGTGAGTTGCTTCCATTGTTACTACAAAACCTTGTTTGAACAATCCTTCGCTTTGATTTTTTTCGTTTAGTGCTCGTAAATAATTTGCACCCACACGAGGCATTGCTCCACAAAGTTCCCTCCCTTTTCCACCGAATTTTGCTTCCCCATAGTTTCCAATCATGTGAACTGTAAGCGCCTTTACTCCTGCTTCACTTTGGTGTTTTGAAAGAAATATTATATAATCTTCTTTTATTTTTGTAAGATTTGCATTTACTATTTCTTCATTAATTTCATATAATTTAGCCCATTTAGGAACCCCCATTTCTTGAATTTTTTTTGCAATATTTTTTCCAGCAGGGTCTTTAAAAGAATAAATTAAAGCAAATTTCCCTTCTTCTATTTTAGCTTCTTTTTCAATAGAAATTTCTTTTTGTTGAATTTCAACTTCTTGAACACTTTTTGTATCCTCTTTCGTTTCTTCCATAACTACACTTTAATGTGAAACATTTAAGAGGGTTTTTTAAAGGGTTTTTTAATTAAATATATCATTAACCGATTTAGGGGGCGTGTATAAATGGTTGTAGAGTATGGTGAATTTAAGGGAAACAAAATGATAATTTTGAAGAGAAACGAGACGGATACTTTTCCTTTTCAATTTGGTAAAGGTAAAGCTAAATTAATTGTTGAGAATTTTGAAGCAATCAAAAAATTCGTTGAAGAAGACGAAGAAGTTCAATAAAAAGATTAAATTTTTATCCTATTCGCAAGAATAGGATAAGTTCTTTTATATATTAAGCAAAATCTTTTATTTTTTTATTCAAATAATATTCTTTAAATTTTTTAAGTGCTTTTCCTCTGTGACTCACTTTATTTTTTTCTTCTTTAGTCATTTCTGAATAGGTTTTGTCTTGATTTTTTGGAGCAAAAATAGCATCAAAACCAAAATCATTATCAACTTTAATTGGAACTATTTTTCCTTTTGTTATTCCTTCAAAAAAAACAATTTTTTTACCATTAAAGTACCCAATCATTGTTTTTGCTTGTGCAGTGTTGCAATTAAATTTTTCAACAATTTTTAGTATTCCTTCTTTTCCAATTGCTTCATAAAAATATTTTATTAAAGGTCCAGGGAATCCATTTAGTGCATCAAGACAAAGCGAACTATCTTCTACAATTAGTTCTCCTTTATGAATTTTTCTCGCCTCGTTTAATTTGTGGGTTATTACATTAGTAGGGTTTAGACTTTGTACTTCAGCTAAATCAAGTTTGAGTTGTTTAAACTCTATTTCGGGCGAAAGGAATTTTCTAAATTCCTCTACTTTGTGTTTATTTGAACTTAAAAAATACAAACTCATTTTCTTCACCAATTTAGTTCTTACCGTATTTTTTCAAATATTTTTTGATTGAATTATCATTAATATCTTTTGGTTTCATTTTCATTTTTGCAAACAATATTTCTTCAATTTTTTTTGAAAACTCTAAAAAGTAAAAACATTTTTTTAATTTTTTAGGAGATTTAATATTGTTTCTTTTAATGTACTCTTTAATTCTTTCTTTTATACTTACAACCCCTTTTGGAGAAACTCTTTGATCAGCATAAAAAAATATTAATAATTCAAAATCTTTTTTTATAACCTTAGTGCTTAAGTGGATTAGACTTTTGTTTTCGAGGAGATAAATTATTCTTTTACTTGCCTTAAGTTCTTTAGCTATTTTTTCGTTCGCATAATTATCATCCTTACCATATTTTTCCCAAAATTCTTTTTGCTTGGATTTTAAATAATCAATTTTTTTCTTATCTTCTTTTTCAAGTAAATTAATTTTGATTTTATCTGAAAAATCAGCTTTTATTATGTTTGCAATATCATGAATTAAAGAGACTGCCACAAGATTTTTTGAACTTAACTTAGGGTTTGTTTTGTCACAAATTAATTCACACACCCCTGCAACACGAAACATGTGTTTTTGAATATTTTTAGGAACAGCATATTGTGAGTAAATCAAATTAATTTCTTTTATTATTTTTTCAGCGTTCATTATAATTAATAATTAAATTAAAAATATTAAAATAGCTTGTACTAATTTAATAGAATAATTTCTTTGAAAAAATTCTTTTAATCCTTTAAAACAAATCCTTTAAAATAAATTATCAAAAACTTTTTTACCATTATTTTCTTCTAAGTACTTCCATCTCGCATCAACATATTCTTGAATTTTTTTTATGTGTTCTGGTAATAAGTGTTTGAATCTTCCTTGCATCATTAAATATTCTTCAACTTTTTTCTTTTCACTAGGTTTTTGGTTTATTGTTAGTACCCCTTCTTCTATCTCGTATAATGGGGATATGCTTGTTTCAAAAGCCTTAATTGCAACGTCTATTGTTGAGGATGAATCTATTTTCCATCCAGGAACACAAGGAACTAGTACTACAATCATGGTTGGCCCGTTAATACTTAACGCTTTTTTTACTTTCATATGTAAATCCATTAAATTCATTACGCTTGCTGTTGCAACATATTTTATTCCGTGCGCTGCTGCAATAAAGGGAAGAGGTTTTTTTGGTTGAGTTTTTCCAGGAATTACTTTTCCTGCAGGAGAAGTTGTAGTATTAGCATATGGGAAAGTTGCTCCACTTCTTTGTATTCCTGTATTCATATAAGCTTCATTGTCGGTTGCAATGTAAAGCATTCTTGTTCCTCTTTCTAGTGCTCCGCTTAGTGAACCAAATCCAATATCAAAACTCGCTCCATCTCCACCAATTGCAATTATATTAGTTTCTTTGTCTCCTTTTGCATCCAAAGCCGCTCTTACTCCGCTTGCAACTGCAGCAGTGTTTTCAAATGCACAGTGAACCCAAGGAACTTCCCAACTTGATTCAGGGTAAGGAGTTGATACTACCTCCATACATCCCGTTGCTTGTGCTATAATTGTTTTTGGCCCCGCTGCTTTTAGGATGTGTCTTATTGCTAGTGCTTCTCCACACCCTGCACAAGCCCTGTGTCCACTTGCAAAATATTCTTTTTCATCAATTCCTAAGATAGCCATTTTATTTCACCAAAAATTTATTTTAACCAATAACCTTCTTTGTTTTTCATTATAGTATTAATTAATTCTTTTATTTTTTCTTTATTAATATCTCTTCCACCTAAACCTGCAACGAATCCTTCTACTTTTACTTTTTCCCCCATTAGTGCTGAACGAATATCGTTTGTTAGTGCTCCGCCAAATCCAATTGATGCATGCTTATCAATTACTCCAAGAATTTTCAAATCCTTGCAAAGTATTTTCAAGTCTTCTACTGGCAGTGGTCGAATTGATTTTAATTTAATTAAACCAATTTTTTTTCCTTGTTCATTCAACTCTTTTATTACTTCTCTTATTGTTCCACAAACACTACCTACTCCAAGTACTGCATACTCTGCTTCTTCTAAATTAATTCCTTCTACAAGCCCATTCCCATATTTTCTACCAAAGCTTTTATCAAATTCTTTACTCACTTTAATTATTTCTCTTATTGCTTCACGCATTGCTTTTTCTTCTTCTTCCTTAAACTCCATATAACTATTGGGTTGTGCAAAAGCCCCAAATGTTTTTGGGTTAGTTGTATCAAGGTAATGCTCTGGAGTATAATCTGGCAAAAAAGCATCAACTTTTTCTTGATCCTCTATTTGAATTGGTTCATAAGCATGTGTCAAGTAGAATCCATCCGCACAAACCATTACTGGGAGCAAAACTTTTTTACTCTCAGCTATTCTGTAAGCCATTATTATCGTGTCAAAAGCTTCTTGATTACTCTCACAGTGTAATTGAATCCAACCTTGGTCACGTTCACTCATTGAATCCGAGTGATCATTCCAAATACTTAATGGACCTGATAATGCCCTGTTTGCTACAAACATTACTGCAGGAAACCTTGAACCAGACACTATCGGAAGTATTTCATGCATTAATGCTAATCCTTGCGAAGCTGTTGCAGTGAATGACCTCACTCCTGTAGCATAAGCACCATAAAGAGCACTAATTGCAGAGTGCTCACTTTCGACGTGAATCATTTTAGAATCAATTTCGCCGTTGAATACAAATTCACTTAATTTTTCTGGCACTAATGTACTTGGAGTAATTGGATACATGGGGAGAACTTTTGGTTTGCACAACTTAACCGCAATAGCAACTCCTTCTGCCCCTGAAATAACTTTTTTTTCACTCATAAAAATCACTTTAAAAAAAATTAATAAAATACTTACTTTTCCTCCACTTTATGACTAATCGCCTTAACCGGGCAAACTTTTTCACATATTAAGCAACCCTTGCAGTAAGCATAGTTAATCATGAATTTACCTTCAGGAGTTTTAAATATTGCTCCATCAGGACAATTCATCCAACACTTCCCGCACTTAATACACTTTTCTTGATCAATAATTGGAATAAAAGTTCTCCACTCCCCAGTCTTATATTTTTTAGTTGAACCAGGTTGGGTAATTACTGCTCCGCAAGTTAATGGAATATTCTCTTTTTTCTCTTTTTCTTTTACTTTCATAAAACCACTATTTTATTTTTGTTTAACTAAATTAAACACTTCTTTAATCGCTAAAATATTTTTTTCTACGCACGGCTTGCTCCATGCACACGCAAGCCATTTTCGCTTCGCTCAATGACTTACTTTATCAAACCACAAAATTTACTCTCTTTTCGCATTTTCATAAACTTCTTTAATCGCTAAAATATTTTTTTCTACTAGAGTCCCTTTGTGCCCCATTTGTTGTTTTATTGCTTCATCTATTGCATTAATTGAAACTTCGCCAGTCAACGCACTAAATGCACCTATAGCAGCAATGTTTACGAATGGTTTTCCAATTACTTTTAATGCAATGCTAGTAATATCAACGCACTTTACTTTTGCATCAGTTACTATTCCAAGTTCTTCTGGTTTTTTATTAGAGTTAACTATAATTAATTCAGTTACTTTTTCAGTTAATTGTTTTACTAAAGTCGGATCTAAAATTATTGCGTAATTTGCTTCATAAACTTGCTCTCTTAGCGTAATTTCTTTTTCATCAATCCTACAATAACTTCTAACAGGTGCCCCCATTCTTTCTACCCCAAAATTAGGAAAAGCTTGAGAATATTTTCCATCTTTAAAAGTAGCAATTGCTAGAATTTGAGCACTAGTAACAGCTCCCTGTCCCCCTCTCCCCAAAAATAGTACTTGTTTCATAAAAATCACTATTTTTATACCTTCAAATTTCTGCTGAAATTTTCAGTTTCATAACACCAATCTTTTATAATTAAATATTTATTTCTACGTTGTTTTTTACTAAACACTTTGTAAATTTAAAGGTTTAAAAAACCAGTCCGTAGTACAATTGACGAAGAATTCATAACCTTATTTTTGTATCAACAATATCTCGTCCCAACAAAACGCTTTCTAAATTTCTTTTTGTAAATAAATTAAATATTTCTCCAGGCACTCCATTTAATGTTTGGGCAAGTTTTTCTAGTTTTCCTTTCATTCCTCCAGTTACATCAACTGAAGCAGATTCTCCAACCATTTCTAAAATTTTTGGAACATTTTCTTTTGTAATACTCTCAATCAGTTTTGCCTTAGAATCAATTTTTGGGTCTGCAGTATAAATTCCTTCTACATCAGTACCCATTATTACTTTTTTTGGACGAAGTTGTTTGCATAGTTCTGCAACAACTGTATCTCCACTCATTACACTCCACTTAAGTGTTTTGTCTTTAACCATTATCCCTGTTGTTATTGGAATAAACCCTCCACGAATTGCTTTTACATATTCTTCTGTATCAAAAGAAATTACTTTTCTATTATCTTGTTTGCATACAAAGTAACCCGGAACTAATTTTGGTCTTAATCCAACTTTTTCTAAAGCAGTGGCAGTTTCTTGTGCAACAAAATTACAATCAGAAATAGTTTTCTCTACTCCTTTTTCTTGTTCTTTATTTTTAATTCCGTTGTTCAAATCATATAATTTTACGTTAGTGTGACCAAATGGACCTACTCCGCAAACTAGAGCAACTTTTATTTTAGTAGTTTTAATTGCTCGTGCAAGTTCTTGTGCTGACTGATTTAATATATCATAATTCATTTCGAATTTGTTATCAGCTTTTTTGGTTATAGAAGAACCACCAAATTTTATTACAACTAAGTCATCCATTTTATTTGCACCAACTAAATTATTTTCATTCAACAATTACTTTTCCAACTAACGCATCTACTTTTATTTTTTGTCCATTCTTTATTTGCGAAATATCTATTTTGTCTACGCAGGGAATTTCTGAAATTATTGCTCCTACTGCAACTATTGTTTCGCATTCTGAATTAATTAATGCAACGGGAGCAGTTCTTTGTTTTTTCATTCTGTAAAGTGCGTAACTTCCAACTGTGGATCCTTTTCCTTGTGGAAACACCAAAACTTTTCCACTAATACTTTTTCCTTCTAGTTCGTGTCCTTTTTCAGTAACTATTCCAGTAGTAGTATCTACTCCACCAAAAAAACTTATTCCCATTTGGGTAACTAGCGCTTCGCCTTTTGCAATCCCTGGAGAAATTTTTCTTCCAACTAAATTTTCAGTCACTTTTTCACGTCCTTGATTGCTTCTTCAACTAATTTTTCAATTGGCATTATTTTGATTTTGGATTGATTCTTAGAATATGCATAGTAGCACCCTTTTGCTGAATCTGTTGCTAGGCACTTAAATCTTCCTTTGATTGGTGCAACTACACAGCAAGTATCTGCAGCAAACTTTGCTCCTGCATCAGTAATTATTTTTGCGTAACCATTAGCTTGGGCAATTTTTAGTGTTGGCCGAGCAGTAGTTATCCAAAATTCTTTTGTAACTTTTTTTCCTTTCAATAGTTCTGCTAATTTTGCTATTTCATTTATACTTGCATGTGGACAACCAACACTAATGAAGTCTACTTCAGAGTCCATATCCATACTCTCAACTGCTTTATCTATTTCTTCTTGTGTTACAGTTATTTCTTCAGAAGGTACTGGAGTTTTGTTTGGAGTTATTTCTTCCATGTGAAATATTGCTGCTCCACCGTAAGTTGCTATACTTGCAGAGAATGATTTTAGTTCTTCTACAGTTGCTTCTTTTATTCCTGTAATGTAAGTCGGTTTTGATTTTACTTTTTCCCCAATAACTTTTCCTAAAGCTCCAAATAAATAAGTTCCTTTTATTTCTGCTTCTACTTTAACTTTTATTTGAGCATTTCTATTTGCTTCTAAATGCATCCCATATTCGGGAGTTTTTCCTGTTAATGCACTAGCTAGAGCACTAGGTCCTCCTTCTCTATTTGTCATTGCACCTATTACTGAATTAGCGTAAGCTACTGCACTACTTTCACTCCAAGCAATGTGTTGTCCATAGTGCGGATTATTTCCAATTAAATAAGGAGTGCATGTGCAAGTAGTTAGTATACCCATTTTTGCAAATGCTTCTATTACTAATTTTTGTTTTACTGCAAAGTCTTCACTTATTCCTAAGTTTTTATAATTTTCTAAATCCATTCCTGCAGGGTTTAGTGTTGTCAAAACTTTTACTTTTCCATCTTTAGCTAGTTCTGCTAAAAAATCTAAACCAGCGTCACCCAAATTATCATAACTTACTCCTGCAACCTGAACACTAGTTACATCAATTAATTTTTTTGCACCATAAATTTCTCCAAGAGCCACAAGAATGCTCATTGATTTTTTTACAGCGTTGCCATGTTTTCCTTCTAGCATTTCTGTTTCATATTTTGTTAAATCCATTTTCTTACCACTTCATAAATATTTTTTTATATCAAAGTCAGGAAATTTTGTCCTAGTCATTTTTGCAATTTTATCTAACTTCATCGTTAAATCAAACCCTGCTTTTGCTGTTTCTCTTGTTACTTGGTCTGCACTTGGATCTAATGAAGAACCTTTTTGTTTTGAGTAAACATAAAAGTTTTTATCAGCTTGAAATCTTGTAGCCATTGCCCACTCTACTTCAAGCGGATCATAAATATTTATGTCTTTATCAACTACAAAGAAGTGTTTTCCACTGGTGTGTCCTTTCATTCCTGCTTCAATTGCTTTTTTGCCATCTTCTTCACTTTTTTTGTTTATTTGTATTAGAACGTGAAACCAAGAACTTCCACCCGGATTAACACTAACGTCAAGTACTTCTACACCAGCTTTTTTTACTTCATCAAACACAGTTGGTTCTCGAGGCATTCCCATTAAGATTTTGTGTTCAAATCCTCCAGGAAGTAATGCGTGCCAAATTGCATTTGGTCTTGCATAAATTTTTTCAACAGTAAATACTGGTTCTTCTCGAATTATGTCGCTAGTTCCTGTTAAATCAACAAAGGGCCCTTCTTTGTGTCTTTCGTTTAGTGAAAGTGTTCCTTCAAAAATAAATTCACTATCGGCAGGAAGTATTGCATCAAATGTTTTTGCTTTTACTACTTTAATTGGTTTTATTGAATTAGCAATTTCTAGTTCATTTACGCCTAATTTTGGAGCCATTGCTGAAGCAAGGGCAGTTTCTGCTCCAATTCCAATACAATAAGCTGCAGGCATTTCACCATTATTTTTCTTTAATAATTCCATTGTATTTCTTTCTAAGATTCTTAAAGCAATTTTATTTTTTCCTAAAATTAATCCTCTGTGGTAACACACGTTTTGACCCACAATAGGATCTTTTACAATTATTATTCCACTTGAAATGTATGCTCCACCATCTTTGTCAGTGTGAGTTAATATTGGTAATTTTTCTAAATCAAGTTCTAGTTCTTCATGATCGGTACTCTCAACAATTTCTGGTTTTGTTGGGTAATTTAGTGCATTAATCATTAAAGGTACAAGGTCACTCACATTACACCCAAAGTATTTTGCAACTTTTTCTTTTGAAGCAAATACGTTTGCAGCAACTTTGTTTTTACTTTCTTTTATGTTTTCAAACATTATACTCTTATCACTTGCAGAAAATATTATTCCGCTTGCTTCTAAATTCTTTGAAACTGGTTTAGTTATTGTATAATCTGTTTTTTCTACAAATTCTCGAAAACTCATAATGTTTCACCTTTTAACTGTAATAAAAAAATATTAATTTTTCCACCTATTAAATGTATTATTCTTTACTCCTAATAAGTCTAACGCTTTGCCTACAATGAATTCTTCTAAATCACTTATTTTCTTTGGTTTGTGGTAGAATGCTGGGGAGAGGGGAAATATTATTGCACCATATACTGAAAGCTTCCAAAGGTTTTCAAGTGTTGGCCCACTTAATGGAGTTTCTCTAATTCCAATTACAAGTGTTTTTTTTGTTTTTAACATATTATCAGCGCATCTAGTAATTAGAGTACTTGTGTGTGCGTGCAAAATTTCTGAAACTGTTTTTATTGTGGAAGGAATTATTATCATCCCGTCAACTAAAAAAGAACTTGAGGATATACTTGCTGCTAGATTCGTGTTTGAATAATTTTTGTAAGCAAGTTTTTTTAATTCACTAGTTTTCTTGTTTGTTTCTTCTTTTAGAACTTCACTCGCCCACTCGCTTATGATTAAGTGAACCTCTATTTTTTGTTTTTTTAATTCCTTTAATAGACTAATTGCATAATTTGTTCCACTCGCACCAGTTATTGCAACTATTATTCTCATAACCAAACCTTTTTTTTAAACAGATTCTAATTTACTTTTAATTTAATTTACTTTTAATTTAATTTACTTTTAATTTAATTTACTTTTAATTTAATTTACTTTTAATTTAATTTACTTTTAATTTAATTTACTTTTAATTTAATTTACTTT
>Ga0116156_10002050_pt1 | contig 18642 bp, 21 predicted proteins | sample AD_UKC045_MetaG_FD_89891 | JGI IMG/M metagenome (GOLD analysis project Ga0116156, IMG submission 89891) | Active sludge microbial communities of municipal wastewater-treating anaerobic digesters from USA - AD_UKC045_MetaG | ecosystem: Engineered > Bioreactor > Anaerobic > Digestate | place: USA... | reverse complement strand
TGAAAAGGAACTGGAGAATTCTCCAGTTCCAGTTCCATCATTGGTTTTATTATCTTCAATAGTAGGACTTGGTGAAGTGTTCCAAACCACTCCTTTCGCCGCAACAAAATCAAATCCATCAAAGGTTACATTACCTCCACCTTGTGCGGATGTTTGAGTGATGTTTGTAATAGAAGAAGTGGTAACAACAGGTAATTGCATCTGTTTAAGTGTTGTGAAAATAACTTCTTCTCCATAAGCGATACCTACACTATTGATAGCAAATGCTCTGGCATAGTATGTAGTATTTGGAGATAAGCTAGCTAATGTGCTAGTAAATTCTCCAACACCATTACCACTATAAACAATGTTATCACCAGTTGTAGGATTTCCAGTTGTATTCCAGCAAACTCCTCTAGAAGTAACCTCTGCATTTCCATCAGAAGTTACATTACCACCGCAAACTGCAGATATTTGTGTTATATCTGTAACTGCTTTGGTTGTAACAGTTGCTAAGAATAATTCTTTTAGTGTATTAAATGATAATTCCTCTCCATAAGAGGTCCCAACAGCGTTGGTAGCATACGCCCGAACATAATACGTTGTATTAGGTGTCAAGCCAGTGAGATTACTTGTAAAAATTCCACTTCCTGCTCCTTCATCAGTGAAGAAATTAGAAAGTGTAGGATTCGGAGATGTATTCCAACATACTCCCTTAGCTATAATTGGAGAACCTCCGTCACTAGTGACATTTCCTCCAGTAACAGCCGAATTCTTCGTTACATCAGTCATAGTTGTTGTATTTAATATTGGTAAAGTTGCATTATAATTAGATTCAAAGGGCCCTAAATCAGGTGCAATCCCTTTATAAGGTAAACCAACGTCGATTCCAGTTTCAATTAAGTCGGAACCTTGAGCTAGTTTCAAGAAATTAAGGTTTGGTAAACTTCCATCAGCTTGACGAGCGCCATCCATTCCTGCTGGATTTATGCTAACAAAATCAGCATCAGTTACAGAATAAGCTGGATTAACTCCATTATTATATGTGAATGTATTATGATCAACAGTAGAAATAGAAGTGAAGTATGCAGCTCCTTTAGCATTTTTGTATGATATATTGTTACGCGCAATCATGTAAATAGTAGAATTGTTGTTCATCACAAATCCATGATTGCCATTTCCGAATGCAGCACAATTGTAAAAATGCATAACACATAAGGCCGCATTTTGATCAAATCCATTCATTCTGTTATTAAATGCAATACAATTGGTCATTGTACGTTTGTGTTCAGTTTCGAATCCAGTCCAAGGATCTGCTACTAAAGGACCCATTTTGAATCCATTACCGTCTCCTCCTTCTGTAATTCCATCTTCACGATAACCATTGTTGAATGACCAGCAATCTTCAAATATTAACATTCCAGAATTATACCATCCATCGAAACCATCATCACTATTGTTCCACATACGGCATCCTTTCATAGTGTTTACTGAAGATGGGTCAGCTACACGAATGGTTAAACCATCTGAACCTCCATAAGGAACATTAGTTGTAATCGCTGTAATAGGATCGTAATTATGATGAAAATCAGAATTCAATACTAAGTTTCTTGTTGAAATACCACCAATTGAGAATCCAAATCCATTATGGTGAACATCAATTTGTTCAAAGATACAATCATTTGAACTATAAGCTGTTATACCATTATACCATTCAGTTGGAGTCATTTGTTCATAATAACAAATTTCCATAGGTCCTTTCATATGAACAAAGTTTGAACGAACATAAACCCCTCTTGTAGCAGTATATGTTGCCGAAGGACGAATGATTACTCTTTCACCTTGATATGCATAAAGTTTAAGCATATTTCCCACGGTCCCTGTTTTTACAGTAAGATTTTGAGTCTCATTATAATAATAAGTTCCCCCTCTCATGTAAATTATTTCGCCAGGTTTTATATAACTCCACGCTTTGTTTATTGTAAACCAAGGATGATCTATTGTTCCATCGCCTGTTGTATCATTACCATTTGGAGCAATGAAATAAGGACTTACAGGAACTGATGAATAATCGGATTCATACGCACCTAAATCAGGAGCTGTGCTTTTATAAGGCAGACCTACATCAACACCTTTGTTGATTAAATCAGAACCTTGCGCAAGTTTTAAATAAGTAAGATTTGGTAAACTTCCATCTGCTTGTCTTGGACCATCTACACCTGTAGGAATTATGCTTACAAAATCAGCATCAGTAACAGTTACTGACAAATCCCATGTGTTATGATCGACATTCGTGTCATCTCCAATACTTACTTGTGTTATGTTGTTTTTATAAGCGATATTATTTTTTATAAAGAATTTTGTTGTAGGAACTAAAGTAAAATTAAATCCTCCTGCCCACGAATCTAAATTTTTATAACCATTTTCTATAGCAGTATTATTGTATAATTCAGCATTACATTGAATTCCATTATCTAAAAATCCCCATTTTTTATTTTGGAATGAAATGTTGTTGTATAATTTTCTCTTAACAATTGTTGGAACTATAGCATCTGTTTTTCCAAGTTTGAATCCACTTCCGTCACCACCTTTATTCCAAGTATCAGGAATAAATCCATTCCAGAAAGCCCAGCAATTTTCAATAACAATCGTTCCTTCTTCTGCCCATCCATCAATACCATCATCTGAGTTATACCAGAAACGGCATCCTATAACATAGTTTATTGCATTTGGATTAGTTCCATCAATACCCATACCATCTGCATTTCCGTAAGCTCCAGCACTTGTTGTATAAGGATCTTGATTGTGGTGGAAATCACTATTTATAACATAACATTGATTGCTATTTGTTAATTGAAATCCAGCTCCATTATGATGAATATCAAGTAATTCAAATGTACAATAATTACATCCATAAGCTCTAAATGGTTCATGCATATCTGGGGAACTTGCTGGCTGAGATACACCTGAAACATCTAATCCCTTTACATCAGCATAATTTGCTGTAAAATAAATTATAGCGTGTGGCCATCCAGGATAAGTGTAAGGATCTCCTCTTGTAATAATTGGACGTTCTCCATTGTATGCTAAAAGTTTTATTCTTGATGTTGAAGTTCCATTTTTTCCGGTTAATCTTTGTTGTTGATGATAAGCATATGTGCCCCCACGCATGTAAACAGTTTCTCCTGCTTTTACATAAGACCATGCCTTATTAAGAGTAAACCAAGGTTTATCAATTGTTCCATCTCCCGTTGCATCATTTCCATTTGGAGCAACAAAATATGGACTAGTTGGAACTACAGGGGTTGCTGCATAAATTCGTGCCCCAACTTGCCAAGTTCCATTTTGAACTGTCGTTGCAGGCATAGAACCTACTGTCCATACAGCAGTAGTTGATAAACCTGTATTGAATTCACTTCCTAAATCTGTTCCATAATCTAAACGTGTTGCTGGAACAAAATTAACAAAATCAATAAAATTAGGATTCATGACAACAGAATGTGCATCGTATCCCATAGCTCTCCATTGATCCCATGTTTTTGTCGTGCCGCCTGCATTAAATACAGGTTTATGATCTCCTTCTTCTACCCAATAAACATTATAATCACATTCAAAGTCTGTTAAACTTGCTGCATCCATTACATTTATGGCTAATGTTTTGTATTTGGAATAGAATATATTATTTTTAATTTTCGTTCCATGAGAAATAGAATTAGGAGTAACATCAGTATTTGTATATACGTCTATTGCTCCTCTCCATGTTCCAGCTGTTGGATCTGAACTACTATATGTTGGTCTGTCTTGATAAAATGTGTTATTATACCATTTTACTCCACTCATCCCTTTTACTACACCACCAACATTAAATGTTTTAAGAATATTGTACGAAACTCCACCTGAAGTGTTGACCATACTACTTGCTGATTTTCGTATGATTCCCATAGGAACTCGGTACAAATAATTATGCTTAATGTTTACATTTATATTACAACCTGTAAACACTCCATGAGTAATTGTCATTGAGGTTCCTAAACCACTAAAATTTCCATTCCAAATGAATTGGTTTCCTTGAATAAGTTCACCATTTAAGTTTCCATTGTATGCATTAACGCCTTCATCTCCAGCTTGCAACATATAACCCTGAACATTAACAGATGTTAAAGAGTTATATAAAAATTTAAAGTTCGTTGGTGACGTTCTGGGAACATTCACCCCCGTCCATACGCCTGTCTCATTATTGACATACGTTTGGCCTTGGTATGTTAAGTCAGCCATCTGCGCAAAATTAGTTAAAAATGTTAGAAGAAACGTTAAGACAAATACGAGCTTTTTGATCATCAGAGAACTATAATTTTAGATACCAATAGTTCCCTACTCGTTTGTACTTTTAATATATATAAGCCGGCCTTCCAATTTATTTGTGAAAAATGAGTAATATTTTCAATTATTTTTTCACGATAAATTAATTTTCCTGCAAAATCGTATATCTCCATATTCGCCTGTTGAAACATGGGATCTTTGATAACTAATGTAAAATAATTTGTTACGGGAACTGGATAAATTAATAAGCCATTTTCATCGGCAATAACTGGCTCATCAATGATCAGAATATTGAAGGCAAGAGCCCCAATATCAGGAGGATTCATAATTAAATTATCTTCAAAATCCTTATCTATCCATGGAATATAAATTCCATTATTAAGAGCAGGAGAACTTGATGACAAATGAAATTGATCATCAATAAACATAGGATCTTGATAAAAATTATTTTCGTCAACATATCTAAGAGGGGGTTTTATATTTGTAAAATATGCTGAATCACTTGTACAGTAAGTTTTAGTTGTATCTGATGTGTTGTCCCACAAAATATTGTTTTGTATAGAAAGCAAATCTAAAGTACGATCAGGACCTGCAGCAAAAATAGTTGCATATCTAAATCCTGACATTATATTATTTCGAATATTGATATTCGTTGCGTAACCTGTAGTTGGTAAATAAAGCCCGATTCTTGTATTTCTACTTCCGGGATTTGCAATCATTGTGTTGCCAACAACATGAAGATTAGAAACTGTATCTGAAGTTAATCCTGCAAAACTAATACCGCATCCCCACCATTCATCTGTGGAAACACCAATATTAAACATGACATTAGTGTGTATGAAAACACTATCTAATTTGGTAGCTGCAAAAGGACTAAATGCTATTTGTAATGCTAAATTTTCGAAATAATTGTTGTTTATAGTAACATTATTCACATCTCCAGAAACGTAAATTCCAGTTTTAGGAACAACTGTTAATGAGTCATATCCAATTGTATTATGATGAATTTTTATGTCCTTAAGAAAAACAAAAAACATTCCGCCTCTTAATTTGTTTTCATAAATTTCACCACCGATCGTATGCCAAAGTTCAATAGCACAACCTAAAAAGAATTCATCTCTTGATAAAATTGTTGGGGTTTTTATTAAAGTATTTCTGAATATTTTTGGATTCTTATTATATCCACCTCTATAATGTTTTATTGGATAACCATTATTTCCAACTTCTCTTTGATCCTGACTAATATTATTATCAAAAATGTTTATTTCATTTTGACCCCCAATCATTAAAGCACCTAATGCTCTTTTTGCTGGATAAAAAATAGCGCAGTTTTCAATGGTGTTTTGAAAGAATTTATTTCCATTTGCATAAACTGTTGGCTCTAAGTGAGTAGCTGTATCAATTCCAAAGAAAAATCTAGGTTCGTAGTTTGCAGTATCAGTACTTGCATTAAATACTGCAGCATAATTTCTTAAATTTTTAAAATTGCAATGATGAATGCTCACATTACTTCTTCCACTTACAAGAATTCCCCCATATCCCTTTAGATTATCTCCGTCAATAGTCAAATTGGCAATATACTGATTACCATATGCTCCCTCCTGGGACATAAGAATGATTGTGGGGCCATTTTCTACATTAGATTTAATAATAGATCCTGGACCTACCCCCTCAAGGTTGACATTAGGCTTTATTAAGCTTGGAAAAAGTTCTAGAAAAGTACCTGGTTTTAAATTAATTACATCTCCTGAAGTTGCTTGGGATGAGGCATAAGCTATGGTCTTCCATGGATTGCTGTATGTTCCTGGATTTTTGTCGTTTCCTGTTGGAGAAACGTAATAGATTTCCGCTTTCAATAAGATCGTCCAACATAAAAAGAAAAAGAGACTCAGGCCTCTTTTTAAATTAAAAACCACTTTATATTCATAATGTAATTTACGTGCTGGTTTTCCGCACTAATTTTGCATTAATTGATTATTTTGATTTTAAGTTAAAATATCTTTCATAAATTTTTTCGGCCAAAAATTGTAATCGTTTCTTTGCCTGATCATACAATCTTGCTTTTGTATATATTATCAGCTTACTATCACAAAAAGTTTTCACCTCTTGTATTATCTGGTCCACTTCTGAAAAAGATTTTTCAGAAACACCTCGCTCATTCATTATAATATCTACTAAAAGATCACGTAATCTTTTGTTTACGCGTTCTTCGTCTGATGGAATTTCATGAAAATTATATACCATTTGTTCATTCAAACTTTCTTTTACTAATTTCATCCTGTGCTTTTTATAAATTTAATGTCCTTTTCAGGAATTTTATCTATATCTTCTTTTGATTTTGATCTAGCACGATGTGTGAATACAAAGAATCCATTTTTATCGGCACCTAAATCGCATCCTTTAGATTTTGGATAACGAAGTCTAAACACTTTACCATCTCTGTATTCAGTTTCTCCTTTTACAATTAAAGGATAAATCTTTTCTTTAATTTCTGCAGGAAGTTTTTTGCTTCTTTTAACTTTTTCTTCAACGTCCGTCGCCGCTTCATCATGTGTCATTCTCTCATATAACGTAGGATAAAAACTCTCATTAGCTATATCCATTACATTTGGATCTATAATTTGTTCTGGTTCATCTAGATAAGCACTTGTTGGATCTACTTTTCTTTTTCTTCCTTCTTTATCAAGAACAACATACCATTTTATATTGTTATCTTCATCTTCTTCTATTCTAAGAATTTGTCCTTCAATATCTTTGTTTGTATTTAATATTTTTCCTTTTATTTTACTACCAACATGAATATATTGTTCATCATCCTGTGGTGTTGCAGGTTGTTGCAGAACTGTATTTAATGGTTTTACAGCATAAGTATACATTAGGTTAGGACCACCGGATAAATTCATAGATCCGCCAAAGCCAAATCCTCTTCCAGCAAATCCTCCTCTCATTGAAGGGTTGCCAAAATTTCTTCCTGTACCACCACCCCAAACTGCATATCCAACTCCTCCACCTCCCCAGTTTTCATTAACAATACTTAAAGGAAACACAACATTTACGATATTTGTTTCAACATATTCTATTTCAGGTGGAAACTCTTCTTCTGATTGTGGTTGATATGGAAATTCATCAGATACTTCTACTTCGTTACTTATTTGTGGATAGGGATATAAAATGTCTTCTATTAAATTCATATCTTTAATTGGATCTCTAAACTCAATAGTTAAATTAATTCCTCCTCCGTCAAAGAAATAATTAAAATCAGTTATAGGATTTTCTGGGTATCGTTCGTTGAATGATTTCTCAATACGATACATAACTAATTGCACTTTTTCCTTTGCTTCTCCTAGTTCTTCAGGAGTTTTAGGAACTAAAATAGTTTGAATATTTTCTTTAACTAATTGTGCTCTCATACTATAATCATATATTCGATTTGCATTGTAAATTCATGCGGATTATAAACATAAAATCCTTCTATTAAGTTTTTGTTTAAACAATCACCTTCACAATCTGGAGATGAAATCCAAATGTAAATATCTCCAACTTTTTTCCACCATCCTCTATTTGTTACTAAATTCAAATAATCTCCAGCACTCATTAAGTCTTCAACACTACATCCGCTCATTCCAATTTCAATTTTTCTTCTACGTCTTAGATAGAATATTGAAGTATCTTGAACAATATCAAATTCACAAGCTATGGATGGATCCATCATAATGTCTACTGTATCTTCTACAATAGTTCTTGAATCGAATGCACAATTGTGAAATGTACATCCTGATACAGAAGAATCTTCAATCCAGCAATTATACAATGAAACATCATAAAGAGTTGCATTATTAATAGATGAATCCCAAATTTCTCCTCCATTAACAACGACATTTACAAATGACGCATCGTCAGTAACCCAAATTATTTCTCCTGATGATGGATTTACGACTAGTTTGTAAACATTAATCCAAGAATTAATTAATATACTGTTCTGAACAGATGAACCATTATTTACGATACTATTAGTTAATTCTCCTAAATCGATACTGCTTTGTTCAATTTCTGTGTTAGCTACATAAACTTCTGTTAGATTACATAAGTCAATTGAACAATCACGAATATTCGATGTTTCAATATTTGAATTTGTTATTATTGAATTTGCTATACTAACATCAGCCATATCTGATCCATCAATAGTTATTCCATAAAGATCAACTGTTGTAAGATAATCAGCAATAGTAGGAATTCCTGGATATTTTACAGGATATGATAATGCTAAATTAGTAGAAACTTCTGTATCATAATTTACATTATATGGATCAAATACGATTACATAATCCGTAACATGGTGTAAATAGAACCATTTATCACATTCTGCTTGTTCGTTTGGATAAATTCCCTTAAGAGCAATTCCTTGCATTGCTGTATTAGGATATTTAAATGCAGGAATATAAGCAGATGGGTCTTCAATTAAATCATATGTTTGAGCATTACCTCCAATTGGGAATGGAGAACCATATGCTTCTGAAGTATCATAAACTCTTAAAGTTGCATTCGTAATAAAATATTCATAACCAGCTGTAGTTCCTGCAAAGCAAAGAATGCTTGGATCATAAGATGATGATACTTTAATTCCTAATTCATCGAATTTGATATTTAACGCATCAGCAATTCCTAAATTTTGTTCATAATTAGCTGATACATCTATATGTGTTGATGTATAACTAAAATTCTTATAATAATTTATGGAAAAATCAATACCTAAAAAATATGAATTTAAATCTAAATCAGAACTATCTAATGATGGTAAAAAGAATCCTAATGCCTTATTACATAATCCTTTTGTTAATCCAGGAATAAAAACAACTTCGCCGGATCCAAGTATCAATTGTTGCTTGCTAAAAGAATTAACAGGAACTTGTAAATCACTGAATCCAATTTCACTGATTACATCACTCCCTTTTATGATTGCTAATCCATTCTCAGTCCATACTAGATATTGGTCGTCTCCTACACCTGGGCAAGGGGAAAGTCCTGGATAAATATAATCGTTTGATGGATTATTAAATAAATCTATAGCCATTATGAGAGTATTATTTTATTTATTTATTCGCGTAAAAAAAGAGGGCTTAAACGAAAAATATTTTCAAAAACATTTTTTTATCTCACGGATATTATTTATATTTGCTTTCGAAATCGTTCTTTGAATTGTTTGTAGGATTCATCGCGGTATAAACCAATAATCAAAACGAATCCATTAAGGAACACAAACGATATAGGCGGCCAGACAACCGCTTAGTTTCTAATTGTGTAATTTAAAAAGTATCGCGTATGAAAAATTTTGACATGGAGCTTAGTGCTCTAATTGAAATGGCGAAACAACTTCAGAATGAAGTACGTTCGCAGAACTCTACAAGCAAACCTCGTAAGAGTAAGAAGATGACTAAAGCTGAATCAAATCAGTGGAAGATTGCTATTATTAATGAGGTTCGAAGAAACGACGGTATTCGCCGTGAAGACCTGGTGAGAAAACTTTTACCCTATTCCAAAAAGGGAAAAGGAAGATACCAGAAAATGTACTGGAAAGTGAGCGAAATGGTTAGGCAGGGCGAATTATTTCCTAAGGGTAGAGGGCTGAGTGTTAATCTACTCCAGGATTAAAGAAAGGGGCGATAAGCCCCTTTCTCCATTTATATATAATTATATGGATAATTTTATCGGCATAGATCAATGGCTAATTGAAAACAAAAACGATCTAGTTCCTATAGAACCAAATCGTTATGTTTACCATGTATCGAATCCATTTTTCCGAGATCAAATTCAAAAAGAAGGATTAATACCGAAAGGAAAAAGTGAAACTTGGCTTTCAAATACTCCAATCGAAGGTAAAGTTATTTTTGCATGTAATTCAGATAATAAAGATGACTGGTTTCAAAGTACATATGATGATGACATCTACAGAATTGATACATCAAAAATATCCAATCAATGGTTTTATGATCCTAATTTTTCTTGGGAAAAGAATAATCCATTCATTATAACTTTCGAGCCTATCCCTGTAGAAGCAATTGAACTGATTTATTCTGGCAGTGGTTCGTAGGTTTCACATTCCCATACTGGGGTAGTTACTCCAAATTTCTTATCAAACTCAAATAAATCCTGTGCTATAGGACAATTATCTTCTTCGTTTGGTTTGAAATATTTACATTTTTGCCAGCATAAACAATGATCACGATGTTTACCAACTAGTTGTTCTTGCACAGCAAGTTCTTTTCCGAATTTTTGAATTTTAGTTATCATATTAAATAGGTTTATCCCATGTTTTTCTTGGTCCTCTTTCAGGTATGCCATCCTTTGGAATAGCTTTTACATCAACTACTTCTACTCCATCTAAAACAACACTTGCAAAGTCAGTTTTCTTATCACTCCCAGGCTCTTGGGAGGATGCTAGGACGATTTCTTCTGTTGGTTCATTGATACTTACATCTGAAGAAGTCTTACTTTCCTGAAGCCTCTTAATTAATTCTTCACCTTTACTAGGTTTTCGTATTTCTTCAAGAACTTTTTCTGGGGTTGTATCTTCAGGGACCGGATGTTTCCCCTCATCTTTGCCGGTCCCTATGCTTTTTTTGAGGTTGGAATTTTAGTTGGATCGTTTCCTATAAATTTTCCCTTCTGAAAAACATTATGATCGTCATCCACAAATTCTTTTAGGAAATGCCATCCTTGAACTTTATTGACTGGCTTAATAACTTGAACAACTTCTGGTTCCGGTTCTGGTTCTGGTTCTTTTTGAAGAGGAATTGAAATAGGCTCTTGTATCACACCTGATTGTGTTTCGAGTTTAACAGGAATATCATTTGCTTTATCGTATTTATCATATTGTTGTTTTAAATCTTCAACAGGAGGAGATAATGATGCAGCTTCTTCATCTAATTGATCTCTTTCTCTGATTCTTTTTTCAACTTCATTTTCGATAATGGCTTCCATTCTTTCTGAATTTATTTCTCCTGTTTCTGTAGACTGTACAGGAGAATCCTCAGTCATCAATTTAATATTTTGTGCCACTAAAGCTGTCATACCAAGAGCAACAATAGGAAGTAACGCGCCTGCAATCCAAGATATAATTACTTGATACATTTCCGCATTCTCAGCCTGCACACCTATAAGAATAGATTTCTGCCAATACATCCAATCATTGCTTCCAGATGTGGCCATATATTTAAACGAAGCGTAAACGTTTGCCGTAACCTGCAATGCCGTTAATAGAAACATTAAAGCCCAAGGAAGAAATTTATCTTTGTTTTTGGTCATTAATATCGAAAACAATACTGATGCTTGGCCAATTTCATATGTTATACCAAGAAGTATTGCAAGACTCATTGTGTTTGCCAAATTAAAGAATGTAATTGAATGTAAGGTCGATACAAATCCTACAAACAAATACAAAAAGGCAAAGGTTATGATTAACCCCCAATAAAGTCCTTTATTCGTAATTTTTAAATTTCCTAATTTCATACTTTTTCATAATATTTTGTTACGTCGAATACAGACTGCATAAAAGCACTAATATCACCGACACATATCTTTTCCGAAATTCGTTGACATGGAAGTTTAGAAATTTCATCACAAAAATCATAAATTTCTCCAGGAGTATGTTCTTCTTTTACAAACTCCTGTATTTTCTCTCTAACATATGGCTCCATTTCTCTGTCCGATGAATTTAAAAATTCTTTCAAAACAGTGAAAAATGTATTTGCCAATTCTTCGTTAAATGGTTTCATTATTTTTTGTTATTAGTGTCTTTTACTTCTTCTGCCCCTTTAACTACTACAGTCGTTGTTGTATTGGCTCTAATTTTTTCTACAGCACTTTGAACTGCTCTTGCTTTATCTTCCGAAGAAGCAGCTCTGTCATTAGCCAATTTCAATTCAAAATTTAATTTCTTAATACTGTCTTGTGATAATTCATAGTAAGTGTTAAATTTTGTATTTAACGAATCTATAGTGTGGATGTATTGTTTGTCAGTAATATTCAATTTCATATTACGACTACAACTTTGTGCGGATTTAAATACAAATAATACTAAAAGTATTAATGCAATCCATTTAAGATTTTTATTAAACCACTTTTCCATTATGCTTTTTAAACTATATATTATTCTTTTGGGACATCATCCACGCCTGGATCGAATACTTCGCCTACAGACTCTTCATTAATCTCAGGTTCTTGTTCAGGCTCCATTTCAAGATAGAATCCTTGTGCCATTGCACCCCATCTCTGTTGTAAAAACTCAACATTTTTTAAATTATCTCTTGCATCTTGAACTGTTTGTCCAAAAAGATTAAAACATTTGAAATAAATCTCATGTTCTGATTCAAAATCTAATGCTGACTGAAGACCAATTCCACCAGGATTTGATAGAATATAGAATGTAAATTCAGCAGCTTGATACCCAAGCTCTAAACCTTTGCCTTTTTTCCCTTTAAATAAAGTATTAGCTGCATCAATTTCTTCAGCTAATTTAATAACCCCCATCCATGCATTTTCTTTCCACATACATCTGTGCATTATGAAATGCTTTAAATAATCACATATTTCTTGTCCTTCTTCTGGAGTTCCTATTTTATAAATAGTTTCTTTCCATTCTTTAGCTGCATTTTCATAATCAAGTTTTGCTTGAGCAACCTCTTCTTCAGAAGGTTTATTTATTGATGGGTCGCCAACAATTTCATTAAGTTTCTCAGTAAGTTCCTGAGTGTTGTTAATTTCTAGTTCTGCCATTTTTTACGTATTATTTGAATTATAATTAAAATCTAAATTGCTATCTATAGTTGCATTCTGTGCATAATAATGATGTGTTTCTGTTTCTTTTGATCTTCCTCTTTCTTTTAAGGAATATCTATTGTTACCAGTTTCAATCAATCCTCTGACTATTAAAACTTCTTCTTGACCATCTGTAACAAGAGAAGTTCTCCAAAAGGGTTGATTTGTCGATGGATCTTTATAAATGTAAATTTGTCGTATTCCTTTGTGCGATTTTAATAATCTTATAAAGTTTTCTATCGGATAAACACAAACTGATTGTGGCTTGCTGATCAATTGATTTTTCTTAATACAAAATGTCATGAAAACTGGTTGATCAATATACTGTACATTATACCCTTTTAATGCTTCATCAAGCCCTCTCATCAAATAAAAAACCTTGGTTATTTTTTATATGCCAAGCTTTAACAATAGTTTTAAATGCTTCTTTATGCTCTTCAAGTTCATCTCCTTGACATACAATTTCTTGTATTAATGCGGATTTTGTATGAACTGCTAAAATAGATGCCTTTGCAATTTTAACTTGTTTTTCAGCAAACATTTCTTCAGCAGCAATGGCATAAGCGCCAAGCTGATGTTTATAAATCTGTTCTTTAACAGATCCTTTGACAATAAATTTACTAGTAGTTTTAAAATCGGTGATTACGCGGCCAATACCATTTTCATTGAAGAAAACATCTGTTTTGCCACGATAAAATAAAGATGGAGAATAAAGGACGAGTTCGGTTCCTATAAGATCAGTATATGAGTTGGCATAGTCCGAATAATAGAAATTCAAAAATAATTCTCGTCCTTTATCTATTTTCTCCATCGGCACACCTTCCTGTTCCAACAACATTGGTGAAACCTGTTGAGTGTGTTGAAGAGCCATAGAGGGATCTTTACTCTTCGCTAATTCTTTTACAAAATTTTCAATGAATGAATGCATCGCTGTTCCACGATGCCAAGCGGCTTCCGTTATTTGCTTTGCTTTTTCTTCTCCTACTTCTTCAATAAACTTTAAATACTCAGGATCAACAATCATATCACCTAAAACAGTTGTGACTCCTGGTACTTTGAGCGGATAATAGGCTGTTGGGTTTCCATAATAATCCTTTAACCACTTTATTTTCTTTGGGTTAAAATTGTTTATAGTTAATTGGCTCAAGGGTCTCTAAATTTTGTAATATATATTTATATAATAAATTAATAAAAAGTTTTATGTATCATATTGTTTATATGACAACTAATCTAATTAACGGTAAACGATATATAGGAGACCATTCAACAAATAATTTAAATGATAATTATTTAGGGAGCGGATTAGCGATAAATAATGCTATTAAAAAATATGGTTCAAAAAATTTTTGTAAACAAGTTCTTGAAGAGTTTAATACAAAACAAGAAGCTTTTAATGCTCAAGAAAGATACATTAAAGAATTTGATACATTAGAACCAAACGGATATAATATTAGTCCAAAGGGAGGCCATCAAATATCAAATGGTATTTCTGATGAAACAAAGAAAAAAATTAGTCGTACATTATCTGGGCGCTCATTATCTGAAGAACATATAAAAAATATGATAATTAGCCGAATAGGAAGAAAACTTTCTAATAAGACAAAGAAAAAATTAAAAAATTCTTTAAACGGACATATAGTTTCAAAAGAAACAAGAGACAAAATTAGTAACTCACATAAAGGTAAAAAACTTTCTGAGGAAACAAAAATTAAAATAGGATTAGGCGTTAAAAAACATTTTTAATCCATTCTACTACTGTACTAATTATAGGAAATTTTATTAATGCCCATGTCAATAATCCTATAATAACTGTTCTTGAAACTACCCATTTTAATGATAGTCTTTTAAATGCGAATCTGTAGACAATACCATAAGCTAAAGTTGGCTCATTATTTTCATCATAGAATTGATTGAATTCTGGAACAATGTATTCCGCAAATTGTAAATCCTCATCAATATAACGATGAATAGGCCCAAGAGTTTCAACTACTCTTAATCGTTTGATACTGTCAGGCAATGCTCTATCTTCCTCTGGTAATCTTATAGGAAAATAAACTGTATAAAAAAAGTTATGTCGCATGTCATACTTGTTATAAGTAGATTGAGGATCAGCCTTTTCTCTATCTATAACTTTGATCCATGCGGCATAATTTTGGAAGTCTTTTATGACCATCCAAACCGCCCATTTTTTTGGATTGAACGGATGTATTTTACTCATTTTCTTCGTGATAAGCTTCAATAAGTTCAGGATATTTTTTAGTAAGACTATCAGCTACATCTTGTCGTGCTTTTCTTAGTCTTGTTTTAACTGTGTTTAAATTCCAATTTAAACTATCAGCTATATCCTGTAACTGTTTTTTGTTTACTTCCCTTTCAAACATTACTGTTTTATAAGGTTCTTCTAATAAATCAATCTCTTTAAGAGTTAATTCGTAAAGATGCTGTGTTAATTCTTCACCTGTAGGTCCGATACATTCAAGATCCATATAAAAAGGATTTGAATAAAGTTTTAAAACTTTTGACTGGTTTTCTGATAATTGTTCGTGTGAAAGATTTCTTCTGTTAAGGCGTAATTGTCCAAGTGCTTCATTCTTTGCAATTGCATAAACCCATGTAGAAAAACTCCATTTAGTATCATACTGGTTTATTTTTTCCCAAATGCTAACAAATGTAGCAGAGACAATTTCTTGACATAAATCTTTATCTCCATTAACATATTTACCAACAAACAAAGACAATCCTGGTTTTAGACGTTCAATTAGTTCCTTAAAGGCATATTGATTTTTATCCTCTAAGAAATTAACTGCTAATACTTGAATCGACTTCTCTTTTTCTTTTCTATGCATACACCAATATTATTTTCCAAAAAATAGAAATCACATAATAGAACTAAATAGTTGAGAAATTAATCCTCAACTATTTGTTCTACGTAAGAGTTAACGTTAGTAAGGATTCCTGCTACTTGAACGTATGGGAAATTTCCAAGAACGTTAATAACCTGAGTTAATGTATTGTGGTCCATGACCTCAACATTAATTGCATTAATAATTCCAGCGATCTGGTTGAAAGGATGTTGTCCGATTGATTTTAAAACGGCGTCCTTAAATTCAGGTTTGACTCTATATGTTGGAACATATGGTTTGGTTTCGACTTGCTGAGTTGCGTCAACCTGAGGTTTCTGTTCTTCTGCCATAAAATTTAATTTTAGATTTTACAATTAGTTTATTTATATATATCTTGACTTTCAAGAATTTTCCCGGGATATGCTAATTTAACATCCGTACTGCTGTTAATATTTTTTAAAAAAGTTAAGTCTCTGTTAAAATGTAACCTTCCTTTTGAAGCATCTCAATACGATGTTCAATTTCATTTTGTAGGATAAGAACGTGGTTTGTAACAGAACCTGTTTTTGCTTTGTAAGTAATGATCGTTGTTAGCCACTCGCTAGGAAAATCATCTGTCATAAATTCTATGACCAAAGGTGACCTTGGTTTTGTAAGCTTATGTAATTTTTTATAATTTTTAAAATTCTCTATGTTATCGTCTTTCATTATAATGATTTATTAAAAAGCACATAATCAAAATATCTTTTGTATGAGTTAAATAACTCATCAGGAGGTAAAACCATATAGTTAAGGTTCTTTTCATCTCCAAATTCATGAGCACATTTAATTACTAAACAATTAACAGAACCACTCATGAATTTTAGATAATTATTTCGTACTTTCTTTTGCAATTCAAGATCTTCTTCATGAATATCAGTTTTTCCTTGTAAGTAATTGCGATCGTCTCCCTCTCTTTTTACTTTTAATCTTTCTTCGGCCACAGCATTAGGAACATCAAAGAAAATGTTTAAATCAGGATATGGAAGACTTAAAAATTGAAATTCGAATTCAAAAATCCATTCTTTCATTCGAGTAATATCTTCTTCATTATCAAATTTTGCACACTGATACGCGATATTCGAGTACACATATCGATCCAAAAGAACTACATCATTTTCTTCTAATGCCTTTTCTAATTCAGGTAAAAACCTGAATCGATCCATTGCATAGATATTAGCAACAAAAAGAGGATCAACTTCGTTTGCTTTTCCGAATTCTCCTCTTAAAAATCTTGCGATCACATCAGAAAACTGATTGTGCCCATACATTGGAAAATGATAATAGGCATATTTCAGATTTTTTTCTTCAAAATATTGTTTAGCTTTATCAGTTTGAGTAGATTTTCCCGAACCATCAATTCCTTCGAGAACGATTAGTTTACCTCTTGACATAAATATAGTTTTAGATAATTATCTATTCTATAAGTCAATGAGTAAAAAGTTTTGTTTATTTAAATAATTTTGGAAATAAAACTCTTGGAAATATTGATATGGCATGATTTAGAAGAAACCCTACTGCGAAAGCTTCAATTAATGACCAATCTAAATTAAATATAGCTTTAATTGCAATTCCATATAATAATGATGCAAAGGCTGAATCCAATACAACGAAAAGTTTAGATAGAAAATAAAATTTAACAGTGTGTTGAGTAGGTTGTTGAGATTGAGATTGCTGTGTCGGCATTGATTGAGGAGGCACAAACGTTTGCTGTTGTGGTGGAGGAGGCAGCGGTTTACCTCTTTTCACCGCATTCAATCTGTCTCCTAATGAATCATTGTTTATCATAAATCTAATTACAAATCCAACCTATAAAATCGTCTTCTTTATCAAGAACCATATGTACGCTTATGTGATATTGGTCAAATCCTTCTGGTGATAATTTATATGGATTGTTAGTCCAAAGTTTTTTACCATCTTCTTCGATATATGATTTCTTTTTAAAATAGGGGACAAATCCTGGGGTTACATAAGGTACTGCATGTCTTCCTGCCCATTTGTCATCATGTCTTCGAAGAACTTTAACCATTTCTTCTATATCATCAACATAAAAGCTATCAGTGCCAGGAATGTTTTTAAATCTTCGAGCTAATGTTTGAAATACTGTTGGTAACTCTCTAGCTCGTCCCTTTACTGTAGCTTTATTGAAATGACCTATAATAGGATATACTGTTTCTCTAACTAACATTATTTTTTAACAACTTTATCCTTGGTATCTTCTTTTACTTCTTTTCCAATTTCTTGATCTTCTTTCTTAGCTTTAGCTTCTACTTTTGGTTTAGCTTCAACAGTTATCCCCGTTGATTTCTTTTCAGAAGATTCGTTTTCTTTTTTACCTTCTTCAGGTGCTTTAGTTTCGCCCCCAGGGAATTTTGTTTCAGGAAATGGCACAGCTTTTTCTCTCTTTCCACCTTCTGTGTCTTTGGTCTTAATGTCACCATATAAACCAGGTTTAAAATCATTTACAGATTTCAAATTAGTATCAAGATGGTAGCCAGGTTTGAATTCATGATATGACATTTCTACTTTTACTTCTGTCTTACCTTTATGGTATTCTTTCTTAAGCCAGTCATAAGCCTTTTTACCTTCTTCAGGTATAATCATACCATTATCATCAGGTAAATTTCCCGCCTTTTCTTCTTCGTTT
>Ga0116156_10002044_pt1 | contig 18675 bp, 11 predicted proteins | sample AD_UKC045_MetaG_FD_89891 | JGI IMG/M metagenome (GOLD analysis project Ga0116156, IMG submission 89891) | Active sludge microbial communities of municipal wastewater-treating anaerobic digesters from USA - AD_UKC045_MetaG | ecosystem: Engineered > Bioreactor > Anaerobic > Digestate | place: USA... | reverse complement strand
TTTGCGGCTGCTGCCGTCGGCGCAGATGATCATCTTGGGCCGGCAGTCGTCGATGCGATTGGCCAACGAATCGGACGAAAAACCGCCGAACACAACCGAGTGAATCGCGCCGATGCGCGCGCAGGCCAACACGGCGACCAACGCTTCGGGCACCATCGGCATGTAGATGATGACCCGGTCGCCCTTGGCGATGCCTTTGCTCACCATAACATTGGCTAGGCGATTGATGAGACGATACAGTTCAAAGAAGGTGATGATCCGACTCTGACCCGTTTCCGGACTCTCCCAGATGATGGCGGCTTTGTTGCGTCCCGCACCGAGCGCATGACGGTCTACCGCGTTGTAACACAAGTTGGTTTCACCGCCGACGAACCAGCGGTAGAAAGGCGGGTTGGAATCATCGAGGACCTTGTCCCACTTCTTGAACCAATGAAGTTTCTCCGCTTCGGCTCCCCAGTATTTTGCGGGATCCTTAATCGAGAGTTGATGCAGCTCTTCGTACTTCCGGCTCATGAATAAGATCCTTTCCTGTTCCGAATAAGTGATTGCAGTCAAGTAAAACGCATACGCTTTATGCGCTATTCAACGCATTTTTGCAACCAGCCCGGCGGGAAATCTTTTACCCGGACCCGCGCGGTTGTTTTGCGGCTAACGGTGCGGTATAAGATAAAAAAATGTATAACGGCTATTCCAACTATGACGAAAGGTCGCAGGAAAATGGCCGACAACCGACGTAAAGCCAAACGAGTAGCCAACCAGCTGAATGTGCTTTATGGGCAAGACCGACCGATTTTTCCCGGCTTTACCCGCAACATTTCGCTTTCCGGTTTGGAGTTGGTCGGCAAAACCATCTATTATCCGCACACTACGATCAGCATCTCGATTCAGGATGCGGAGCCGTTCACGTTAAAAGGCGTTGTGCGCTGGCTTTCCGATATTCGTTACGCAGACAGCGAAAACTTCAAACAGTTTATGGGCGTCGACTTGATCGCCACATCGCCGCGTTATGTTGAATTGGTGGAGAACAGCGCCGGTCGCTTTACCGACAAGCGGACCGAACCGCGCTTCGGTAAAGTATACAAGGTTGTTTTCGACACGCCCGAGCACCTGATGGAAGAATACACGCAGGACATTTCTAAAGGCGGAATATTCGTGCTGACGGAAAACCCGCCCACGATCGGCGCCTATGTGTCAATGCAGATTATTATCGCTGAAACAGGGGAGTGTGTCAGCGCCGAGGGCGAGGTCGTTCACATTGTGACTTTGGCACAGGCTGAGATGAACGGCGCCAATCCGGGGATCGGCGTGCAGTTCACCGGATTTCCCGGAGGCGGAAAAGAAGTATTGGAAAAATTCATTCAAACACTGAAAGACAGAATGCGCGAATAGCTACCAGACGCTGACAATCACAATCGTCCTCATTGTTTTCTTTCAGATAGATTAATTTACGATGGCAAATTGACTTGTTTTCTAATAAATGGAATTATTCTTCTAAACAACCTGTTGCTTACATTCGGTAAAATGAGCAGATTTAAATATTGGATGTAAAAAAGTAATCTTAAAAACATGAATCGTTCCGGCACTGCATGAATGGTGGAATGTCGTGAACAAAACAAAACGGAAATGACATGCTTGACCAAGTTGAAAAAGAACAGTTGCTGGAATTTCTCCTGAGAAACGATGCAGACCCGATGTTTTGCAAAAACGATCGGCTGCAGTACACCATGGTCAATCCCGCCATGGAAAAACTTTTTAACCTGCCGAGCGACAAAATTTTGGGAAAAAAGGCTGCCGAGTTCATGGAAGCCGAATCGGCGCGCATTCTTCAGGAAATGGACGAACTGGTGCTGCAGGGGCAGACGATTCGGGAAACGAGAATTATCAAGCTTGACGACAAACCTCGTACTTTCAACTTCGTCAAAGAGCCGTTGCGGGACGAGCAGGGGCGCGTCACCGGCGTTTGCGGCTTGGTACGCGACATCACGGAATTGCAACAGGCCGAACGGTTGCTGCGGCTGCGCGACGATCGTCTCAAAGCTCAGTTTCAAAGTATACCGGTGCCCACCTATACCTGGCAGAAAAAGGAAGACGATTTTTATCTGACCGATTACAACGAAGCCGCCGTGAAAATCACCCAGGGCAAGATCGCCCAGATGGTCGGTCAAAAGCTGAGCGAATTCTACAGCGTCCGTCCCGATCTGATCGACGATATCAACAAGTGTTACAACGAAAAAAACGTGTTCGCGCGCGATATGGCCTATCATTATGCGACCACTGGTAGAAAGAAACATTTATCGGTCAAATACGCATTCGTTCCGCCTGACAGCGTGCTGGTGCATACCGAGGATATCACCGAACGCAAGGAAGTGAACGAGGCGTTGCGCGACAGCGAAGAACGGTTCCGCGCCCTGGCGGAAAACGCCTACGACACAATCATGCGTTTCGATCGCGAACACCGCCATTTGTACGCTAACCCCGTCGTCGAGCAGCAGACCGGAATTCCCGTCAAGGATTTTATCGGCAAAACGCATGCGGAACTGGGTTTTCCCCAGCATTTGGTTGATCTCTGGGGAGAGGCGATCGAAAAGGTTTTTATCGAAAAGCACAGCAACCGCATCGAATTTCAATTGCCCAGCGGCATCTGGATCGATTGGCTGCTGGTTCCCGAGTTGTCCGAGAGCGGCGAAGTGAAGGCCGTTATGGCTTCGGCGCGCGATATCACCCTACGCAAATACGCGGAGCGGCAATTGCTGACCGCACTGGAGAAACTGCGTGAGGCGGACAAGGTCAAATCCAATTTCATTTCACGGATGAGCCACGAAATCCGCACGCCGATCAATCATATTATCGGCATGGCTTCGATCGTGCGTATGCAGCGCGAAACGATGCCCAATGAGGAAATCGACAAGTATCTTGATATTGTCATGCACAGCGCCGACAGGTTGCTGGAGATTTTCAACGCGGTTTTGGATTTGTCCCGCATCAATCGCAGCGCGTTGGACATCGTCAGCAAGGAATATTCGCTGATCGATTTTCTGCGAACTATCGCGGGCAAATATCGACAAGAAGCGGAGAATCATGGCCTGCAATTCGAGCTTCGCCTGGGAAAAAACATCCCGGCCAAGGTGGTCGGCGATCAGGTTAAGCTGGAGCAAATACTCGAGAATCTCCTCGATAACGCCGTCAAATTCACCAATCAGGGTCATATCGACTTAAGCGCCGAGGTAAAACAACGCGTCGGCGATCGCTTGGAAATGCAATTTGCGGTAAACGATTCCGGCGTAGGCATTCCGGAAAATCATCATGATAAAATATTTGAACCTTTCTATCAGGTTGACATGTCGACGACCCGCGAATTTCAGGGCGCCGGCATCGGCCTGGCCATCGTCAAGGAATTGGTCAAGCTGCTGGACGGCCAAGTGTGGCTGATCAGCCAACCGAATTCCGGCTCGACGTTCTTCTTTACTTGTTGGCTGGACATTGCGCCGCCGACGATGGCGTAAACGATCTCAGGCCGCCTATTCGGTCCAGCCTTCGCGGATTTCGCGGATTTCATTCTGCACCGAGAAGAATGCTTCGACCACGCGCGGGTCGAAGTGTGTACCGCTGCTTTCCTTGATGATCTGGAACGATTTCTCCACCGAGAAAGCTTCTTTATAGGGACGCTTGGAGGTCAACGCATCGAAGACGTCCGCGATCGCTGTAATCCGGCCGACGATGGGGATGTCGTTGCCGGCAATGTGGTTCGGGTAACCGGAACCGTCCCATTTTTCATGGTGGGTCATGGCGATCGTCTCGGCCATGTTGATCAGGAACGAATCGGAGCCTTTCAACAGTCGGCCGCCGATAATCGTGTGTTGTTTCATGATCTCCCACTCATCGGGATCCAGCTTGCCCGGTTTGAGCAGAATACGGTCCGGAATGCCGATCTTGCCGATGTCGTGCATCGGCGCCGCATACAAAATCGCTTCGGCGTCTTCGCCGATCAAGCCCATTTTTTCGGCGATGGAAGCGGAATAATAACCCATGCGTTGGATGTGACTGCCGGTATCCTCGTCTTTGTATTCGGCCGCCTGCGAGAGGCGGATGACCGTATCCAGCGAAGCGCGTTTGAGTTTTTCGGAGGTTGTCTTTAACTCCTCAAAAGCCTCGCGTAGTTGCAGCGTGCGGCGGGTTACTTCTTCTTCGAGCAGCTTCTGATAATGCCGCATGTGATCGTTGTAGGCTTTGACTTTCAACAAGGATTGCACGCGGGCGCGCAATTCGGTCCGGTCGACCGGCTTGGCCAGGAAATCGTCGACGCCGATTTCCAGCGCCTTGACCCGTTGGTCAAGATCGCTGTGAGAGGAAACGATAACGATCGGGATCATCTGCGTTTCGACGTTGCTCTTCAATTTTTCGGCGGTTTGCAGGCCGTCCATCCGCGGCATCTGAATGTCCAAGAGGATAATGTCGGGATTTGCTTCTTTAACGTTTTCCAGGCAATTCAAGCCGTCGAATGCCTCGAAAACCTCATAGCCGAGTCGATTGAGGAACTTCGCCAGCAGGCTGCGTCCCATCTCGTCGTCATCGCAAACCATGACCCTCTTTATGGTTTCCACGATCACCTCACTTTACCGTATGTTTCAATCGCCACTCTTCTCGTGAGAGTTTAGCACAGGGAAAGATAAGATAAAAGCAGCGCCTCCTTTGGCGCACTTGGGAATGACTTCGATGTCGCCGCCTTGCGCCTTGACCAAGTTGCGGACGGTAGCCAGTCCTAAGCCGGTTCCTGACTTTTTCCCGGCGGTTGCGAACGGTTCGAAGATGGTGGCGGAGATTTCCTCGGGAATGCCGGCGCCGTCGTCGGTGACGCTGATTTTAATCACGTCGGTATCCATTTTAGCGGTCAGCCAGATGTGCTTTCCTTTCGGATCGCGTCCTTCGCCGCAGAGGGCTTCCTGCGCATTCTTCAACAGATTTTCCATGACGCGCAGCATACGTTCCTGATCCAGGTTGATCTGCACCTTCTCCGGTAGATCGTAATCGGAGACCAGCGAAATGCCGATCGCGGACAATTTGGGATGCCATGTGGCTGTGACCATGCTCAGGTAGGGTATGACCGTGGTGGGTTCCAGATTGACGTTCGTGCTGTAGCCGCGAGCGAAATCCAACACCTCGGCAATCATGCGGCTCAGGCGATGCGCTTCTTTGATGATCGGGTCGAGGCTCTTGACGATTTCCTTGCTTTCGCCGGCCAGTGCGTCTTCCTGGGCGATTTCCGCGAAGCCGACGATGGTGCTCAGCGGATTTTTCAAATCATGGACGATCGAACTGGTCATCTGGCCGATGGCGGCCAAGCGACTTTCGCGCTCGCTCAAGCTGCGTTCCAATCCGCGGGCGCGCAAATGGGCCGCCACGCGCGCTTTCAATTCGCGAATCTCGAATGGTTTGGACAGATAGTCGTTGGCGCCCGTTTCCAACCCCTCGACCACCGCATCGCCGCCGGTTTTGGAAGTCGCCAGGATAATCGGCGTTTGGTTAAGCGTTTTATCTTCGCGGATCTTGCGGCATAGTTCGTAACCGTCCATGCGCGGCATCATGATGTCGGAGATGATCAGGTCGGGGTGGAAGCGGCTGGCGACTTCCAGTGCCTCGACGCCGTCGCCGGCTGTGGCGATGCGGTACTTGTCGATCAGATTGCCGGCCATAAAGGTGCGAATGTCCGGATTGTCGTCGACGACCAGCACCTTTTGCGCATCTGCCGGAGCCTGTTGCTGTAAATGTTTGTCGCCGAGCTTGCCGCCGCTCAATTTCGAGGCGGCGACATCGGCCAACAACGTCTTGGTGCCTGAGTGTGATTCGTAGGTGGCTCCCAACATGGAGATGGTGCGCTCCTGCGCCAGTTGATCGATTTTCCGCCGCCCGATGATGCGTCTGCGGTCGATCGGTTGCGATTCAGGTCGACGCGGCAGTTCGATGGTGAAAATCGTTCCCACGCCGACGGTGGAACGGACGCTCACCTTCCCGCTGTGGAGCTTCGTCAATTCCTCGACCATGGCCAGGCCCAGGCCGGTGCCTTCGGCGCGACGGGAAAGGGCGTCGTCCAATTGCAGGAAGCGCTTGAAAATCTGGTCCAATTGGTCTTCCGGAATGCCGGCGCCCGAGTCCTCGACCTCGAACCAAACGCGGTATTCGTCGAAATCGGCGCGAAGCTGAATGCGCCCGCCGTCGGGGGTGAATTTTACCGCGTTGGAGAGCAAGTTGGCGGCGATGGTCTCCACCTTGTTGACGTCGATGATCGAATCGGGAATCGATTCGGTTCCCTGAATGCTCAATTCGATGTTGCGATTATCGGTGTGCGGCTTGGTGGCCTTCATCAATTCTTCGAGCAAGCGGCCGACGTTGCCGTAAACGAATTTGCATTCCAGCTTGCCGGCGTCGATTTTGGCGAAGTCCAGCAGCGTATTCACCTGACGCAGCAACCGGCGGGCGTTGGTTTCCATTGCCTCGAGCAAGGGGCGGGGATCCGCTGGCGCGTGGCCCTGCAGCATGGCCTCCAACGGACCGAGAATTAGCGTCAGCGGGCTGCGCAATTCGTGGCTGACGTTGGAAAAGAAACGCATTTTCGCCTTGTCGAGTTCCTTGAGGTCCTCGTTGGCTTTTTCGATCTGCATCTGCATCGCCAACTGATTGCGACGGGTTTTTTCCTGTCCGACGTTGGCGAAGATGGTGAACACAACCGCACCGCCCATGAAGAAGAACGGTCCCAGCACATTGAACAAAGAATCGGCGGTGGAAAAAGTAAATAGGAAGTTGAGCAGGAAATAGCTGCTCATGCACAGGACGCCGCACAGGACTGTCGGGAAAACGCGCCAGGGCAGGAAGAGGCCGGCGACGAAGATAATGAATACAATGCCGATGTAATAGACGCTGGAAAAGCCGCCGAGATACACGGTCATAATCGCCACGCCCAATTCGGATGCATAAACCGTCCAGATGGATAACGCCACCGCATAGCGACGGCCGAACTCGGTGGAGAGCAAAAAGATGCCCAGCAGGTAATTGGCGACGACCACCAGCCGAATAATCGTGAACAAAATGGCATATCGGGAGGTGGCGGCGAAATCCAGTCCGATGAAACTGGAGTAGAGAAAACAAGCGATGATCAGCAAATAGCGTAAGCGAGAAACGAGTAAAGCGTGCGATTCTTTGTTAAGCCGTTCGACGAAATGAGGACTGTTCTCTATCGTTTGGGCTTTTGGCTCGCTCATTTCCTTCTTTCCGCACGCACAATGACCGCTGTGGGTGGATCCCCAAAGGCATTATATGCGCGAACATTGATAAATCCAGCCTCTTCCATCAAAGCGATGAATTCATCGGCGGCGAAAAAGCGAAATCTTCCTTCGTCTTCCAATTCTAAAAGGGCGCCGACAAATGCGGCGAACTCACGCAGGCTGGCCAATAGCCGCTCTTTCTCAAACTCATTCAAATCGTTGCGCTTGGCGATTTCCTCGGCTTCTTCCAGGTAAGCCTTCGACGAATCGTAATTGGGCTTAAGACTCGACAAGACCAGAACGCCGCCGGGCGTGAGCATGCGCAACAATTCCCGCAGGACTGCAAGCGGATCGTACAGATACGGCAAAATCAACGAACCGCCGATGCGATCAAACGATTGTGAGGGGATATCGATGCGGCAAAGGCGATTCGCTTTGCCGAAACTGAGTTGTTTGAAGCGCAGATCCGCCGCAGTTGTCGCCTCGTTGCGACCGGGCAGCAGATCGTCGGGTAAAGTCAGACCATTGAGAAAGCGGCTGGCCATGGACAATTCCTGCACCGCTTCGGTTTCGACTTCGTCCAGTTCGGGGATCAACTGGCGGATGCGCTGCGCGGCGGTTTGTTTGCCGCGGAGAATCTGATGGACCTCCGAGTTGTAGCGTTCCTCGATTTTGTAGATGGTTGGCGCATTCAATCCTTCGATGCGATTGACCAACGCGCGCAGACCGAACAGCTCACCGGAAAGGAAATCGCGCCAGGATTGCAACCGGGCCGATTCCAGGTCGACGACCTGTAGGTTGAATTTCAACTTGCGCCATTGGCCGCCGGGATCGGCGATCAAGTTGTCGATTTTATTGCGCGTGAAAGCAACCGCCTCGGGGACTAAATCCAGGCAAGTCAGTTCGACCGACTGTTCCCGCAGATTGAGTTTGTTGAGCAGGCGTACGGTGAGGTTGCCGGTGCCGCAGCCGATGTCGGCGATCCGCAGCCCCGGTTCGATGTCCATCGCCTCGACCTGCTGATCGATGAACTGCACATAATCGGGGTTGTACAACAGAACGTCGTAGCCTTCCTTTTCCTGCGACGTGCCGAACAAATGCCGGTTCCAGTACTCGGTAGCGTCGGTGAACTTTTTGCGCTTGGTGCGCGCCCATTCGATTTCCCGCTGTTTTTCGAAGAGGGCGAGGTCGGGTTCGACCGCCGAACCGGATTTACCGTACAGATGCTTGTTGATCGATTCGAAAATCAGTTTGAACGATTCGATGGCCTCGGCGCCGAGACGCGGGTTGTGACCGGTCGGCGTTTCGATGATCTCGCGGATGCCGCCGCCGGGTGCGTTGAGCATCTGGCGCACGCGCGAACGGGTGACCATATAATCGTAAGTGCCGACGATCCAGACCACGGGGATCCGGATTTTTTCCATATCCTTGCGCGCGTCTTCCAGAAAGGCCATGCCCTTTTCGATGGCGTCGGGCATGACGCCGCTGGGATCGGATAGACGGCCGTAAATGAGAAACGGTTCGGCCTTTTCTCCGCGCTGATAGATCGGGAACAAATCGACGCCGGCGAGCAAGTTCTTGAACATATCCTGCCCGTCGGGGCAGCCGAAGGGCGCGACGAACAAATCGACCGGCGGTCCCTCGTTGTCGGCGACCAGCCGGCGTGCGGCGATGGCGGCGACCGAGTAGGTGACCAGCACGCGCTTTTTCGGCCGGAAACGCCGTTCCAGGTAGGCCAGGCTGCCTTGCATGTCCGAAACCAGGTGCGAATAGGTCCAGCGTAGATACGGATGCCCCTTGGCTTCCATTTCCGGATCAACTTCACTTTCACCCAGGGCATGCGTCAGGTCGAAACGCAGCACCACCGCGTTCAATCCCTGATGGCGGAAGTTGTCAACCAGCGTGCGGGCCAGGAGGCTGAACACCTCTTTGCGCACGGGGAAGGGCGGACCGATGACCACCGCCACGTCGATGTCCGGCGGATCGTAATTGAGGTCGAAGGTCGCGTCGAGCAACGCGACGACGATATCGCCCCGGTTGTTTTTATAGCGTACGACAAAAACGCGTTCCTTGTTCTGAACGCTCTTTTTCAGGAGCAAACCGGCCATTTTCTGTTTGGCCATGCCGGTCAGACGCGTCAGTGCGCTCCACATATTGGAACGCAATGAGCGGTCGGTGATCTGCTCGAACGCCGTTCGGTCCTTGAGCTGATCCAGGAAGTTCAGGCCCAGCAACCACCCATCCGGGAGCTTGGGCGTGACGCGGGCGATGGTGGCGCCGTCCTTGAAAGCAATGCGGTTGGCATCGACCAACTTGAAGGAGGGGAAGCGCATGCCTTCGGTCACGACACTTTCCCGGTGTGTAACGACCGAACAACCCCCTTCGCTCAGATCCATAACCGGCAGCCGCAACTCTTTATTATCCAGGTGCGGTGCATTGACGACCATGTAAGTGTTTTTCACCGATTCCCGTCGGCTCCAACGGCGCTCGTTGTGATACATGCGCTCGGGCATGACCAGACGATAGACGATGCCGCGCTCGAGCAGCAATCCTTCGAATACCGAATGCAGCGGACCATCGATGATGACGCAATAAACAACCTTCGAGTAATCCGGCAGACCGGGCGTCATGTTGTAGAGAAGCAGTTCGTTTGGATCGTAACGCAAGCGCGACTCGAGCCACTGCGCCTTTTTCACCGAGTACACAACCTTCACCGGCAGTTCACGTTTACTGGCGGCCAGCAGACGTTCTTCGATCAAAGCCCACTCGCTGACCGGCAGCAGGTTGCCGGAAAGAATATCTTTCATACTCGTTTGTAGATCGACGATCACTTCATCCAATTCAATGAACCCGGAGTACTGGCGGATCTTGGTGCGATCGCGTGACTGTAATTCCTCAAAGCGCAGACCCAAGCCCATGGCGTCAACGCGCACAACGCGGCTGGTGACGCGGATCGGGCGTCGTTGTCCGGTCGGAAAAAGCATGTCCATGACCAGGTGATCGCCGACCAGCGGACGTTCTTTTGTTTTCAGGAAAGCGCCGTCCAAACTGACATTGGTGACCATTGCGTCACTATCGCGCAACGGTCCTTCAAGGATGGTCACCGGGGCCATCGTTTTCCGTCTGTATGATTTACGAGCTTCCGATTGGTGTCCTAACCAAATCGAAGTCGATGGATTCTCATGTATATCGGTCATTTCCGAGCTCCTCATGACAACGAGAAATAAACCAACAACCGCTCCGGATCACAGCGGAAAAAACGAGAAAAGCGTTGTATAATCCGTAATAGCCCAATTAACGTAATACATTACTTGAGTTATGACCTCTAGTCAACTGATTCCCTTACAATAATGAATCGAATACTCATTTGATTGACTAGAATGACCATATTAGTAATTATTTTATTGTTAATGACGGTACCTAATTATACCAAATGGAATTTATCTCATTGCGGCCGATATGCAACAAAATCAGCATAATTTTTTTTCATTAGACTATTTGGAGAATTGACAAATTATTGAAATCATAGAAATAAATCTGTGTTTACAAGTATGGTTTGGTTCAGAGAACGCCGCTTATATATGTGATATCATTTATTTATATTATATTATTTCTAATGAGGTAAAATAGGATAGGAAAATGGATAATTGAGATATTTTTCAAGATCTTGTGTGCTCAATGTAAAAAAATTATTTCCTTTGGAATTTCAATATATTGACTGAATGGTCAAAATATTTTTATAAATTCTCGCCTTCGTGAAAAAGAAAACGATGGATCATGTCCACTGTTGCCTCGATCATTCGTGGTTCACCTATATCGGAACCGAACATTTTCAGCGAATGGACCACCGCCTCGATAGTATGCCCAACCACGGCAAAAGCCGCTTGGGAGTCAACCACGCGAAGTTGCAGGTTGCCGGCTTTCAACAAATCGATTATCCGAGTAATCGTTTGTTCCTCCTCCGCCTGGCCGATGGCCGCAAATTCCGGATCGACAAGGGACATGACGGTCAGCTCCTGCAACAAGGCGGGAGGAAAGCGGTGCAATGTGAGCGAGTGTTCGATGATGCTTCTGATCAGTTCCTTCCCGTCTCCGGGTTGCGGAGCGATGGCCGTTTCAGTGAAGAAGGCGGTGACCATATCGTGTATGGTTTGCACATGTCGCCGGTACAGTTCCAACAACAACTGTCTTTTATCTTGAAAATAAATATAAAAACAACCAATGGAAACTCCCGCCTCCCGTGCGATCGTTTTTGAGGTTGAGCGATGATACCCCTGCGCGGAAAACTGTTTGATGCCGGCTTCCAATAGTTTCTCCCGTGTGGCTTCGCTGCGCTTTTGCACTGGAACACGCGACGAAAATGTTTGTGTTCGTCTCATTCAACATCCTCCCGCACCCGAGAGTATATCATATTAGTATGTGCGCAAGTAAAAAATGAACTAAAGTTCATGTTTTTCTTGACGCACGTTGCTCAACTCATTATTGTAGCGACAAAGGATTGAGCAATTATGCAACCGATTAAATCGTTCATGAGGCATTTTTTCCTTTTGTCCATTATCTTTTTGCCGGCCTGTGGCGCAATGTACCGGGGACCGGTTTCCTCCCATTTCGATGGTCGACGGTTTTTCAATCCCGAACCCAATCATTCGTTTGGTGATATGGTCAAATGGTTGTGGGAAATGGAAACGGTCGCCTGGCCGCGATGGGTTGACGATCCGCCGCAACCGGCGCCGCCCGAACGAGTCGGCGCCGGCGATTTGCGTGTCACCTACATCAACCATGCGACGATGCTGTTGCAGCTTGACGAACTCAACATTCTGACCGATCCGATCTGGTCCGAGCGGGCCGGTCCGGTTTCCTGGTTGGGAACCAAGCGGGTGCGCGCGCCGGGCGTTTCCTTCGACGATCTGCCGCCGATCGATGTGGTACTGATTTCCCATGATCACTACGATCATCTTGATTTGCCCACGTTGCGGCGGATCATGGACCGTCATCTACCGATCGTCTTGGCTGGCTTGGGGGTAAAACGCCATCTCGACGATGCGTTGGCGGAACGTACGGTCGAACTGGATTGGTGGCAAAGCCATGTCGACCAGGCGAGGCAAGTGCAATTTACTTTTGTGCCGGCGCGACATCAATCGGGGCGCGCGCCGTTTCGCGAAAACGTGACGCTCTGGGGCGGTTTTCTTATCAACAGTCCGGCGGGGCAGGTCTATTTCGCGGGCGATACGGCCATCGGCAGCTTTTTGGATGAATTGCATAACCACATCACCCGTTTGCGGTTGGCGATTCTGCCGGTGGGCAGTTATGAGAAGCGATGGTTCATGCAATCGCAACATCTCAATCCAGACGATGCGGTCAGCATTCATTGCCGGTTGGGCGCGCCTCTGTCCATCGGAATGCACTTCGGCACTTTTGCCGAACATCCCGAACAAACCATCGATGCGCACGAGAAGGATCTCGTTGCGGCCTTGCACCGGCATGATGTCGCGGCCGAGCAATTCCGTCTTTTAAAGTTCGGCGAAAGCCTGGCTGTTCCGCCGTTGAACGAGTAACTTGCTAGAGGAAACATTACATCGATTGTCGTTCGGCACTATAGGTAATCACCGATAGCACCGCTCCTTGCGGGTTCTGGAACACGCAGCAACGGCCGATGGTCGAGATGTCGGTCGGGGGCAGCAAAAGCTTGCCGCTGTTGGCCTGCACGATTTCAGCCGTCTTGTCGACATCGTCCACGGTCACCTAGGTCGCCCCAGAATTGGGCGCCTGTGCCGCCGAAGGTGGTTTGGCGGATAGACCGCCGACGGCCATGCCATCCAGTTTAATCATCAAAACGCATGCATTGCATTAGCAAAATTTAATGAAAAGCCCGGAACCGTTGCCGATCCCGGGCTTCGTTGCCAAGCACCGCAAGGATTACAATCTGCTTTCCTCGACCTTCGGCGCGGTGTAGTCGTAAACGAACTGCACCAAGGTCATCATGACCGTGCGCAGGCCGTCATCCGGCGGGTTGTAGAGCCAGTACCCGACGGGAATCGGAATATCCGGCACGCTTAATCCCGGCACCCAGCCTTGCAGCGCGGTGAGAATGTAATTCACGTCGCCCAGCGGCAGCCAGTCGGGCAGCAACGGACGCAGATCTTCCGGACCTGTATCCAGCAGGGCCGGACCGAGATCGGCCATCAGAATCAGCGTGTTCATGAGGAACAAATTCAGTTCGTCGCCTAACGGTCCCCAGAAGGGAATCGCGTACATTTCGCCTTCGTCCCATTGGTAGTTATCGTTTTCGTCGACATATTGCGTGATGTCGTCGCCTTGCGGGTCGGTCTCATCGCGCACCGCCGCGAAGCCGTCCGCGCCGTCGATAGCGGCAAAGCCAAACGAAATGGCGAAATCGGCGAAATATTGCGCGCCGTCATCGGTGAAGGTGAAGAAGTCCGGATAGTTAGGGTCCTGGAACATCAGGAGGATCTGTCCCGCAAAGTAATGCACGATTTCGATCGGATCATACAGGTAAGGGAACGACTGCAACAGCGTCCAATCCGCTTCCAATTGGAAGGCCAGGAAGAAGCGCTCGATGGCGTCGACCAGATTGCCGATCGCTCCGAGGTTGAGCAGGTCGGCGTAGTCCCATTCGCCGCCGCAGTCGATCACCAACGTTTCGCCACTCCAGAGCAACGGCAGTGAGGGTACATACAACCGATTCTGCGGGAAGTCGACCTGCATCGTTTCAGCTGCGGCAATAAAGCCCTCGTTGAGCGGCAGCAGATCGTCGAGAATCGACTGCTGGAATGCCGCCCAGTCGATGAACGGAAATTCGGGGTACTGCCCGAAGACCTCCTGCAACGTTTTCACCAGGTCCTGGAATTGCGCGAGCAGGCTGCCCAGTTGCGCGTCGCCGACTTCCGGACAGATCGCAGCCGCCGCGTTAAAGTTTGTCGCCGCCGTTTCCGGATCGTAATCGCCCAGCGAGGTTTTACCGGCGACCATGAGCGGATTGTAGCTGTCCCAATCGCATTCCAGCGTGGTGTCGTCGTCGTCGATCGTGTCGTCGTCGATCGTGTCGTCGTCGACGGTATCGTCGTCGATCGTGTCGTCGTCGCCCGTATCGTCGTCGATCGTGTCGTCGTCATCGTCGTCGTCCGGCGTCGCATCGTCGTCGTCATCGACGCCCGTATCGTTGTCGTCGTTGTCGTCATCGTCGTCGCCGCAATCGCAGGCGGCGAGCAGCAGCAGAGAAAACAGGGCAATCAGCAGGGTAATGTTGCTTTTCATCATCTCACCCCCCACATCCAACGGACGGATCGTCATCGTCATCGCCAGCGGCCGATGAAGTCACTCCGACGCCGTTGCGGTTTTCGCCTCCGTCATCGTCGTCGTCCGCACCGTCGTCGTCGGAATTGGAACCATTGTCGGCATCGTCCAACGGCGTGGCCGTCACCACATCGCTGACCGCCGAGCGGTTGCCGACTTCATCGAAGGCCTGCACCCACAAGCGATATTCACGGCCCGACAGCAAACCCAATACCTGTGCACCGGTTGCGTCGGCGTCGTTCAACGTGCCGCCCAGGTAGGCGTCGTCCTCGTACAGGCCGTACCAGAGGTCATAGCCGGCCAGGTCGGCCGCGGTCGGTTTGGTCCAATGCAACTGGACGCCGTCGACGATGCCGTCGGCGGTCAAAGCGGTCGGCGGCGCCGGCGGCGTTTCGTCGGCCGTGCCCAGAATCTTCTGCGCCACGCGTTCGCGCCAGGTCAGCAGCACGCTCCAGTCGTGCTCCCAGTTGTAGGTTTTCGGCGCGACGGTCCGCGTGATCGCATCGACCCAGGAGTCGTCGCCGCGTTCGTCCAGAATATGGAAGTACTCGTAATCCTCCATCGCCTCGCGTAGGTATTTCATGCGCAGCGAAGCGACCGGAATGTCGGTCGTGCCGCCGATGCGGTCGATTGTGCCGGGGAAGATCACCGTACCGTCGCCTTGGAAGAACGGCTCGGCGAACATCGAATCCCACACATCGCGTCCCTGACCGATGATGTACACCGTTTGCCAGAATAAAATGCCCGTGAAGTGATAACGGCGGGTCAACCACGTCCAGATGCGCATGTAGCTGGATTCGGCGTCGACCGCGTGGCTGGCGTAATCGAAGAACATCACGGCGCTCACGCAGTTGTACCACCAGGTGGTTTCGCCCAGCGCACGCCGCTCGTCATACACTTCGGGGAACGGCGGAAACGGCATCGAATCGCTGAACAACGGCTCGTCCGGACACCAGATGTCCACGTCGCCGGCCAGACCCTCCTCGAACTGCTCGGTGACCATCGGCTGCAGATCGGGATCGGCGGCGTGCAATCGCGCGGCCAGATCGCGCAACGCGGGGTACATTTCCGGACGCGGTTCGTCGGGCATGTAGTAGAACAGCACGTGGTTCCAGCCCTTGTCGCGGAAGTGTTGCGCCCAACCGCCCCAATACGCCAACTCCCAGACCGTCGGATCGACGCCCGGGGGAGCGGCCGGCACGCCGGGCAGGGTGTAGCCGGTGAATTTATAACCGGGACGATAGAAAGTGCCGTCGAGGATCGGACCGTCGACCGCGTCGAATTCCGCCCAATCCCAATCGATGGATTGCGTGCCCTCGTTCCAGGCATAGGAAGGATTGCGCGTGTTCCAGTTGTACAGCGAAATGCGGTGCCGCGCGAATTCCTCCATGTAGCGCCAATGGAGATCTTGGCTGTTGGTGACCCCGCCGTGCGCGGTGTGCCAGTTGTACACCGAGCCCAGGCTCCACCCGTAATTGCTGGCCAGCGATATGCCGGTCGGAATGGCGAAGTCCCAGACTTCCAGCGTCACCGTGCCGGTCCATTCGCCGCGACCGTCGGCGGTGACCGTCACCGTGGCGCTGTAATGGCCGGGCGCCTGATCTTCCGGAATGAACACGTCGACAAAGACGATTTGCGTGAAATCGGCCGCCAGATCGAACGGCGCGCCCGCGCGATCCTCGCCGACGAAATGGTCGACGAAGGGCACCAGACCGTCGGGCCAGTAACCGGCCAGCGAGGGATCGGGCGGCAGGTGGCTGATGCGTTCGACCGGCACCGGCACGTAATGCACGCGGTACGGCTCGATCTCGGTGATTGGATCGCCCGGGCCGGTGAATTCGCCGACCTCGACATTGACGTTGGTCAATCCGGCGCTGTCACGAATGAGCACGGCGAAAGGTTCCCATTCGTTGCGCGCCGATTGCAGATGGAAAGAGTCGCGGGGAGTAAACGAAAACTCCGGCCGTTGCTTGTCGGTGCCATGGGTCAGGCCGACCAGGTATTCGGCCGCCGCCAGGCCGGTCCATAAAACGAGCAAGGCGGTCGCCATGGTCATGATCAAGAGAGTGCGTTTCATGAAATCTACTCCTTGTACGGGCGGTACAAAGCAAAACACCTCATTATACGAAAGCGCTAAACGCAGGCAATCGAAATGCGGGAAAAATACTTACGCATCGGAAAGTCAACCGAATCCGGGTGGAACATGTCATTTTTTGTGTGTAACCTGTCACGACGTCTGCAAAGCAACAACGGAGATGAACATGAGCGACCAACGAGGAACCTGGGAAAAGACATCGGCCACCAACACGGCCGGCGCGTTGACGAGCATCGTTCGCCGCTTGCCGGCCATCTGGCGGGCGCGTCGCGAGGCTGAAGCCTTGGCGCCGCAATTGCCCATCGAGAAAGGACCGGCGAATCTGCCCGATCTTCCCCAGTTCGAATCGTGGTTGCAGGGTTTGTGCAATACCGAACACCGCCGGCCGGGTACGCCACAAGGGCGACAAGCGGAATTGTGGGTCGCCGAGCGCCTGCGGGAAATCGGCCTGCAAAATGTCACGCAGGATCCGATCGCCATTTCGGTCTGGACGGCCCACGAGTGGTCGTTGACCGTCGAGGGAAAAAAGATCCCGACCTTCCATGTGATCAACACGGCGCTGACGCCTCCCGAGGGCGTCACTGCGCCGCTAGCGTATGTCGGCACCGGTACGGCCAAAGATTTTGCGCGTGTCGAGGTCGCCGGGAAGATCGTCGTCGCCGATGTACCGTTTCCGCGTATGCCCACCGGGCTGTTGATGAAGTTATTGCGCGCCAGCTACGTGCTTTCCGATCCCGACCGTTCGGTCTCGCCTTGGTCGTCGCAGTACCTCAACTTCGTGCGCCAGAACTTTATCGGCGGAGCGACCACAGCCGAGGAAGCGCCGGCAAGGGACGTTTACTGGCAGGCGGTGCGGCGCGGCGCGGTCGGCGTTTGCTTGATTCTGCGCGATCAGCCGACCAATTCGAACACGCACTACGGTCCCTACGACGGCATCATGAAACCGCTGCCCGCCCTGTGGGTGGGCAAGGAGGACGGCGTCAGGTTGCATACGCTGGCCAAGCAGGGTACGACGGCCACGCTGACGTTGACCGGGACGATCGAGCCGGGAACGATGCACAACATCTGGGGCATGCTGCCCGGCCGATCCGACGAGACGATCTTGGTGACCTCGCATCATGACAGCCCGTTCAAGGGCGCGGTGGAGGACGGCGCGGGCGTCGTTCAGGTGCTGGCGCAGGCGTGGGCCTGGTCGCAGGTGCCGCTGGAACAAAGGCCGAAAACGCTGGTCTTCGTCGTCGACGCGGGGCATTTTTACGGCTCGCAGGGGGCGCACGATTTCGCCCGCCGACACCCGGAGATCATGCGGAAAACGCGCATCCTCATCACGCTGGAGCATCTGGGCGCAAAGGAAGTGACCGACCGTGAGGGACGTTACGTGCCCACCGGCCGCAGCGCGCTAACGGTCATGTTCACTTCCGGCGAACCGACGACCATTGCGTCGGTCATCCGCGCGCTGTCGGCATGTCCGGCGAAAAACACCGCTTCCATTCCCTCGGATCTGATCGCACCGGTGCCGACTTCGGATGCTTCCGGCTACGTGGTCGAAGCGGGTGTGCCGGTTATTTCGTGGATCGGTTGCCCTTACTATCTATTGGATGAGAACGATACGCTGGACATGGTCGACCGCAACGAACTGCTGCCCGTCTGCCGCACCGTGACCGAGTTGACCCGCCTGCATATGGCGATGCCGGAGCAGACGGTGCGTTCTTGAGAATCTCAATACTGCGAAAGCGCCGTGCCGACGATGAACTCCGGTGAAACGTTGAACAACTGCCTGGCGGTGAACGGCTTTTTTAGATGACGCCGGGCAGCCTCGGAAACAGGCGAATAGACCATCGCGGCGGCGTGACGATAATATTCCTGCGCTTCATCGCTTCGCCTGAGCAGATCCAGACAACGGCCGACCCAAATGTAGGCTTCGGCTTCCATGAGCTTGTCGCGATAATTGTATTCCGTGTTGCGGATCAGCAGCGGCAGGGCATACAATTATCGCGACAAGCTCATGGA
>Ga0116156_10002038_pt1 | contig 18694 bp, 8 predicted proteins | sample AD_UKC045_MetaG_FD_89891 | JGI IMG/M metagenome (GOLD analysis project Ga0116156, IMG submission 89891) | Active sludge microbial communities of municipal wastewater-treating anaerobic digesters from USA - AD_UKC045_MetaG | ecosystem: Engineered > Bioreactor > Anaerobic > Digestate | place: USA... | reverse complement strand
TCATCAACAAATGCACCGGCTCGCTCATCTGCCGGACGGCGCGCAGCGCTTCGGCGCCGTTGGCGAAGGCGAAAACGCGATATCCCTGTCGTTGGAGGACCTTGACGGCCAAGTTCCGCACCATCGGCTCGTCTTCCACGACCAGGACCGTTTCGGTTCCCGCCGGCAAGTCTTCTTCGACGGGACACGTCATTTCTTGCGCCTCGGCCGTCACCCGCGGCAGGTAGATTTTAAAGGTTGTGCCTCGCCCCGGCTCGGAATCGACCTCGATGTGCCCCTCGTTCTGTTGGACCGCCCCGTAGACCATTGCCAAACCCAGGCCGGTCCCTTTGCCCTTTTCCTTCGTCGTAAAGAATGGTTCGAAAAGGTGGCTGCGGACTTCCTGGTCCATGCCGACGCCGTCGTCCGAAACCGCCAGCATGACATATTCGCCGGGCGGGAGATTGCTTTCGTGACGCCGGCAGTAATCTTCATCAAGAAACACGTTGGCCGTTTCCAAGGTAAGGCGACCGCCATCCGGCAGGGCGTCGCGGGCGTTGACCGCCAGGTTGACCAGGATCTGCTCGGCTTGGCCGGGATCAATTTTTACGCAGCCGATGTCGTGCCCGGGGGTGACAACGAGCTCGATGTCCTCGCCGATCAGACGGCGCAACATCCGGAATGAGCGCTCGATGACTTCGTTCAGGTTCAACACTTTGGGTTCGATCAATTGTTTGCGCGAGAAGGCCAGGAGTTGCCGCGTCAATGCGGCGGCGCTGTCGGCCGCCTGACTGACATCCGAGAGCAGTTCATGAAGCGGATCGTCGGCGGACAAATCCATCATGGCCAGCGCGACGTTGCCGCTGATGCCGGTCAGCAGATTGTTGAAATCGTGCGCCACGCCACCGGCCAGACGACCGATGGATTCCATTTTTTGGGCTTGGATCAATTGTTCCTGAAGCCTGCCGCGCTCTTCTTCCGCCCGTTTGCGCTCGGTGATGTCGCGGATGAAGGCCACCAGATTGCCGCCTACCGCCGTCTTGTACTGGACACTGACTTCCACGTCGAAAAGGCTGCCGTCTTTGCGGCGATGGCGGGTTTCGAATCGGTCGTAACCCTGCTTTTGCACTTTATCGATGTGTCTGGCCGTTTCCGCTTGATTTTCCTGGGCTTCCATGTCCGTAACGGCCATCGTAAGCAGTTCATCTTCCCGGTAACCGCTCATCCGACAATAGGCTTCGTTGACCTCCAGCAAACGGCCTTGTGGGCTGAGCAGCCAGAAGCCGTCCAGGGTTGTTTTCAGAATGTCGTGGTGACGATCCTGACTATCGCGCAAGGCCTTTTCCGCCTCGCGTCTTTTGGTCAGCATCACATTGGCCGATTGCGCCAGAGCCTGAAATTCGGCGATGCGGAGCGGCGTCACATCGATCGGTTCGCCGCCCGCTTCCATGGCGTGGAAGAAGGAAAGGAAGACCGTAATCTGACGGTTGAAAGTACGGGAGACAAGATAGGAAAGAAAGTAAATCAAAGCCAGGATAAACAGGAAAACGACGATCAACCATTTTAAGCTGGTCATGACCTCATGACGCAAGGCCGCTTCCTTTTGTTGAATGATCGACTCGACTTCATCCAAATAGACGCCGGCGCCGATCATCCACTGCCATTCCGGAATGCCTTTCATGAACGATACTTTGGGGGCGTGTTTGCCGGTCGTCGGCTTTTCCCAGTGGTAATAGATGAAATCGCCCTCCGGATTTTCCACCGCCCGCCTTTCCTCCTGAATCACTTTAACGCCGTAGGGGTCGGTCATGTCCCAGATGTTTTTGCCGATCAAGTGCGGCTGGGTGCTGTTCATCAAGGTCACGCCGTTATAACTGACGACAAAAATATACCCATCATTGCCGAAACGGATGTGACTGATCCGATCGAGGACTTCGCCTTGTATGTCCTTTTCAACGTCGTCTAAATATTCACCGGTGCCGATAAAACCGTTGAACGGTTCAAAATATTTAACGTAGGCGATCTTGGGGAAACCGCGGCCCTCGTTGCCGGGTTTGGTCCAGGAGTAATTGTAAAATCCCTCCGCTTGATTCATGGAGATATCGATCATATCGCGGATCACGTATCGGCCCTGGGTGTCCTGCATGTCCAGCAGGTTTTTCCCTTCCAACTCCGGCCGATCGGTAAAAAGGATTTCCACGCCGTTGTGGTCGGTGGCGAAATAATAACCGCGCCCATCATGAAAACGAATGGCCCGGAGCGCTTCGATGATCAGCGACTTGATTTTCTCCGGCGGCAACTTTCCTCGGTACTTTTCGACCAAATGCGTGCCGATCGCATGTGCTTCCATGGTGCGGTTTTTAATTGTTTCGCGCAGCCGTCTTTCCCGAATCGACTGCATGTATTGAATGTAATGAAAGGCTTTATTGACCTCTTCTTTGATGAGGTTCTTCTGTGCATCGGTATACTGCCGTCGAATCACCTCGGTTTCTTCCCGAAGGCGGGAATAGTCACTAAAAAAAACCAGCCCGGCAATCAATACGGTAAAAAGGGTGGCCAAAATCATCAGGCCGAAAAATAGGAGGCTGCCCAATTCGGGTGTCGTTTTGCGAGGACTCATCTGTTTTCTTTTACCCATGCTGTCGTCTTTCGATTCCAACTGGAGTACAAGCGCAGCCAGGTCTTTGCTTTTACGATTTTATACGGAATTTATCCGACACTGCTCCACTCGGCTTTGCATTCTATCGCAAGACAAAACGATTGGAAATAAGAGTTCGGCATTTCAGCGCATCTCGTCGCAAACAAGCTGACGGGCTGTCGGGTCATGCCGGCCGTAACTTTACACAACGAACGTATGTCAGGTTCGCCGGCTTTGCCTGAGAAGGCGGGGGAAGGTATAGTGAATCGACTCAGTGGGTGGGATACATGAAGCGATCGATCATTCCGCCGTTGTTGGCACTGATCCTCTACCTGTGGTTGCCGGCCGACGGCGTCGGCGGCGAAACGGCGCGGGTCGTCCTGCGTGCGGCAAACGGGCCGATCGCCGTGTCCTACGAACGCGCGGAGTTGCGCTGGCGGGCGGTCGATCTGCCCGGCACGCCCTGGGCCGATGGCGAGGGCGCGCTACGCCTGTTGGTGGAAGGAACCAAGGATCATGCCTCCTATTTTCCCGCCGGTACGACGCTCGACCGCGTGGCCGCCGATGACGCCGGGTTTGTGCTTTATCTGACGTTTCCGGACGGATTTGCGCACGACGGCGACGAGACGATCACCGATCCATTGATGCACGCGTTGGGCGAAACGATGCGGTCGGTCGCCCCGGGCCGCAACGCACGCCTGCTGGTCCGCGACGATCCGCGCGATGACTATCGCCCCATCGGCGAAATGTTTCCGGCGCCTCCGCCGGTCGGTCCGAAACCATACGAGTCCAAGATCCGCGTCGGACCGCCGGGATTCTCGCAGCCGCAGGCGACGGGCTTTCTGAGCGGCAAGTCGATCTTCCTTTCGCCGGGCCACGGTTGGTACTACAGCGACGGCGAGGGCTCCTGGCTGACGCAACGCCCGAACACCAACGGCATCGTCGAGGACTTCTCCAATCCCGAGGCGGTGTTGCAATACCTGCTGCCGTATTTCCACAACGCCGGCGCGCTGGTCTATACCGTGCGCGAGCGCGACATGAACACGGCGATGGACATCGTCGACAACAACGACGCCGGCTGCGTCGCGGTCGGCGACTGGTGGGCGTCGACGTCCAGCCCCGACTACTACGGCGACGACTACCTGGTGGCCGAAGTCTCCTCGACCGAAACGGCCACGGCGACCTTCACCGCCGCGTTGCCCGCCGACGGCTTCCACCATGTGTATGTGTGGTACACCGGCGGGACGAACCGCGCGACCGACGCCTTGTTCACCGTGCGCCATGCCGACGGCGCAACCGCTGTGCGCCTGAATCTGCAACGCGACGGCTTCACTTGGAAGGATCTGGGGCGTTACTACTTTTTGGTCGACGATCCGCCCGAACGCCGGCAACTTGTCGTTTCCAACCAGGGGAGCGACCCGAACACCTTTGTCGTCGCCGACGCCGTGCGCTTCGGCGGCGGGATGCACGAAGACGCCGCCAAACCGCGTTGGGAGATGTCAGGCTTGTACCACGCGCCGTTTATGGGTTGCGCCGATTGCGCGACCAACACGGTCACGACCATGGCGCGATACACCAAGTGGGAACACGAATCCTGGGAGGACGGCCTCTACCTGAGTTGGCACACCAATGCGCCCGATCCGGGTACGGGCACCAGCACGTTCGCTTATTCGTCCTATGGCTGGGACGGCGCGTTCAACGGTGTCGCGGGCAGCCTCGAACTGCGCAGCGCCGTGCACAACGAGATCGTCAACGACATCCGCGCCGGGTGGGACGCCTCCTGGACGAACGGCGGTCAGCACACGAACTGGTACGGCGAGATCAATCCCAACTACAACGATGAAACGCCGGGCATCATCTTCGAGGTGGCGTTTCACGATACGCCGTCGGACGCCGAGCAGCTCAAACAGCCCGGGTTCCGCCAACTGGTGGCGCGCGCGGTTTATCAGGCCGTCGTACGTTACTACGCCAACCGCGACGGTCTGACGCCGCGCTTTCTACCCGAACCGCCGCTGGCGCCTTTGGCGGTGATGGACGACGGCGCGCCGCTCGTTTCGTGGTATCCACCGATCTTCGACAACGGCGGGCTGGCCGGCGACGAGGCCGAGTCCTATCGTTTGTACTTGAGCCGTTCGGGCAAGGGCGTCAGCGACGCGATCGACGAAACGCGCACCGTGCACAGACTGGCCTCATCGGCCGACGACTCGTACGTCGTCTATCTGCGCGTGGCGGCACGCAACGAGGGTGGCGAAAGCTTCCCCACCGAAACGCTGGCCGTCAGCACCGGCAACGGACCGCGCGTGTTGATCGTCAACGGCTTCGATCGGCTCGACAAGTACGCTAACGTGCCCGAAGGCTACTACGGCGGCGGGACGATCTACCGCGGCTACCTGCAGCGGATGAATTCCTACGACTACGTTATCGCCCATGCGCAGGCGCTGGCTGCGGCGGGCGTGGATTTCGATTCGGCCGCTAACGACGCGGTGATCGCCGACGAGGTCGACCTCAACGATTACCCGGCGGTGGTCTGGATTTGCGGCGAGGATTCGACGGGCGACGAAACCTTCACACCGGCCGAACGCAATCGCCTGATGAACTACCTGGACAACGGCGGCGCGTTGTTCGTTTCCGGCGCGGAAATCGGTTGGGATCTGTGGGAGAACGGCGACGAGGACGAGCAAGCCTTTTTTACCGATTACCTGCGCGCGCAGTACCAAGCCGACAGCGGCGGTGTGGGCGAGGTGACCGCCTCGGGATTGTTTGCGGGCATCGAGCCGTTCTCTTTCGACTATCTCGACTACTTGATTTATGCAGCCAACTGGCCCGATGCCGTCGCGGGGCTCGACGGTTCGACCGATCTGCAATACGCGGGCACCGCCTACGGTGCGGCGGTCGTCGCCGACGCCGGCGCGTTTAAAGTCGTGTACCTGGGCTTTCCTTTCGAAACGATTTTTTCCGCGGATACGCGCGCGCAACTCATGACGGCGGCAATGGACTTCTTGCTCCCGGCGGGCGATGACGACACCATCGACGACGATACGGTCGTTGATGACGATACGCTGGACGACGACACGGTTGTTGACGACGACACGGTTGTTGACGACGATACGCTCGATGACGACCTGATCGATGATGATGGGGCGAATGACGACGATTTCGGCGACGACGACACGACCGACGACGACGCCGTGGACGACGATGACGACAACGACGATTCGTCCATCGACGATGACAACGACACCAACGATGACGATGACGGCTGCGCCTGCTGAATCGGCCCTTCTAACGAAAGCCAAACAACGTTATAAATACATTAGCAGGGCTTGGCTTTAAGGAGGCGTACGATGAAGTGGTGTTGGCCGGTTTTATTTTTGTTGCTTATGTTTCCGCTTGGTTGCGGCGACGATGACGACGACAACGACGACAATGATGTTTTCTCCGACGATGATGAAACCGACGATGACGACGCGGTCGACGATGACGATTCATCCGCCGATGACGATTCAACCGACGACGACGCCGGCGATGACGACACGGCGGACGACGATACAACCGATGACGAATCGGGCGACGACGATACGTATATCGAGCCGGAGTATCCCAACGACGAGTTTTTGCATCTGAACGATCTGCAGGCATTGGGCACGCACAACAGCTATCACATCATTCCCCACGGGCCGTTCATTTATCCGGATTATCGCTACACGCACGCGCCGCTCAACGAGCAACTCGATATCGGCGTTCGACAGTTCGAGTTGGACGTGCACTGGGTGTACGGGCAGGGCTTGAAGGTTTTCCACGCGCCGGTGATCGATCCGCTGACCACCTGCGACACGCTGGTCGATTGCCTGACCGTGCTCAAGGATTGGTCCGACGAGCATCCGGGTCATCACGCGTTGATCGTCTTTTTGGAGCCGAAGGACGATCTGAACATCAACCACATCGAAGAGCACGTCGACGACGTCCAGGAGGCGATTCTGGAAGTGTGGCCGCGCGAGCGCATCCTGACGCCCGACGATGTGCGCGGCGAATACGAAACGCTCGCCGAAGCGATCACCACCGAAGGTTGGCCGACGTTGGGCGCCACGCGCAACAAGATCCTGTTTCATGCGCATGACGGCGGCGAATTCCGCGAGAACTACATGGCGGCGTATCCGGACCTTGAAGACGGACTGATGTTCACCGATGCTGGAGTCGACGATTCGTGGGCGGGCATTCTGCCGATGAACGATCCGCTCGGTTCGGCCACGCAGATCGGCGAGGCAGTGCAGGCCGGGTTCATTGTGCGCACGCGCGCCGATTCGTGCTGCGAAAACGCAATCAACAACGATCACACGCAGGCCGAAGCAGCGTTCGTCAGCGGCGCCCACGCGGTGAGCACCGACTTTCCGCAGGAAGTGCCCGAGTACGACTATTGGATCAGCATTCCCGACGGCGCGCCGTCGCGCTGCAATCCGTTGATTGCACCGGAATTCTGCACGCCGCCGGACATCGAGGCGTTGCCGCCGGCAAACCGATAGACAGCGGCGCTCTTCTGTAGTTATGATACGCGCCGAACATCCGTGAAGCATCGCCGACGATTTCAATCCCGCACACGAAAGGAAGCTGTAATGCCGGTTATCCGTTGGGAAAAAGTGGACTCGGTGGCCAATGTGATTATGGACCAGGGCGAAAACCGCCACAATCCGGAGTTCATCGCCGATTTTCTACGCGTTTTCGATGAAGTGGAAGCGGACAATTCGATCCGGGCGCTGGTGCTGTCGTCCAGCGATCCGAAAACTTGGTCGCAGGGCATCGACTTGAATTGGGTGATGTCCATCCTGGGCGACGAGGTGAAGCGCGAACAGCTCAAGGGTTTTCTCAGCGGGCTCAACGATATGTTTATCAAGATGCTGACTTTCCCGATGCCGGTCATCGCCGCGATCAGCGGGCATACCTTCGGCGACGGGGCGATCATGGCGTGCGCGTGCGACTTCCGTTTCATGCGCGCCGACCGCGGGTTTTTCTGCTTTCCCGAAGTCGATCTGAACATTCCGTTCCTGCCGGGCATGCTGGCGATCGTCCGCCGCGCGTTTCCGTACTACAAACTGGAAGAGATGATTTTTACCGGCAAGCGCGTGGGCGCGCAGGAGATGGCCGAGCATCATGCGATCGTGAAGGCTTGCCCCGATCTGGAATCGCTGCAGACCGAGGTGATGGCCTTCGCCAAGTCGTTCCAGAAGGAACGGGGCATTTTCCGCGAACTGAAAAAGCGGATGCACAAGGAAATCATCGAGATCATGGAGAAGGAAGATCCGCCGTACATCAACTCGATGCAGTTGCTGGCCTAGTCGTCAGCCGCCAATGTCCGACGGGTGAGGGGAGAATCAACGCCGGTGAACGACGGTCGGGCGATCAATCTGTGTTACGGCAAGGGCACACTGTCTTTGCGCGGCCTGTCGTCGGCGCGGCTGCATATGTTGGCGCCGCGCGATGCGTCGCCGTTACCCGATCTGACCACCGCCTTTCAACAAGCTTGCCGCCGGCCGCTCGGCGGCGCGCCGTTGCGGGAAATCGTCAAGCCGCAGGACCGCGTGACGATCGTCACCGCCGACGGCACCCGGCCGTTGCCCAACCGCGTGCTATTGCCGTTGTTGCTGGCCGAATTGCCCGTGCCGGACGAAAACATCACCATCCTACTGGGCAACGGCGGGCATCGGCCCAACACGCCCGACGAACTGCGACTGATGTTCGGCGACGAAATTGTACGGCGCGTGCGGATCGTCAACCACGACGCCTTCGACCATAGCGGACTGACAACCATGGGCCGGGCAAGCGACGGTTCGCCGATCATTCTGAACAAACACTACCTGGAGGCCGACAAGCGCCTAGCCATCGGTCTGATTGAGCCGCATTTTTTCGTCGGCTATTCCGGCGGCGACAAGGCGGTCGTACCCGGCGTGGCGGGCATCGAGACGATCCTGAGCCTGCATCGCCGGGAGTTGATCGCCGACCCGTGCAGCACCTGGGGCACGCTGACGGAAAATCCCATCCGTCGCTTGCTGGAGGAAATGGTCGCCGTTTGTCCGCCCGATTTTCTGCTCAACGTGACGGTGGACGTGGACAATACAATCACCGGATTTTTCGCGGGCGATCATCTGGCGGCACATCGCACGGGTTGTGCCTGGGTGAAGGAACATTCGTTCGTAACGGTGCGGGAACGGTATCCGCTAGTGGTAACTTCCAACTGTGGGTATCCACTCGACCAGAATATCTACCAAGCGGTGAAGGGAATCGCGGCGGCGGCCAACATCGTGCGCGACGACGGAGCGATTTTACTTTGTGCCGAATGCGCGGACGGTTTTGCGGGGCATCGCCATTTTGCCGAAATCATGCAGCACGGCGAAACGGCGACCGACGTGCTGGCCTGGATCGCCGCGCAACCGGCTACGATAATTGACCAATGGCAAGCGCAGATTTTGGCGCAAATCCTGAGACGGGTCCACGTTTATGTTTATTCCGGCATGCCCGCCGACCAATTGCGGGCAATCAAATTGTATCCTATTGACGATCCTCGAGATATTGTCCTTCAGCATATTGACAAAAAATACAATAAAAAAACAAATATAGCGATACTACCTCAGGGATTTCAAGTTGTACCTACGGTAAAAATCTAGATCGAATTGTGATTCCATCATTTACTTTGTACATGAAATGGCCGATACGTTCTGCGAAAGAATTACCCTGATTCGGAAAGTTGGAAACGGATTAGATGAAAATCATCAAATATTTTTTATTTCTTCTCAGCTTAAGTCTGACTTTTTTTGCTTTAACCGATGCCTTTGGCGCACAAAGTCTCCTATTGGATGAAAACACCCGGGCAATATCGCTTTCGCGGGTGTTGGAGTATTACGTCGATAGCGATAATAATCTGATATTACAAGACTTTCTTTCTGAAAAGAGCAACAATTTGTTTCGTCCCGGCAATGGCAAGACATACAATTTCGGATTTCGCCGGGCCAACTATTGGGTTCGTTTTACCTTGCGCAACCAAGATTCCGAAAATCGAGAATTTTTGCTGATTTACAATTACCCATTTATCAAACGAATCGAGCTCTACCTGCCGCAATTGGATGGAAGCTATCGACAGGTGACCGGCGGATGCTATCACCAGTTGCCGGATATTGGACTTCGGCATCGCAATCATGTTTTCAGAATCACCGTGCCGGCCGGTGAAGAGCAAACCTATTATATGATGTTTTCCAGCGATACGACTTTTTTAATGGATTTGCGGCTCCAATCGACCGATTATTTCAATACTTTTGAGAGGGATTTGTCGGCCTATTTAAGCATTATATTCGGCATATTCGTGATGCTGTCGCTGATCCATTTTCGCAACTACCTGCTCATCCGCGATAAGATCAATCTACTCTTTTTTATCTATATCATCTCCTTCGTTTTCTATTTGGCCGGCTTGACGGGTTACGGCAATCAATTTTTCTGGCCGCAAACCACTTGGTGGAAGATGAACTCGATGACTCTCTTTGCCGGCGCAACCTTGGCTTGCGGCGTTTTGTTTTCCCGCAAGTTTCTGCAAATTAAAAAGTACGCGCCTCGTTCGGATCGATGGTTGCTGACGCTTTCTTTGTTGTTCTTTCTTACTTTAGGGCTGCTCTTTTTCAATCCACTCTATTCGCACTATCTGTCTTCCGCTTTGGCGATGTTTATCATTTTAGTCATCATGCACACCACTTGGCGGGTTTGGAAGCAAGGGTACCAGCCGGCCAGGTTATTTTTTATCGCTTGGTTGATGTTCATTGTCGGCGGCTTTGTGTTTTTTATGACCCTTTTCGGCGTTATCATTCCCAGCCTGGTCACCTTGCACAGCCTGCATCTCGGTTTCGCCGTCGGCGTTATTATACTTGCCTTCGCCCTGGATGAACGCGTCAATCTGCTGCATCAAATCGCACAGGAAAAAATCAGTCGCGTCGTCGACGAGCGGACCCGGGAACTCGATCTGACCGTTCAAACCATGCGAAAGGAAATCGAAGAACGCAAGCGGGTGGAAGGCGAACTGCGGGAAAGCAAAAATCTATTCCAGATCGTTTTTCAGACGATCCCCGATCCGGTGAGCATCAATCGTCTACGTGATGGAGTCTGCGTGGCGGTCAATGAAGGATTCTGTCGGAATGCCGGCTATTCGGCTGAAGATGTGGTCGGCCGCACCATGGTGGAGCTGGGAGTTTGGCGTAGCGATGAAGAACGTAAAGCCTTGGTGCAGGAAGTGCAAAATAAAGGTTATGTTGAGAACATGGAGGCACACCTGTGCATCAGCTCCGGTGAAGTCAAAACCGTTTTGATTTCGTCGCGGCTCCTTCACATCGACGGCGAACTTCATAACCTTACCACCGCCCGCGATATCACCGAGCGTAAGGCGGCGGAAACGGCGCTGGACGAAAAGCATAGTCAATTGCAGTCGCTGCTCTCGGCCATTCCCGACATGGTGTATTTTAAGGATATCTTGGGGCGCATTCTTATCGTCAACAAAGCGTTTGCCGACATGTTGGGTTTGGGAATTCATGAAATCATCGGCCGAATGGACGAGGAGATCATGCCGGCCGATATGCTGGAATTAAATCGGCAGGGAGATACGCTGGCGATTTCGCAACGGACCCCCATCCGTTCGGAAGAAAAGGGCAGCACCGTCAAAGGAAACTCTCGCTATTATGACACGATCCGCGTGCCGATCTTCGACAGCGAAGATCGCTTGATCGGTCTGTTGGGCGTCAGCCGCGACATCACCGAGCGCAAAAAGTCGGAAGAAGACAAGCGGCGCCTGGAAGAGCAGTTGATGCAATCGCAGAAGATGGAAGCGATCGGTCGACTGGCCGGCGGCGTGGCGCACGACTTCAACAATATTCTCACCGGCATCACCGGGTACGCGGAAATGGTGATGAGCGAATTGGAAGGCAATGGCTCCATTCGCGATGAAATGTCCGAGATTTTACGGGCGGCGGATCGCGCGGCGGCGTTGATTCAACAATTGCTGGCGTTTTCGCGCAAGCAAATCATTTCCCCTAAAGTGGTGCAACTCAACGAACTGATCCAACAATCGCAGAAGATGCTGGTGCGCATTATCGGCGAGGATATCCGGTTCTCGTTCCGGCCGGCCGACGGTCTGTGGCAGATCAAAATTGACGCGGTACAGATCGACCAGATACTGGTCAACCTCGCCGCCAACGCCCGCGACGCCATGCCTAACGGCGGTTCGTTGATCATCGAAACCCGCAACATTTCCTTCGACCGGGACAATGCGCAGCAATTTCGCGGCATGGCACCCGGCGATTATGTGTTGTTGACCGTTACCGATACCGGCGCGGGGATGGACGAGGAAACCAAAGAACGGATTTTCGAGCCGTTCTTTTCGACCAAAGCCATTAACAAAGGAACCGGTTTGGGATTATCGACCGTGTACGGCGTGGTCAAGCAGAACGACGGATTCATCAACGTCTACTCGGAACCGGGGCAGGGCACAACCTTCCGCATTTATCTGCCTCGTTCGCAAGAAGAACCAGGACAGGTGCATCAGGTCAACAAGGCGGCGGCGCCGACGGGGACGGAACTGGTGATGGTCGTGGAAGACGAAATGATGGTCCGCTCGCTGGTGCGCAAGGTGTTGATGCGTCATGGCTATCAGGTGCTGATGGCCAACAACGGCGAGGAAGCGCTGGCGCTGATGGACCGCCTGGGGCGGCCGATCGATTTGTTGTTGACCGATGTGGTGATGCCGCAAATGAACGGCAAGGATCTCTATCGCCAACTCGTCGGCCGGCAGCCGCATTTGAAAGTATTGTATATGTCCGGTTACACGGAAGACGTCATCGCCCATCACGGTGTACTGGAGCGAGGCACACGCTTTATCCAGAAGCCGTTTTCGATCGACGTTCTGCTGCAGGAAGTGCGCGCCATTCTCGACAGCGACGATTAAACCGCATAGAGGTTGCGATCGGTCGTCGTCGCTCCCCGCATGGTGCAGATTTTTGCGGCGAATTGCACCGCCCGCCGTAACGATTTTTCCCACGGCAATCCGTTGACGATCCCGGCCAGGATGACCGCACTGAAGGCGTCGCCGGCGCCGACCGTGTCGACCAGGTTCGTCACCGGCGGGGCGGCGGCTTGCAGCGCTCGGCCGTCGGCAAAAACGATCGTCGCGCCCTTGGCGCCCCGGGTGACGATCGCCGCTTGCGCCCGGCAGCGCTTACACAGCGCGTGTGCGGCGGCAAGCGGATCGACCGGTTCCGGCTGCAACAGGGTGAGTTCCTCGTCGTTCATTTTGATCCACGTCGCCGCGTGCATAAGATTCTCGATTCCTTCGGGCGTCCACCAGGGTTGACGCAAATTGACGTCGAGGAACAGCGGCGCGGCGAATTTTTCCCGCAAGGTAAGCAGCGTCTGCCGCGAGACCGGCGAACGGGCGATCAGCGAGCCGTGATACAGCAGCGCCGGCGGATGAGCGGCCAGACAGGCGGCAAGCGGCGGCCAGGCGATGAAATCGTAGGCGCGCTCGGTGACGATCTCATACGACGGCTGGCTGTTGCGGAAAGTCACTTCGACCGCGCCGGTGGCGTGTTCGTCGTCGGTTTGCATACCGGCGGCGTCCATGCCCCAGTTGGTCATGCGCTCGACGATTTGCGCGCCGCGCTCGTCGCGCCCGACGCGACTAACCATCAACGGCGCGCAACCGAGACCGTGCAGATGCCACGCGACGTTGAAGGGCGCGCCGCCGAGCACCGCGCGGCCGTCGGGAAACACGTCGAACAAAACTTCGCCGAAAATCAACGGTCGTTTGGTCATCGGTTTTCCTTTGCTGGGCGCAACGGATCGATTTCCGGGCCGACAAACCGCCGCGCCAGGCCGCTGCCGTAAAGCGAGGTGCCGCAGCCCCAGTCGGGTGAGAGATAGCCGCCGGAGGGCTCGTCGCGCCCCGTGTGGCCGTAATTTTCAAGTATTGCACCGCGATCGCTCGGTCGATAGCGAATCAGGTTGCCCGCCGCGACCGGCTCGTTTTCCGGCGTGAGCATCGAGGTGAAGCAGGCGCGCAACGCCGCCGTAGCGCGCGCATACAGTTCCGGATCGCCGGTGGACTGGTGGTACTCCAGGTAAAGCGGTACGAACAAGCCCTGCCGTGCGTCGTTGAACTCCGCATCGGCATTCATCACGCCGAAACCGCCGAAGGTATCGAAGGACAGCCGCGGGTGATCGACTACCTGCTGGAAGAGGCTCAGGCGGTCGAGAATCTCGCGTCCCAGGCGTAGTAGATCGTCGTTGCCGTCGGCCCGGTGCAAATCCAAACAGGCGTAGGCTGCCCAATACGTGCTCAAACTGTTGGCCGGATAGGCGCGGGTGAACAGCTCGGGGCCGTCCTGACCGGTGGGGCGACCGGCGCAGGAGAGCAGCAGTTCGTAGTCGAACCATTTGTCTTCCGGCAACACCTCGCGCTCGATGAACCGCAACGCCCGCTCGGCGGCCTCGGCGTAGCGGCGTTCGGGAAACAGACGATGAAGTCGTGCCAGCAACATGGCCGGGGCTGCTGCCGCCGCGCTTTGCGCCAGCGTGGGATCGATCTCGCCGTTCTCCTTGACCCAGGAAGGGAAAGCGCCGGCTATGTCTTGCAGCGTCAGGAAACGCTCCGCCAGGGAACGACACAATGCGACGATGCGCTCGTCGGCGGCGACATGCTCGTGCCATTCGAGCAGATGAAAGGCGGTTACCGCCGTATCGGGCAGATGGAAATCGTCGCTCATGGCGAAGGCGCGCGTGCCGTTCTTCCAGGAAACCTCGCCATCGGGGAACAGGCACACGGCGGGCGGCAAACCGTCGGCGCACGGTGCGTTGAGGAACAACTCGACGATGCGCGCGCATTTTTCGGCCAAAACGCGGTCGCCGGTTTCCTCGGCGTGCAACCGCGCCCCCAGAGCGGTGCGCACCTGGTTGAACCAGCAGGCGAAGGAGATCATCGGCAAGGCCTTCATACGGCCGGTGTGGATCGCCTCGGTCAATAAATAGTAGCCGAGGCGATTGGTGAACAGCGTTACCTGAATCAGACGCATCATCTTGATCAGCCGATCCTGCTGACGCAGGTAGCCCGCCAGTTCCTGGCCGTTCATCAAGCCCGGTTTGCGCCGCGCGGTAACGGTTTGGGTGATCATCCCGGCGACGGGCCGGTCGCGATAGGAAAATTCATGGTACAGATCGGATGCGAAAATGCGTTCGACCGCCAACTTTTCGTATTCGACCAGCGGCAGCATCTGCGGGCGCGGATCATCGCGGCGCGCGAAGCGCTCCCATAACAGCGAGGCGGCGCGGCCATGGAACGAAGCGGGTGGCGGTGAGGCAAGCAACAGATAATGGCCAAAACGGATTTCGGAACCCCGCGCCAACAGCTTCCAGCGTTTCGTTTTACGAAAGAAGACGTGGCCGCTGGTTTTCCAGGGACCCAGGCCATGGGTCATCCGACAACCGTCGTCGCCGGCGTCATAGAGAAAATCGAGGTATGTTTTTTCCTCGATCGGCCAGTTATGCAGGTCGGGCAGCAGGGCAAGGTAGCGATCATTCTTTTGCGCGATCATCACCGGCGAGCGGTACATTTGATCGGCGATGACCATCTTTTCGCCCGGCCGCAAATAGGGCACGTACCAGCGCGTCGGTCGACCGAACGTCGGCCGATAACGGATTTCCAAGGCGTGCAGATTGACCGGCTCGGTAATCTTCACCGTACAGGCGACACGCACGAGTTGTTCGTCACGTTCATCGTCGAGGAATGCGAGGCGGCATTGTCCGAAGGGAAGATCGGCCGTCAGCGTCGTTTCGTTTTCCGCCCGCCAGTTGAAGGATCCTTGTTTGATGTCCCAATGAACAGCCAAAGGCAGCAGGATGAGAAAATGATCGGCATTATGCTGCGGCGAAAAGGCGATCCGCTTGATGACTGAAGTCATGGTCGATCCTCATTTTGTCGGCCGGCGAATTGCACAATGGATACAAGATTTTTGCAAGGCGGTCGATAAATTCCAAGCGATACTGCGCAAAATTTATCAGCCATTGATCATCTTCTGCGACAAGGCGTGTGAATTATTTTCGTCGACTATCCCGAATGTTCGCTGATATCGACAGGTTATTGCCATGGATTCATTGGCGCGATTAAATGAGCGTTTGGCGCAGATTTTGCCTGTTCAAGTAATGGAAAATTTCAACCAGGTGCAACGCCGACAACATCCGTATAACAATTCGAATAGGGGAGTAGCGTGATGAAACCGTCAAGCACAATCCTCTGGGTGTTGGTCCTCTCTCTTCTCTTACTTTTCACCGGCTGCGGGCACGATGCGGACATTGCCGATTCAACGGCGGATGACGATGATGACTCCATCGCCACCCAGGCTGATCTGCAACCGGGGATCGCTCCGCAAGGCGAGGGGGACGACACGGTCAGCGACGACACGCCGACCGAGGAAAGCGATGCGGCCGCTTCGCCGATGCGTCCGGAAGAGGACTACCTGAAACCGGATGTCGAATACGGAGCGCTGACCTGCGTCTTACCCGATCCCGTCGGCCTCGGCGAAGGGACGCTTTTCGGCGGCGGTCCGGCGACCGATCAGGTTACAGTGTATGTGTTTGACGGCGAAACCTGCGCTCCGATGCCGAGTGCGCGGGTGCAATTCGGCCTCAACTCATACTACACCAACAACGAAGGACGGGTTGTCATTCCAATTGTCGCCGACGGACCGGTCACTGTTTCGGTCTACAAGCAGTATTACACCTCATGGAGCTACACGCTCGACGCAGCGGTGATGTATTTCCGTCTTGCGCCGGATTATCCCAATCAAATTTCAAACGATTCGCAGCCCGGTGCGTTCACGCTCGACGGGCAGCCGCTGTCGTTGACCAATCCGCAAAATCTGGTGGACGCGTTCATCGATCCGTTGCATTTCGGCCTGGTGCTGCCCGGACAGTCGCTGGCGCGCAACTCGCTGCTGGACGCACATGAGTACTTCACTTGGAACGATTTTGAAATCTGCCTGGCCTACGAGTATGGCCCCGATTGCACTCACCTGCCGACCAATTTCTACATCCCGGACGTCAACGTGATGTTGGATATCCCCGGTTACGGTGAGTTGGGCGTGTGGGCGGTGAATGAGACCTATCAGATTCCGGTGTACGAGAACGCGTTGCGCACGTCCGTGCAGGCGTTTTTACCGCAGGTGGATCTGGCGGCGATGATGGACTTCGAGACCTTCGCCGCGATGGTCGTGGAGTTGGCGACCAGTGGGGATTTTTTCGATGTGTTCAAGCCGCTGATCGTGCCGTTATTCAACAGGGGCGCGTCGGTTTCGCATGTCGGCGCCTTGCCGGATTGGGATCTGATCGGCAAGCCGGATATGGAAGTGCAGGAGGTCGGCGTCGACGGACAGAGTATCCCGTTCATCGTCAATGGGGCTCAATCCGAATTCGACTACTTGGCGATTCTCGGCGCGGAAGTACCCAACCGTTCGCTGATTCCCTTGAGCCTGGCCGCGTTGGATAAAGAGCCGGTGTTTCTGGATTATGCGGCAATGCCTGATGCCGACTACCTGGTGCTGAGCGTCAAGACCGATATGCTCAAGACAAGCGGAGAGTTCAGCAACATGCAGGTCGCCTTGAAATATGCCGAAGACATTTCCGGCTTCGAGGACGGTGTTGCCTTCGAGGATCAGGATTACGGTCCGCGCTTCGATCCGGAACTCACGCACTACAATTATTCGACCGGCGAAGTCGCCTGGGAATTGCTGGACGAGGATCGGGACATCGACTTGTTCCTGGTGATCGTCATGCCCAATTACTACTCGTATTACATGCCGGCGCACATGGCGGTTTTGCCGCGCGACGCGCGCAGTCATACCGTTCCGTTCACCGCTTGGGGTCTGCGGCCGGACGATTTCGACCTGGTCACCGTGCTGGCGATCGATTTCCCCAACGAGCCCGAGGAAGGATTCGATCCGTCGAAAATATTCAACTACAACATCAAGCGCATGAGCGCCTGGTTCTATCCGGACCCGATCGTGCTGTTCAACGATCTGCTCTAGACGGCAGCCGACGACGATATACGATTAACCCCCGATCGCGGTCGGGGGTTTTCTATGGATACAACAGATAATCGCCGGTGGGCAGCGCTTGTACGCGGGCATTGGCAAATTTGCTTTGGATTTCCTCCGAGTTGTCGGGAACGTCGATCAATTCCCGATAATATTCGACGAAGGAAGTCCAATCACGAATAATCGCCTGGTTGAATTTCTCCCGATTTCCTTGGTTGATAAATGCGGCGATCTTTTGTCTGTCTTTGTTGACAAGCCAAAAAATCACGTCGATTTTCTCCCATTCGTCAGGTCCGCATTGGACAATATCGGGAGCTTCTCCGCTCAGGATGAAGTCGACGACCGGATAGATTTCGCCGGCAGTAAAGGTAAGCAAATGCAGGACTCCGGCATCGCTTTTTGGTTTCTCGATATTGGCCAGCATTATTTTCAAGCGATAGGTCATTGATTCCGGTTCAATTTTGAAAGCCGTTTTATTGCACAAAGCGGTGTTGGTATAAGGAAATGGCATCGCCGTCGCAGGGGCGTACGGTGGGTGAATGAACGTGAAAAATAAAAATTGAGCCATTAAAAGCGCCAAAACGATCGTTGACGACACCAAGCGTGTGATCGACCTTTGTCGGCAGCCCCACTCGGAAAACGCGCCGGCAGCCATGATGATTAAATAGACGCAAGGAACGATCACATACCAGGTATTCTTTTTCGGAATGAAGAGGAACGGAAGAAGGAACAGCGGCAGGGGAAACCACCAATAATAATTGCGCTTTTGTTTCTCTTGAGTGAAAAAGAGATAAATGGAGATAAGTACAATAACCGATAAAACCGGTCCCATGGTGAGAAAGAACCAATCCTCAAAATAGTTCGGCGCCGATGCCCACCAGGCGCCGTTTTCGCTGCTGTAGACGTTGATCTCCTTCGAATAGTCGCCGAATGCGGAGACAAAGGTTGCAATCGTGCTATGCAAAAAATTTAT
>Ga0116156_10002037_pt1 | contig 18697 bp, 15 predicted proteins | sample AD_UKC045_MetaG_FD_89891 | JGI IMG/M metagenome (GOLD analysis project Ga0116156, IMG submission 89891) | Active sludge microbial communities of municipal wastewater-treating anaerobic digesters from USA - AD_UKC045_MetaG | ecosystem: Engineered > Bioreactor > Anaerobic > Digestate | place: USA... | reverse complement strand
TTTACTAAACTTGCGAAATATATTTTTAATTCTTTTTTCCTCGGGATTTTACTGCTATTAGTATTTTATAAGGTTTGTTTGGGGTTTTGTAACTTGCGAAAAATATTTGTTCTTTGGGACTGTGCCTGTTTTTATAATCAATTTTAAATCCAGAATATTATTTTATTGGATTTTTTTTTGAAATTATATATAATTTTTTTATGAAATCAGACGTTTTTTTTGCGAACAATAGAGAACATCATCACTACAATATTTATGAGAAGGTAAAAAGACTTCTTAATGAAATCGGACTGAACGGTATTGTTAAAAAAAACGATATTGTGGCGGTAAAGATTCATTTCGGCGAATACGGAAACACATCTTTTATACGGCCGTCTATAGTTAGAATAGTCATTGACGAAATAAAAGCGTTGGGCGGCAAACCTTTTCTGACCGATAGTTCGACGTTATATAAAGGAACAAGAAGCGATGCGGTCAGCCATTTGAATACTGCGTTATTGAACGGTTTTGATTTCTCGGTTGTCAACGCCCCTTTGATTATTTCCGACGGAGTTAAAGGCAATTCTGCGGTAAAAATAAAAGTTTCGGGTAAAAATATTGAATTTGCCGATATATGTTCTGATGTTTTTTACGCTGACGCTCTGGTTGTGTTGACGCATTTTAAACTTCACGAATTGACCGGATTCGGAGGCTCGTTAAAAAACGTCGCCATGGGATGCGCGGCAAAATCGGGAAAACTTATTATGCACAGTTCTGTTTCTCCGGTCATAAACGGCAGCCGCTGCGTTAAATGTATGGAATGTAAAAAAATATGCCCGGGCGGCGCAATGATTGTAAAAGAAAAATGTCTTATGATTAACCCCGAAAAATGTTTGGGTTGCGCTCAATGTGTTTCGATATGCCCTGTTTCTGCCATTAATATAGTGTGGAATTCGGCTTCAAACGACGCTCAGGAAAAAATGTGCGAATTTGCAAAAGCCGCTTTATCGAATAAAAAAAATAAAAATTGTTATCTTAATTTTCTCTACGATATAAGTCCTGAATGCGATTGCTATTCGCATAACGACGCGCCTGTGGTTCGGGATATCGGCATTCTTGCTTCTACGGATATAATCGCTATCGATAAAGCAAGCATAGATTTGGTCAATTCTGAACAGGGGCAAATTAATTCGGCGTTAAGAAAAAATTTTGAGTCTGGCGGAGATAAAGCGAAAGGCGTTCATCCCGATTTAGACTGGACTACTCAGATAAATTACGGTTTTCAAATAGGACTTGGCAATAGAGAATATAATCTGATAACAATCAATCATAAAACCAAAAATAAAAATTAAACCGGCAAAATGCAATAAATGTTTTTTATGAACAAACCTGAATAGAAACAAATCCGCCGCGGATATTATTCTATGATTCTTTTCAGAAACGACGGTATTTTTTCTAATCCGTATTCCATATTCAAAAAAAACAATTCCAAATCGTTTTTTTCAAAAGCCGCTTCTTCAAGATTGAGCGAATACAATTGTTTTAACATAACGTAATATTTATTTTTATACAAATCCAAAAAAGAATAATTGTTCTCTAAAATTATTTCTTTTAATTTCTTGAAATCAGCAAGAGATTCGAAGATTGACTTTCCGTGTTTAAGTTCTTGAATGGCAAGTTTTACGCGTTTTAATGATTTGTCGAGAAAATCAAGGTCGGTTTTAATTTTCATACTTAAAATATCGCGGTTAATTTTTATCTTTTTATTTTGGTTTATGCGGTTGAGGATATTTTTGTTTATTACGGGAAGCGCCTCGCTAAGTTCTGAAAGCGTTTTTTTTTCAGTATTCGGAATATAAGCTCCGCCTTCAGTTGCGTTAAAAATTTTTTGTTTCATAATTTTTGCCGCGTCGCTTATCCAGTTTTGATAATGCTTTAGCGTAGTGTCGGTATAAACCGTTTCGCTGAAGTTTCCTTTTACCGGAAATAATGATTTGTTAGAATAGTATGAAAATAAATTCGTTTCAAAAGTATGAAATTTTGTCTGGCTTGACGCATACGCTAACATATCGTATGAATCTGCGCTGTGAGTTTTTAAGCCGGTATAAGCGAGGTCTTGCCCCGAAAAAATAATTGGATCGCATTCCATATTTCTCGCAAGATCAAGCGCGATTGTCGAAACCGAACCGCCGGTTTGCAGATACCCAGTATCTCCAATAGAATCTTTTATATAATCGAATAAAGGCTCGAATTTAACGTAGTCTGCGCCTTCGCAAGTTTTTAAATGTTGCCCTATAATGCTGCAAAGTTTACGTTCGCCTTTATACCAGTCTAAAATTTTTGGATTTATGGTTAAGTCATAGACCAAAATGAAATCTTGAATATCGATTCCTTTAAAATCATTAAAGTTTTCTTTTTGAGCGTCAAGGGAAACAACAATATCCGGTATGCAATTTTGATTTAACAATGACCGCAACGCCGTATCTACCGCGATAACGACGCATTTGTCTTTAATGATTTTTATGTCTTTTAAACTTTTATCAAGCGAGGGACCCGCGCATACGATTAATGCCGGAATATTTTTGAATTTTCCATATATTGAATTTACCGGATAGCTTGCCTCTATATGTTTGAAATTTATGGAAATATTTTCGTTCCATAATTCCGAAAGACAATACTGCGTCCAAAAATTCTTGTGTTTTGATTCGATAACTGTTTTTAAAACATTGATAAATTCAATGAATTTATTTTTAAAATCATTTACGGGCTGATATGCGTTGAAAATTTTAATCCCTTCGAGATTTTTGTAATCGATATTTTTTTCAAAAAGAAACATTAACTCTTCGGGATTCGAATAAAAAAAAACGTTTGAATTGCCTGATTTATTTTTCGAGTTTAATAAATTAAATACTTCGGGAATGATTTCAAAAGATAAAACCTTTAAATCGGGACGATTACGGTTTAAATAATTCTGATGATAACCGAGACCGGCTCCGAAACAAACGACCGTTCTTGTAGTTTTTGTTATCAGATTCTTTAATTGGCGTTCTATTAGTCTGTCAATATCATACGCGCTGTAAATTGCCGCGTTATTGATTTGAAGGACGTCTTTTGTTCCGCTTTTATCCTTGAATACTTGAATTGCGGGTTTCATATAATTTTTTGTAATGTTTTAAACATTCGGCGACTGCATCCTGCCATATTTCAATATTTAAATGAAAAGTTGAAATCAGTTTTGTGATATTCATCGCTGAGAATTGAGGTCTTTTAGCGGGCAATTTTAATTCGGCTCCCGTGATTTTTTTTATATTCGATTCGAATCCGGAGCCGTCTATTATGCATTTTCCAAAGTTATACCAGTTTGTATAGCCGTTATTGGAAGCGTTGTATATCCCGAATTTATCGGTTTTTATTATTTGATATATGATATTCGCAAGCGTGTTCGAATAAGTGGGATTTCCATAATGGTCGATGATAAGTTTAATGGGACTTTTGTGTTTGACCGTATTATAAACCCACTTGAAAAAATTTTCGCCGTAACATCCGAACATCCATGCGGTTCTTAATATGAAATATCTGTCCATTTTATCGCAAATATTATTTTCTCCGAGCAGTTTAGTTTTGCCATAGACGTTGATTGGTTTTACCTGCGCCGTTTCGTCTACGGGTTCGAGTATCGGACAGTTATAAACGTAATCTGTGCTTATATGACAAAGTTTGACGAAGTATTTTCTACATACCTCGGATAAAACCGCCGGTCCTTCCGCGTTGATGGTTTTAGCGGTATCCGGATTTTTTTCGCATCCGTCGACGTTTGTGTATGCCGCGCAGTTTATAATCGCTTTTATTTGATGCTCGTCGACAAATCTCGATATTTGTTCTTTGTCGGTAATATTAAGGCGTTTAATATCCGTAAAAAAAACCTTGAAATTTTTGTGATTCTTAGAGACTTCTTTTAAAGAAGTCCCCAACATTCCATTTGCGCCGGTTACGAGAATATTCATATTATTTTTTCTCCCTGTCGATGTATTGCCGCTTATAATAATTATCAAACTCTTTATTTTTAAGTTTATTCCACCAGTCTTTGTTATCCATATACCATTTGACGGTTTGTTCCATTCCTTTGTCGAACGGAACCTCGGGTTTCCAGCCGAGAGCTTCAAGTTTTGAAGAATCGAGGGCGTATCTTCTATCGTGACCGAGTCTGTCTTTTACAGGCGCGATGAGAGATTCGGATTTTCCCGCAAGGTTTAAAATTAATTTTGCGATTTCAATATTCGTATGAAGATTGCCGCCTCCAATATTGTAAATTTCGCCGTGTTTTCCGTTTTTAAGAAGAAATAAAATAGCGTTGCAATGGTCGTCCACGTAAAGCCAGTCGCGAATGTTCAAACCGTCGCCGTATAGCGGAACATTTTTATCTTCCATAGCGTTTGTCGCGAATAACGGGATTAGTTTTTCCGGATATTGAAAAGGTCCGTAATTATTTGAAGCGCGCGTTATAATTACCGGTAGTCCGTAAGTCGCATAAAAAGAATAAGCGAGACGGTCGCCCCCCGCTTTGCTTGCCGAATACGGATTCCGCGGCATTAACGTATCGGTTTCTTTGGAAAATCCGGTTTCAACGCTTCCATAAACTTCGTCCGTGCTTATCTGAATGAATTTTTCGATTCCAAAACTTCTTGCGTTTTCAAGAAGTATATACGCTCCTTCGACGTCCGTTTTTATGAAATCCACCGCTCCCATTATCGATCTGTCCACATGGCTTTCAGCCGCAAAATTTATGATTGCGTCTATCTGATAATTTTTAAGCGTTTCTCTGACTTTATTATAATCGCAAATATCGCCGAGAATAAATTTATAACGTTTGTCGTTTTGAACGTCTTTAAGATTTTCCGGATTTCCGGCGTAGGTTAGCTTGTCAAAATTAATTACTTTAACATCGTCGGTTTTATTCAACAAAATTCTTATGAAATTTGAACCTATAAATCCGGCGCCGCCGGTAACTAAAATGTTTTTCATTGTCTTACTACCCGTCCTGATTAGTTTTTTGTTTTTCCGAAAAATTTGTCTAATAATAGATGCCCTTCGCTTATGAAATTTGAATCGGGATAATTAAAAAATTCGCTGAATCTCATTCCGGATTTTACGTTTGATTTCGCGTCGTATACGGCATACGGCACCGGTTTGTTTTCGTGCGTTCGCAAACTTATCGGAGTGGGATGATCCGGCAGAGCCATTATCCTGTAATCTCCGTATTCTTTCAATGCTTTTAATATTTCAACCACTATGTATTTGTCGACTTTTTCAATCATCTCTATTTTTTTATCAAGATTTCCGTCGTGTCCGGCTTCGTCCGTAGCTTCAATGTGAACAAATATAAAATCGTATTTTTCAAGGTTTTTAATGGCGTATTCGGCTTTTCCTTTGAAATTGGTATCGTAATAACCGGTAACTCCAGGAACATTTATAACGTCTAAACCGGCGTATTTTCCAAGCCCGTTTATTAAATCAACCGCGGAAATCACGCAACCGTTAACATTATATTTTTCTTTAAATTTTTTTAATTTTTTCGTTTTGCCCTGTCCCCACAACCACAGCATATTGGGTTCGGAATTTCCGGTTTTGTAATCTTTGAGTATTTCGTTTGAATAATTCATAAATTCGTTTATTATTTCGGAACCTTTTCCGACAGCCGAATTTTCCGAAATTTTTTGATTAATTATATCGTGCGGAGGAACGCAATGCAAATGCTCGTAATCAATTTCCGGATATTTTTCGTTGTCTATCAGAAGTATGTGCCGGTATCCGACTCCCGGAAATAATTTTATTCCGGAGTATTTGTTTTTTGAATTGAAATATTTAATAACTTCGATTGATTCTTCGGTTTTTATATGATTGGCGTTTGAACTGAACATTTTTCCGTCTTTTACCGTAACATTGTTGCATCTGAAAATTATATCTTTTTCCGAATAATCAATGTTGAGACTTACGGCTTCAAGCGGACCTCTCGACATAAAATATTTTTTGGGGTCGTATCCCATTATTGACATAATCGCAACGTCTGAACCGCTCGGCATACCTTCAGGAATGGTTTTAACTTTTCCGATGATTCCATTCTCGGAAATAAAATCAAGACCCGGAGTATTGGCGTATTCAACGGGAGATTTGTCTCCTAACTCCGCAATTCTATTGTCTGCCATTCCGTCGGGCAGGATTATTACATATTTCATACAAACCTCTAATTTCGTTTTAAAACCAATATTGTTTTTATATTTTCATAGTATTGTAAAACAAAACTTTATTAAGTCAAGTTTTCTTATAATCCTGACCCGGCTCGGGGAACGCTTTTAAAAAGTTGTAAAAAATCAAACGGCTTTTATAAAAGATTTATTTTCTAAAAGCTGATTATCTCTCCAAGTTCAAAATTTATTAGAAATATGATTAAACCACATAATCCGCAATGCAAATCATCAAACGCTAAAAAAATTATTAGATGAAATTATTTCTGTTAATATTGATGTTTTAAAATCAAAGGAATAAATTTCCATTTCCTTGAACTATACCCATGGTTCAGAATTATTCAGTTTTTTATTTGACTATCTTCAGAAAATATATTATATTGCGATTTATTTTGATGGCTTGGAAAAATATAAAATGAGTATAAATTTCAGAAAAATATATTTATGTTTGAAAATATTTAAAGACGCCGGCGGGAAAAACAATGATAATCAAAACTAATTTATTCACCCCAAAAAAATTCGATTATGTCAGGGGAATAAAACCAAAGGTAAAATGTATTTTATGTTCGGTTTTAAACGGCGAGTCAGGCGTGGATAATTTGCTGTTGTATAAAGGGTCTTCGATGAATATCACTATGAATCTTTATCCATACAATCCCGGACATATTATGATTTTTCCCGCAAGACATATCGAGGATGTCCGGAAGTTGACGGAATCCGAGTGGATGGAAATTTTTCGTCTGCAGAGATTGTCGCTTGATTGTCTTGAAGAAGTTTATAAGCCGACAGGTTTTAATATGGGATTTAATATCGGGCAGTTCGGCGGAGCGAGCATAGAACACATTCATTTTCATATTGTTCCAAGATATAAAAATGAAATAGGATTTATGGAATTATTCAGCGATGCAAGGATAATTGTTGAAAATCCGAAAAAAACTTTTAACAAATTAAAAAAACTATTTAGATTGAAAACAAAAAAACAAAGCGTATAAAAAGGATAGGGTGAATAATTTTGATTATAGTAACTGCCGCGATAATCAGGGATTCTGAAAACAGGATTCTTATAACTCAACGGAAAAAAAAATCTCATAATGCGTTAAAATGGGAATTTCCCGGCGGAACGCTCGAACCCGGCGAATCGCCCGAAGACTGCATTATAAGAGAGATAAAGGAAGAGCTTAATATTAATATCGGCGTATTGGATATTTTTAAAGCGATTTATCATAAATACAAGGAAAAAACCATTTTGCTTCTCGTTTATGAATGCGAATATTTATCGGGAACTTTGAGTAAAATCGAATGCGAAGACGCAAAATGGATTGAACCCTGCGAATTTTCAAATTTCGATTTTGCGGAAGCGGATTTGCCGGCGGTAAAAAAAATAATTTCAAAAAAATAATATGAAAAAATTGAATTCTTTTTTACTGCGGTTATTGTTTATTATCGCGTTTTTTTCATTTGCGGCAAATTACGGACTTTATGCCGCTGAAAAAAAAATAATTAAACTCTGGACTTTCTGGGAACAGGATTTGTTTCAGGACGGAATCGATGTTTTTTTAAAAAATAATCCGGATTATGAGATTGAATATCAGCAGTTGTCCTGGGCAAGCGGCAAAGACAAGATTGTAACTGCAGTCGCGGGCGGAGCCGAACCAGATATAATAGAACTCGGTTCGACTTGGATGGCCGAGTTTATGGAATATAACTCGCTTGCGGATATTACCGGGTTTCCTGAAAAAGAAGATTATGTTGGAGGTTTTGAATCTGCCGCTAACAACGGAAGAATTTACGGTTTGCCTTTATTCGGTTCGGTTAATATCATATATTATAATAAAACTCTTTTTAAACGGGCGAATATAATTTCTGTTCCGAAGACTTTAAACGAACTTCTTAAATGTTCGGAAAAAATAAAAAAATTAGGGAATGATTATTTTGGATTTTCAATCAAGATTTCGAGCAAAATTACAACGTGGCAGAAATTTGTTCCGTTTTTGTGGACGTTCAACGGAAAAATTTTAAGCGATGATTTTTCAAACGTTCTGATAACAAGTCCCGAAATAATTTCAAGTTTTGAATATTATTATAAGTTGTCGAAAACCTCGTATATCGGAACTCAGGATTCCGCGCGCCAGGCGTTTTATATGGGCAAGCTCGGAATGATATTTGACGGGCCTGGGCTTGATCTTGACCAAAAAGCGCCGGGGCTTGAGTGGGATTATTTTTTAATTCCGGGATTAACCGGCAGTCAATTGGGAAAAAGTTTTACGGGAGTCGATTATCTTGCCGTATTTGCCGGCAGTTCACATAAAATAAAATCTGTTGAATTGATGGATATTCTCGCTGAAAAATGTAAAATTTCCGATAAAATAAAAACGCTGCTTCCGTTTCATAAAAATAATCTTGATAATTATTTGAAAAAATATCCGCAGGGATTTTTTTATGCTGAACAATTAAAAAATTCTATGACGTCTCAGCCCTACGCGAACTGGGAATCATTGATGGAGGTTCTTAATTACGGAATAGAATCGGTTGTTTTAAACCGGAGCCCGGTAAAAGAAGCTATAGTAAAAACGCAGAAGGAAATGACGGACATAATTAACTCTCATAAAATTCAAGGCGGAAAAATCAATATGAGATTTATTGATTTTGTAATATGGGGAGCGGGGCTCTTATTTACTTTGTGGCTGATTATAAAAATTAGGAATCGAAGCGTAATTTCATTTTTATCCCCTTGGATTATATCGTTTATTCTTTTTAGTTTATATCCTGTTTTACATTCTATTTTTGTGAGTTTCACAAATTATAATCCTCTTACGGCAGACAATGTTTTTTTTATTAATTTCAAAAATTATCTGGAAATAGTTAAAGACGGTCATTTTATCGCCGCTTTTAAAAACACTCTTATTTTTACGGGCATATCCATACCGGTCACAGTTTCGATCGCGCTAATCCTCGCGGTGTTTTTAAATGAAAATATTGCGTTTAAACGTTTATTCAGAGCGTCGTTTTTTTTTCCGGTTATTACAAGCGTGATTGTAATAGCTATGATATTTAATTATCTTTACGCTACGTTTGGACCTTTGAATGCGATGTTAAAATATTTTGGATTTAACGAAATTGATTTTTTAAACGAACCCAAATACGCGCTTATGTCTATAACCGTAATGAGCATTTGGGCGGGTTTCGGTTATTATATGCTTTTATTTCTTGCCGCGCTTCAATCAATACCGGAAGAATTATACGAATCGTCGGCTCTTGACGGAGCGTCATCCGTAAAGAATTTTATTTACATAACAATCCCTTCCATTAAATCGATGATTTTATTCGTAATCGTTATCAGCACAATAAGATCGCTTCAGGTATTTGCGGAAATGTTTGTTATGACTGGCGGAGGTCCGCTCGAAAGCACAACCTCGGTCGTATATTATCTTTATAATTACGGATTCTCAAAATATCAGATGGGATACGCTTCTGCGGCGGCGTATATTTTATTTATAGTGATTTTTATTTTATCGGTTATTCAGTTAAAAATATTCAAGACAGAGGAACAATGATTTTCCAATGATAATATGCGAAAAAAATCTTAAATATTACGCGTTGAGACTTTTGCTATATTTTGTTCTTGTTATGGTATTATTCTCGACAATATTTCCTTTTTTGATTATGATAATAACTTCTTTGAAACAGGACGGAAATATTGCCGGAATAAAAGAACTTGTTCCAACGATAAATTTTTTCAAGAACTTGAGTTTGAATAATTATAAGGAAGTATGGAAATCGGGAAGTTTCGGAGTTTATTTTTGGAACACCGCGCTTGTGTCGTTTGTGGTTGTGATTGGAAACATTATTTTTGACACGATGGCCGCGTATGTTCTATCAAGGAAGAATTTTTACGGCAAGCGTATGGTCTTTTTGTTGATACTCGGCAGAATGATGATACCGGTTCAGGTTCTTATAATTCCGATTTTTGTTCTTGTAAGGCAGTTAAGTTTATACGATACGCTTCTTGCCTTGATGCTTCCGAATCTTGTTCAAGGATTTGGAATATTTCTTATGAAACAATATTTCGACGGAATACCTAAAGCTCTTGACGAAGCCGCTATAATAGACGGAGCGACAGATTCGCAGGTTTTGAGGCATATACTTTTTCCAATAGCCAAACCCGCTATAGCGGTTCTTATCATAAATACGGCTCTTACTACTTGGAATATATTTTTATTGCCGCTGATACTTACTCAATCTGCGGATAAACGCGTTTTAGGTTTAGGTTTGGCGTTGTATAAATCTCAATTTGGAGTGGATTATGTTCATTCGATGGCGGCGTCGACTATCGCGGTAATTCCGATTCTAATTGTGTTTTTGTTGTTCCAAAATTATATTATTTCAGGTCTTACCAAAGGCGCCGTGAAATAATATGAAAAAAAACGTTACTGTTCAGGCATATAATATTCTCAAACCGTTTTAACGGTTTTATTATACCGGCTGAATAGAAATAAAATATTTTTTTATTCAATTACAGGATGTAAATGAAATTAATAAAAAAAATTTTCACCGCTGCATGCGCGTTTTTTTTTATAACGGCAATTTTTTATTTTTTTCTTATAGCGTATGTTATTATTTTTTCCGCTAAAAATTTTCAGGGGAAAGCTGACGCGGTGGTTGTTTTAGGCGCGGCTCAATGGAACGGAAAACCTTCGCCTATTCTTAAAGAAAGAATAAATCATGCTATCAAAATTATGGAAACGGGGAAAACAGAGTATATTTTTTTTACAGGCGGTTACGGACGTAATTCAAAATTCGCCGAGTCGGAGGTAAGTAGGGATTACAGTATTAAAAAAGGCGTTTCTCCGGACAGTATTCTTGTGGAAAATATTTCTAATTCGACAATAGAAAACATTTATTACGCGCGGAAACAGTTTGCCGAACATAAAATTAATTCCATAATACTCGTAAGCGATCCGATGCATATGCTCAGAGGTAAAATTATAGCTCGTTATTTTGGAATAACAGCATATACCTCGCCCACGCAAACCTCGAAATTTCAAAGCGTTTCGTCAAAAATAAAATTTGCGGTTTATGAAGCTTATTATATTTTAAAATTTGGATTTACGGTTTATATTTTGAAAGAAGATCCGCTCAGGTAAATATATGAAATGACATAAACGTGATAAACCTGAATAGCCGGTAACAGTTAAAATATAACATTATTTACGGATTATATTCTTTAACTTTTCAATAACGTTATATATATCATTAATAAAAAAAATATTGAATTATGGAAAAACAAAACGTTTTACTCGTATTCCCGAAAATTACGGCATTTGGAAATTATTATACTTTTCCATTAGGGATGGCGTATGTTTCAGCGTATCTCAAATCATTGAATTATAATGTTTTTACTTTGAATCTTAACGAAATAAAAGGCGACTGGACTATATATTTAAAAAAAATAATTATAGGCAATAATATTTCAATTGCGGCTTCGGGCGGCGCCTCATTGTTTTGGAATGAACTCGAAATCTTGTTTAAAACAATCAAGCAAATAGATAAAACCATTACAACGATAATTGGCGGACCGATACTGACTGCCACGCCGGAATTGGCAATGCAACATATTCCCGTTGATATTGGAGTAATAGGAGAGGGAGAATTAGTTTCGGCTGCGGTCCTTTCGGCTCTTGAAAAAAATGCGAATTTGGCGGAAATTAATGGCGTAATATTCAGAGATAAAAAAGGTAATATTGTAAAAACTTCGGAACCCGGACATATATTGAATCTCGATGATTTGCCGTTTCCGGATTATTCTGGATTTGGATTTGAAAATTGGTTGAAACTCGATTGGACGCTTCAACCGGCTATAAAAGGATTATATTTTGATTATGGCGAACCAAAAAAAATTGCCGACATAATTGGTTCGCGGTCATGTCCTTATAATTGCTCGTTTTGTTATCATCCGCTCGGTAAAAAATACCGGATGCGTTCTTTGGAAAATATATTTTTAGAAATTGATATGCTGATTGAAAAATTCGGAGTGAATTTGATAAATTTTCTTGATGAATTGTTATCGCATAACGACGCCCGCATTTCAGAATTAAGCGCAAGAATCAAAAGATATAATATTAAATGGCTTGCTCAGTGGCGCGTGGATACCGTTAAAAAAGATATAATGAATAAGATTAAAGAATCAAACGTTTTTGTCATAGGTTTGGGCGTTGAAAGTTTGGATAATACTGTTTTGCAAAGTATGAATAAGAAAGTTAATTCAGACCAGATTCTCTCGGCTTTAGAAATAGCTTATAATAATGGAGTCCGAACAGGAAGCAATATAATTATCGGCGATCCGGCGGAAACATTTAAATCGGCTAACGAGTCGATTGACTGGACGCTTAAAAATTCAAAATATGATTTTTCGTTGGATTTTATTATGGCAATACCGGACGCTCCGATTTATAGAAACGCCGTGAATAACGGAATAATTAAAAACGAATTGAATCATATAAAAAATAATTTTCCCGTTATTAATCTAACCAAAATGTCTGATTCTGAATTCAATGCGCTCCGGAGCAAAGTCGCTGTTATTAACATAATGTTAAAACATAAACCTTTAGCCGATGTAATAGACACAAAAAAAATCAGCCGCTCAAATAACCGTAATATCTATCAATTCAGCGTGAAATGTCCGCTATGTTCGGCAATTTCAATTTATAAATATTATATTTTCAGCAGAAAACCGATAACTCCGGTTTTATGTAAAACTTGTTATAAAGTTTTGAAAATTAAAACGGCAAAAGCATTCCCAGACGATTATAATTTTTTCAAATCCAATTTTTTTTATGCTGGCGTTTTGATTTACCATTCGTTTCTTTACAGAATATCTTTTTTTCGTAAAATATTTTTTGCGCTAAAAAAAATCATTGATAAATGAAGATTTTTGTCATCCGCCAATTTTTTTTATTCGAAACGGTCAAATTTTTTGAAATATTAACCATAAAAATGTATTAGCATTTTTAGTATCTTATCAATAAATTTCTTGCATTTACGGCAAGAATTTTTTTTAAAGCGCTTTGAAACCTATATAAATTACAGCGTCATATAGCTTTTTTTATCTTCAACTTTTAAAAATTTGAGGAAATAGTGAAATGATTTTCGAATATTATATTAAGCCGAATTTCCGGAAAAGGATTAATCCTGAAAATTGCGTTAAAATTTTGAAAAAGCGTTGGAAGTAAGGAAAAAGATTGATTTTGCGAGCTTATTCAAAAGCATTAATTTTTTACTTTGCAGTTTCAGGTTTTTAGAAGTTTTAACAAGCATTTATATATGTTTTGAAAAACTTCACTTTTTTATGGCATTAACTGGGTTAATATCAAATTATACGGTTATCCTTTTCCGATGAAATTCGGATTAGGTATAACGCGGCATTAAGATTATATTTTCTTTTCCGATGTAATACTGATTAAGGTTCAACGGGCTTATAGTCAAAAAAATTTCGGTTGTAAAAAAATATGGAAATATTTTTTTTACGTATTTTGTCAATATAATTTTGAGCAAATTTTTTATCATCGATTATTTTATTGAAATTCATAAACAGATTAAAAACCTTATTGGGAGTTATATTTTGATAGCATTTATACAACGTAGAATTAAAGCATTCTTTTGAAAGCGGATTGCAATTACCACATTCTTTATCGTCGAAAATCGAACTGATTAAGATATTGTTATATGAAAAAGAACCGCCGCCAAGCTTTTTTTGACCTTGAATCGTAATTGAAGGTATGCTATAAGCTGCGGCTATGTGCGAAAGTCCGGTATCGTTTCCAATGAAAAAAGCGCATGTCTGAATTAATTCGGAAGTTTTGACAATATCTGCGGAACCCGAATAATCAATAATTTTTTCTAAACCGGCGGATTTAATTTTAGTTATTATGTCTTTATTTATTTCTATTTCTTTTTGACCGCCGAACAAATAGAATTTATAACCCGGATAATATTGCGCAATCAAATCAATCAACGCCGCATAATTTTCAGTTTGCCACCGCCGAATTTTGGAATTCGAACCTGCCATAATTCCTATGATTTTATTAGTTTTTTGAACGCCGTTTTTTTTGGGCAAGTATAAAGGTATGTTGTTTTTTATTCCTAAAGAACGCTGTAAAATATTTTCTTTAGTGATTATTTCATTATATTCGACGCTCTTTCCGGAAATAGATTCAAACCGCCCCAGCATAAAAATGTTGCCTCTAACCGTCGAATTGAATATCGAATTATAACACAAACCCAGAAATGGAATATGCAGAGCGTTAACTATTACGGCGCTTCTTAAAGATGCGTGAAGATTTATAACAATATCCGGTTTGATTTTATCTATTTCTCCGAGAATAGAAGAAATATTAGCTTCAGATTTTTTTTGAGCGTCAATATCAAAAATGTGATATTCGTTTTTGGTTGTGGTCGAATAAGAAATCACGTTAAGAAAAGGTATTTTTTTCATCAAAGGCGCTATATAATCGTCTGTTAAAAGAGATATTTCTATTCCTTTAAATTTATTTTTTAAACCGTAAAATACCGGAATCGAATATATCAAATCTCCGATTGAACTAAGTTGAATGATTAAAACTTTTTTTTTAGTAAAATTGACGTCGCTTACGTTTTCAAGAATCAAATTAGAATTTTTCGGCAATATGATGAATTTTTCAGCCATTAATAGCAGATTTGAATATTTTTTTTCAATGCCTTCTTCCAGTATCGCAAAAAAATTTTTGACATAATTATAAAAATAAAAAGAGAGTTTTTCATAACCGGAAAATGATATAAAAGCTATTTTAGATTTTAGTAAATTAACGTCGTTAAAAATAGAATTAAAGTCGTCGGTTGAAAATAAAATTATAAAATGTAAATTCGACTCAGAAATAATATCTGTCAAATCATTGAATAATAAAATGGATTTAAAAATTTTTACGGACGGTTCGATAACAAAAACGTTTGTAAATTTTTTATAATTAATTTTTTTTAAAATAGAGCCGTTTCCGGTTCCAAAGATAACCAGATTATCAGAATCGTTTGGAATTTTTGCAAGAAGCCGTTCGTTTTCTTTTTCAAAATTTTTGCTCTGCGTAGAATAACTTCTATTCTGAATACGGTAAAAAACCGTAATATCGCCGCATTTTCCCGATATATAAATTAAATGATTATCATTTGAATTTTTCAATAATTGATATAACTGCGTCGATTTGTTTTTTATACTAATTAGATTCTTATTCAAAAAATTATCCATAGTTAAATTATTATAACATTATAAAAAAAATCCATAAAACAAATTCAAAAATTCTGAAATGAATAATTAATTTGTTTTTTTTTACTAAATATTGCAAAATTTTGTTATTATGTAATATTTGTAGGGGTTGAACGGTGAAAAAATGAAAGTTTTAAACGAAATTATTAAATGGTTGAAATTTAAATTGAAAAATTCCGGTATGAAGGGTTTTGCAATAGGTTTAAGCGGGGGCGTTGATTCCGCGGTAGTAGCGGCTATAGCTTCGTCGGCTTCTAAAAATATTTTTGGATTGATAATGCCGTGTTTATCGAATTCCGAAGACGCGGAGCATGCGGTAAGATTCGCGAAGAAATTCAAAATAAAATATCAAATACTCGATTTATCGCCGGTTTATGAAACGTATTTAAAAATTTTGCCGAAAGCGGATAAACTTACCGCGGCTAATTTAAAATCAAGATTAAGAATGTGCGCGCTATATCATTTTGCAGGATTAAAAAAACTTATGGTTCTCGGCACAGGAAATAAATCCGAATGCTCGATCGGTTATTTTACAAAATACGGAGACGGCGGTTCTGATTTGTTGCCTATTGCGGATTTTTATAAATGGGAAGTTTATGATTTGGCGAATTATTTGAAGATAAACGAAGAAATAATAAATAAACCGCCGTCCGCTGGTTTGTGGCAAGGACAGACTGACGAAGCTGAAATGGGAATATCATATAATGAACTCGACGCGATTCTTGAAGCTATAGAGAAGAAGAAGAAATTAACCGGATTTGACAAATCAAAAGTTATAAAAATAAAATCAATGATTGAAAAGTCCGAACATAAACGCGGGACGAGCGAGATTTTTAAAAAACGAGAATTATCTTAACAAATCAAAAAAATATGACAAATAAAAAAATTGCGGGGTTATTATGAAATTTTGGAGCGAACTTACAAAACAAATTAATCCTTATGTTCCGGGAGAACAGCCGCAGGATAAGGAATATATCAAACTCAACACTAATGAAAATCCTTATCCTCCTTCGCCGAAAGTTTTAGACGCCGTTAAAAAAGCGGCAAACGAATCTTTAAAACTTTATCCTGATCCCGATTCAAATAAATTAAAACAATCCATATCCGAATTTTTCGGAGTAGAAAAAAATATGATATTTACCGGGAACGGTTCCGACGAGGTATTAGCTTTATGTTATCCGGCTTTTTTTAATCCGGATAAGCCGATTTTATTTCCGGATATAACTTATAGTTTTCTTCCGGTATTCGCTTCCCTGTTTAATTTGAATTACGAAACTATTCCTTTGAGCGAAGATTTTTCAATAAATATTTTTGATTATAAAAAAGATAATACCGGAATTATTATAGCTAATCCCAACGCGCCGACTGGAAAATATCTTGAATTAGCCGAAATCCGCCAATTGCTCGAATTTAATAAAAATTCAATAGTTATAATTGACGAAGCTTATATAGATTTCGGCGGTGAATCGGCGATTAAAATGACGGGCGAATATGAGAATTTACTTGTTGTCCATACTTTATCAAAATCAAGATCGCTTGCCGGAATTCGTCTTGGATATGCGGTTGGAAACTCCAAATTGATTGAAGCCCTTAATAGAATTAAGAGCAGTTTTAATTCTTATACAATAGATAGAATTTGTTCGGCCGCTGGAATTGCCGCGTTTAAAGACTCCGATTATTACGCTGATATTTCACGAAAAATAATTAAGACAAGGGAATACGCCGAAAAAGAATTTATAAAAATGGATTTTAAAGCAATCCCTTCAAAATCAAATTTTTTATTTGTTACTCATAAAAATATCAAAGCTGAACAATTATATATTTCGCTTAAAAAAAACGGCATTTTAGTAAGATATTTTAAAAAACCGAGAATAGATAATTATTTACGGATAACAATCGGAACTGACGAAGCAATCGATGAATTATTAAAAACTTTACGCATAATAATAAAAACAGAAAACCGGGATTGAATTTTGAAAAATACGTTTGAACGGTAACAAAAATTTTTTTTTTGTAAATTATAAATGTAATGATTTTTCATCGAAGTATTTGAATTAAATGAAATTCTGAATTTTTGGGAGGTAGTTTTATATTAGAAATCTTAAAATTATTTCAATTATTCTCGGAGCGGGATTGTCTGAACGAATGGGCGGTTATCCCAAACCATTAATAAAATTCAAAGGTAAATATTTTGTGGAATATATATATGAAAATCTTATTTCAATAAATGCCGAAAAGATTTTGTTTGTTGCGGGTCATAAAAGCGAATTAGTAATAAAACGGCTTGGTTTTCTTGATAAAATCATTTTTTTAATAAATAAAGATTATAAGAGCGGCCAATTTTCCTCGTTAAAATGCGGACTTGAATACATCCAAAACAATAAAATTGATTTTGATAATATAATGATTTCTTTAAGCGATACGCCGTTTGTCAAAATTGATACGTATAAAAAAATAATTGAGTCTATTGAAAAAGATAAAACAATAATTCCTTCATATAATTTTTCAGCGGGACATCCAGTCATAATCGATAAATTTTTGTTTGATATTATGTTAAATTCGCCATTGACAAGCGTTTCAAAAAATATAATAAATTCATTTAAATCCAAAATAAAATATGTGAACGTTGGCGATGAAAATATAATAAACGATTTTGATTGCCGAAAATTAATATCTGGCGATGATTGGGAATTTGAATTGTAAATACCATTGAGGTAGTAAGCTAATATTTTTAAGGGCGTGAAAATTTATGATTAAAAGATTATTTCTTTTAATAGTTTTAATGATAATCGTATCGGGAATTGCATATCCCCGTAATTTATCTATAATTTTTCAAGGTAAAATAACGGATGAAAACGGGGTCAGGATAACGGGTAATTATCCAGTAATATTTTCGATATATGAAAATGAAACAGGCGGCGGAGCGTTATGGACGGAAATTCACAACAACATAAAATTTGAAAACGGGATATTTTCTGTCGAGCTCGGAAGCGAAGTTTCTTTTGACAATTTAGGATTTGATAAGAGTTATTATCTTGGAATAAACGTTAATAACGCGGGCGAATTACTGCCGAGGACAAAGATAAATTATAATATGTTTTCTATAAAATCAGCATATTCAGATACGGCGGCAGTAGCTAAAAAGCTTGATTCGGACGCGCAAACGCAAGGTTCATTAACAGTC
>Ga0116156_10002033_pt1 | contig 18711 bp, 12 predicted proteins | sample AD_UKC045_MetaG_FD_89891 | JGI IMG/M metagenome (GOLD analysis project Ga0116156, IMG submission 89891) | Active sludge microbial communities of municipal wastewater-treating anaerobic digesters from USA - AD_UKC045_MetaG | ecosystem: Engineered > Bioreactor > Anaerobic > Digestate | place: USA... | reverse complement strand
TACTGTATCGTGGGAGTGGAAACTTATTACATCGCTTGATTTTACAGCAGGAGAGCATACCATTACTGTAGCTTATGCCGAAACGGGAGCATGTTTAGATAAAATTGCAGTTAAAGATTCGCCAATACTACCAGTATCGGTAGCCGAAGAAGCAATAAATGTGTGTGCTGTTGATATTATTTCTACATTGCCGGCTCTTGCAAGTAATGGGAATTATTTGGCTCAAAATGTTCCAAATCCGGTAGATAAATCAACCATTATCTCGTTTACTATTGTAAAACCATCGAATGTTACAATTACGTTATATTCATCAACCGGAGGCGAAGTTGACACTATAACTTCCGGGAAATTTGATACAGGTACGCATTCTGTAAATTATATTCGTTCTCAAATTCCTGCAGGAACATATTATTATACAATTACTACAGATGAATTTACTTCAACCCGTTCTATAATTTTTACTTCAAATAATTAAATTGTTTGCTTATTGCTATCAATGAGGTATGTAAAGCAAATTTATACATTGTATAGAATAAATCGATAGTTTGACTTTGAATAGTCATCTATCGATTTTTTTTAATTTAGATATCGTATATATTATATTTGATTCTTATTAATTAAGCAATATTTTTAAGGAATGTATAAGGCAGAAAACAAGAATTAACTTGTTTTTTATAATGCTGTTTATTTTTTGAAAATTAATCCTAAAGTTTCTACCTTCGAATAGTAAAATTATTATTTTTGTACATACGTTAAAAAATAAAAATCTACTATCATGTTTCAAAAAATAATAATTTTTGTTTGTTCAAGTTTTCTTGGTATTTTCCTGTTTTCATCATGTTCACAAGTCCCAAAACATGCTCAGTATATTCCATCTGATGCTGCCTTTGTCGGGGTTGTTGATATTATAAGTATTGCTCAAAAAGGCAAATTGCAAGATGCCAAATCATTACAAACCTATAAAAATGCACTTGATGCATTGCGTTCGACCGACGAAAATACTGCAGTGTTGTTAGAGTCGTTGGTTAATGATCCTCAAAAATCAGGTATTGATGTGTTTTCTGATTTGTTTGTGTTTTCGGTATTGCAAAATGAAAAACTGTTTGCGTGCGTATCGGTAAAACTCGATAGTAAAGAAAATTTTCAAAATTTAATGGAAGGTTTTTTAGGCGATGAATATGATTTGCAAGAACGGGAGGGGGTTACATATTATACTAACGAAACCAATTCATGGATAGCTTTTAATAATCAAACAGCTCTGTTTATTTCATCTATTCAAGCAAAACCAGAAGAAGGTATAGAATTTATTCAACGTGTATTTACCCAAACAAAATCTGAATCAATTGTAGAAAGTAAAGAGTTTACTCAATTTTATGAACGTAAAAAAGATGTGAGTTTTTGGATTTCGTCAACTCATATTATTGAAGGTTTAACTGCCGAAACGAAATCTATGTTGGAAAAAAACTTGGAATCGTTTCAAGGTCTAACACTCGACGATGTTTTGAATAATTATATTCATATATTTTTAAATTTTGAAGATGATGCTATAACTCTCGATTTTAATCTCGAAGCTAATGATGCGTTTAAAGCATTTTTAGAAAAAACAGATTTTTCAAAAGATAAAATAGCAGAAGAAATTTTTGCATATTTTCCACAAACAAGTTATTTTTTACTTACCTATGCATTCGATAGTGATAAATTAATATCGTATTTGCAAGGTTTACCCGATTATAAACAAATTGAAGCTGATTTAAAACAACAAGGAATATCAGTAACAGAATTTATATCGGCTCTTAATGGCGATGTAATGTTGAGTATTTATAATGCTTCGCTCGAAATTGTTGAAAAAAAACAAACTCTTTTGCAGCAGGACGAAAAAGGTAGATATATGTATATAGATACGATAATAAGTGATGAACAAATTATTCCAAAAGGTTCTTTGGTAATTAGCTTAAAAAATGAATCGTATATTCAATCTTTCATTACTAAAAATATTCCTGCCGATATGTATACCAAGCAAGAATCATATTTGGATTTTTCTCAAACAGTTGGTTTTCCAATGTTTGTTGGAACTCATAATAATATGCTTATGATTTCTACAGATGCCGGAGCTATGAGCCAGTTTTACGAAGGTGGATATGCTGAGGCGTTTACTATGTCTGATTTGTCACAAGAAATAGATGGATCTGCTTTTTATTATCTCAATCTCGATATTGAGTCTTATCCAATTCAGGTAAAAGAGTATATTAATAAATCGTTTTTGCAACATATAATTAAACCATATTATTCTACATTTCAGTCGCTTACTATTTCTTCGAATGGCAAATACAGCGGACGATTGCAAATACTTTTAAAAAACGATAAAGAGAATAGTTTGTATCAAATATTGCAAATGTTAGATTCTAACAACACTCCACAATAATGGAGTTTTAGTATGCAAATTCTATTACATACTGTTGTTCCTCATCCTATGCAAGGGGCTGTGAATAAGTCCGATGTGTGGCTGCGGGAGTGTGTTTTTGAATCGGGGCAATTGTATCATATAGTTGCTCCAAGCGGTACAGGTAAAACATCGTTGTTACACATATTATATGGTATTCGACACGATTATTCGGGTATTGTAACTTTTAACGACGAAAGCATACAATCGTATACTCATTCGAAATGGTGCGAACTCAGAACTAATTCTGTAAGCATGGTATTTCAGGGCTTACGCTTATTTCCCGAATTAGATATAATGGAAAATATAACAATTAAACAGAAACGAACCAATCATACTCCGCGTATGTCTATTTCTTCTATGCTCGATGCATTAGGTATGATGCCCCATATTCACAAAAAAGCAGGAGTGTTGTCGTATGGGCAACAGCAACGGGTGGCTATAGTGCGTGCGCTATGTCAACCATTTAAAATTTTATTGCTCGACGAACCGTTTAGTCATTTAGATACCGAAAATGCTCAAGCTGCTTTAGAATGTATTATGCAAGAAGTTGAGCAACAGCAGGCAACGTGTATTATAACTTCGCTTCAATCACAACCTTTTCAACAACATATGCATGTTTACCATTTATAAAGAAATATGGAAATTGGTTACCAAGTCGCTAAGTGTGTCGCAATTGATTACATTCGCAGTCTCGGCATGTGTTGGATTGTTTATTTTGTTTTTTGCTGTGTATATGTATTTAGATTTTACCCAGTATATTCAAAAAGACGCGTCGTTGTTTGCTAAAGAGTTTATAATTGTAAGCAAAAAAGTATCGATGTTGCAAACAATTACACAAAAACCTGCACAATTTACCCCACGTGAAATTAAAGAAATAAAAAAACAAGAATTTTTTACGCAGGTAGATGTGTTCGAAACATCACAATTTCAAATAAAATTGTATACCGATAGCGATAAATTACCGCCACTTAGAACAGATTTGTTTTTTGAATCGGTTCCAAATCAATATATACAAGCCGATATGATAGATTGGAATTGGAGCGAAGGGCAAACATTTATTCCAATTATATTTCCACAGAATTTTTTGTCGCTGTATAATTACGGATTTGCTCCGGGGCAGGGCTTACCGCAACTTTCGGAATCTGTATTTACCAAAATTCCATTAAAAATTAAAATTTCGGGAAACGGAAAACAACACATTTACGATGCTCGAGTTGTAGGTTTTTCGCAACGAATCAATACAATATTAGTTCCGCAAATGTTTTTGCAATGGGCTAATAATACATATGCCGAACATCAATCAAAAGGAGCATCGCGATTAATAATTGCCTGTGAAAATATTGCAAATCCTAAGATTTTTGAATATGTAGCACTTAAAAATTTTCAAATTAACGACGAAAGTTTAGTAAATAGTAAATTAGCATTTTATTTAAAAGTTTCGGTATCGGTTGTGGGTTTTGTAGGCCTGCTTATTACCTTATTGGCTATGTGGTTATTGGTTTTTAATTTTCAATTAATTATTGAAAAAAATAAAGAAAAAATTCAAAATTTATCCTTGTTGGGCTTTAGTATAGCTCACATTGCTAAGCCCTATATGCTCATTTCTATAGTTGTTACAAGTGTATGTGCAGTATGTGCATGTGTATTGTCTATACTTGCTCATTCTGTTGTTCTCGACACACTGCGAGTATTGGTAGAAATTCAACCACCCATTTTTATAATACCATTAACACTTACAATAGTGTTTTCGGCATTATTATCTGGAATTCATGTATATACTATACGAAGTACAGTTAAAAAAACAGTGCTTTAAATACTAGCTTTTTGTTCTCATCGGCTTGCTGTTATAGCCCAATCAAAATTTTCTATCTTGCTAACTTTCTACCTTTATAAACTTTCTAACTTTATAAACTTTCTAACTGTATAAACATACTGCAAAAAAATATGTATTAATATGTATACAATATTTCATTTTTCACTATTTTTACATAAATTTAGAAACTAATATGTTCGTATGAACTTTTCAATACTTATTATAGATAACACGTCAATATCTCAGGTAATTGAGAATATTTATGATACTATTGCTCTTAATCATACTATTACCGAGCGAACAGGGGAGATGATATTAGCAGAAGCAACTATTACAGATACGTATCATTATATAATAATAGATTCCGAAGATGAATCGTATATAATGAAGTTGTTAAACTATTTTAGAAGTCGTAGAATTTTTAAACATGTGCCTGTTCTTATTCTTTCTAAACATGGAATTACCGCATTTGCCGAAAAATTCTCGTCGTTTGGTATTGTAGATTTTTTACAAAAACCAATTGATGAGTATTTGCTTACATATACACTTTTGTATACATATAATGTTAGCAGGTCTTTGTATTCGTTGCAAAATGAGAATTTAATTCTCAAACAAAAACTCATAAATTTAGAAAAATTGAGAGTAACTAACATATCATTAGCATCGGCTTCGCAACGATTAGAAGATATTAATTTTTTGTTGGAAGAATCGCAATCGAAAATTAAAAATCAACAACGTGAGCTCATTGCCGAAAAAAACAAGTCGGAAGAATTGTTGCGTAATATTTTGCCCGAAGAAATATCGCGTGAGTTGATGATAAATGGTGAGGCACAACCGCAATTTTATAAAAAAGTTACGGTTATGTTTACCGATTTTGTTGGGTTTACCAAAGTATGCGAAAAAAGAGAACCACAAGATATGACCCAAGAGCTCAATCGTCATTTTTCATATTTCGACGATATTTGCGAAATTCACTATCTCGAAAAAATTAAAACAATTGGAGATGCTTACATGTGTGCCGGAGGAATACCTATGCGTAACAATAGTAACCCGTTCGATATAATTCTTGCTGCTATGAAAATGATGGCGTATATGAATATAGTGAACGACGAAAAAATGGCACGTAACGAACCTGTGTGGCAAATTAGAATAGGTATTCACACCGGAAGTGTGGTAGCTGGTGTAATAGGCAAACGAAAATTTGCATATGATATTTGGGGCGATGCTGTAAATACTGCCTACAGAATTGAAAGTACGAGTGAGGCGGGACGTATAAATATTTCCGGTGATACATACAATTTAGTAAAAGATTTTTTTGAATGTACCTATCGCGGAAAAATATATGCTAAAAATAAAGGTGAAATAGATATGTATTTTGTAGATAGAATTAAGCCTGAATTTTCTAAAGATGAATATGGATTTGCTCCAAACAAAGAGTTTAACATAGCTATAGCAAAATTATAATATTAATATGCGAAGATTGTTTTTGTTAATTTTATTGTCATTATTCGCAATCGTTTCATTTTCTCAAGCGGTTGTAAATAAGTCTATTAATTGGATTCCATTTGAGCAGGCACTTGTAAAGTCAAAACAAGACGGGAAACCGGTGTTTTTAGATGTTTATACCGATTGGTGTGGTTACTGTAAGCGAATGGATGCTACTACTTTTCAAGACACATCGGTAATTCGGTATATAAACCAACATTTTCACGCAGCAAAATTAAATGCAGAAACTACCAAGCCTATTCAGTTTAGAGATAGTGTGTACACCAATTCTAAATTTGTAGAAGGTCAGCGTGCTACTTCACACGATGTGGTAATGGTACTTACCGGTAACCGCCCATCGTATCCAACCATAGTGTATATTCTCGAAAGTAAAGGTATTATAGCTCCGGTGCCGGGTATGCAAACGGTAGAAACAATTCAACCGTTTTTGTTCTATTTTGGAGAAAAAGTATACGAAATTACTAATTTGTGGGAAGCTTTTTATAAAGGATATACTGCACCAAAATTTACAAAATAATATGGAAGAAGCAGAATCGATACAGAATTTGCAGCAACGTTTACATCAGTTAGAGCAACTGAATGCTGAATTGTATGCACAAATACATGATTTGCAGACGCGTATGAATCGTTTCAAAATTGTTGTGCGTCAAACCGATAATTCTGTTATGATTTACAATAAACATTTAAAACTCGAGTGGGTTAATGTAAGTTTTCGAAAATTATTTGCATGCAGTATGTCGCGTTTTATTGAATTATACGGTGAATCTATTCTTGCAAATAGTATAGAAGAAAATATAAAATCTATTATTGATAATTGTATATTTACCAGAAATAGTGCAATTTACGAAACATACATTCTCGACTCGCAAGGCAATAGACAATGGGTGCATAGAAATATTACTCCAATATTTGGTTTAGACGGTTTGTTCGATAAATTAGTAGTGATAGACTTTAATATTACACCTCAAAAAATGGCTCAGGAAGCTATAAACGAGCAAAAACAAGCTTTAGAACATCAACATGAATTAGCAATTCAACAACGCGACGAAATTCAAATACAAAAAAAGGAAATAGAACAAGCATTTAAGAAAAATAGTGCACAAAGCGTTAAAATGCAATCTCTTCTCGAAAAATTGAATGAACAAAATGCGGAACTTGAAAAAGCTCGTCAGATTGCAGATAAAGCCAACGAAGATAAATCGCAATTTTTGGCAAATATGAGCCACGAAATTCGTACTCCAATGAATGGGGTAATAGGTATGACACAATTGTTGCTTAAAACCAATTTGTCGCCACAACAACGCGATTATGCCAAAACAGTGCAAGATTCTGCAGAGTCGCTTCTTACTATAATTAACGATATCCTCGATATTTCTAAAATAGAAGCAGGAAAAATTGAACTTGATTATCACGAATTTAACTTCAAAAATTTGATGCAGTCTATATATAAACTGCTTGAGGTGAAATTTTCGGAAAAAAGCGTGCAGTTTATTATCGATATCGGTGATGATGTGTCGGAATACATACATGGCGATTCTACTCGTTTGAAACAAGTATTGATAAATTTAGTGAATAATGCACTTAAATTTACCGAACAAGGTGCTGTAACACTGCATATTAAAACATTGTATAAAGATGCCGAAAATACCCGCATTTACTTTGGTGTAGAAGATACCGGTATCGGTATTCCACAAGATAAATTGGCTTCGGTATTCGAAAAATTTACACAGGCCGATACATCAACTACACGTAAGTATGGAGGTACCGGCTTAGGCTTATCTATTTCGGTGCAATTAATAGAAATGATGGGCGGGAAATTGGAAGTTTCGAGTACCGTAGATGTAGGAAGCACATTCTTTTTCGACCTTCCATTTAAGCGTGTTTCTGAAGAACGTAAGGCGGAAATTAAACGTAAAGAAGACATGGAATCGCGTGTTGATGCTATTTCGTTTGCTCCGGGGTTACGAATTTTAGTTGCCGAAGATAATTTGACAAACCAAAAATATATACGCAATTTGTTGAGTATGTATAATTTGGAGGTAGAAATAGTAGACAATGGTAAGCTTGCTTACGAAGCTGTACAAGCAAAAGAATTTGATTGCGTGCTTATGGATATGCACATGCCCGAAATGAATGGGGTAGATGCAACCAAAGCGATACGTGAGTTACAAGATGTAACCAAATCTAACATACCTATTATAGCCCTTACTGCAGCTGCGTATAAAGAAGACGAAGATCGTATGATGGGGGCAGGGGTAAATGCATTTTTGACCAAGCCCGTAAACGAACCAAAATTGTTGCGTACCCTACAAGCAATAGACGAGAAGTTTACCTGTGTGAAATTAGATGTGCCAATGCAAGAACCTGTTGCTGAACCGCAAATTTCAGCAACTGTTACAGAAGTTTCTGCGGTGCAAGAAAATTGCATTCATGTAGAAAATGTTCAAAATCAACAAGAAACAATTGCCGATGATGAATCTGGACCACTGATTACCCAAGCCGATTTTTATGAAAACTTTGGCATGTTCAAAGCTGATGTGTTAAACGATATTATAGATGACTTTGTAAACAACGTAGAGGCAAAAATGGCGCGCATAAAATCGAGAATAGATGCCGACGAAATGCGAAAATTAATGCTCGATGCACATTCGCTCAAAGGCGAAGTGGCTATGTTTGCAGCCTACAAAGCAAAAGAAGCCATGTTTACACTCGAAGACAAAGGCCGCAAAGAAATACGCGACAATCTTCAAAACGACTACACCACCGCCTACACCCTCGTTATGCAATTAAAAAACGAATTGTTGGGGTATAAAAAGTAGTAGGTGGGGAGATTTCGTTTGATGAAATAGTTGGTTAAAAACAATAAATATTAATGTAACAAATTAGAATATGAAATAATTTCTTTTGATTTGACAAAATAATCTTGCCTATACACACGATGCTAAACTGAAACTTTTTATTTATTTTTGAAAATTGTAAAAAAAAGAAATTAAATATATGAGTTTAAATACACAATCACTGCAACCCGTTATAAACTTTCTTTGGACGGTTGCTGATGATGTTTTGGTAAATACCTACCAAAAAGGAAAATACAAAGATGTTATTCTACCAATGGTAGTTATTCGTCGTCTTGATTTGCTTTTAGAGCCTACAAAAGACCAAGTTTTAAAAACATTCAACGAATACAAAGACAAACTTCAAAACCTTGATAGCTTATTGACTAATGGTAAACATGGTTCTGGTTTAGCTTTTTATAATACTTCAAGATTTACTTTAAAAAAACTACTTGACGACCCCAAAAACCTGAGAAGCAATTTTGAAAACTACTTGAATGGCTTTTCGGAAAATGTGCAGGACATTATCAAACAATTCAAGTTCAGAAATGAAATTGAAACGTTGGACGAAGCAGATATTCTGTTTTCGCTGATTGAAAAATTCTGTTCACCGAAAGTCGAATTGCACCCCGACAAGTTGCCACCCTTAGCAATGGGTTATGTATATGAGGATTTGGTACGCCGATTTAATGAAGAAAACAACGAAGAAGCCGGAGAACACTTTACACCAAGGGAAATCATTGATTTGATGACGCACCTTGTTTTCCTACCTGTGAAAGACAAAATTCAACAAGGAACATATTTGATTTACGACCCCTGTGTGGGAAGTGGCGGTATGTTGACTATTGCCAAACACTTTTTGCTCAATCCCGATGGATTGGTTAAAAGTAATGCCACAGTTCATTTATATGGACAGGAAAGCACGCCTTTCATTTACGCGACTTGCAAAAGCGATATGCTGATAAAGGGCGAAGACCCCGACAAAATTGTGTATGGTAGCACTTTAAGTGCTTATGGATTTGATAAAGATTTGAAATTCGATTTCATGCTCACCAATCCACCATACGGCAAAACATGGGCACCCGATAAAAAAGCATTAGGCGTTGGTCCAAAAGGAGCCATTATTGACAAACGCTTTATGCTGAAAGGCAGCTACAAAGAGGAAGCTGTAACCAGCCGTGTGAACGACGGACAATTGATGTTTGTGTTGCATATGCTCAGCAAAATGAAAGATACCGAACTCGGTAGCCGTATTGCTTCCGTACACAATGGTTCGGCTTTGTTTACAGGCGATGCAGGTCAAGGCGAAAGCGAAATTCGTAAATACATCATCGAAAACGATTTATTGGAAGCTATTGTAGCCTTACCAAACGATATGTTTTACAATACAGGAATTCCAACCTACATTTTCCTTTTTACCAATCGAAAAGCCAAAAACCGAAAAGGGAAAGTGCAATTGATAAATGCTACTTCCGAAAAATTTTATTACAAAATGCGTAAGCCTTTAGGCAAAAAACGTGTTGAGTTTTCAACAGAGCATATTCCTGTAATTGAGAAAATGTTTTTGAATTTTGAAGAAAACGAATACAGCAAAATATTTGATAATGCCGATTTTGGTTACGCTCAAATAACAGTGAACCGCCCTTTGAGAGATGAAAAGGGAAAAATTGAAACCGACAGTAAAGGCAAACCAAAGCCCGACCCAAAACTGAAAGACACCGAAAACATTCCGTTGAAAGAAGATATTCAGGAATTTTTTGAACGTGAAGTTTTGCCTTTTGCACCTGATGCATGGTGGGATAAGAAGGACACCAAAATTGGATATGAAATAAACTTTGCAAAATACTTCTACAAACACCAACCGCCAAGGGCGTTGACAGATATTGCCAAAGATATTTTTGCTATTGAGCAGGAAACCGAAGGCATACTAAAAGAGATAATTGAAGCATGATAGCAACGGCAGTAGAAAATACAAAAACCGCTTGGTTAGGGGAATTCCCTGCTCATTGGCAGGTGCTTCGCATTAAAAATCTGTTTCAGGAATTGGACAGCCGAAGCGAAACAGGCAGCGAAGAACTACTTTCAGTTTCCCATTATACAGGCGTTACGCTGAAACGAGAAAGTTTGGAAAATGAAGACGACCACTTGACCAATGCCGAAAGTTTGGTAGGTTATAAATTGGTGGAGCAAGGCGATTTGGTTATTAATATCATGTTGGCATGGAATGGCAGTTTGGGCATTTCGCCATACAACGGAATAACAAGCCCTGCATACTGTGTTTACCGAATTAAAGGCGATAACAACCCCGAATATTTTGGCTATTTGTTTACCACAAATTTATTTAAAGCCGAGTTTCGCAGAAACAGCACAGGCATTATTGACAGCCGTTTGCGTTTATACTCCGATAAGTTTTTTAGCATTTTTACATTAGTGCCGCCCAAAAATGAACAAGATGAAATTGTACAAAACATCAAGACAATTGAAGGAAAAATCACAAGATTCATAGGTAGCAAACTTGGTTTTATTTCGTTATTGGAAGAACAGAAAACTGCAATAATTAACCAAATATGTCTAAATGGTATTAACCAAAAGAAGTTTATTGATACAAATGATGACAGGTTCAATAAAATACCTTCTTCTTGGCAATATAAAAGATTGAAGTTTTTAATTAGAGAACGAAATATCAGATCAGAAACTGGTGAAGAAGAATTACTCTCTTTAAGTCAATATAAAGGCATTATTCCTAAGAAATCATTAGAGGAAAGAGCAGGGATGGCAGAAAGTTTAGTTGGTTATAAAATTGTTGAACTCAACAATTTGGTAATTAATAAAATGCAAGCTGCAAATGGATTAGTTGGAATTTCAGAATTATTTGGAATTACGAGTCCTGACTATGCAATTTTTGAACCGACTACAGATGAAGTATTTATGCCTTATTTGGGTTATCTGTTTAAAACGTCTGCTTCACGTTCACACTTTTACTCTCGTTCAAAGGGTGTAATGGCAGGATACATTCGATTATATTCAGACCAACTACTTGATTTAAAAATTCCTTTGCCGCCATTTGAAGAACAAAAGCAAATTGTAACACACATAAAAACCGAAACCTCCACTATAGACACCGCCATTGCCAAAGCCGAACGGGAAATTGAACTTATTCGGGAATACAAAGATGCAATGATAAGTGAGGCGGTGATGGGGAAAAGAATTATATTTGTATAAAATAAAACTTATAATATGGATGAAATTAAGGATGAAAAAAAGCTAAAAAATATCTTTAGCACATCAATAATAGAAGACCCTGAAGAATTGTCTGATGGTACTGAAAAGGAGATTTTAGATGATTCTGTTTCTAAAATTATGGAAAAACCTTTTGATCCAACTTTAATAAAAATTGAAACTAAAACACCTTCACTTGATACATTAATAAAAAGGATTAAAGGTAAAAGTGTTCAATTAAATACGGAATCATATTTTCAACGAAAAGACGATTTATGGGATAAAACCAAACAAAGTCGATTAATAGAGTCTGTCCTTATACGCTTTCCTTTGCCCGCTTTTTTCTTTGACGCAACTGATGATAATAATTGGTTAGTAGTTGATGGGCTACAACGTTTAAGTAGTATTAGAAATTTTGTTGTTGATAAAAGTCAACCGCTGACAAATTTAGAATTTTTAACTCATTTGAATGGTAAATATTGGGACGATTTACCTGAAAATTTACAACGTTTGATTGAAGAGTCACAAGTTGTAATTTATAAAATTATGCCAGGGACTCCAACAGATGTAAAATTTAATATTTTTAAACGAATTAACACAGGTGGTTTGGTTCTTGAACCACAAGAAATTCGTCACGCATTGTTTCAAGGACGTCCGGCTACATTTATTTATGAATTAGCCAATTTGAAAGAATTTATAGATGCAACTGAAAAAAAAATTGCATCACATAGAATGCTTGATCGAGATTTTGCTAATCGTTTCCTTGGATTCTATTTATTAGGATTTGAAAACTATGGGACTAAGGAATTTGGATTAGATTTAGATTCGTTTATGAGTAAAGCAATGGCTGAAATTTATACTAAAACAGAATTAGAATTAGATAATATAAAAGCAGACTTTAGTAGGGCAATGTATGTATCAAGAAAAATTTTTGGACGTGAAGCTTTTCGAAAAGTACGTGGAAAATATGATAGATTACCTCCAATAAATAAAGCATTATTTGATGCATTGTCAACACAAATAGCATTACTTAACAAGTTTGATTCTGATAAATTGATAAATAATGGAAAGTTCTTTAAAGAACTTTTAAGTATAGAGTTAAATTTGAATGAGGATTTTTTTATGGCTGTTACAAGTGCAACTGGTGATAAAAATAGAGTTTTATTGCGACATACAAAAATAAAAGAACTTATAGTAAATTCTATAAATATTTAGTTATGATTAATAGTTTTGAAATTAAAAATTTTAAGTCAATAAAGACAAAATATTTTCCGCTAAGAAACCTTAATGTTTTATTAGGTTTAAATGGACAGGGTAAGTCTTCTTTTATTCAAAGTTTACTTTTATTGCGACAAAGCAATATTGAACAGGGAGGTTTTAAAGGATGGTTAAGATTAAGAGGTCAATATGTTAATTTGGGAGAAAGTAAAGATGTTTTTTACCAATTTGCTAAAAAAGAAAATTTAGAATTTAAATTAAAATTTATTGATAGTAAAGAAATTTCATTTACATATAATTATGAAATTGGTAACGATTTTATTAGACCAAATGATAATATAAGCAATGTTGAATATGAACAAATAATTAAAGAAACAGAACCGATTTCTGGTATATTTTCTTTAAACTTTCAATACTTAAATGCTTTAAGAATAAATCCGGCATCAAGTTATCCTAAAAGTCATAATGAAGTTATTAGAAATCGTAGCCTAGGAAGTAATGGACAATATACCGCTCATTTTATTGAATCATATTATGACGAAGAAGTTGTGTTTGAAAATCTATTACATCAAGATTCGTTCGTAAAAGATGAGTTGTTAAACAAAACATTGGTTAACAAAACTTTAATTAATCAAATTAACTTATGGTTGGGTGAAATTTCTCCAGGAATAAACGTAAGAACTACTTCAATCAATCAAGATGAAGTTTTACTTGAGTATGTGTATAATCAAAAAACATATGTAAATACCAATAGATATAAACCAGAAAATGTTGGTTTTGGTATTACATATTCATTACCTGTAGTAACAGCATTGTTATCAGCTAAGCCAGGTTCTTTAATTATAATTGAAAATCCTGAAAGTCATATACATCCAAAGGGGCAAGCTAAATTAGGTGAATTAATTTCATTAGTAGCTCAAAACGATGTTCAAATTATTATTGAAACACACAGCGATCATATTCTGAATGGTATTCGAGTAGGAGTAAAAGAAAGAAAAATAAATAAAGATAAAGTAATTCTTTTTTATTTTGAAAAAGAGTATACTGATATTGAACAATATTCAAATATAACAAATATTGAAGTAGATAGTAAAGGAGAATTAAGTGAGTATCCAAAAAATTTATTGGATGAATGGAGTAATCAATTATTAAAACTTTTGTAAATGGAGTTAGTTTTTAATGAAATATCTTTTTTACCTTATTCCGAAAATGAAACTGCTTTAAAGGAATGTTTTATCAGCATGTTAAAGCTTTATGATAAAACTAAAACTGAATACGGTTATAAGCATTTGGTTTTCCCATCAAATATAGGTGAAATTAAGGTTACGTCAGAGAAGACATTTGCTCAATGGGCTTTTTCTATACCACATCAGGGTGAAAAAAATAAAATATTGAGCGTCCCATTTGTCCGACCATTTGCAAACGATTTACTTGAAGAAAAAATAAAAGAATTACATAAATATTATTATTCAAATAATGAAGCTGATATTTACGAAGAATTTTGTATAGGTTTAGCTACAGCGTTTTTAAAACAGCGAATAGCTATAAGCTTAGCAACACATGATTGTTGGGATAAGCCAAAAATTACATTCAAAGAAATAATTAATGACGACTTTGAAACAAATGTTATATCTGTCAATAATATTGCCTCGGAATCTCATTTAAAGGACAAAATAGTCCAAAATGAATTGATGTATTCCGGAGTTTTAACATTAGAAAAATGCACAATACCTGTTGAAAATAAAGCTATAAAATTAAGTGGCGACCATCATGGAAATCAGAAGTTGGAAGCATTTGCTAAAAAGCTTTTTAAAAGCGAATATGTTGTATCTGTTATCAATAATATCGATTTCAGTCCCAAAGCAATTAAGCTTATTAAAAATATTTTCCACGATGGTAAAATAGAAATTGTGCTTCATTGGGAAAGTGCAGGTTATGGAATGGTAATTCAAACTACTGGTAAAAATTATAGAGAAACTGAAGCTATTGCAGAAATTTTAAGACAAGAATTTGATAGTTAATGAAAACCGACACGACAGAAAAAGGTCTCGAAGCCCATATTACAAAGCACTTGTGTTTAGTAAATGCCTTTGAGGAAAGGCATCACAACCAATACAACCGTGTGGATTGTGTGGATGAAGATTTACTTTTCAATTTTCTGCAAACCACACAGGAAAAGGAAGTATTGAAATTGCAAACCATTCACGGGAGCAATTTCAAAAGCAAGGTTTTGTATCGCTTAAACAATCAAATCAAAAGCTTTGGCATTATTGAAGTTTTACGCAAAGGCATTACAGACAATAACATCAAACTCAAACTCTTTTTTGATAAACCCGTTTCCAACTTAAACGAAAAAGATTTAGCCCTTTACAACCAAAACATTTTTTCAGTTACAAGGCAAGTGCACTACAGCACTCAAAACGAAAACTCGTTGGACTTGGTAGTTTTCATCAATGGTTTACCAATCATCACGTTTGAATTGAAGAACGAACTGACCAAGCAAACAGTTAAGGATGCCATCAAGCAATACAAAACCAACCGTGACCCAAAAGAAGAATTGTTTCGTTTAGGCAGATGTTTGGTGCATTTTGCAGTTGATACAGAACAAGTTTGGATGGCAACACATTTAAAGGGCGAAAACACTTACTTTTTGCCTTTCAACAAAGGGAACAATAACGGAGCAGGAAATCCGCACAATCCAAATGGCATAAAAACCGATTATCTCTGGAATGAGATTTTAACCAAAGAACGTTTAACAAATATCATTCAGAACTATGTTCAGTTATTTGAGGAAGAAACAGAAAAGATTTTGCCCGATGGAAAAGTAAAGAAAGAGAAAGTAAAAAAGCTTATTTTTCCTCGTTTCCACCAAATTGATTCCGTTGATAAACTTCTCAATAATGCTAAGGAAAACGGAGCAGGTAAACGCTATTTAATTCAACATTCGGCTGGTTCAGGAAAATCAAATTCAATTTCTTGGTTGGCTCATCAATTGGTTGGCTTGTTTGATAAGAATAACGAAAACACCGTTTTTGATACAGTCATTGTTGTAACCGACCGTAAAGTGTTGGATGCTCAAATACGAAACAACATCAAGCAGTTTGAGCAGGTGAAAGGTGTTGTTGAAGCTATTACCGAAGGTAGTAAACAACTTAAAACAGCTTTAGAAGAAGGCAAGAAAATTATTATCACTACCATTCAAAAATTTCCATATATAGTAAACGAAATTGGCGAACTGCCCGGAAATAAGTTTGCAATCATCATAGACGAAGCACACAGCAGCCAAAGCGGAAATACAGCAGGTAAACTAAATGAAACACTTTCAAAAGAAATTGATGAAGAAAATGCTGAAGAATGGACAGACGAAGATGAAATTGTAGAAATTGTAAAAGGCAGAAAAATGTTATCAAATGCAAGTTATTTTGCTTTTACTGCAACGCCTAAAAATAAGACACTCGAATTGTTTGGCGAAAAATACAATGACAATGGCAAAGAAAAATTCAAGGCATTTCATCTTTATTCAATGAAACAAGCCATTGAGGAAAATTTCATTCTCGATGTTTTGCAGAATTACACGACATATCAAAGCTATTACGCTTTATTAAAGAAAATTGAAGACGACCCTGCTTATGACAAAAACAAAGCCCAAAAGAAACTAAAAATATTTGTTGAGAGCCACGAACACGCCATAGCAAAGAAAACAGCACTAATCATCGACCATTTTATGGATAGTGTTATTCGTCAGAAAAAAATCAATGGACTGGCAAAGGCTATGGTTGTCACAAGTAGTCGTAAGAATGCAGTAAAATACAAAACAGCATTCGATAATTATTTGGCTAAAACAAATAATCCATACAAAGCTATTGTAGCATTTTCAGGCGAAATAGACGGAGAAACAGAATCTTCTTTAAATCATTTTTCAAGTTCGGCAATTCCTGATGAGTTTAAAAAATCTGAATATCGTTTTCTGATAGTTGCAAATAAATACCAAACAGGCTTTGACCAACCGCTTTTGCACACAATGTATGTTGATAAGAAATTAGGCGGTGTAAATGCAGTTCAAACACTTTCACGTTTGAATCGAACTACATCAGGTAAAAAAGACACATTTGTTTTGGATTTTGCCAACGATGCAGAAGAAATTAAAAAATCATTCGACCCATTTTTTGAAACAACAATTCTTGGTGAAGCAACCGACCCAAATAAATTATTTGACTTACAAGCTGCTTTAGATGCGTTTCAGGTTTATACACCTGAACAAGTACAAGAATTTTCGCAAAAGATTATTGCTAATGTGCCAGTTGACCAATTACACACTATTTTAGATGCAGCAGCAGAAGTTTTTAGAACAAGCTTAAATGAAGAACAACAAGATGATTTTAGAGCAAAATGCAAGACTTATGTTCGATTATATGTTTTCCTTGCTCAAATAGTACCTTTTGTGAATCCTTATTTGGAACGACTGTACTTGTTTTTAAACCACTTGCAAAATAAACTTGGAAAGCAACGAGATGAGGATTTGGCACAAGGGATTTTGGATAACATCGACATGGATAGTTACCGACTTCAAAAAGAAGGTGAATTTAATATTCAATTACAACAAGGTGATGAATTGAAACCAATTCCAACAGATATGAGAGGCAGTGCAGCAGAGCCTGAAATGGAATATCTTTCGAACATTGTGAAAGCATTTAATGATAAGTTCGGAACCACTTTTACAAATGAAGATAAAGTGCGGAAAATGACACAGGATTTAATGCAAGATGTAAAAGATGATAAAGCAGCTATGGACAATATTAGTGCATCATTAAGCAAAAAAGACCTACAAAATGCACAGATTACTTTTGCAGATATTTTGAAAGAGAAAATGATAAATCATATTGACAGCAACTTTGAGGTTTTTAAAGAATACAATGATAATCCGGAATTCAAAGCATTTTTAGCAGGACAGATGTTTAAAATATTGATAAATGATTTGGCAAAAGCAGTATAAATTTACTTTTGGCTTTTGACTATTGACTATTTTTAAATGAGTATGTTTTTGATAAACAACAATATGTAATATTAATGAGAATTGTTTTATGTGGTTAAATAAAATGGATTATGATTAAAAAATATATTATAATAATTGAAGATTCTTGTTCTTATCTATTTCCCATTTTTATCTCTATCTTTGTCTCACCCAAATTTCAAATAATTAACCATTAACAATTATCTATGGATCTCCAATTACAAGCAATAGACATATCGAATATATTGTTTTTGGATATAGAAACTGTTCCGCAGTATGCCGCATATATTCAAGTGCCCGAAAAGGAGAGGCGGTTGTGGGAAGTCAAGTCTAAGCGTCTGCAAACCTCTACAGAACGTCCGAGTGAGTTATACAAAAAAGCAGGAATTTTTGCTGAATTCGGTAAAATTATATGTATTTCTGTTGCCTATGTGGTGAGCAAGAAAAATCAACCGCTTGCGGTACGTGTTCGTTCGTTCTATGGCGACAATGAACGTGAAATTTTAGAGCAATTTTTACAGTTGCTCGCAAAACATTTCAATACCACCAAGCATTATATGTGTGCTCACAACGGCATTGAGTTCGATTTCCCGTTTATTGCCCGTCGTGCACTTATTCATGGCTTAGCGTTGCCCAAAACGCTCGATACGCGCGGTAAACGTCCGTG
>Ga0116156_10002023_pt1 | contig 18772 bp, 20 predicted proteins | sample AD_UKC045_MetaG_FD_89891 | JGI IMG/M metagenome (GOLD analysis project Ga0116156, IMG submission 89891) | Active sludge microbial communities of municipal wastewater-treating anaerobic digesters from USA - AD_UKC045_MetaG | ecosystem: Engineered > Bioreactor > Anaerobic > Digestate | place: USA... | reverse complement strand
GGGCTCGAATATCTCACCTTTTATGCTTTTTCCACCGAGAACTGGAATCGTCCCGCCGACGAGGTGAAGGGACTTTTAAAGATGCTCAAAGAACGGCTCATCAAAGAGATACCGGAACTGAACGAACAAAACATTCACGTTCAGTTTATCGGTTCGGAGGCGGGACTCGATCCGGATTATCTCAAAGAAATCAAGTCCACAGCCGCTATGACGGATGGAAATACCGGCATGAAAGTCAATATCGCTTTCAACTATGGCGGCCGCCTGGAGATCGTGGAAGGGATAAAAAAGCTTTATCAGCAAGCAGTTACACAACCCGACCTGATTGACCGCCTGAGTCCTGACAGCTTTGGAGAATGGCTCTACACAGCCTCGCAACCCGATCCCGATCTCATCATCCGCACCAGTGGCGAGCTGCGTCTGTCAAACTTTTTGCTCTGGCAGAGCGCCTACGCGGAAATCTATGTGACAGAAACGCTTTGGCCTGATTTTGACAAGGCGGAAATGCTGAAAGCGCTACTCCATTTTCAAAAGCGCGACCGCCGCTATGGAGGGGTGAAAAAGTGAGCGAACTGCGGCAGCGCGTGATGGTCTCGGTGATCTTTATCCCCTTGTTGCTGGCAGCTTTATGGCTGGGAGGCGGATACCTGATCGCCATGTTTTCGCTGGTCAGCATCCTCGGCGGCCTCGAATATTTCACCATGATGCGCGCCAAGGGACATCGCGTGGCGTGGATCTGGCTGGGCCTGGGTACCGCGCTTTTCGTGGCCCTGCTGATCTGGAGAGAACTTGACCTGGTGTTCGCATGGGTGGCGCTGCTGGCTTTGATCCTGGATGCCATCCTGGACTGGGATGAAAACACGTCCGTGCCGCGGGTGTTTTCCATCAGCTTCGGCCTGTTGTACACGGCTGTCTTGCCAGCCATGATTACAAGAATAGGACTTGACTACATTGGGCAGCCCATATTATTGTCGCTTGTCATGATGATTTGGATCGTGGACAGCGTGGCCTACTTCGTGGGAATGAGCTTTGGGAAGCATCGCAACGTCACAGCGGTGAGCCCTCGCAAGTCTCTGGAAGGATTTTTGGCCGGCGTGTTTGTTCCGTTCCTGATAGTGATTATATTATATTTCACCAAGGTCGATTTTCTGTCGGGTTGGTTGATGGCGCTGATCGCGATAGCGGCAGGCGTCTTTGGCCAGCTTGGCGATCTGGCGGAAAGCATGCTGAAACGCTATTGCGGCGTGAAGGACAGCTCCCGTCTGATACCAGGTCACGGTGGCATACTGGACCGAGTGGACAGCCTCTTGCTGGCTGGCTCGTTCTTGTATTGCGCGCTAAAGCTCTTTGGAATGATTGAGTGTCTTTAAGATATTACGAAATTAGTAGAAGCATCATGGAGGTATGATGAAAACGATCTTATTAGTAGTCGCTGCGCTGATGTTAGCGCTTTGCCTAAATGCACAAACTCTAATGCATTACTGGAATTTCAACACTGGAGCCCCGGGAACAGACCAGAATTGGACACTGCCAATCATGGCAGCTACCGGGAGTGGACAACTCACGCACACATTTACTGAAGCCTACTCTTTTACTGGTACGACTATCAATGGCGTAGCCGGTGAATCTAATGGTGGAAGCTTCGCGCCCCGTGGCGGTATTGACATGGTGAATAACGGTGCTCATTTCACTCTGTCTGTTCCTTCAACCGGGTTTGAGAACATAGTGCTCACTTATCCAACCAGGCGAACTTCATCCGGTTTTCACACTCAGGAGATCCAGTACTCAACAGACGGTACCACCTGGCAACCGAAAGAGACTGTAGATATTAGCGGCTATGAAAACAATTGGGTCTCCACCCAGCTCGTTACTGTTGATTTCACTGGAATTGCGGGTGTAGATAACAACCCCAATTTTAAGATCCGGATCATTCTAACTGGTGCCACATCAGCGGTTGGCAACAATCGATTTGATAACATCCAGGTTGTTGCATCCAATCAAGGCGCAACGGCACCCGTTCAGTTCTCTCCTCTCCCCGGAGTATATTCATCCCCAATGCACGTCACTTTGGCATCCGCAACCTCAGGCGCTGTAATCTATTACACGACTAACGGCACAGATCCAACCCTGAGTTCCCCGCAATACGCCTCTCCCATACCAGTTTCATCCACAACTACAATCAAAGCTATGGCAAAAGCACCAAGCCTTGATGCAAGCCAAATTACTTCAGGTGCTTATATCTTCCCGGTTTCGGTGAGCAATGTCGCTCAGCTTCGTGCTCAGACTCCTGGCGACGGCACAGTCTATCAAATCACCGGTCCCGTGATTTTGACCTTCAAACAGACCTTCCGCAATCAGAAATACGTGCAGGACAACGCTGCTGGCGTGTTGATTGACGATACAGCCGGTGTGATCACCACCAATTACAACGTAGGTGACGCGATTGTCGGCCTCACAGGCACTATTGCCCGTTATAACAACATGTTACAGCTCACTCCCGTTGCCAATCCAGGTCCTCCTGCTTCCACCGGAAACGGTGTGTTTGTGCCCGTGGTAACCATCCAGCAGGTGAATGGAAACATCGAAATGTATCAGAGCCGTCTGGTGAGAATCAACAACGCTCACTTCGTGGGTGCAAGTGGAGCCTTTGCCAATGGTACCAACTACAATCTGGAAGATGCCAGCGGTACCATCGTATTCCGCAGCACCTTTTATGATGTGGATTACATCGGCACCGACATCCCCACCGGCAACTTCAGCCTGGTTTCTATTGTCAACCAGTTCAACCAGACTCCACAGCTCACAGCCCGCAATCTGGCAGACTGGGGAGCCGTTGACAATGACGATTATGTGGCCAATCCCAATCAGACCGAGCTCCTGGCAATTATCCCAACCCCTTCAACCCCAAGACCACCATTGAGTTCAACGCCGCAAAATCCGAACCCGCCCAGATCACTATCTACAACCTTAAGGGTCAGGCTGTCAAACACTTCACGATCGACAGCCCTGCCAAGGGAATCAATAAAGTTACCTGGGACGGCAAGAACGATAACGGTATCGACGTTGCCAGCGGGACCTATCTGTTCCGTCTGCGCTCCGGTTCCTATTCCAGCACCAAAAAAATGATCATGATGAAGTAACGCGTCGGGAACTAATGATAATTAACGGGGGAGACCTAGCCATGGCCTCTCCCGTTTTTGCATAAGTATGAAGCAGTTATCGGAATTTCGCAGCCACCTCTACTGTCTCCTGACGATCGCGATCTGGTCCACTCTTGAGGTGGTCGGCAAGCTGTTGGGGACCTCTGTATCGCCCTACGCGATCACGGCCTGGCGTTTTTTGATCGGTGGGCTGGTGATCCTGCCCTTCGCGCTCCGCAACAGAGGAGATATCAAGCTGGGTCTCAAAGGGATAGCTCATCTTAGTGCTCTGGGAATCCTCAACGTCTGCCTGGCTATGCTGATCCTGCAACTCTCCATCCACTATGGCAAAGCATCCGTCAGCGCGGTGATCATCAGCGTCAATCCTCTGTTCGTGGCTATGTTTGCCATGCTGTTGCTGAAAGAAAAGATGGGCATCGCTCAGGTTTTGGGGTTGATCCTGGGCGTGACGGGCATCGTGATTCTGGTGCTGGGAGAGGTGGAAATGCGCAATGTGCGCTATCTGAACCTGCCTCTGGGGATCGGACTGGCAATCGTGGCGGCTCTGGCTTTTGGAACCTATACAGTGTTGACCCGCGCCGCGGTGGCACGTTATGGCAACTTGCTGAGCAACTCCACTTCCTTTCTGGCTGGTTCTATCAGTCTGTTTGCGTATAACATAATAGCGGGAGAGCAACTCACGATTCAGCCCACGCTACCCAATCTCTTGCTGGCAGGATATTTGGGATTGATCCTCACCGGCTTGGCCTATCTCCTTTATTTTGAAGGGATGAAGCGGATCGGAGCAGGCAAAGCGTCTATGTATTTCTTTACTAAACCTTTAATCTCCACATTTCTGGCCTGGATGCTGCTGGGTGAGACATTGCGGGCTTCACAGCTTGCCGCGGTGGTCCTGATCGTCTCGGCCATGAATCTTCCCCGGCTGCAGAACTTATTCAGCAAGGGCACCAGTCACTAACTGCCTCTAACCAGCCAAAGGCTCTAACCAGCCAAAGGCTCTAACCAGCCGTAGGCTCTAACCAGCCAAAGGCTCTAACCAGCAGAAGGCTCTAACCAGCCAAAGGCTCTAACCAGCCGTAGGCTCCCCCCAAAATAGAGCTTGACGAAAATAGCCACTTGGAATTCTTGGGCATATTATCAGAATTATCTTATAGAGAATAACTAAGGAGACATAATGGTCAAGCTGAGACTGAGACGGATGGGCGCCAACGACCAGCCCTTCTACCGCATTGTGGCAGTTGATGCCCGCGTCAAACGCGACGGCAAATACATTGAATGCGTAGGCTGGTATGATCCCAAGCCCAACCCTTCCAAGATCAATATCGAGACCGATCGTGCCATCTATTGGCTGAGCGTTGGTGCCCAGCCGAGCGATACAGTACGCTCCCTGCTGCGTAAAGCGGGTGTGCTGCAGATCTGGCACGAACGTAAGATAGCCAAGCAAGCCGCTACAGAAATTGATACTCAATAAAAGAGGTGAAAGATGAAAGACTTGATCGAATTCATGGTTAAAGCCTTGGTTGACGATCCCAGCGAAGTGAACATCACCGAGATAGCCGGAGACAGGATCACCCTTTACGAACTGAGAGTCTCAAAGAGCGATATCGGAAAAGTGATCGGCAAGCGCGGTCGCACCGCGGGGGCCATCCGCACCATAATCAACGCCGTAAGCACCAAACAAGGAAAGCGGGCGGAGCTGGAAATTATCGAATAAATGGAAGTTTCCGATCTGATCGGAATCGGCAGGTTGGGCGGCATGGACGCCCAGGGCTTTTTTCAGGTACTGATCAAGCCTCGTTATCGGCCTGTCTTCGAAGACGCCAAGTGTGTCTTCTTGATCTTTAAAAGCGATAGAGTGTTTTACGTAACTATCAGTGAGAGAAAGGTATCAGACAAGAAGATTATGGTCCGCTTTGTTGAGGACGGCATCGATATCGAGCGTCGTCTGCACCGCGAAGTCCTGATCGCCCTTGAGCCTGAATTCCTCGACGAGGACGAAGGTCTGGATCACCTGCTGGGTTATGAAGTGCTGTTTGAAGACCGTTCTTTGGGCACCGTGAAGGATTACTTTCACAACCATGCCCAATATGTGCTGGTGATCGGCACTCCCACCGGTAAGGAACTACTGGTCCCCTATGTGGACCACTACGTCCAGGCAGAGATTCACGATCCCGGAGTGTTGCTGCTCCAGAGCGCACAGCCTCTGATTGACGCACTGGACAGCGATAGCTGAACCCCCATGACCATCGATGTGCTCAGCCTCTTTCCGCGCGGTTTTGACGGCTTTAAGGACGTCAGCATCGTGGCCCGTGCCATCCAGAAAGGGGCAGTGACGCTGAACTTTACTGACTTTCGGGAGTTCAGCGCGGACAAGCACCGCAAGGTGGACGACTACGCTTATGGTGGTTTTCCCGGGCTCGTGCTGCAGCCGCAGCCGATCTGGGACGCCCTCGTACATCTGCTTGAAGATGGCTTCGCGCCGGTGATCTACTTCAGCCCTCAGGGACGTCCACTCACTCAGCCAATCCTGGAGTTCTATGCTCAACTGCCGCGGGTGATATTACTCTGCGGTCATTACAAGGAACTCGATCAGCGGGTGAGAGATCTGGCCATTTCGGACGAGCTTTCCCTGGGAGATTTTGTGCTCTCGGGAGGAGAGATCGCGGCAATGGCCTTCATCGATGGCGTAGCCAGACTTCAGGATGGAGTGCTCACGGATGCCGCTTCGGCCAGGAGCGATTCCTTTTCAGACGGCAAGACCAAGCTGGGATTTCCCTGTTATACCCGTCCTGATACGTGGATGGGAATCGAGGTCCCGGCCGTGTTAAGGAATGGCGATCACGCCAAAATTGAGGCCTGGGCTGAAGAACGCTCCCAGGCTATGACTCACGCGCGGCGCCCGGAACTGCTCACAAAGCGATGAGCCCCATCCATATTGCCCTTTTGCATTATCCGGTGCTGAATAAGAACGGCGCCCGGATCACATCCTCGCTCACCAATCTGGATATCCACGATATCGCAAGAGCGGCAAAGACTTATGGTATCGCGGGATATTGGATCGTGCATCCTGATAAGGTCCAGATCGATCTGCTGGAAGAAATCAGAAACTTCTGGAAACAAGCTCCGGATTTGCCCTACAACCCTGAGCGCTCAGAGGCCCTGAACCTTATCCGCCCATGCCATGACTTTGATGAACTGATACAAATGATTACAACGCAGGAAGCTACGCGTCCCATTATTATTACAACGACGGCGCGCACCAGGCAGCCGCAGATTGGATTTGAAGATCTGCGGGCTCTTCGCCTCCCGGCCAGGCCCATTTTGCTTATCTTTGGCACTGGCTATGGACTATGCGAAGAGATTCACGCTGCCGCTGACCACGTCCTGGCTCCCATAACCGGAGCGGGAAACTATAACCACTTATCCGTGCGCAGCGCCGTTGCCGTCATTTTGGACCGCCTGGTTTCCGAGAACATATATGGGAGGAACCATGGATATTCTGCACACAGTTGGCAGAGACCAAATCAGAACCGACTTTCCCGAGTACCGCGTCGGCGATACCGTGAAGGTCCATTATAAAATTAAAGAAGGCAGTAAAGAACGCGTCCAGGTGTTTCAGGGCATTGTGATCCAGAAACGCGGGGCTGGCGTCTCCAAAACCTTCACAGTGCGTAAAGTGTCGAACGGTATCGGCGTGGAGAGGATTTTCCCACAACACTCTCCCAATATCGACAAGCTCGAGATCGTTCGCTTTGGCCAGGTCCGCAGGGCCAAACTCTTTTACCTGCGCAGCGCCAAAGGTAAAGCCGGAAGGATCAAAGAACGCCGGAGATTCACTGCTTAGTTGCTGATAACACCCTCATTATGGAGCCCGATTGTGTACATATAAAGCAGCGGGCTCCATATTTGTTTATGGTCAGTAACACCTTCCTCTATTGCTGATGAAAGCCGCCTTCTCCCTGGAGCTTGCGCCTGGGGTTGATTCACCTCAAACATCCCGTGCTTCATTCGGCCGGTGCTGGGTGAATTTGGCAGGGACGCTGGAAACAAGGATCAGGCCCAATCAGGCCTTGATAGGCATATATTCAATCTGGACTCAAAAATGAAAGCAAAGAAACACAGTTACATAAACCAAACACCAAGCCCCGCGGAGCGGATAAGTCTCTATTACAATCAGGGCTGTTTCCATTTCAAGCTTGAGCTCGAGGGAGATCTGGTGGTCCGCGTCGGCTTCCTCAAGCCCGATGGTCCTGAAGCCGCTGAGCCCAATTCCGCTCATCCTTATATAGATATGCTGGATTGCTATTTACGCGGTATTAACCAGCGACTCGAGCTACCTCACGCCCTCAGGGTGACTGACTTCGCGCGCAAGGTCTATACCGCTACCAGTGATATACCTCCAGGCGAAACCTCCACTTATGGTGCCATCGCCACCCGCATCGGTGCTCCCCAGGCTGCCAGAGCGGTGGGAGCAGCCCTCAGGGCCAATCCCCTGCCGTTGATCGTTCCCTGCCACAGAGTGGTGGGAGCCAGTGGCAAACTGACAGGCTTCGCGGGTGGACTTGAGCTTAAGCTTAGACTGCAGGAGCTGGAGAAAAGATCATGATCGTTGGAATCGGCACAGATATCATCAAAGTGGAGCGCATCCAAAAGAGCATCGAAGCCAATCCCCGCTTTGGAGAAAAGCTCTTCACCCCGGCCGAGACAGCCTATTGTGAATCAAGGGCCAGTAAATACCAATCCTACGCGGCTCGTTTCGCGGCAAAAGAAGCTGTGATGAAGGCTTTGGGGACCGGCTGGAACGAACTGGTCCACTGGCTCAATATTGAGATCGTCAGAGAGGGTGACGGCGCGCCTAAGGTGCTGTTGCACAATGAAACAAATGCTTTCGCCGCGAGCCTTGGCATTCAGGCCATCCATCTCAGCATTGCTCACGAGAAGGAATACGCCACGGCTTTTGCGGTCCTGGAAAAATAGATTTCTTGACAACAGGACCGCGGCTTGGGAAACTGCTCCGAAAAGGTGGTTTTTATGCAATGCATCGTCATTTTCGGTATCCAGGGCAGCGGTAAAGGCACCCAGGCCAAGCTGCTGAGCGAGTCACTGGGCTACCAGCACGTCAATATTGGCGATCTGTTGAGAGACCAGGTGTCCCGTGGAACTGAGCTTGGCAACGAGGTCAAAGCTGTGATCGCCAGAGGCGAGCTCGTAGAAGACGAGCTGATCTTTCGCCTCATTGCCAACGCCATCCAGGCAAATGCCAAAGGCATCGTGTTCGACGGTTTCCCTCGCACAGAAGCCCAGGCTGAACATCTCGGCAGGCATTTCACCGTGCGCAAGGTCTTCTACCTCGATTTGTCTGAGGAAGAGGCAATATCCCGCATTGGAGCCAGAAGAGTGTGTCAGTCTTGTGGCGAGAACTTTAACCTCAATAGCAAAAAGCCTGCCAAGGAGGGTGTTTGCGACCGCTGCGGAGGCAAACTTGGCATCCGGCAGGACGACCGTCCCGAAGCCATCCGTAAACGCATGATCGAGTTTTATGCCCAAACCCAGGGGCTCACCAGCTGGTTTGAAGCGCATGGATTACTGGCCAGGATCGATGCAGGAAAGAGCGTGGAAGCAGTATTCAGGATTCTGATGGAAGGGGTCAGCTAAACCGGAGCTGAGATGCTGAAATCGATCACCCGGGGCCTGCTGGGCAGAATCGAGCTGGTCGCCTATCTACTGGCGATCTGGAGCTTTGTGGTGCTCTTTATGGAGTCGGTGATATCGTTCTACGCCGATTTCAGTATTGTAGAACACCTTACCGCTCTGGCCAACATCCTGCTTCTCTTCCTCACGATCATCAACCGTCTGATCACCCGCGAACCGGGCAAAGGCAACAATCTGCTCATCTTCGACGGTTCCATGCTGGCTCTGGGCACCTTGCTGTTCTTCTTCGACGCCAAGTTTGTGATCTTCTTCTTGCTGATCCGCCAGACCTGGTATATCCTCGAGTTCTTTCTCTTCAAAGCGTTTGAAGGACGTTTCTTCAAACAGCTGACAGCCAATCCTCCCGCCACATTGATGCTCAGTTTTGCGCTGGTGATCAGTATCGGGACCATACTGCTGATGATGCCAGCCGCCTCATCCAGCAATCAAGTGACCAATATCGTGGACGCTTTGTTTACTGCCACATCTGCCACCTGTGTAACCGGTTTGACCGTGGTCGATACCGGCAGCCATTTCAGCTTCTTTGGGCAGCTGGTCATCCTGGTGCTGATCCAGATCGGCGGTTTGGGCATAATGACGATTTCCACCGCCTTCGCCATCATGCTGGGCCAGAGGATAACTCTCAAGCTGGAAAGCGTGATGTATGACGTGGTGGGCGGCAGCCAGTCTCTAAACGTCCTGCAGCTCTTGAAAAGCATTGTGCTGGCAACCTTTCTCATTGAAAGCCTGGGAGCAGTGTTGCTCTACACCCGTTTTTCGGCGCATTATCTGCCTCTGGAAGCATTCTATATGAGTGTGTTTCACTCCGTCTCGGCTTTTTGCAACGCGGGTTTCTCCCTGATGAGTGAAAATATGATGGGCTATGTGAGCGATATTGTCATGAACCTGGGCATCACTTTTCTGATCATTCTGGGCGGTTTGGGCTTCACCGTGATCGTGGATTTGAACCGGTATTTGTTTTATCGCGAGAGGGTTAAGAAGCTATCGCTGCACTCCAAGATCGTGCTGATTACTACCGGGAGTCTGTTGTTGCTGGGAGTCGTGACCTTCTATTGGGCGGAATACTATGGCACGATGGAAGGTTTTACCATAGCCAAGCGGCTGCTGGCATCCTGGTTTCAGAGTGTCACTACCCGCACGGCTGGATTCAACACAATCGATACCAGTGTCCTAAGCAAGGCCAGTATCCTGATCACGCTGGCGCTGATGTTTATAGGAGCGTCTCCCGGATCCACAGGTGGAGGGATCAAGACCACCACCTTCGCGGTGCTTTCACTTTCGATCACCTCCCTCCTGAAGGGCAAGCGGGAATTGAGCATCTTCAACCGCAAGATCCCGTCCACAAACTTCCGGGAGGCCACATCCCTGATCACGCTTTCCGCGGCGATCATCTTTGTGATCCTGTTTCTCTTGTTGCTGGTGGAGCCCTTTCCTTTTGATAAGCTCTTTTTCGAAGCCGTCTCGGCATTTGGCACAGTGGGCCTCTCCACTGGCATCACACCGCTGCTGAGTCAAACCGGTAAAGTCTTGATAACCTTATTGATGTATGTGGGCCGAATCGGCCCGCTCACAATGATTTACGCCCTCGCGATCAAACGGCATGTGGTCAATCTGGACTACGCCGAAGAAAAGATCGCGATAGGATGACGAGGAGATTAACATGGCCCGTTACGCTGTAATAGGACTGGGCAGATTTGGAATGACGGTGGCCACTATCCTGGCGGAGTATGGAATGGATGTATTGGCCATCGATAAGAGCCAGGAACTCATCGATGAGGTGAGTGGCAAGGTGGCATCGGCAGTCTGTATGGACTCCACCGATGAAAACACGCTTCGCACGCTCAATCTCAACGAGGTCGATGCCGTGATTATAGGCATTGGCAGCAACATTCAGGAGTGCGTCCTCACCGCCGCTATCCTCAAAAAGATCGGCGTGAGCGTGATTTACGCCAAGGTGGAAAACCGCCTGCATGGCCGGATTATGGAACTCATCGGAGTCCAGAACATTCTGCTGCCGGAAGAGATTGTGGGCAATCAGCTGGCCAAGAAACTGATCTCCACCAACATCCTGGAATACACCAACCTTTCCAGCGGGCATACCATGATCGAGCTGATCGCGCCCAAAGACTTCATTGGCAAGACTCTGCAGGAGCTGTCTTTACCCCTCACACGGGGAATCAACGTGATCGCCATCAAATACAGCCATCTCTCGGTGACCGAAGACGGCAGAAACGTGATCGAAAAACGGCTCAACGATATGCCCGGCGCCAATGATGTGGTTAATGAGGGCGACGTCCTTATCCTGCTGGGTCCCAAGGGCAATGTGGACAAGCTGATCTACGATACTTCCGCCAGGAGGGATTAAGCCATGAAACGCTCTTTCAGAAGACGCTATCACGTGTTGCTCATGATCCTTCTGGGCATCATCCTCCTGCAGTCTGGTCTTATCTGGTTTACACTCAGTCAGGCCACCGACCTCACGGATTTGGTCAGCGACGTACAATCCATCCTGATCATCTTTTTCTTTGCTGTATTTGTCTATATGATAGTGATATACAACTATGTGCCCTTCAGGCTCAGGAGGGCTTTCAGAGATATCGGCAATCTGATAGAGGAGATCTCGCACGGTAATTATCAGATCGATATCGACAGCAGCACCTATGATCAGGATGCCGACATCCAGGAACTCATCATGGCGCTGCAAAAAATGCTCAACATCCTGATGCGTTTTGATATGGTGAAGGCGGACAAGATCTATGAACACCATCAGCGCATCACTCAAATGATCAACATTCTGCCCTTCGGCATCCTGATCGGCAGCGTGAACGGTGACGTAGTGTATTGCAACGATAAACTGCGAGAAGCTTATCCCAACATCACGGAAACAGTCAACCTCAACGAACTGATCTTCACCAATCCGTTCGATAGCCGGCTTTTCCATGTGATTGGAGAATCCATGCGATATGGCAAAAACCTCTATCAGGACATCGTTGCCGACGACAAAGAAGACCGCCAGGCTGCCGTCGACGGGTCTATCATCCGCAACCGCAAAGGCGTAGCCACGGGTGCTGTCTTTGTAATTCACTTCATGGACAATGCGTCAGCGGATTAAGATCAGGTTTGAGGATACTCAAGCTCAGAGATTGGATAAGTATCTCTCGGATCTGAGGATACAAGAGCTCTACAGCCGCACCTTCATCGAAAAGCTCATTGAAGAAGACCGCGTCCTGGTGAATCTCTTTCCAGTTAAAAAAAGCTATCTGCTCCAAGCGGGCGACGAAGTGGACATCAGCCTGCCGGAACCCGAGCCTCAGGAGATTGTGCCTCAGGATATCCCTCTGGAGGTGGTCTATGAAGACGAGCATCTGGCAATCATCAACAAAGAGCCTGGCCTGATCGTCCATCCCGGCTTTGGAAATCCCGATCGCACTCTCGTGAACGCCATTTTATTTCGTTGGGGCTCAGAGCTTTCCAGCGGAAGAGCTCCAGATCGTCCTGGGATTGTGCACCGCCTGGACAGTGGTACCAGCGGATTGATGATCATCGCAAAAAACGATATGGCGCAGAGCAAACTGAACGACATGTTTGCCTATCGTGATGTAGTAAAGACATATCTTGCTGTTAGTTGCGGAATTCCTGAGGAAGCTGCTGGCAGCATCGAGACCAATATCGCCCGCTCGTTGACCAATCCCCGCAAGATGTGTGTCGCTGCCGAGGGCCGGCATGCCGTGACTCACTACAAAATCGTGCATTGGTTTCACTATTTTGCCCTTCACAAGATTCAGCTCGAGACTGGCAGAATGCACCAGATCAGAGTTCATTTTGCCCATATGGGATACCCCCTCCTGGGAGATTTGCTTTACAACACCAGGGCGCAGGTCCACGCGTTAGTGCCTCAAAACATGAAGCGCCGGGTCACAGAGTTGCTCACCACCCATCTGCGCCGTCAGGTCCTGCACGCCTGGCGTTTGCAGTTCATCCACCCCCTCAGCCGCAAGCCCATCGACGTCAAAGCTCCCCTGCCGGAAGACCTGCTTTACGCGCTGGACTGGCTGGACTCAAACTTTGCTATTGACAAACAGGGCCTTGATTTGGAAGCTATTTTAAATGACTAATAAGAGTGATACAGATGACTAACTTACATACAGAGAATATCTTCGCGAGCGTTGACGAGGCGGTGAAAATCATCGCCGCGGGCGGGATGCTCATTGTGGTTGACGACGAAAACCGTGAAAACGAGGGTGATCTTGTGATGGCGGCAGACCTTGTCAATACCGAAGCGGTAAACTTTATGATCTCGCATGCCAAAGGCCTGCTTTGCGTTCCCATGAGGGAAGAAGCGCTCCAGCGTCTGGATATTCCCATGATGACTACCTCCAGCAGCGATCGCCACGGCACCAAGTTTACCGTCTCGGTGGACGCGATGGAAGGCACCACCACAGGTATTTCCGCTTCCGAGCGTGCCCTCACGATCAAGGGTTTAGCTGATCCCGACTCCCAAGCCAGGGATTTTATGAGACCGGGTCACATATTTCCCCTCCTGGCGGACAAGGGAGGGGTACTGAAACGAGCCGGACACACCGAAGCGGCTGTGGACCTTGCAGTTATGGCAGGCAGAGCTCCGGTGGGAGCTATCTGTGAGATCATCCGCGAGGATGGAGAAATGGCCCGCCTGGACGACCTGGTGATCTTCGCGCGCAAACACGCCCTCAAGATTTTCACGATCGCGGAGTTGATCCGATATCGCCGTCATCAGGAATGCCTGGTGGAGCGCGTCTCGGTGGCAAAACTCCCCACCAGATACGGCCTCTTTGACATCTACACTTATATCTCCACAATCAGCGACGAATATCATCTGGCCCTCGTGATGGGTGAGATCGATCCCACTCAGGCGGTACTGACCCGCGTCCACTCTGAATGCCTGACCGGAGACGCTTTGCACTCGCTGCGCTGCGATTGTGGAGACCAGTTGCGCCGGGCCTTTGAAATGATTTCGGAAGAGGGCAGGGGCGTGATTCTCTATATGAGGCAGGAAGGACGCGGCATCGGTCTTTTGAATAAAATCAAAGCCTACCATCTTCAGGACGAAGGAAAGGATACCGTTGAGGCCAATCTGGACCTGGGCTTCCCTGCCGATCTGCGAGATTACGGCATCGGAGCGCAAATCCTCAAACAACTTGGCATCAAAAAGCTGCGCTTGCTCACCAACAATCCCAAAAAGATTGTGGGCCTGCAAGGTTACGGCCTTGAGATAGTGGAGCGGGTGCCGATCGAGATCGAAGCCGGAGCTGAAAACCTGGATTATCTCAAAACCAAGAAACGCAAGATGGGGCATATCCTCAGCGATGTGTAGAGCCAACTTGTGGCCCCTGTTGCTGTTAGCCCTGCTTGCATTTGGCCTGGGCGCCAGCGAAATCCCCGCGCCCCAAGGCTTTGTGAACGACTATGCCAGGCTGCTCTCGGAAGAAACGCGCGTGCGTCTAAACGACTGGGCTATCGAACTCAAGGAAAAGACAGACGTGGAGCTGGCCATTGGCATCTTTGAAAGTATTGGTACTATGGATGAGAACAGCCATGCCGTCAAAGTCTTTGAAACCTGGAAGATAGGCAACCAACGGGATGAGGGCGTGCTGATCATGCTGGCCCTCAAAGAGCGGCGCCTCAAGATCGAGGTGGGCTACGGTTCAGAACCCTACGTCACCGATTCCTTTTCCGGTGACGTCTATCGCGCCATGCGTGATCTGCTTCCCAAGGGCCGTGAAGACTGGGACGGAGCTTTCACTCAGGGGATGCTGCTCCTGCTGCAACGGATTGCCAGAGAAAAAGGTGTCACCATCAGCGGCGTGTCGGAATTCAGCAAAGGCACAAACAATATCAGGGCCGACAAGGCCAAAGGCGTCGTGGGCTTGTTTGGAATCCTGATCTTCATCTTTTTGGTCATCGTCACCCGGGGTCGCATTCTGGAAGTGCTTTTGTGGATGTGGATTCTGGGCGGTCGCGGAGGTGGCGGTTCCTGGGGTGGAGGATCAAGTGGTGGAGGCGGAGGCTTTGGCGGCTTCGGTGGCTTCGGTGGTTTCGGAGGAGGACGTTCTGGTGGCGGGGGTGCGGGAGGAGGTTTTTAAATGATATTTCTCAAATCACTTACGTTTATCCTATGGAATATGGCGATCGGCACGATTATCGTCCTCAAGGTCGATTGGCTGCTCTTCAATCTCAAGCGCAGAAAGTTTTTGGGCATCCACATTCCCTTCACGCCTGGATTCGTAGTCAGCAAACGGGAATGGGTTTTCAACAAAGCCCGCGATATTCTGCATGACTATTTGGAACAGGCTGAAGACAAACTCCGCAAGAACGGTTATCTGGCCAAGTGGGAAAGACTGGTGCGCGATACCGTCTATGACAAGACGAACTTCGTGGATGAATGGATGTTCCTGCCCCGCAAATGGAAGGATAAAATCCACGATCTCATTGCCAACAGCGTCAAGGATATCGTCAGCAAGATCCTGCGCCGCACCGTACCCCACTTTGTGGAGCAGTGGCGCATTGAGCATCGCATCGACGAGTTTGACGAGCAGTTCAACGCCGAATTTCTGCGCAAATACTGGCGCAAGTATGTGCTCAAGTATATGCTCTATGCAATCTTAGCTATCAACTTCCTGATCGGCATCACCAATCTTATCTGGTTCCTGATCATCGCGTAGATCCATGAAAACCCAGCGCTCTGGTCTCAAGAAGCTGCGGCAAGCAATCTTACGCAAGATTCCCGTGGCCGCGGACCATCGCAGACTGGCTTTCTTCTTCACTCTCGTCTGCCTGATCATTGTCGCCTTGCTGCTGGCCTGCGCGTTGCTGGTGTGGGTTTTCGAGGCCCAGGATCCCGCCCATCGCAACATTACATCCTTCTGGGACGGCATCTGGTGGGCAATTGTCACCATCGCGACCGTCGGTTATGGCGATCGTTTTCCCGTCACCTATCCAGGCCGCGTGGTAGGCCTCGTCCTCATCGTGGTAGGCTATTCGCTGCTCTCAGTGTTTGCCGGTTTGATCGCCTCCCTCTTTGTGGAGGATAGAATGAAAGGAGCCAAAGGTTTGAAACAGATCAGAACCCAGGACCACATCGTGATCTGCGGTTGGAACAACACCGCGGAATTCCTGTTGAGGGCTTTGCTGGAAAAACAATTGCAGGACGTGGAAATCTGCCTCCTGATCAACCAGCCGCCCGAGTTTTTTGAGGCGATCGAATCACGCTATCCCAATCTCCAACTCCGTTTCGTGAGGGGAGAGGCCACCTCTGAAGAGGTACTCAAACGCGCCTCGGTGGATAAAGCGGCCCAGGTGATCATCCTGGCGGACCACAACCTTGCCGCCCAAAGCGCGGATGACCGTTCCATCATAGTTGCCAACGCCATGCGATATCTGGTGCCCAAGGAACGCATCACCATCCAGCTCAACAACCCAGAAAACCGCAACCTCCTCAACCGCATCGGTATCACCAGAGTGATGGTCTTCGACGACCTGGGAGGCTATATGCTGGCCAACAACGTGACCGAGGATAACAGCATCGAACTCTTTAGCCACATGATCAAAAACCACCAGACTCAGATCATTACCCTGGATATCCCTGAAAGCTTTGTTGGCAAGAGTTTTGAAGCTCTGAGAGAGCACTTCTGGAAGGACGGACGGCGGATTTTGCTGGGTCTCATGGCCAAAGAGCCACAACTGGAGTTGGATGACATCTTTGCCGATGATGGCAGCGCCATCGATCAATTCATCAAATCCACCCTCGGAAAAGTGCGGGCGGCGGGACAGGAGGACAAGAGCAGCGTGGTGCTCAAGCCTCCGCCAGAGCATCTTATCCAGGTGAACGACCTTGCCATCGTGCTGAACTAAGGGAGCCGGACATGTTGGATATCGCCATCCTCAATAAAATCCCTCTCTTCAAAGACCTGCGGGATGATCAACTTTCCCGCCTGCAGCCTTTCCTGAAAAAAGTTGAATACCCCAAAGGCAGTTATATCCTGAGGGAGAACACTACAGGAGACAATATCTTCCTGCTGGTGGAGGGCGTGGCGGTGGTCACCAAAGACCTTGTGATGGGTTTCGATGAAGACCGCGCCTCCACCGAAAAGGTGCTCCACACCATGCGCAGCGAGCATTTGCCCACCTTTGGCGAAAATGGCATTCTGGGGCACGCTCCCCGCACTGCCAATATCATCGCGCAGACCGACTGCGTGCTCTATACCCTTTCCAAAGAAGACTTTGACAGCTACGCGGCGGAGGATTATCAGGCGGGATACTACCTGGTCCTCAATATCGCGCGCGTCATTTCGCAACGCCTCAGCAACACCGATATCAATCTCGTGAAGCTGGCTACCGCGCTCTATATAGCCGTCAGACAATAGCTTGCCTGGCAGAGCCACGCTTCTCTCTTATTCATTACTCTCTGCGGGGAGTATGGCAGCTCCGGGGCATCCCTTTCAAAATCCGGATTGGGTAGGCTGAACCCTGGCTCTGATTGCGATTAACGAATCAGGGAGGGGTGGCGGCTATACAGAATCCCAGGCTCAATCTTCCTCATTGGTTGCCGTGACGATACCATGCGCTCTCCCGGGATTTTCGGCGGAGGCCGCACGGTATCTCAACGACGGGTAAGGGGTATGTTTCCCGCAGATTACGCAGATTGAAGCGCAGATTTCGCAGATTATCATAATTGTGATTGACAAAACAATAAGGTTATAAATGATTCATGTATGCTATACAATATAAGGAGAGACAAATGAGAACTCGTATGCAAATGATAGTTATTCTCATGCTGCTGCTCATGTTTAGCGCTTGTGCATTCAACCGTCCGGTATGTGCTACATCCAATCCAGTTGGTAAGAAAGTTGGTGTGTACACACAAACTGGATTTCTGTTTTTCCCCCCTCCTTATAATTCTGCGATCGCCACAGCACAAGCTGCCGATAATGGTGGAATTACTAGAATCTCTACAGTTGATTATAACATCATTTGGCTTTTGATCGTTGTGAAGTATGAGACGGTAGTAACAGGTGAGTAATGACCCATTATGGGGACTTGGAGTTTAAGAGACTCGATCTCTCAAACTCCACGACTCCCTAAAACCCTAAATCCATAAAACTCTAAGACCCCGCAGACTATTTGAGCCCGATCAGCTCATATATCTTCACGGCCTTGTTTTTGCCCTTCACCTTCACTTCATCAATGTAGCGGGTTTCCACCAGGTCCTGTACTTTTTCGAGAGTGAACTCGCTGATGATGATATGCTTGGCGGTCTTGTATTCTTTGTTGATGCCTTCCAGCCGGGCACCCAGATTGATCGTGTCGCCAATAGCGGTGTAGTCGAAGATCTGTTCGCTGCCGAGGTTTCCCACCACGGCGGGACCGGTGTTGATGCCGATGCCGATCTCGAAGTCTTCTCTGCCCTCTTCACGCCATTTTTGCTGGAGCTCGGTGAGCCTGTCGCGCATTTGCAGAGCGGTTTTGCAGGCTGATAAAGCTGGATTTGGCAAGGGTACCGGAGTTCCAAACAGTGCCATGATCTCGTCGCCCACAAATTTATCCAGGATCCCTTCGTTGTCCACAATGGTGTTGACCATGGCGGTGAGGTATTCTTTGAGGATCTGGACGGTTTCCTCCGGTTTGTGGTTTTCGGAGTAGGTGGTGAAGGAACGGATATCTGAAAACAGCACTGTGACTTCCTGCAGAGAGCCGCCATACTTGAGGCTCTTGGGGTCTCTGAGCAGTTTATCTACCAGTTCGGGGGCCAGATACTGCTGGAAAGCGTTGCGGATAAAGCGTTTCTCTTTCAGCGAGGCCAGATAGTGGTTGATCAGTCCCGCCAGATAGATGAGCAGGAAGATCAGGGCCGTCTGGACGAT